>Ga0214921_10000308_pt1 | contig 95821 bp, 87 predicted proteins | sample LL1505_MetaG_FD_177992 | JGI IMG/M metagenome (GOLD analysis project Ga0214921, IMG submission 177992) | Freshwater microbial communities from Lake Lanier, Atlanta, Georgia, United States - LL-1505 | ecosystem: Environmental > Aquatic > Freshwater > Lake | place: USA: Georgia | collected... | reverse complement strand
CCACGAGTGATTCCAAATACGAAATATATGGCATCGTCCAGTTTCCAATAGGCAATTCATGGATGCGAATCTTATCCTCACCAATCTTTTCATACACACCCTTGATAAGATACTTTTTATCAGCAATTTTATGAACTGTTCCTTTGAATCCCTCATAATACGGAACGAAATCGATTCCATCCGTGGCTTGTCCTGACAATACTGCCTTCAAATATTGAATGATTTGTTTAGGATTATAAGGCGGAATACTAGTTGAAAATCCAGTGCCAATACCGAGTTGGCCGTTGATAAGTGCAAATGGAATAATCGGTGCATACCACTCGGGTTCGACGGATGTGCCGTCGTCGTCCAAATAGCTCAATATCGCATCATCCGCATCTGGGAAAATGTATCTCGCTAGACTACTCAGTTGCGTGAAGATATATCTTTCCGACGCCGAATCATCGCCGCCTTGTAATCTGCTGCCAAACTGCCCTCTCGGTTCCAGAAGATTGATATTGTTCGTTCCTACGAAATCCTGTGCCATATTCACAATCGCACCATTGAGAGACGCTTCGCCGTGATGATATGCCGAGTGTTCGGATACATATCCCGAAAATTGTGCGACCTTGACTTCACTCGTGAGTTTCCTCTTGAAAGCGCAAAACAGGATTTTACGCAACGACGTCTTCAGTCCGTCCATCATGTTTGGAATTGACCTAGCGCAATCATATGTGCTAAAATGAATCAACTCTCTGTCGATAAATTGGCTGTATTGAACGCTTTGGTGATTTGTATCCAAATACGCTTCTTTGTCGTAGTTTTCCAACCACGTCTTGCGGTCGTCCGCGCGCTTTTTATTAAACACCTTGTCGATGGTATCGTCGCAGGATTTTCCCACGTAATTGAAATCCACCACTTTTCGGTTAGCAAAATATTGCTTGAAATCGGCGGATTGCGACGTTCCTAGACCCTTAAAATATTTAATCGTCCAACCCGCAAGTCCGGTTGCACCTAGACTATCCTTCCATGTCTTGTATTCGCCGTCGTTGTAAAACAGTTTCACAACCGCTCCCTTCTTTGCGCGAAGAATAGGTGTATTCATGAAAGAGAGGAAACCGGGAATCTTTACCAATGACGCCCATTCGCTATGAAACAGATTGACACAGAGAGCCTTGATATGCGAACCATCCAAATCCTGATCCGTCATAAACATAATCTTTCCATATCGCAGATGTTGATGCACGTCGGCCATTGTCTTGTATTCGCGTCCGGATTCGAGACCCAATATTTTTTTAATATCCGTAATCTCCTTGTTTTCGTTAATCTTTTTCGTGGCTTCTCCTCGAACATTCAATAGCTTACCTTTGAGTGGATAAATGCCGATTGTATTTCTATCCGAACTAGAAAGACCCGAAACGATACCCGAAAGAGCTGAAAGTCCCTCGCACAAAATAAGAACACAATCTTTTGACTGCACCGTCCCGCTGTAATTTGCATCGATGAAATTCGCAATTCCGCGTATATTCTTGGTTTTACTACCATCCGTCTTCTTCGACATCTTGTTTTCTTTGGCTTCTACCAAAGAACACGCCACATCCATGACGCCCATTTTTGCAACCTTTTCAATAAAGGCGTCGGTAACAGTGCAGGTAGAACCGAATTTAGCAGAAGGCGTGTTCATAAAATCCTTGGTTTGGCTGTCGAACGATGGATTTTCGATATCACAGCGCAAGAACAGGATAATCTGTTCTTTTATTGCGGCGGCATTGACCTTGATTTTCTTCTTTTTTTCGATGTAATCACACAGCTTTCTCACAATTTGCCCGACAATATAATCCACGTGTTTCCCGCCCTTGAACGTGCAGATGCCGTTCACAAACGAGACTTGAATGAATTCATGTGTAGGAGATAGACCGACTGCATACTCCCATCTCTCGCAACCTTCCTCGTAGATGCGCTTGGCATCGGTTTTACTGCCGAGATACAAATCGATATATTGTTGAAAGTTCTTCACGGGGACAGTATTGCCATTATAGACGACTTTCACTTTCTTAATGGAATGGTCGGTAACGGCGCCAATATCATAGACGCGCTTTTTCAATAGAGCGAGCATATCCATGGTTAGTCCCGGGACACCGAGTCGTCGGTAGTCGGGTTTAAACCAAACCTTCGTGTAAGGCTTCACTGTGCCGGACACTTTTGTAATAACGGGAGGACAAATCTCGCTCAAGTTACGCTTGAATTCTTGCACGTATTTTAGTCCGCGCGTGTGGTCTACGGTTTCAATCTTACCATACTCAGACCAAATCAAAACTAGTTTAAACCCGAAACCATTCTTACCGCCAACAATCTTTTTCTCGTCTTTGTTATAATTGGTTGATGTGCGTAAATGGCCGAAAATCATCTCGGGAATCCAAACGTTGTATTCGGGATGTTTTGCGATATCAATGCCGTTACCGTCGTTTGACATGATAATCGTCCCGTCTTGTTCGATGTCGGTTTCGATATAGGATACATAGCGTTTATCCATTACCGAGGATTGAATCATTCGCATAACATGGTCTCTGCAATTGACGATACCCTCGTCAACCAACTTGTAAAGACCCGGAACATATTCAATCTCTTTTAGCACAATCTTTTGCGTTCCTTCGTCGAATACCCACATTTGCGCGTCGACATTTTCCACCGACCCGATATAGGTGTCTGGGTTGTCTAGGATATGTTGTCTGTCGGTTTTTTGCTGATATTGTTTTGCCAAATCGGTTGTTGCCACTGTCGCTACTGCCTTAGTTGTTGCCATTTTAGTTAGTTATTTAGTTAGTTATTTAGTTAGCTATTAACGATGATGATATAGATACCTATCGAAATGAAGCATCCAAAAAATTTCAATTTTTCAGGAACACCGCCCCTCCCCATCCCCCTCCCTGCAAAATCATTTGTGTCTATTGTGTATAGAAATGCCGTCGATGTTTGATATTATAAAGCACTGTAACTGTCAAAAAAAAGTGGATTATGTGAAAATAAAAACGGGTTCAAATGACCCACAAATTAGCAAAAAAATGCGGTTCTCTCAGTATGTGAATACAAATAGTGCGAAAACTGTATATAATAGTGACGTTCAATCCCAACTTCTGTCTCGCGGTATAATTCCGCGATAGTGATTGCACGCGTTGTATTTACTTTATTGGCGGACAGAATTGTTTCGTTTTATTTCATCGTTGGTTTAGGAATTGCCTCACGCCTCCTCCACCCTCCACCCTCCACCCTCCACCTCCCATACATCCCCCATCCCCATTTTATTTTACCACCACTTTTTTTATACACAATATATATAAGAAGAATACGAATGTATCACGCAAGTGGCAAAACTTTTGAAAAGGCATGTGGTTCTCGCGCACAGGTGTGGCACAATACGGCACATCACACTAGCGGTGGTTTAACCCGCAAGAATTTGATTAAGAACAAGTGGGGAAAGATTGTGTCTGCTTCCAAGAGCAAGACTGCCAAGCGCCAAAAGCGTTTGGAGAAGGCGGGTTGGTTTGCCACCAAGGGCAAATTCGGTGCAGAAAAGCGCGAGCTTTCCCGCAAGAGACGTGGAACCCGCAAGGCCTAAAAAAAATATATATCTAATATATAATTTATTAGATATATGACGAGACGACCAGAAAGAAGAGAAGATGGAACCTATTTAGTGAAAGGGAAAGTATATAAGGAGCTATTTGGCTCGAGGGAACAAGTATGGAACGGTACTGCGTATAAAACGAAATATGGAATGACGGTTGATGATATTATTCAAAATAAACACGGACGTCTCGTAAGTGCGGTGAAACACAAAACTGCTTCAAAGGAGCAGCGCCTTAAAAAATACGGGTTCTTTACTCGTAAAGGCAAATTTGGATATGTGAAAAAAACTCCTCTCAAAACCGGTGGGCTTAGACAAAAAAACAAGACCCAAAAAAACGTCCATTTTTCTCTCGAAACAGAGACTGTCGTCTAAGCATTTCATACGTCCGGCGACGAAACCGGAATATCAAAATTAGACAATCTCGTTACTAGAATCGGGTATTGTCATATACCATTCTGCTACTAAAAATTTATCATCGATAATGTATTCCGACAAGTTCTCTGCAATGTATTTCTCAAAGTAGAATTTACTGACAATAAGCGTGAATGTTCCATTAAATAATGGGTTGTTGAAATACTTACAGTAATATTGATATGCGTCAAAAATAGACACACGGTGTTGTAATCCTCCGCTATGAAATTGATGGTTGTATTCTTTAAAACTATCCAATGCCATTTGTATATCCATTGATTTATCCCACAATATATTGCGTATTTTGGAAATATATTTTTCATCCTCTGTTTCAATGTTAGGATAGAAATAAGAAATCAAATCAATAATCTGTTTTTCATTCAAATTCGGCACAGTTTCGTGATTGTTCTCGCACCATTTACGAAATAATTGTAATAACTCGTCCACTTCAAAATGATTTTCATTATCGTCTTCAACCACCGTTTCTCCCCAAAACTGCAAAAATCGTTGAATCGTTGGGAGAAATTTACTAGAAACACCAATAAAGGAATCGGTAGTCTCATCATACATGTCATTTAATTTTTCTACCAAGATACCTTTCAATGATTGCAAAAAAATTACATTAGGTAGTTGTCGAAAATCCAAGAATCGTCTCCACAAATATTGCATGTTTTTCCAAGTAATTGAATGCGGCGGTTTCTTTTGGGTTTGATTTGTAGTTGGACTTTCCGTACCCAAACTACCCTCTCTGTTACGAATTATAGTGAGATATTCGCGAATAAACAACTCAACCAAATCCGTCTGTTGTGTATTTTTCAAATAAAAAACGTTCGCATTGAGAACTGCATCATTGGAGAATTTTTCCACGTAATTATCAGATGAACCATATCGTATTGAATAATGACATGCCACACAGATAATATCTAAAATGTATGATTTTAATATGGAATTCCAAATATTCTCTGAACGAACGCATTCTTGTATGCGAACTAAACGACAAATGTCGTATGAATGGTCGTGATATTTATGTTTGAATGTTTGACAACACCCTTGCCCGACGTATATTTGACAAATATTGTTTAATTCTCGAATAAATTGTTTGGAATTCGTGTTAATAAAATGAATATACGACGCGTTTTTTCTGAAAATGTTGTCACCAAGTATAGTAAGAAAATATTTCGCTTCTGTTCGAGTTGAGAATAATGCAGGACACAACAAATCAAGAACAAATTGGATTGTCTCAGTTTCCGGAATGGATTTTCGAAGGAGTGGATAATTCTCTTTGATGCGTTTCATGATATTTCGTTTTGTGCTTTGTTTCCACGACATTAAATGCCTGTCTCTGCTTATCGTAGATAAGATGTGGTGTAATATGTCGTCTTCGCCATATAAATGATAGTGCAACCCGTCATAATAGAAAAATTTCTCAGTGGATGCAATATAAAAATATTGGTTGTTATTTAAAAAGGTTTGTATGAATGTATCTTGCTCGTTTGTCATTTCCTCTATGCGAACTTGTCTTTGTTGATGAACTTTTTGCATATTTTCAAGGAGAACCGGTAACTGTTTTACAATATAATTGTGTGTTTTAGATAACATATATACATCATCTTTGTATTTATCAAATAATTGTGTGAGAGAATAAACCGATTGTTCTAGTAATTCGCTGTTTTTTTCGGAATTCTCCATTTGGGTAAATATATTTCAAACTTCTATATGCATTTGAGGTTGAAATATATAATAAAACATTGGGCGCGTTATATTGCTGCCACACTGCGTTTTTCTGTATCTCTTTTATATTCATCTGTTGTATCAATGAGAGATGCCATTAGATATTTGGCTACAATCAATTTCGTTTTCAATAATTCCTCGCCAGATAACACCGCAAACCACTGAAACTTCGGGCGAATTAAAATCTCGTCCGCAGGAATATATATACCATATGTTCTACCATATAAGTCCAAAAATTCTTCCTCCATCAAATTTTCTAATAAAATAGGAGTTCTATCCGTGGTTTTGATTCCTATCCATTCACCCCCCACCATATTTGCCTTTCCAGTTTCAATAGAATTCATCCACCATTGACTAGAATAACCTTTGAAATCCGCTTCGCATGAAAAGTGTCCCGACAAATTGCGACGCTTCAATTCATTCACCCATTCTAAAACAGTCTCGTCGTTTTTAACTGCGCCGAAAAAATAAGTGTCCGGAACATAGAGCATTTTGTGATTTTTATTCGTAATATCGAGCGTGCGATTCACATTTTCGCATATAAACGGTTTGTTACCAGAAATGCCGTCATCATACAATTGTTTCAAATTTTTAATACATAAGAACGAATTCGGCACCACCATGCCTCCATAATAATAAACCAATTGTGCTAATCCTAATTCGCGGAAATGAGCGCGCATAGGTTCGGCGATGGCTGTTAAATCCACATCCCATGATGGTATTAATTTACTAAATGTATCGTCGTCAATTAGACATATATTAAAATCATCCGCACAATGATTAATAATAGTTTTTATGGTTAAATGAATATAAGGTTGATTCAAATCCGTCGTATTTCGTGAATAAAAATCCCTCCATTTTCGGGAATTCAATTCATATTTCGTGTGAATCCATAGTTTTGGGCGGTTGAATCCATAGAGCGGCGAGTCATTTAATAAATATTTTTTTATCATCTCGTGTTCGTCGTCATTCTCGAAAGTTTGCTTAAAACGTTTGGAAAAATAGGTTGCAACCATGGCAACCGAAAATGCGAGAATAGTATAAGAAATATTCTTGGAAGTAAACATATATATTTTATTTTAGTCTCTAAAATGAAAAGAGAAAATAAATTGTCGAATTTATCGTCTACATCAGTTTGTGCTGCTGCTGTTGTTGTAAAAATAAAACGCTGTTTTAGTTTTACAAAATTAGTTCTATTATTATGGTATATTATCGTTTGTATGTCATCGTTCTCCTAAATATATATCAGAAATACACGAAATAGTCAATGTTGTATTTGGATTCATTATATTTGATTTGCGATGCATACATAACATTACAACATTTGCATATCTGGCGAACAATTGTTATAAATGAATTGTATGTCGATTTTCTTTCTATATAGACCCTTTTACCCAAATGATAATAATCTTTTAAAGTATCGCAAAATTCACTGTAGAGATTGTAAAACAAGAGTTTTCGATAAGCATTTTTGTCTATCAAATAATATTTTTCCGTTTTCAAACAAATCTTGTCTAATAACTCAAACAGCGTTTCTTTTGGAACTGGCTTTCGAAAAATTTGAGACGACATGTTCGAATTCCCTCCTCTAATATATAAAAATGGAAAACTTACCCTAGTTATATTACAACCACATTATAATTTTCACCGAAAAATTCACGCCAAATGTGCGTTTAGTTCTTCCTCGGTGAATTTTGCACTTTCTTCTTCTAAGAACATTGTCATTGCTTTTGCCTTATAAATATACATCTGCTTTAGTTTTTCGATATAAATGATATTATCCATCAACTCTTCTTGTGCATGATGCATCCATTTAATTATAGACATGTCGTTTCTTTCCAATGGCTTTCCGTTTTTATCCAAACCCGCATTTGTTCGCTGAGTATAATGATTGATTACTGCCTTCACAATCGTATCTACATCGTCGGGCATTAAAGATATGTTTATCTTCGGTAGTTCGGCGGTATTGGTTGGGGTGGGCGTGGTATTCTCCACTGGAGTTTGGGATTCGGGTTTTGGGCTGGACGGGGACGGGGGCGAGGGTGAGAGCGAGGGCGAGGGCGGGGGGTGCGTATTTGTTGATGAAGCTTCGGCAACAGGTTCAAATGTAATGTTATTCGACGACATAATTTATTTGTATTGATATCAAGACATTTTTATATGACTTTTGAAATTATATTTTACGAATCGACCTGCGGACTATGCTTTGTATAATCGAAACAAATTGTTTGTAAATAGTGCCAATTCTATGCGGTCTTCGTGTAAATTATGGAAAATCGTTATATATTTACAAAGAAACGGGATGATTTTATATTTCGTCTCCTCGTCAACCGTAGTCGTGGCTTTCAAAAATACGAAGAAATAATCTAGTATATCAATTACCGAATATCCATATTCATGTATCCCGTAAAGAATTTCTATTGCACCCACCAAATCACATTGCTTAAGTTTATTCAAATAGGTTTCAAATTGTTGAAAGTAGATATTAGAACAAAGTTTTTTACATAGTTCTAAATCCACATTCTCCCTTAATATGTATATTTTCTCCAAATAATTAATCATTATTCTTATCGAGTGATTCGATATCTTTAATAAATAATCCTTCGCTGGTTCATCAATAGCAATTCCCTCTGTTGCAATAATTTTATTCATAATATTTTTTATTTGACCGTCTGTCGGTGGATGAATTTGAATAATATGAACGCGAGATTGAATGCTTTCGATTACTTTCTGTATATTGGAACAGACCGATATAAAATGAATATTGTGTTTATACTTATCAATGTAATTTCGAAACACTTGCTGACTTTGTTCGTTAATACTGTCAATATCATCAATTATAACCAACTTTTTCTTACCATAAATTGAACTATGGGATTGACAAAATGTCTTCATTTCATTGCGGAAATACTGTATACCCTGTTCTTTCAGATTATTAATAAATAAAATGTTGTTTTCGGGCAGAGGAGAATTTTGGCCTAGTTTATAATATTCGCGAATGATTGCATATAAAAGTGTCGTTTTACCCGAATTCGAATTCCCAATAAATAAGACATTCAGCGAGTCGATTTCAAACAAGATTTTCAAAGTCTCTAGTAATTTTCCGTCCATACAAAAATCGTTGATGAAATAAGGCTTGTATTTTACAATAAATGTTGTTTCTAATGCATTCGTCGTTTCCATTCTTATTGTTGCATAAAATGGAAATAAGCGTTTATGTTGTTTTCCGAACCATCATAAATTGACGTGCGAGAGGCGAAATCATATCATGTGTTTGGAAATGGACTAGGTGATGAAACACTGCGTTCCCTATGTGGTGAAAACTCGTATGTATTTACATCACCGATGTTTTTCAAATGCGTATTTTCGCGTAAATTATATACATGTTGCAAATCCAGTTGATTCGCAATTTCATACACGTGTCTGCTAATATGTATTTTATCGGGCGTCGCGGTGGTTTGCAATCTCGCCGCAACATTGACTGTGTTACCAATGACACACAACCTCGGGATTTCTGTTCCCAGAACTCCAACTACGACTTTACCTAGATTCATACCAATACGCAATTGTAATGGGTTTCCATCGGGAGCTTTTATATTATGAATTACATTGAATAATTCAGACGCCAGTAAAATCATATTTTTCACATTGTTTTTCGAATCACTTTTGTATATATCGCCGACCACCATATAAGCATCTCCGATCGTTTCTATTTTTTGCAAATTTGAATATTTTACAACTTCCTCGTCGAACTGAGTATATATATTATTGAGAAGAGCATAGATAACAGAACTATCATACCGACGCGCCAATTCCGTATAAGAAACAATATCAACAAACATCACGCAAATGAAATTATACTCCTTATAATTTTTGGAACGGCTCAAATATTTGTCTTCTAAATCGAGTGGAAGTATTTTTCTCAAAAGTTCGAGTTTCAAATCAGTTCTATCCGTTGGAATATAAGACGACATTTTATCGTCGAAATGTTTAATCAATTCTCTGCATTTCGGTGTAATTACAGATGAAACCTCGAACTGTTTCATGGATTTTTTCATCAACGCCAAAAGAGTTATCGATTGCAAATCGACATTGGAACTTATATTGTTCAGTTGTTCGTCGTAGTCATTTATAACTAAAGCTGTAGTTAGTTTCGCAATAATATCGCTCAATAAGAAGCTTATTTGAATATTTTCTATAGAAACGAATTGAAATATATCAAATAGTGATATTCCTGAAAAAAGCATCCATATGTTGATGATAAGTTTCGTGAATTTTTTATTACCGAATTCAAAAAATCTATATATAAACCATGCTTCGAGACTAGACAATATGAATACAATGCCGATATAATATCTCGTTTTTCGAAACGCATATAACAATAAAACCGCCAAATTTGAGACTATATGGTAGTGTGCATTTATTTGTATCAATGTCAATTTATTCATATGACAATAGGATTTAAATATCAACGGTGTTGTGAAACACCACATCAAAAGTCTCTGAAATTCATACTGATATATATTTATAGAATTGAAGTATATGATATTGTCTAGTGTGTATTTCATATAGATAAATGACATCGAACATAGTGTGGGGTTTTTCGTCTTGTTATATAGAAAATATTGCACTGTGAAAAATAAAAATGCGGAGAAGATAAACACATTTATGGTTTGAACTGATTGATTGAATATAAAAGGACTTTCTTTTACAAATAAATCGTATTTATTATACACAAGTGGTCTCATAATATTTTCGATTTGGTAATAAAGAACAGTATAAATAGACATTGTCATTACATCGTTTATCAAAGTTTTCATAGATATATGGATAAGAATAGTATATATACAATAGCTTTTATGTTTTTACAAAAAATAGAGATAAATAGAATCCACTATTCATAATATAACATATTATCCACTCTCGACCACTCTCCCGCATGACAAATTTTTATGATATTCTAGGCGTCTCTCAAGATGCAGGAGAAACGGAAATTAAAAAGGCCTATCGTTCACTGTCCTTAAAATATCATCCCGACCGCAATCCAACCGAAGAAGCGAAATCGAAAATTCAAGCCATCAATGAGGCATACGAAATATTAAGTGATTCTTCGAGAAGAGAGCAATACAATAACGAGCTCAAATACGGGAAGGGTTACAATCAAATGCCACACGGACAGCCCGATATGAACGATATTAACTCTCTATTTTCAGAGATTTTCGGTAATCAGCATGGGATGCCTGGGTTCGGTGGTATGCCCGGGTTCGGTGGGATGCCCGGGTTCGGCGGCATGCCCGGATTTGGCGGCATGCCAAATATCCGCATTTTTCATAGCGGAATGCCGGGGGGAGGTATTCATATGAACGCGAATCCGTTTCAACAAATTCTTCGTCCGGAACCCATTGTGAAACAGATACAAATTACGATTCAACAGAGTTACGAAGGTTGTAATTTACCCATTGAAATCGAACGTTGGGTAATGGTAGGTGATGTGCGAAATACTGAAAAAGAGACGGTTTATTTGAATGTTCCACAAGGCATTGATGATAACGAAATCGTCGTTTTAAAAGATAAAGGGCATATTATTAACGATTCGAATCGAGGCGAAGTGAAATTGGTTTTTCAAATCGTGAATCAAAGTGAATTTAAAAGAGAAGGCCTAGATTTGATTTATCATAAAAAAATAAGCCTAAAAGATTCCCTCTGCGGTTTTTCATTTGAAATGCAACATATAAACGGCAAGAGGTTGTGTTTGAATAATATGAACAATATGTGTATTATTAAGCCTAATTATAAGAAAGTGGTGCCGAATATGGGAATGGTAAGAGAGAATAATATCGGGAATATTGTTATTAATTTTGAGGTCGAATTCCCAGATAAACTTACACCGGAACAGATAGAGAAACTGGCCGAAATTCTCTAGACGCTCTTTTTTTGAACCAACCAACCAACCAACTCATATCCTATAAGATGTATCAAATGTATTCATAGAGTCATATAACATATCCATATTCGTTTTCTTTCGAAGGATATGTAGTGGATTGTTCGTTCCATTCCACAAAGAATATTCATCATAATTTTGTTGATATATAGGTGCGGGCGGGTAGAGCGATTGATACATGTAAGAGTTTGCCATCGGCAAAGAATAATTTACACTATTGCGCGGATTCATATTTGTCGTTGGTCTAAAAGTATATAATCTTAATTGTTCCCTATACATATTATTATTATAAACCAACGTGTCAATCATTCGAGCCAGAGTCGCATTCTGTATTTCCAATTGCGCATTTGCATATTGTATATTTTCATTCCAAGAACGAATGCTGGAATATGGATAATGCGAACCATAATTTTGCATAAGAATAATATTGTTGTTTTGTATAACAATATCATTCAATTTTGTGGGAATTTAAGAGCTAATACGCTTTGTTGGAATCTCAACATCAACCAAATAAATGGAGTTTTCAGTCATTACAATATACTCTTTACCGACCTTGAAAATCTTGGAAACTGGGCTGGTGTATTCCTCCTCGCTTTTTACAAGCAACTTTTCTTGATTCGATTTCACACCGATAATTGCCTGCTTGTCTAATGAACTCGTCCAATAGTCCATCATAATGGGCTTGTCCTCAACAATAGACAACTTTGCAGCATGCTGCAGAGTGTTATTCTCCGGCAAACGATAACCGTTCGACGTTACGGGCGCGGGGGTTGGTGCAGATGCGGGCGTTTGATTTACAGGCGCAGAACTCATTTTATGAATATTTTTTGCGTTATATTCATTATCGTTAATTCTACTTTAAATCCTTTGTCTTTAAAATATATATAGATATGAATTATACTCACTACAATAAAATAAAAAATAAACAGACATTGTGTAAAAAATGGTTGCATCAAATGTGAAAAAAAATATCTGTATAGTATAAGAACGAAATCCTATAAAATAAAGGATGTCTGCGCTTCAAATGCAAGTGACTGATAAATATAGTGTTGTTATGAAAGAATTTTTTTATTTGGTAAATCAATCGGAATTAATGAAAAAAATGAACTACCCTGTGAATAGTTTATACATAGGATTGAATGCACTACATCGTGTCTTCGAATTCGTTTTAATACGAACAAAAAGTATAGAAAAAGCTTATTATTATTCTCAAAAAACCTACTATTATTATTTGGAATACATAGAACAAATACATAAATCCAACCTATCGCAAAACTTAAATCACATGGATGCCATCCTATTCGTTTATAAAAAAACAATATTCCATATGTTTGATGGAGAACAAAACGAGGATGCGTCAAATACGATGAGTAATATTATAACTCTACACGAACAAATTCAAACCTTTGACGAAAAAGAATACCAAAACCTTTTCGCTAGAATATCCAAACTATCGAATATATTATTTGATTGGCAAAATGAGTGTATTGAATTCTCACATCGATTAAGTATCTGCAACGAATATCTTTCGCGATTTTTGAAACAAATCGACTTTATGACATCTACGACAGAATATTTAGAAATATTACAAACCAAGATGAGTATGAATTATGAAAAATACGAGAATTTATTGAAAGAGATTTTAGAGAAAAAAGAAAAGGTGAAACGTCCTCGCGCAGACTCGTTCTTTTCGGAAACAGACAGAAACGAATATTTTTTAATGAAATTCTACATTGAAGAGCCTATTTTAATAGAAAAATTCGACAATGGAAACAATATGAAGGAGTTTGTGAAATGGATGTATCAAACCGCTGTCTAATATGTGTCACTAGAATGTCACGAATAGTCACATTGGTTATCATTATCGTTGATTCACAACTGTGTTGTAATATTCAGGTGTTACTACAATCGTCTTTTTTCTCGGTTTAACCTTTTTCACTTTAACGACTGCGTCATCCGTGATAACCTTAATATTCTTATATTCCTCTATAAGAATTTTTTTAATGAACTCGAAAACGAACTTTAGTATTTTTTCACTGCAATTACCGACGATTAAACAACTACCGGTTCGAAATATCATAAACGAAACCTCGGTATATTTGTTATTTAGGCCAAGTTCGCTCATCTTCATCATTTTATCTTCAGTTGATATCTGCCCGTTTTGCAATGTCTCGTCAAAACCAATTTTATTATTGAAATAGAATTTGCATTTAACACCCGGATAGCTGCATGGGTCATATGAACTCTCAATGTTATATTTTTCACTCATCAAAATAGAATATAGGTTTTCTCGATTTACATAATATCCACAGTTGAAATTAGAATTGATAAGAACGTTATCATCACTGTTTGTTTCGATAAAATTCAAAGGAGTCTCTGTATTGGGTTGTAAAATATCTAGAATCATTCTTTTAACAATATCTAGCAATTCCGTATTCAATACCCCCGGGATTTCCAACTTTCCAGTGTTGAAAATCTTCACGTGAATTTCCTTGAACGAATTCGTTTCTGCATTGCTACCATAATTGAATCGCAAAATCATCGCAAAACAATTGTAAAACGCGTTTTTAACCTTTCCTCTACAGTTCATTATGTCTTTTTTTGATAAACCCACTGTGATTTTCCTCTCATCCTTGAATTTGATTCTGCGAGCTGTAGGATTATCAATCTGTTTTATAATATTTTCGGTATAATAGCTCACCCCTTCCAATTTTTTTTTATAATCTTCATATTCTTCGGGTGTTTTGGATACAATTTTCATTTGTTTTTTAACCACTCCTTCTTCTGTCTTCCAATACTCAATCACCGGTATTTTCCAAAATATATCGTATATATCAATCGGTGTATTTAGAAACAATACCTTCGTTTTCGTCGAAATATAAAGGTCTTCGCACGCGGGCGCGTCGTCTTCTTCGTCAATTTCATCAAGACAAACCTCTGTATTTGTATTGATATTTGTCGCCAGTGCAGCCGACGTTGTGGTAGATTTTGCCAAAACATTTTGCCTTGTGCTCGTTGTTATGCTATATTGCTTGTTTAGAAATTGAAGCCATTCGTCATTTACAGACATCTTTTTCTAATATGGATTGATTGATATTATTTATATTGTTTCCATATATTCAATTTTTTTGACTGTCTAGGTCGAACTGCGGTATATTTCGCGCAATTTACTTATAAAATAGTTTAACATGTGTGCTATATTCGATTCATTTCCATGACTAATATTTTCAACGACGTTTAAAAAATCCTCGTTTATCAAATTTTTTATGGATACCGAAGTATCGTCTGTTTTCTTAAAATTTGTAAAATGATGCTGTAAAACAAAATCGAAATATTGGTTCATAATATTTTTTTTATCAATGTTGTATTGAATACTGATATCGTGTATATATTTAACAATTTCTTTCATAATTTCATTTTCAGGTCGTGACTTGTCTGTCAATAAAAAATGAATGTGTTCCCATATTGCATTTCGAATTATATTCGATTCCCATTCCACGATGTTTTGATTTAATTGAATAAAATTAATCATACTGCGAATATCTGAATGATATGTTTTTTGAATTGTGTCGATGACTTCGTCTGACAACGATATATTTTCACTTTCAGATATGTGCTTAATGAATTTATAAATGTCTTTTTTTGGTAATTGATTGAATCGAACACAAATAAACTCGTTTTTGAGCGACTCGTCTATTTTACTTATATAGTTGCAAATTAGACAAAATCGCACGTTATAACAAGATGATTGCAGTAAGTATTTCAAGGCCTGTTGTGCGTTTTTTGTCATATAGTCAACCTCGTCCAGAATTACGAATTTAAGTCCCGTTTCAAAGAAATTTTTTGACTTTACAAATTGGTATATTTGATTGCGGATAATATCAATTCCGCGTTCGTCTGATGCATTCAAATGAATAACCGTCCCTTTATTTTTCTGGTTGTATTTTGTTTGATATTCATTAATAAGATTAATGATAGTGGTTGTTTTTCCTGTCCCAGGTGGGCCGTAAAACAACAGGTTAGGGAAATAATTTGTGTCTAATATGTTTTTGAATATTTGACGATTTGTAGGGTCTAATACAATGTCGTCGAAATGTGCGGGTCTGTATTTCTCTACCCATGGAATTCCGTTTTTTGATTGATTTTCTGTTGTTGCCATTTGTGTTGTTACGGAGTTATATTTATGTGGATTTTATTATTTGATTTATTTGATTTATTTGATTTCATAAACACAAAGATAAAACACAAAGATTAAACACAAATCAAAAAATAAAATCTGCGAAAAAATTGATTAGAAAGATTGTAGTAAGTAAACACTATACAAATCAAAACCATGGATACTTTCGGCTATCTCGAACTCATCATCGGCCCTATGTTTTCCGGAAAAACAACCCGTCTTATAGAGCTTTATCATAGTTATAAAAATCAGGGAAAAAACGTGATGGTTATTAATTATAGCGCCGATAAAAGATACCATGAATCCATGCTTTCTACTCACGACCGAGTTATGATACCATGTATATTCACAGACAAGCTCGCTGGATTGACAACAGTATCTAATTCTGAATATAACGCCGCAGATATCATACTTATTAACGAAGGACAATTCTTTTCCGATTTATATGAAACCGTATTCCACATGGTAGAAACGTCGAATAAATATGTTTATATATGCGGATTAAATGCCGATTTCAGGCGTGAAAAATTCGGTGAATTGTTAGAACTCATTCCAATATGTGACAATGTAGTGTATCTAACAGCGAGGTGTCATGATTGTAATGGAAAAGCTCTGCACTCACATCGAATATGTAGTAGCGTGGAACAAGTGTTGATTGGCTCAGATATTTACGTGCCTTTATGTAGACAATGTTATAATCATAGACAGACGGGTATGGACGAACAAGTCGCCGAAACAATAATTTGAAATGACATAAAGAAAAATTACAAAATAACTACAATATGTTGGAATTGTCCGAAGAACCAGCGAAGAAAAGAAGAGGAAGAAAGAAGAAGGTCGATGAACCAATAGTAGCACAAGAAGAGCCGGCCGATGAAAATAATATTACTGTAGTTATTGAAGAAATTGAAGACGCGTCCTCCTCAAAAACAGAGGCAGTGGTAGCAAAGAAGCGCGGGCGTAAGCCAAAGGGTGGAAAATTAATAATGAAACAACAAGACGCATCTTCGTCTCCTCCTCAAATTGCAAACGTAATTTTACATTTGAAATGTTCTATGCAGGATTTGTCAGAGCATAATGAGAAAATAAGCCAACTTGTCACAGACCCAATGGTTTATAATCCTGTCATCCCGCCGAATATTATGACATATAATATGGATGACAATAACGGTTTTTCTATTTATGAGGCAGAAAGCCTTGATTTGTTGGCAGAAAAGGATAAATTAAATGCAACAACCGATTTTGCATATGCCGAGACACACTCGAAAGCACAACCCGCACCGGCACAGTATATTTGTTCCGAGTGTAATTCAAAAAAGGACGAGAATCACTGCACCGAACAATGTATTGATGAGTTTGAAAATGAAAATGAGGATGATACTGGACTGCAAATAAAGGATATTTACATGAAATTGAAGAAACTAAAATTGCAATTGTATAAAAATAGTAATCTAGATAAAAAGGCGGCATGTTTTTGGTGCACTTATGATTATGACAATCCACCTTGTTATATTCCCAAATATGAAATGGACGGACAATTGTGTGGGTATGGTTCATTTTGTAGACCAGAATGTGCGGTTGCATATTTAATGAAGGAAAATATCGATGATTCGACGAAATTTGAGAGATATCATTTGTTGAACCAGATGTATTCGAAGATTTACAATTATAAGAAGAATATTAAGCCTGCTCCTAATCCTTATTTTTTATTGGAAAAATATTACGGTAACCTCAGTATTCAAGAATATAGGAAATTATTTAAAACAGAACACATGTTAATGGTGATTGAAAAACCGATGACTCGAATATTGCCCGAATTACACGAAGATAATGACGACTTTTTACTGAATATTTATGGTGGAAAGTCGGCACAAACGAACAGCAATGCTCGTGTATATAAGGTAAAACGACAGAGTGAAAAACAGAAGGGCCCCAGTAAAAATGCGATTATGAAGGAAAATTTTGGATTTTAGGCGACACGTTTATACCAGCGAAGATTTGAATTCACACCCCTATGGTGTGCTCCATCGCAATACATATTGCGAAAAAACATAAAGGTTTGATGTTATAATATTATATAAAAAATGGAACCCTCTCCCGTTATTTCATGTCATCTCATGGGTGGACTAGGAAACCAATTATTTCAAATATTTACAACTGTGGCCTATGCGTTGAGGCAACGCAGAAAAATCGTTTTTCCATATAGCGAGATTTTGACAACAGGTAGACATCGACCAACGTATTGGGACTCTTTGTTGTCATCCTTGCGTAGGTATACTACCATAAATCCGAATTGTGGTAGTTCGACAGATTTATTATACACTTTCCCTCGATTTCAAGAACCCGGTTTCCAATTTACCGAAATACCTTCATTTACAGATAAAAATTTGATGTTATATGGGTATTTTCAAAGCAACAAATATTTCGATTCTGAAAAGAATACGATTTTTTCATTTATTCGCTTGTCAAAATATCAAAAGATGGTTCGGGATGAATATTCGTCACTCTTTTCTTGTTCTCATACAGTAAGTATGCATTTCCGTATGGGTGACTATAAATTTTTACAGGATTCTCACCCGATAATGCCATATTCTTATTATGAAAATGCATTGACTCATATTGTTTCGGTTACAAACCACTGCGAAAAACTCAGCGTATTATATTTTTGCGAGAAGGAAGACAATGCCGATGTAGACGCAATTGTGAATAAATTGCAGACATCTTTTCCGAAAGTCGAATTTGTAAAGGTGGATGATTCTATTGAAGATTGGAAGCAAATGATTTTGATGAGCTGTTGTAATCATAATATTATAGCAAATAGCACGTTCAGTTGGTGGGGAGGATATTTTAATCAAAATGTGGATAAAATCGTTTGCTATCCTGCTTTGTGGTTCGGTTCTAAAATATCACATAATACTTGCGATTTGTTTCCTGATTCATGGAAAAGAGTGTCGTGGATGGAAATCGATAAAGCGAGTCATTTGCAGATTTGAATAACTGAATTTTTTGGTTTTATACCAGCGAAGATTGGAAATGACGTTCTTTAGAGAATGATTTCCAGTTGGGGTAAAAAATTGAATTCAGTAAACGATATAAATATTTTGCAGATAATATCATAGTATAAACGGTAATATGAACGTCGACGCGAAATATAACGAAACTTTGGATGTTATTTGCCAGATTCCTTTTGTAAAGACGCTTTTAAAGAAACACGAGCGTTTGCATAATAAATATAGCGATTTGCGTGCGGAGAACAATGCTTTGCGAAATTTGATTTATTCTATTCCAGAGTTTCGCTGTGATTGCAAAAAAAACATTGGGTGTCATCGTATCAAGAAAGAGAAGGCGGTTCCAGTTCAATGTGAGCCTCTCGTGGATAACGAAGATGTTGTGTTTATTAAACGAGAATCTATAAAAAACCAAACGCCGAATATTGTGTATGAAATTTATGATGATGGGATGGACGATGGTTTTGAACCTATAATGCAATATGGTGACAATTATTATAACAAGGATGACGAGGAAGAGGAGGAAGAAGAAGAGGAGGAAGAAGAGGAGGAGGAAACAGAGGAGGAGGAAGAGGAGGAAGAAGAAGAGGAGGAAGAGGAAGAGGAGGAGGCAGAGGAGGAGGAAGAGGAGGAGGAAGAGGAGGAAGAGGCAGAGGAGGAGGAAGACGAGGCAGAGGAGGAGGAAGCAGAGGAGGAAGCAGAGGAGGAAGCAGAGGAGGAAGCAGAGGAGGAAGCAGAGGAGGAAGAGGAGGAAGCAGAGGAGGAAGCAGAGGAGGAAGCAGAGGAGGAAGCAGAGGAGGAAGCAGAGGAGGAAGAGGAGGAAGCAGATGCAGGACAAGAAGTATTTGAAGTGACAATCAAAGGAAAATCTTATTATACTACAAACGAAAAGAACGGAGTGATTTATGCCATCGAACTCGACGAGACCATTGGAGACGAAGTTGGTCTATATAAGGATGGCAAGGCAGTTTTCCACAAGAAAAAGTAAAAGTAAAAGAAAAAATAAAAACCTAGCATTTTTTATTGTATTCAATAAAAAATACACATCATCATCGGCGGCGGCGACTAACCCGCTTGCGCCATTTATTCGCAAGGCGTTTTTTAGAGGAGCGTTTTTTTGTAAAACTCTTCTTTTTTCTCCCACCACTATTTCCCATAGGTTTATTATCTTCAAGTTCATATAAAAACCTTGAAACTAACAAATATATGTTATTATAATACAATTCCTCATTTAACTTTTGTAAATCCGTTGAATTAATTGGAATTGAATTGTCGGCATTTCTATTCATATCATTTATTTTTGTAGTTAATGATTTATTTTTTGAATCATAACCCAAATATGATTCGTATAATTTGTATTTGAAATCACTGTTAGCAACTTTATTTTGATTTACCGTCATTTTAGCCATGTAATTGTATAACGAAGAATTATTTTTTTGAATATACTCCACGATATTATCTATAGATAACAGTTGTTTAATTTGAAAATCGACGGTTTGTTGTAAGACGTTATTCATTTTATTTAAAAATTCTTCGTTTTGATTTATTTCTTTATAAAACCACGCCTTCACATCATTTATGGATACACCTTGTTGTTGAAATCTATTTCGAGTGTAATCTAGAGTGTCATATCGAGTTTCATCTTGAACGGGATTATTTGATGCTGTATCATGATTAATAGTTTCCATTTTATTAATATCAATGTAAGACGAAAATCTCTTTAAATCCCAGTTTCGAATTGTATTTTTTTTTTGATACAGTTCGTTAGATTTATTTCCTAATATTTCGCCTTCTAATTTACATCCGATTTTACTCATGATATCGTCATTTAATTCACCGCCGAATAATTCTGCCAACACATATATTTCATACATGGTTTCATTATTTTTTTGATTTTGTAGGATTGAAATACCTGTGTCGAGTAATGAATTATTACCATAATTATTTGATTTATCGTCAGTTATCATATTGTTTATATTGTTTATATTGTATTTTAAAGCAACCTTTTTTAAAAAATCATAAATTTGAGGAGCCTCGTTTGTTTCATCAAAGTCTATTAATTTTTGTAACTCATTATTTGTGGATGATTTACTTGTTTTTTGCAAATTCCGCAATACAGTGTAAAAAGCATTGAATTGATTTGATTTATTCAAATTTTTTTTCATTGGTGTGCTAAATGTGTCTTCATATTTTTTATTACCACTAACGAATTTATATAAATCTACATATTTGTTTACCAATTCCCTATATTCAGAGTGATTTATTATGTCATTCAACCATGTCAATTTTCGAAATGTGTATATACCATCGTCTTGTAAATAGGAATATCTTCCATAATTTGATGCACCAAGTAATCCAGTCATTAATTCGCCATTCAAAATATCAAACGAATTATTAATATCATTCGCTACTGGATAATTCGTTGGAAACAATGTCTCTAGCATGACTAAAACGTTGTTTCGAATAGAATCTTTGTCATCATTATTTGCATCCAAAATTTCACCAGTATATGCATCTTCTCTGCTTAATAACACATTCTCATTAAAAAAGAAAGAAATTTTATCAAACAATGTCATTTTGCGTATTGTATCCACATTATATTTGCGATTTAAAACTAAAAATGGGTATTGAGATAATTGTCCGTCTTCTTCTTTAAATTCAGGGTTATAAAATAGCCGCCGAGAGAACACAATCTCTTTTTTACCCGGTATATTTGTCAATAAATGAATTGCTATTTTACCATATACGAGACTTGGCATGTCTTTCAAATATTTGTATCTTATCTTCTATAGTATACAGATATTTATTTTACAGGATAACTCTGTAACTCAGGATTCATTTTATTCTGCTGTTTCGCCTTTTCTAAAACTTCTGTTGCCTTTCGTATATCTTCTTCTGTAATTTCTTTGTCTGAATCCTCGTTTTCCAACATCGATATATGACGGTCTCTGAATTCTTCTGGAAAAACGAAAAACATGCTCTCTTCGTGGAATAAAAACTCGGTTACTATGACAAACATCACCGTTATAAAGAACGCGATGTATATATCACGGGTTCCCATCCATGCTATAGCAAACACCAAGATTTGTCTACTAAATGAGAACTTTAAATAAGCCTCCATGGTTTTACTCAATTTTATATTCACAAATTTTGACGCAATATTCAGAGTTATAATCATAAGTCCTGCAAATATTTTACTATTATTTATATTTTGTATATGATTATGCAAATAACTAAATATTTTATTAACTTGAGATTTCGACTCCTTTTTGTTTGTCATTGATATCTCTATTGTATCTATATTCAATAGAGATATTTTTCCGTCTTATTAGTTTGCTGCTTTTGAATGAATAGGCGTAAGCTCACTCTGCGCTTTCAATTTCGACTCTATGATTGAAAATTTACACGAGGATTCGCACGGGTTACAAGTGCCGTTTTTGAACTTTAATTCAGGAAATACATGCTCTGCCATATCAGGCTTTACAGTCATGTTTTTGTATTTTAACAGATTGTTTTTGCAGTTCTCCTCACGGAATTCAGTTTGTGCTATATTCGGTTGTGGGGTGTCATCTGCATCATGGTTTTCATGATATTCCACAAACCCTTCTGTTTTATTTAGCATATTTTCGACACCGCCCAATTGATAAAAAAAGAGGACAAGCGCGCATACGAACATACCTACATACTTGTCTAGAATGGTATAAAACACGACTATTCCTAATGCAATGACTTTTCCTAAAATGGAATTACTAAATATAACGAGCCAGTCTGTGTAAAAGATAAACAAAAAGGCAACTATTATAGGTATAAATTGAGAAACGACGGTTTTATAATTCATTTTTGGTGGATGGATGGTTCGGCTATCTATATACTCCCCGTATTTTTTTTGCCATTTTTCATCGAAAATAAAATGTGTTTAGTTTGTAAATACACTAATATAAAATACTAAAAATGTCTTCTTTAGTAACATCGGCATCTTTATGGAATAATGATGATGAAACCTCGAAAAAAAGAGTTTCTACCATACGCAAAACACAAAAACAGAGAACGATGTCTCAAAATGATGAAAATGGTGCTGCCGAACAAATAAGAGAAAATTATCAAAATTTACAACCCTATTCACTAAGTGACGCACAGACACCCGCACCAGACCGCAATGTCCGCATCAATGATTTATTAAATAAAATCACATCAGCGGACGCACAGCAACCCGATAATAATAAAATGGGCGACTTTAAACCAATTTCTTTGCCCGAGATTACAGTGAAAAAGGATTCGCAATCTGATATGTTACCTCAACAATATGTGCCTCCAATGCCTTCTTTCGCAGCAGCCACGATTTCATCTAAAAATTCTCACCCTACATATGGCGCTGACGATTCGCGAGTTGGAGTTCTCAGTAATTATACAAAAAGTTATGAAGCACCAGTCAAATTGGCGAATCCTTATTATGTAAAAATGGGTTTGGGGAATTCTTCGCATGACGATAAATTGATGGATAAAATAAATTATATGATACATTTACTAGAACAACAACAAAACGAAAAAACCAGCAATATTACTGAGGAATTCATATTATACACGTTTCTTGGTGTATTCATAATTTATGTGGTGGATTCATTTTCTAGAACGGGAAAATATGTTCGCTAGAATAAAATCAGGCATTTTTCAGGATAAAGAGGTGAACGCGGATAAATAAAATTAAATAAATAATATGCATTGTCATTCACGAATACTGGCGTGTGTTTTTCGCGCCAATATTTCAATAAAACTTTGTTATGACTCATTTCATCAATAAACAGCATTTTATAAGACGAGTTCTCTTTCAATATACTCCGCAACCCGTGTAAAAAACCGAGAAAAAATAGCGCGGGGGAATCTACATTCATTACACTGCCTACACATTGTAATGTATCGCCATCAATATCCTCATATTTACATTTCAAATCCTTGAAAAAATACAACCCAATGATTTGTTCTTTATTTCGCAAACAAAATACGTAACATAATTTGGATTGAATCAATGTTGTAAGCGAACCAATCGACGGAATCAACACCAAATCAAAATCTGGATTCGTTTCGTGCGTTTTCTCATGTAAAAAATCGACGAGTGTATTCATGGAGCTCTCTTTTCGAATCGAATTCACGTGAAAATGTTCGGGTAATATGGGAACGTTGATGGGTCTCAAATGAAACAATGCGTTTTTATATTTTACCAAGGGCACAACTCCTTCAAACAAAGTTATCTCCTTTTTAATAATTGAAATACTTATATTAGGGTTCATTTTTCGTTGATTGTATTCGTGGGTTTGCAATATCGTTCTACTAATCTTTTTCTTATCGAAATTCCTATGGACGCATAAAAAATCTATGACATTTACGGGTGTTTCTGTATATTGGTTCTCTTGCAATGTGGGACGAAAATATAGAGTTGCTGGTCTGGATGCAATCATCGCTATTGGATGGTCTTCTGTATTTATATGATAGGATGCATCTATTTTTTCATTTCTACGTATTTCATTATAAAATGAAATATATGCTGGTTCCTCATTCCCTATGAAATGCGCGTGAATATCGTCTTTTGTTATCGTGTGACAAACTCTCTCAGAAGAAATATAATAGCATTGCAATAAGTTTGCCATATCTATTTTATTTTGATGAGAACATTCTAAATAAGGCAGCGTTTTTACACGATTTGTATCGCAAAATTTCGTTTTTACCGGATAATTATATAAAATAAACGGTTGGGTGTAAAAATAACGCCAATAGTCGTAGGTATGAAAAACCGGCTGATTATTCCAAAATGGAAATCTTATTTTGATATATGCAAACACCACAAAAAAAATGATGCACCATACGAATATGAAATATTGAAGCATACTGATATATTTAGCGATTCTGTTTTTGCAAAACAAACGGGTGGGATAGACGATTGTGAGGGAGTCAGGGTGCAAATGTAATAAATAAAGTTTTTGTTTCACAATGGCTTTTCTATATTAGCAACCACGATATCATTCGTGTATGGATTTTTTATAATCATCACACTCGATATCAATGTTGTAGGTTTTGTAATTATGCGTTCAAATGTGTAAATAGAATTTATTAACACTAGTCGATTCTTTAGGAATTTTCGAACGGGGGTTTTTAGGAGGTGCGTTTAAATTGGAGGTAAAGTGGGTGCGGGAAAATACATCACCGAGAGATATAATGCGTGTAATATAATATATTTTTCGGGATAAAATATAATATACAACAAGTGTATAAGAGATGTCCTTCTCGAGCTCCTCCTGGCAATCCGCGCCCACACAGGCGAACAAGCTCCGTACCTCGTACTTAAAGGGGTTCCTTGATATCAGTGGCACCGATGCCGCTGGTCTTCGCGTTCGTAACAACAACGCTATCGAATTATTCAATTCGTCTGATGCTCCCAAGTTCCAGATGAACGCCACTGAATATACAGTGCCTGATGCCGGCAATGCCGCCCTCTCCATCACTGTTCCCATTGAGAAGCTTTCCTACTTGTATGGATTAAATACCAACATCCAGGGTAAGTTCGATGCTATCTCCAATGGTGAGTCCGTCTCCAACAACTTGGCCACTGTAAATGCCAACGTCAGTGGAAACTTAGAGATCGGAAACCAACTTATTGTTGGTGGTGAGGCTGAATTCCGCCGCAACGTCATTATTGGCGGTAACCTTAATGTAGCTGGAAACGTTATTATTGATGGCAACGAATACGTCAACAAGTCCCTCTTCGTGAAGGGTGATGCCACCATTGATGGCCGCCTCTACGTTCTCGGTGACGTGTCCATGTCTGACGACTTATACGTAAAGAAGAAGCTCCACGTCGGCCAAGATTCCGTGTTCGACAACAACTTGCTCGTGTCCGGAAAGCTCACTGTGACTGAGCTTATCATTGGAAACAACGTCGATGATGCTTCTGCATCTGGTTTCCAGATTAACCAGAAAATCACTGCCACCGCCGGCCTTGACTTAACTGGTTCTGCTGACCTCCACAACGCCCTTAACGTCGACGGCAAAATCACCGGTACTGGTGGTCTTGATATTACCGGTGCCACCACCATGTCATCCACCCTTGTTGCCAGCGGCAAAATCACTGGTTCCAGCGGTCTTGCAATCACCGGAACCACCGACCTCAGCAACGCCCTCAACGTGACTGGTGCTACCACTTTGTCATCAACCCTTGGTGTTACTGGCAAAATCACCGGTGCTGCTGCCCTTGAGCTCACTGGTGCTGCCACCATGCACTCCACCCTCGGTGTGGATGGCAAGATCACCGGCTCTGCTGCCCTTGAGCTCACTGGTGCTGCCACCATGCACTCCACCCTCGGTGTGGATGGCAAGATCACCGGCTCCGATGAGCTCGCTGTTGCCAAGGCTGCCACTTTCAGCGACGTAATGAGCGTTGCCAAGAAGGCCACCTTCAGCGACAAGATGAGCGTTGCCATGGATGCCTCGTTCGGTGCCGACCTCCAGATTGCCAACAAGTTACGTGTTGGAAACGACTCCGCGTCGGTCTACATCAACGGCCCCAACTACATCGGCTCTGCCTTTGCCAACTCCATATCAGTGAAGGCGGGTGATTTAGATATTGCCCCCGGCTCGGCCAACAACAGCGTCCACATTCGCGGTGGTCTCTACGTTGATGGGTCAGTCAACTTCCTCGGTGATTTCATCAAGACTGATACCAAGGTGCAAGTTACCGACCAGATTGAGGTCACCAACAGTGGCACTGGCCCTGCATTGAAGATTACCCAGAGTGGTGCTAACCCCGTTGCCAGCTTCTCTGACAGCACCGGCATTGCTTTCTTGATGGACGATGCGGGCAAGATGGGTATTGGTTCAGTTGGTGGCAACTGGAACGTTGTCAGCAACAAGCCCACCGCTGAGTTAGATGTGCACGGTGCGGCCAAGATCTCAACCACCCTTGACGTCACTGGTGCTACCTCATTGTCATCAACCCTTGCTGTGACTGGAGCATCGACCTTCACTGGCGTTGCTACCTTCCAGAATGGCATTGTCTTGGGCCAGACCTTCGTCGACCAGTGGTAAATTTCCGGATTTGCTTCATCGGCAAATTTTGATTTGACACCATAATAAATAAATAGTTTGTAATACCAAACTATTTATTGCGGAAAATTGACACCAAATTAGCGCTGTATTTATAGACAAATTTATACAGACAAAAAATGAAACTCAACATTGTTACTTTGTCTGGACTAAGAGTCGGTAGATACTACAAATTGGTTTCATTTCCAAGTGCAATACCTATTTCCGATATCTATGTTGGAAAAATAGATTCAGATTATGAATCGCAAATCGATACACTCGGTGAATTATTGGAAATTCGACAATATGAAAATAATCGCGGGACTGCACATCTCATTTTCAGAATGAATGATGGCACAAGAATAGAACTCGATTCATATTTTGGCTTGTCAGCAGTCTACATGGAATATTATCCTGAAAATGAAGAAATTTCGAAAAAAAGAATTCAAGATAGAACACGATTGATTCGCGACGAAATTATAGGAAATGATTGGGCGCTCAGACCAGAAAATGTAGTCGCAACACAGGGATTGGATATCAACCATTTTGGCGATGCGCTCCGGTAGGTGTAATCTATAGTGGTCGTTCCAAAATATACATATATTGATGTTTGTCTTTCCCGCCATATTTTGTAGATTCATATTTCGCGTGAATTAAAAACCCATTTTTTTTCGCACACTCCAAAATTGTGTCTATTGATTCCATTGACATGGTGTATTCATTTTGACGAATATGCTGCGTTTGTTTGTCTGTAAAAGTTTCTGTCAAAACAACAGAGGCAGCAGTAGCAGAGGCAGCAGTAGCAGAGGCAGCAGCAGAGGCAGCAGCAGCAGAATTTGACGATGGAAATTTATACGTGGCTTTGTAGGTATAATCCGCAAACTCAACATTTGTTTCTGTAGTTCGAATACCATATAATCTCTGTAGAGGTTTCCATGCATTTGCCTTTTCATCAATCGGCATTGTGGCGTCAAATTCTGCTCTATCTGCTAGGTGTAATATTAAATAACCGTTTGGTTTCATCCAGTGATAACAGTTTTGGAAAAACGTTTTTTTATCTTCAATATGATAAATGGTAAAATGGCTGCATAATACGTGTGTAAATGTGGCCGATTCAAAATTCATTGGTTCAGCTACATCACCGCATTTGAATTCCGCTTCCGGATATTTTTTTTCACTATGTTCCACCATTGCATTTGATTTATCTATACCATAGGCTCGGTATCCAGCCTCGCGCAATTGTGAAACTGTATATCCCGTCCCCGAACCAACGTCCAAAAACACACTATTTTGTGTAGAAGGTTCAGTCGTTTTTATAATTTGTATGAGTTCTTTTTGGCATCTCTGTTCTGTATCGTGCAATTCATCATATACTTCTGTATAAAAATCGTCATATATATCTTGATTTCTTTTTATTATGTATGCCTCGTTCTGGCGAAACCCCTCTTGTGTAATAAACGGTTTTACTAATGTTTGATACCATTTTATGACTAAATAAATGATTGCCATGATAAATAAAAGTTGCAATACGATATACTTTGGATTTTCAGAATTCAATATCGCGTGAATATAAGAGAACATTGTATATCTATCTACTTTATGGATATACAAAAAAACCGCGGGGGTATCTCGACACTACTGTGAGTTTCGCAATTGAGTGCGAGTGTGATTGAAAAAAGATTCTCTACCAATAAGAGTATTGGCGACATTGGGATGTGGTTGCGAGTCAAATTGTAGGCGCTCAAATAAGAGAGGGTTCGGTTGTTGTGAAGGACGAGACACAATGGATACTTTATATAAGTCGCTCGTCGATGCGGGTATATATGCACCCTGAATCGCACCATGTTGCAATGCGAAGGTTTGATTTCGCAAAACAGTTTCGGTTTCTACAGAGAAACCACTGCGAGGGGCACCTGCACCCGGATTGAATATCACGCTAGAGTTGTATTCGGGATAAGATAGCGAGGGTTCTTTCACAGGAGTTTGGCGATTTATGATTGGAAATAAGGAATATTTGGTAGGAACAGAGCGAGGTGCAAAATTGGGTTCCAATGGAGAATCGGGGAATTGGCGTTCAGTAATTCGATGATTTAATTCGTCGGTTCTCTCCTGTTGTCCGTAATATACACCATTTACTACTCCTTGCATATTTCTAAAATTCTTTGTTAGTTATTATATGATATGTAAAGATATAAAAAAATCTCGGCAAGAATGCATATATGGCCGAATCAGTTACAATCGTAACAGCATTTTTTGATATAGGCCGCGCGAAACATGGAGACGGAAGAACTGTTGATGAATATAAAGAGTGGTTGGAAAATACACTCATGTTGAATTGCAATTTGTATGTTGTAACAGAAGAAAAATTTCGCAATTTTTTTACTAAGAATCGCCCATCAAATATGAAAATGCGTCTAAAAATTATAGATTTCAAACACTCACATTATTACCAATATTATGATAAAATGAAGGAGATATTGGAGAACCCAGAATATAAATCGAAGATTATGCATCCAAATCGAGTGGAGTGTGTGTTACCTGAATACAATATTATACAGTATTCTAAATTTCATTATTTGCAAATGGCGATTCAAGACGACCCTTATGGTAGTTCCTCGTTTTTTTGGATGGATGCCGGTTGTTCCCGATTTTTCATGGATGTAGATGTGTCGCGACCTTATCCGTCACATCAAATGAACTCTTTTTTACAGCAAAATCCGGATAAGTTCATTATTCAAAAAAGACACGACCTCGAATATTATCCTATAGACGATTCTTTTGTTTGGAAATCGGATAATTTGTTATATGGCACGATGTTTGGTGGGGGGAAGGAAATCGTGTTGAAAATTGCCGAATTGGTTGAACACGTTTTTTTGCATAAAATGTTGGCGAATCGAAATGTAAACAACGAACAATTGGCACTTGCTATGGTATGGAAAGAATACCCCGATTATTTTATAGTAACCGATAATGTATTTCGTCAGCATTTGTCATTGTTTAAATTGATGTCGCTTTGATTACCGTCCGGAAAGAAAAATTTTATTTATTTCACTATGATTTATTTATTACACTATGAATATATATATAGAATATTTTCCATATATATAGATATCAAACGCAATGTCAAAAAAAAACTGTATTATTTTCGGGAATTGCCAAGGAGCAGCATTGAGAACCTTTTTGGAATTATCGAATTTTTACGATATTTATGACGTCCATTACTATGCGAATTGGGAACTGCTGTCAAATAATAAAATGTGTATACCGACTCAACACCTAAAAGACGCGGATTTAGTTATTTATCAACCACTGTCCGACGTTCATGATTGTTATTCCACGAATAAAAATAACCCAAATTCATTTTTCACTCTTTTGAAAGATACATGTAAGACGGTGTCTTTTCCCCGAGTTCATAACAATGCAATATTTCCAATATTTCGAAAGCGCCAAAATGGCAGTGAAATATATGGCCGGTTTACAAACCAAGTGTCTTCAGTAGAAGAACTCGTTTATTTATATGATAACAATTTAATAGACTACGATTTCACAAAAAGAATGGACGAAAATTATACAGTGAGTCAAAGAAAAGAAGCTGATTGTGATGTGAAAATCATCGACTTTATTATGAAAAACATTCACAAACAAAAGTTGTTTCTCACACAAGACCATCCCACATCATTTGTATTCAATGAAATAACTCGACAAATATGCGACCATCTAGAACTCGATTATGACATTGAACGCAGTAACAAATTTGAAGAAAACTTAGTTGGTTTACCTGATTCTGTATACAACCGCAATGACAATCAATATCCGATTTCTAGATATGCCATTCTTCATTTTGGATTTGAATATATCAACAAAGAGCATCCGGATGCCGACGAATTTTACAAGTTCAATACCATTCAAAAATATTATAATAGTTAGTCGGTAGGTAAATAAAAATCCACAGTAAAATCCATATAGAATCATTTTTATATATGGATTATTATGTTCTCCAAAGTCATTATTTGGGGATTTCCACTACATACACACACTCATAGTTATATTCATTATGGCTGGGTAAAGGGATTTCGTCATTTGGGATATGACACCTATTGGTTTGACGATAACAATTACCCTCGCGATTTTGATTTTAACGACTCTCTTTTCATCACCGAGGGATATGCAGATACGAATATCCCCGTGGTTTCTACATCCATTTATTTCGTCCATATTGCTAGGTATCCTGAAAAATACATTGGGAAGGTAAAACGATTCATTGAAATCCGCTATCTGGTAGATAGCATTAAAGACTGCAATTATGATTATATATTGGATAAATCGAAATGTGAAAAAATAAGCGACTGCACCTATTATGAAAAATTGCATGATAATGGTGGGATTGCGAAACACCATGCGAACCCCCAACCTATGGAATATGAATGTATATATACATGCTGGGCTACCGATTTGCTTCCACACGAAATTGTAGAAGAAAATATTTATAAACCCAAGGATAAGCGCATTTATTGGTTTGGGAGTGCGAATCATACAAACACGAAAGAAATCGCCATTTTTTATCAGGAATGTGTCAAAAATGGGGTTGAATTTGTGACGAACGACCCATGGCGAAACCCCCTCCCATTTGACGTCGTTCAAGATTATACGATGAAGTCTTTCATGTCACCTGATTTCCGCAGTTCAGGTGACCCTCGCAAAATAGCACAAGGAGAGACAGGAACATGTCATAAACAAATCGGGTATATTGCATGTCGCTTATTGAAATCCATTAGTTACGGGCATTTGGGTATTACAAATTCGAAACATTCTTTTGAGTTATTGGAAAGAAAGGTTATCTATAACAGTGATGAAAGCCAATTATTTTACGATGCATTGCCGCAGCTTACGAATCACGATTTGATTAAAGAACAGATGCATATTGTGCGAGAAAAACACACATTTTTGAACCGCATTCAGGATTTATTGACAACGCTAGGTAGTGCCTCCGGGAGAGTGTAGTTCGAAATTTTATCAATCAATCAATCAATCGCGATGTTCGCATTATCTATATAAAGATATTTTTCATTATATACATATAATGAAAAATATTGGTGCATATTTTCAATGCTATAAGAATCCAAAAGCAACATATTACTGTTTGGAAAATTTTCGACGGCATTATCCAGATAGCACAATAGTATTAGTTTCTGACAATGGATATAATTATACAGAATTGGCAAACTATTTCCGGTGCATCTACATACATGATACGGTTAGTTCGCGATACATTTATACTATTGATGATGTGAAAAACGGGTCTCATATAGAAAGTATGAATCATCTAATAAATAGGGTGAAACAAGCGTTTATGTTATGTAACGAAGAATACATAATGTGGTTAGAAGACGACGTTCGTGTGAATCGTCAAATCACAGACGAGTTTCGATATGACTTGAATGGATTTTGTCCCAACTCCATTTTCCCCCATGCTATCCAAAATTTATCGAATAAATACCCGAACTTAGAAAGAAAGAATTATGTCTTTAGCGGTCACGGTGGCAGTGTTTATCGAAGAACGGCTTTATTGGAAAGTTTCGAAAATAAAAACTGTGTTGATGATTTATTGGTAAATTGGTTACAGTATGGTTTTAACGAGATGGCACAAGATTTGTTATTTTCTACATTGTTGATACTGAATAATAAAACTATTGGGCCATATAATGGACATGGTGATTGCTCTGGAGAAGATACACATTTTTCAGTTCAACATCAGTATAAAAAATATTATACATAGTTCTTCTCGATATCAAGCGCGACTTATATACTATTCCGATGACTATGAATCCGGTATAAACATCTATGTGTTTTCATCAAAAATAGCAAGAGTATTGCAAGAATCCAAATTATAGAAACGATAACCTATTTTCGATAAAAAATCAGGGACAGATGGTAGCTCAAAATCAATGTTCATACTATCTTTCATTTCCTTTGAAACATTTTTATCTGTATTCTCAAACCATATCATTGGCTTATGCTTTTTTAGTGTATTTATCGCACCCATTAGTGCCAATATTTCAGCGCCTTCTACATCAATCTTTATGTAATCACATTTATCTATATTCAAACTATCTATTGTTATCATATCTACTGTTTGTCCATTTTTTCCCAACCCGATTCCACCATAATTCAAGGTTTTATTCGTATCATATTCTATTTCACAATTATACCCGTCATATAGCATGTTACTCATAGTAGTTTTCATACATACATGTCCAACGGCGCAATTGTAAATTTTGCAATTTGTTATATTGTTATCAGTAATATTTTTCTGCAATATCTCGAATATTTTCGTCTGTGGTTCAAATGTCAAAATATTACAGTTCAATAACTTTGAATATAGCACGGAGTGCGTGCCAATATGCCCGCCAATATCCAATATAAAAAGCTCTTTATTTTTTTTCTGTAATATTGGCACTATATGATTCGTAATCAAATTTTCTTCATATATATTTCCTACTCTCAACATCGATGCAAAAACAATGTCGTTTTTATAACACGTGAATTTTCCATATTTCGTTGAAAAAGTTTCCATGACGATTGTATGTAATATATGTATATATACAATCTTTATTTCCATATATGTTTTTACGATAATTCTATAACAACCTTCATATATCTATCCACTTCATTTTTAATATCGAATGTGCGAATCCCATAATCTCTTATTTCTTGCCTTTTTTTAACACAGATTGCCATGTTCTCTCTTATTTTATCATGAACATACTTTAAATCATCCAACTTGTCTTCCTCTAAAACGGTTATGAAATCTTGTGTCACATCCAAATTTTCACTCGATGATTTATTCACAACCACACCCAATCCAGCAATAAGGGCTTCTTTCACAACAAGCGGGTCTGCTTCTCCCTGACTAATTAATAAAAGATTCGTATAATTCGTAAGGTTTTTATGTATTTGTTCCCTCGTCCATTCGCCTAAATAATTGTCATTCGCAATATTGAAACCATAATCTTCGAGATTCCCTATAAAATCCACGTCGGGTATGGACTGATATTTCTTTTGATTTTTACGCACCGTTATTTTACCCAAATAAACGCATTTCTTAAGACAAGGTTCTCTCGAGAATGAAAATAAATCACCATTGATACCATTCTTTATCTTTTTCAAATAATTCGGGTTGGCGCCGCATTTCAAAAACGCTGCGTAGTCTTTTTCCGCCAATACAAAATTGTAAAACCGGGTTTGTTTTACCAAAAAGTCGAACACACGAGTATATCCATCATTCTGGTGTTTTTCGAGTTGGTCTATATAAGGATAATGACTCGTAATTGCGATTTTGGGACACTGTAATTTGTCAAGCACTTGATAATACACGTCGTAGTGCAAATGGACGAAATCATAACCCCCCTCATTTACCTGTGTTACAATATCAATTACATCCTTCGTATTTATAATACTCACATCGTGTCCGCGTCTTGTTAGTTCCTGATAATAATCCCAAATCAAAATTTCGACTGCACCCCAACCTGGGGGCGGAATCGGCATAATCCCCGGGCCAATGAGAGCAATTTTCATTGTTTGTTGCATATATTTTCATATATATGCAACAAATTCTATATCGTTTTCGTGACAGAAATTATGCTAGACATTTTTCTTCATACATATCAATCACTTTCGCCCATGCAAAATTCGTCAAACCATATTCCCGTATAGCATCTCGGTTTCTCAAACTCTCAATGCGATTCTTTATAATTTCCCGTTTAATAAAATCAATGTCAATACGCTTTTCCTTTGGTATCACTGTAATAAAAGGCTTTGTTAAATCCAAATTCGCACACGCACATTCACTTATAACCACACCCAACCCGGCAATGAGAGCCTCTTTCACAACCAATGGGTCGGCTTCTCCCTCCGAAAGCAATACCAAATTGGCATATTCTGTTAAATTATGATACAGCGTGGGTTTATCCCATTCTCCCAGATAATTTGACTCGTAAGTATCGAAAGATGAATCGTGGTAATTCCCGATAAAATCGATGTTTGGAATTTTCTGGTAAATATATTGTCCTTTGCGAAATTCGATTTTCGCCACATATGCGGATTTATTACCATAAACCGGATTGGTTGTATATCTAAAACAGTCTTCTCGCGCACCGTTGCAAATCACATTTATGTTTCCTCGAAACCCGTGTTGCCGATAAATATCCGCAATACGAGAACTAATCGCATTTATGGTTACATATTCCTGATATTGAATTACTTTTTGGAAAATATTCGTATAATACCATGGATATGACGTTTCGAATGTAGGATGAGTAATGTATGCATAATGACTCGTGTAATATATTTTTTTACTTTTCAAATAGGGTGCGATTATAATATAGTCGTCATACATAATATGGACTATATCTGCCATGTGTGCGTTGGTTTCTGATATCATTTGCGGAGGACGAGGTGTATTTACAATATGGACGTCGTAACCTCTCTTTTGCAAGTTTTGATAATAATCCCAGACAATACTTTCTACCGCACCCCATCCATTGGGCGGAAATGACTTAAATCCGGGGGCAATAAGAACTATTTTCATAATTTTTTGATAAATTGTATAGAGATAACTTTCTATACAATTTATCAAAAAATATTTATTTACACGGTAATGAATGAGCCATTGCCGACGACGACTATTGTAACCGCCTATTTTCAATTAAAAATTGCAAAGGCGTCTCATGAAACTTATACCGGATGGATGAAAAATATGTTGGCTGTTGACAATCCTATGGTCGTATTTTGCGACGAGGCATCACAACCTATGATTCAAGAAATGCGCTCAGGTATGCAGGAAAAAACGGTCATAATTCCCACCACATTTCAAGAGTTTTACACATATCGTTATTCTCGAACGTTTGCAGAGCATTATAAGATGGATAGGGAACAACGCGTGGGCCACAATATGTTTCTATATATGATTTGGAGTGAAAAATCGCATTTTATGAAACGCGCCATCGAGCTTGACCCATTTCGAACCGATTTTTTCCTATGGGTTGATATCGGGTGTTTTCGCGTTCCAAATACTCGATATATAAATTGGCCTAACCCATATCGCGTGGATGAATTAGAGAAATCAAAGGTGTTGTTATTGTTAGTCGAGCCTTTTACACAACAAGAATGGGATTGCAATACTTTAGAGTCCCTTCCTCTATTTCAATATTCAAATCGAATTGGCGGAACGATTTTTGGAGGATACAAAGACGCAATATTACAATGGCATGATAAATATTATGAAATGTTAGAATATTTTATATCTATTGGGCGATTTATTGGTAAAGACCAAAGTATTATGAACTCCGTTTTTTTAACGAACCGTGAGCTATGTCAATTAGTGAGATGGACGCCTGGATGTCCTGACCCTTGGTTTTATTTACAAGAATATTTGCGATAAAACCAAACCAAATCCAAAACAAAAACCGATAACAAAACAACATAAATATTTATGATGTTTATGTATACCACCAATTTACATGCAAAACACCCCTATAAATATCATCATTCCATTGGGTGGAAAAGGCGAGAGGTTTGTGAAAGAAGGTTATAATGTTCCTAAGGCACTCATACCCATCTACGGAAAACCCATGTTTGCAAATGTTATTGACAATTTAGGCCTATATGAATACGACAATCTTATTGTGATATATAACAATACATTGGACGACCATCATTTTCAAGAATACATTCAAACGCATTATCCCAATATAATTCTAATCCGTCTAGAGAACCCGACATCAGGGGCCGCAGAAACCGTCAAAATAGGCTTGTCTTACATCATTGAAAATAAACCGACAATAACTCTTCATAAAAAAACGTTATTAATAGATTGTGACACTATTTATACTGATAACATTGTCGAAATTTTTCGAAATTCCATTTATTCGGCGGTATTTTACACTGAAAAAACAGACGAACCTCCTATTTATTCATATATTTCTATTGACGACGATAGAAAAATCGTCGACATTGCTGAAAAACAAAAAATATCGTGCTATGCGAATACGGGTGCATACGGTTTCTCAGACGTAAACGAGCTTCTCCATTATTGTAAAACGAATAAAATAACCTATAACAACGAACAATATACATCTTGTGTAATTAAAACGATGTTATTAGATAATATCATCTTCCATGGATATCCGCTTTGCGCCGACCATGTATTTTCTGTTGGGACACCGAGAGAACTAGAAAATTATTTCGCAAAAACGCGTGTTTTTTTATTCGATTTGGACGGCACACTCGTTGTCACTGACGACATTTATTTCGAGGTTTGGCGAAAAATACTGAAATCTTACGAGGGTGACTTGACAAGGGAAATGTTTAATAAATACATTCAAGGAAATAACGACCAATATGTTATTCATACATTATTACCCAGTGTATGTATTGATTTAAAAACACTGTCGGCAATGAAAGACAATCTGTTTTTACAAAACATGGATAAAATCAAAATTATCGATGGCGTCAAACCCTTTTTCGAAAATATTTATAAAAAGGGGAATAAATCATGTATTGTTACGAATTGCAATTCATTAGTTGCGAAATCAATCGTTGATATTTTGGGTATATCGAAACATGTCGATTTTATTATATCTAGCGAGGATTGTTCTCAATGTAAGCCTCATCCGGAACCTTATCTCCAAGCCATGAAAAAATTCGGGGTTCAAAAAAACCGGACCTATATATTCGAAGATTCAAAAACAGGTATTTTAAGTGGAAAATCTGCTCGACCCATGTGTCTCATTGGTGTCGAAACTATATACACTCGCGATGAGCTATTGAATCATGGTGTAGATATGACAATAACTGATTATAAGGATTTGGATATTCAAACACTCATTGAATATAATGGATTTACTACAGAAAAATTGGAGAGCTATGTGAAAAATTCCGTTGATTTTGATTGTAGCTTCGTGAAAATAGACGCAGATAAATTAAAAGGGGGATTTATAGCCGATGTTATTCGTGTATCTTTGATACATTCAAACGACGGGGAGAGTGTAACGAATTGTGTTCTAAAATTGGAAAATACAAACGTGACATCCTTATCTAAAATGGCGACTCAATTGCAACTTTATGAACGCGAATATTATTTTTATGAGAATATTTCCAAATACATAAAGTCAGTGCGAATCCCCAAATGTATTGGGTTGGTAAAAGATGACGAGTTGAGAACAATAGGTGTATTATTAGAGAATATGTATTTAAAAGGCAATTATGCTCCAAATTTGAATCTAAACACAACGGATATAAATGTGTCGTTAAAGATTGTCGATAAAATGGCTCGGTTACACGCGCAATTTTGGAATCGACCATTGCAGTCTGGGTTCCCACAGTTGAAAACAACAATGGACGCTGCGTTTTATCCTTTTTGTTATGATTATATATGCGAAAGATGGGATGCGTTTGTATCCAAATGGGAAAAGGTTTTGACACCACAACAAATCGAGATAGGGTGCAAAATAAAAAGCGAATTTTGTGATATACAGAGACGATTGTCGAGTAAAAATACGACATTGGTGCATGGTGATATTAAATCGCCGAATATATTTTATGATTTGGATAATGGTAACGATCCCGTATTTTTAGACTGGCAACATTGTGTTATTGGTAAAGGAGTCCAAGATTTGGCCTTTTTTATCATTGAAAGTTTCGATATAGATAAACTCGCTGTTTTTTACCCTATATTTAAGAATTATTATTATTGCAAATTGATGGAATATGGCATAAAAAATTATTCTGTTCTCGAATATGAAAATGATTTGCGCGATGCATTCTGTTATGTCCCATTTTTCACTGCTGTGTGGTTTGGTACGGTGAGTTACGATGAGTTGATTGATAAAAACTTCCCCTTTTTTTTCATACAGAAACTGTTTGTTATGTTATGTTAGAAATGGCGAACTAGTTTCATTTGTGTAAAATTGAATACATAAAAGTTTGATTGATATTATGTATTCAATAAAAATGGTTGTGATTTGCGATAAACCCTATCCTGAAAATTCGGCACACGAAGAACATTTCAACACTTTCTCTTTCCCACTTAGCGATTTTCAAAAATATGCAATTGAGGCAATTGTTACCGGAAACCATACACTTATCACTGCACCCACGGGTTCTGGTAAAACTCTGCCCGCCGAATTTGCTATCCAATATTTTGTAAACCAAGGAAAAAGAGTTGTATATACCACCCCTGTCAAAGCATTATCGAATCAAAAATTTTATGAGTTTTCTAAGAAATTCCCACACATTTCTTTTGGGTTATGCACGGGAGATATTAAAACGAATCCTAATGCGGATGTCGTTATTTGCACTATGGAAATCATGACGAATTATCTATTTACATCACTTGATACAACGAGTGCGGATTCGAACCATCTCCAATTTCAAATTGACGTGAAAAATGAACTCGCAGTTTTGATTATGGACGAGGCTCATTATATAAATGACGACGAAAGAGGTCAGGCATGGGAAAAGGCGATTTTGATGTTGCCATCACACGTTCAAATGCTTATGATGTCAGCCACTATTGATAATCCACAGGGGTTTGCCGAATGGTGCGAGAAGAAGAGAAACATTCATATATCAACTGATGATAATGAAAAAAAGGTATACTGGGCTTATACGAATCATCGCGTTGTTCCACTGTCTCATTATGGATTTTTAACAACAACCGAGGCCATTTTCAAATCAGTAAAGGATAAAGAATTACAAAAGCAAATTCGCGATAGCACGAATACGCTTATTCCTCTACAGAATGCGAATAATGAATTTAACGAACAAGGATATCGCACGATTGTAAAGACGAAAACGCTTTTCGATATGCATCATATGGAGTCGAAACGAAAGCACGTGCTTAATCAACTCGCACTGTTTTTAAGAGACCGTGAAATGTTACCCGCTCTTGCGTTTGTATTTTCACGAAAGCACGTTGAATTATGCGCTGAGGAAATTACTGTCCCTTTGTTAGAAGATGATAGTAAAGTAAGTTATATTGTCAGGCGCGAATGTGAGTCCATTGTGCGAAAATTGCCGAATTTCCAAGAATATTTGCAATTGCCCGAATATAATCGGTTGATTACCCTTCTCGAAAGAGGAATTGGTATTCATCATTCGGGTATGATTCCGGTTCTTCGTGAAATTGTTGAGTTGATGATTTCGAAAAATTATATTAAGCTTTTATTTGCAACAGACAGTTTCAGTATCGGTTTGGATTGCCCTATACGAACCACTATATTCACAAATCTTAAAAAATTCGATAAAAAAGGAGAGAGATATTTGTATGCACACGAGTATTCGCAGGCTGCAGGACGCGCAGGAAGGCGTGGGTTAGACACCATTGGATATGTAGTTCATTGCAATAATTTATTTGATATATCGTCAGTCACTGATTACAAATCTGTCATGTCGGGCATTCCGCAAAAACTCGTCTCCAAATATCACGTCAGTTATGGACTTATATTGAACTTGTTGAAAAATGGGAAATCGGGTTGCTTCCACGAATTTTCGGAAAAAAGTATGGTTCAAAATGAAATCGAACGAACCGTAAATAATGAGAAAAATGCGTATTATGTTTTATATGAGAAAATGAGAAAGAAGCGAGAGACGATTGAAATGGCGAGAACGCCTCGCGCGGTTTGTAATGAATACATTGAGCTAGAAAAATCGGCGAAAAACAGCGTGAATAAAAAGCGGAAGGATGCTGAGAAAGCAATGCAGTCCATTCGCGAAGAACACCGATTTTTACAAGACGATGTAAAGGCTGTTAGAGAATTGATGGAATTGGAAAATGAATGCAAAAACGCATTGGAATCAATTGAATATATGACACAATATATTCAATGTCAAACGGACGCGGTTTGTAATGTATTGCTGGAGGACAAATTCATACATAAGATGGCGGATGATGCATACGAAATGACGAAACTGGGGAAAATCGCATCAGGAATTGCGGAGATACATCCTCTCGTAATATCGAGATTGATGGTAGATACGAACTATTTCGAGGGTTTATCGGCGATTCAAATCGTGGGTTTGTTGTCTTGTTTTACGGATATTAAGATTCCGGCGGATGAGAAAATGAGTCGTCCTATGATTTCTGATTTGAGTTTGGCACATCGTATTCAACAAATGATGTCTTTGTATGATAGTTACGAACAAATCGAAGTTGACAGGGATATTCGGTCTGGATTGAAATACAATGATGCACTTTCATTTGATATTATTGATATGGCGATGCAATGGTGCCGATGTTCGAGTGAAACGGAATGCAAGTATTTCATTCAAAGCTCCGTTGCGGAGAAGTCGATATCTATTGGGGATTTTACGAAGGGGATGTTGAAATTGGTGACGATTTCGAGAGAACTGACAATGGTTTGTGAAGAATTCGGTCAATTTGAACTATTGCATAAATTGGGGGAAATTGAAAAACTGGTTTTGAAATATGTGACTACATCTCAAAGCCTTTATGTATAGTCGCACCTCAGCTCACCTCACCTCACCTCACCTCACCTCACCTCACCTCACCATCTTATAAGAGTGTTCGTCGTGTTTTTGATTGTCCGTGATTATACTTTCGACGTGCTTTTTTCGCCAATTTGAACGCGGTTTTTTTATGATTACACCCATTTTCCAATATATCATAATCTACAGCAGCCGATTTGCCTGCAGTAATTGAACTTGCCAATCGAGCTAAACCCCATGATTGCGGTGTTTGGTTTGGACGAGACCCCGATGAAAAATAAGCACCTTCGCCTTTATTCACTATTTTTTGCAATGCATCTACAGAACAACCTGTTGCAATGGAAAGTCTTTCATTGGGGACTATGGTGTCGACATTGTATAGTTTACGCGCATTTTGTATGTGTTTGGAAGGCTTATTGTGATAAGAAGCAACATTTTTTCGAGTGTAATACTTTTTATTTTTATACATTTTGCGCGATTTTATTAGCATTTTCGACTGTTTCTTTTTGTCCGCCTCTGTCAAAGTCAGTGGTAAATATCGAATAGGAACCTTTGTTGGCATATTTTATTCGCTCTTGTATATTATATTTCTATATATAATATATAATATATAATTACATTGAAATAAAAAGTAATTTATGTGTAAAATATTCTTTACATACAAGTCTAGACATAGTAAAGAATTACTACAAAAATTTTTAGAGACTTCAATTACTGAAAAATGGAAAGATGGATATGGCATAAGTTGGTGGAAAAAACACCAATGGAATACTTACAAACAACCTATGTTTTATTCACACGACCAGAATTATCAAAATGTTTTTGATAATATCGATACAACAAACGTTATTGCAGCTCACTTGCGCTATATTTTGACAAAAGATATTCCCGAACATAAGGTAATAAAAGAGAAGGCGGTTGAGAACACGCATCCATTCGAACACGAAAATAACATATTTTTACATCGCGGCGATTTGTTCGTTGAGAATAACAAGGATTTATTACTTCACCAAAGTCATTACGAGTCACCTGTATTTACATCTCGCATGCAGAAACTGGATAAATATATGAGTGCGGAATATCGCCGAAAAATAATCGGAAATACAGACAGCGAAATATTATTTTATTTATTTTTATCTATTGTCGATAAAGTTACCGCAAATAAATCGTCATTGTCTACGCCAAATATATCAAAAAAGAAAATATTATTGCATAGTTTTCATACTATGATGAAACTCTTAGTAATGCATAATATCGAGACGAGTTCTAGTTTTTTATTTTCGGATGGAGATTTACTACTTGCATCCAATATATACATAAACCACTCGTCTAAATACATAAAACCACTTGAACTGTATATAGACACGAAAGACGGTATTACTATTTCAAGTATAAAACTAAACTCGAGATATAGAGACTTCGGTATGAATAAGCTGTTATTACTGAACTTGAATACTGGGAATTGGAAAACTTATGAGTTTTTACACATAAACTAGATAAAAAAATAATTATTTATGCATATAGACAAGTGTGTGCGTATAGTAGTAATAAGACACCTAATGGAAATTGTAACCTCTGTAAAATTTAACGATAATGAGAAGTCATCGCCAAATTCGTTCGACTATGACATTGGAATCCTGCGCCAATTTTCCGAGAAATATGATTTGAAATTACATGTCTATTCGAAAAACCCGAACATGCCACTGGATGCTCCTGAAAATATTATAATTGATGAACCCAAATACCGGCTCATAGAAATACCCGATATAGGCCGATGCGATTACGCATTTATTTATCACATTGTGCGTAATTATGACTCGTTGCCAGAACATTTATATTTCACAAAGTCGAATATCAATGACCGCATTTTAGTAGACGACGTGAACCACATTTTATTCGATTATAAATACCATTTTTTGAATATTGGTTTGCATGTGAAATTGCAAGTCTATGGTGACGCTCCTGATTTTACTGGACTTCCACCTCTTTACCCAGAAGATATAGAGAATCATTGTTTGTCCTATAAAAAGAATTTTGAATGCGGAAGAGTGAGGGCATATGGATTCATGGATTTTTTTGAGATGGTTTTTGGATGTGAAAATAAACCACCAAATACGATGGTTGGGGTTGGGTTCGGTCACGGCCCTTGTTTTAGAGTATCTAGAGAACTCATATTGCGTCATCCAAAAACCGTTTATGAAAAATTATTGGATACGTTTTACCCGAACCGAGGACATTGGGACGCTGCACCCGATATTTCTATAGAAGAACAATTGGATACTATAGGTAAATTATATCACGACAGTTTATTGAGATTCTGGACTCTATTATTTACCTATGGGACGATTTTGGAATATGAGACGAATTTTACAACTATGGTTGGATTTTTATTGTAGATATATTATATGATATATGAAACCAGGAATCAAAACAGGAAATAAACCCGAAATGAATCGTATGAAACCGAAATTTAGAACATTGAAAAGGCCAAAATGCGCGACGCCATTTGTGTTCTCTCGCAAATTAAACGATATTTTGAATACAACTGGATGGAAACAATTCAATAAAAATATAACGAAACGATTTCGCAGTGGCGGAGGAGGAAATGACAATACCGCCGCTACTAAACCCATTAAATATGATATTTCTGGCGAGTTTAACTATGATTTCTGGTTTAAAAAATTCGACGATGAATATAAAATACCGCCGTTGCCGGAACCACCAAAAAATAGGTCGCGTTCATCTAGAGGTAAATCCCGTCCCCCACCCCCACCGCCCCCACCACCCCTACCTCAAAATCATTTGGAAAATTTTAAATCTTTGATTGAAAGTATATATAAAAGCAAAGAACAAAGCAACGAATTTTGTAAATTTATACAGCGGATAATACCGAAATACGAAACAGTTCGTAAAGATATAACTAAAACTTATCACCCAAAAGAACTTTGTCTATTAACATTTCTTATTGGTATATTTACGCATATGTTGCGCAAAGAATGTAATATATTTACAAAAGGTGGAAAAGCGGTTGAAATTGAGTTATCAAAAATAGAAGAAAATGATGATACGAAAAAACATTTGGGTGCGATTGAACCTTACCAAAGCAATGACATAGATATTATGATATATCTTTCGAATAATAACTATACCGAAAGAGATATCGCAAACCAAATCGCCAAGTTTATATTATGGGTTACGAATTTCGAGGGAGGGCCAAAGTTTATTACTAAGGATTTTCCGAAATATGAAGCTGACGAAAAAACTCTCGCAAACGGTAGTATTGTAAAAATTTCATACAAGGAGGAATGGGGAGAAATGGTAGCAATGGTCGATATCGGTTATGTTTCAATGACACCATTTTTTGATAGAAGCGAACCTTTTTCTGAATGGGTTATATCGGCTCCTGGGAGTAATCGTGTATTTACGTTTAACGGTTACAATCTTTATTATAACACCCAAACTATAGAAAAAATGATTGTTGAACGACTCTACTATATAAATTTATATACTACTGATACCGCTTCAAAACAGAACCCTGCATTTATGGATTCGTTAAAACGTTCAACAAATGCATTATTACATGGGTTGATGGTAAAAGTTTTGAGTAATAAAGACGAATATTATATAAAATACGACGGTGAAATTTATGAGTTGGATAAAGAAAAAGTGGAAAAGAGTAAAGACGGAGATATAGCTTCTTATAAAAAACATATTGTGGAAACACTACTCTCAATAGAGCACACGATTGACAAAAAAACAATAGATTCCAACCGTGTATTCTCATTTTTGGAAGATAAAACTGAAAAAATTGAAAACGTTTTATGAATATAATCTTTATATAAACCGGCGATTTATTGATTTATGCAATAAGATGGATTTCGTGATGGATATGAACGACGATGATAACCTTTTCGAAATGAATTCAAATATCGATTCAGATAGCGATGATGAATATGATAACGAAGACGATTTTGATATTGAATCCGACACCATTTTTCGAGAAGACTCCTACCATCTAGATAGTGATAAGTTAAATAATGTATATTATATCGGGTTGTGTAATATATATTCATTTCGAAAAACCATTCTATATGTAAATTCTGTATCACAACCCACCTTTTACAAACATTCCTACTGTAATTTATTGAGATATCTTAAAAATTACAGTATATTTCGATGCATTCACCCGAAAATCGATATTATGAAACTTCATATTTTGCGGAACGGCACGTATACTGTCATTGTAAAAACACATTGGCTCAGACTCGTGCAGCGCCGTTGGAAAAATATATATAAAAAACGAATGGATATTATTCGTAAGAGGTGCTTACCCTCATCACAAATGCACGCTCAAAGAACAGGAAAATATCCTTTCGGGTTAAATATTCTGCCTTCAATATCAGGCATGATGAGTGAATTTTCACTTGTCAAAAGTCAATAAATATAAAAATTGGTTTACGTCGGCCAATATTTCATCGCGGACATTCAATAAATCGCTGTCACGACGGCTGCTTAAATAAGAACTCATTTGTATTAGAAAATTGCGGAATTCATAAATTCGGGACTTGAAATCGACCACATTGTTATTATCTATGATGCGCATCTTTTTTTCAATCATTTTAATTCGGGATTCGTCTTTTCCCAATAATATCTCGATAAATTTGTCGATATGTTCGTTCAGGCTGCTATATAGTTCGTCCGTTGCCTTATGCTGCGCGAACGAGTGTGTTTTCCAGTGATATAACTTGACAGTATTCAATAGTTCCAAAAACACTTTCACTATGAGCGATTTTTTCTTGTTATTTATGGAATTGCCTATGGAATAATTTTTAAGGCTTTTGTGAAACTTTCCGCCTATACGAAAGCGTCTTGTATTTCGATAATTCACAGAGTGTTTTTTCAAAGTCGTCTTTGCTGTATCCATCAAAAATATTACTATAACATATATAAAGATTTTTTGATATATAGATGCAAGGAATTTGTCTCATAAAATAACAGTGATGTTTCGAAATTTGCATCGTAATTTATATATGAGTTTTTTATTTGGATTATGTGTATCCTTGGTGAAAGGTTACGTCCATATTTTTTCGCGATATTTACGGTCGACAAATAATATATTCAGAACTAGCAATTCATTGCCATCGTCGCAAATCATAAACTACCCTAAACTCGATTATAGGGAACTCACAGAACAGCACAAATATGATTTACAATGGTATGTTATTGGTCAAAAGACAGATTTTGTAGTTAATAAACCAATAAAGGCAACCATTTGGAATAAAAACTACGTGGTATGGAAGAACGAAAATAATACATATGTGGCGCTCGATGATGCGTGTTCGCACAAGGGTGCGTCTTTGTCGAAGGGACGCGTATGTAATAATCAAGTGGTTTGTCCTTATCATGGATATGAGTTCAATGAGAATGGGACTTTGACGAAGGTTCCGGGGATTTGTTTTCAACCATCGGCGATTTATGATGTGGGTAAATACAATGTCGTGGAAAAGAATGGATGGGTTTATTTGAATACACATTATGGGATGAATGGAACCGATTTTGAAACCAATATTTATGAGGAGAAAGAAGTTGCGCGAAATGATAGTGTCGTATTTTTAAATATGGATTTCAAATGTTATTCTCGCATTTTGAGTGAAAATTCATTGGATGTAATGCATATTGGATTCGTGCATACATTTGGTAACGCGAAACGGCCTGCTCCTACAGAACATGCCCCTCCCAAACTTGTAGGCGCGCACCATTACAAGACATGTTATGCTTATGAGGCCGGAGAGGATTCTATTGCTCGTCGCGTTTTTGGTTATAAAACGTTATTGATTGAGAATGAATTTATTTTGCCGCATACCACAGTTGCTCGTGTTATTTTTGGCGATTATATAAGCACTGTCATTACATTTGCTTTACCCATCTCGGAAAATAAGAGCAAGCTTTTTGTGAAGACATATCGCAATTTTTGGGAAAACCCACTTGGTGATATGATGACAGAAAATTTGATGTATAATACTATGTTGCAGGATAAGGTTGTAGTTGAGAATATTGACGCTAGATTTATGGATGGTAAGTTCAATATGCGTTTCGATAAGCTACAAAATACATATAAGTCGTTTTATAAGCGATTTATTCATAATTTTTCGGAAGATGAGCGATGACTTTATTTTTTCACAAACGAAAAATTGAATTCTAAATTGGAATCTATCTGTAATTTATTGTAAAAGAATCAAAATGTCAATCCGCGATGAAGAGATGTGTTTGGAAAATACTATGGAATTGGAAGAAGAATCGGAAGAAGAAATAAATCCGCTTGATTATCTGTCGTTCACACGATATTTATATCCAGAGAGAAGCGTATATCACTCATTGTTGATAGCATTATTAGAACGAGATTCGGAAGAAGCATTATTTTGGACGTATGAATTGTATTATAGTGGAGTGGAAGAAGATGCATTCGCTTTTATAAAACGTGTATATGAGATGTTTTATAAAAAACAAAACCCTTTGTTTTCAAAATTTATCGATAAAATGGCCGCAGAAGGCGATTGTGGTATCGGGTCTATTGTAAAATCATTGACTTATAAAAAATATGATGTTTCACAATTTGTTGAAAGCATGTTTGATAAAAATAATATTGATATATTAACTGCATTAATGAATTCAAAATGTGCTATGGAAGAGAATAACCCAAAGCCTATGAAAAAAACGATAAACATTGTCTTGACGAAAGCCGATATTGAGAAGTATAAGACGATTAATCATATACAGCCGCGCGATGTTCTTAGAAACGCTTGTTTGTATCCCATTCGCGCCAATGTTGCTGATTTGTTTGCGATTCCATTGCCTGAAACAATAGTGAATTGTTATAGATATGACTGGCTATATTATGCTTCGCGGACACCAATATGGAAGGAACGGATTTTGTGTATGAATGGTATTATAGATAATAATAAACATACAGTTGTATTTACAGACGATGACGACAGAGAAGACTTCTATGAAACATGGGGGTATGAACCCGACGAACAGCCCATTGATATACAGCATAAATGCATTGGTGCGCCCAACACTTTGAAAATCGATGTAGCGGGATTTTGTCAGATGTTCCTACCATGAAACGCCAGGGGTTTTTCAGTTTCATACGTATGAAATCTTAAAAACCCCTCGATTCAGTATTCATACGTATGTAATCTTAAAATTCAGCATTCATGCGTATGAAATCTTATTTTTTATTTACCATACAAATATATGGGAATTATATGGGATTAAGATTTCATACGTATGAAACTGAATCGGGTATTTTTTTCAAAACAAAGAAAGGGTCGAGCTTTTTCAAAATGGACATTTATAAATGTCCAAAATGGAAAACCCAACCACTTTCTTTGTTTAAAAAAAACGTGAAAATCCTGTTTTGCCCGATAATGCTGTAAATACAGAAAAAATAATTTTGGTCTGGCTGCATAATTTTTTTTCCACTTTTAAGATTTCATACGTATGAAGTCTTAATGGGTAATTTTGGGGAGAAAAATATGTTTAGGTATTTCATTATGTTTCAAAAAAACCCCGCTGCAGAAATCCAAAATGTATATAAATGCGATGCGTGCAACTTCATAACTGGTAACAAGAAGGACTACATTAGACATGAGAGAACGAAGAAACATGGGAGAAATGTTTCACCCCTTGTTTCATTTTACCCCTCGCCGATTACCCCTCCCCCCGAACCGGCCCCTTGTGACGATAAATGCAAATTTGTATGCAAAGACTGCAACAAGAACTGCATATCTAGAGTCACTTTATGGAGACATAGGAAGAAATGCCAACCAACAGCGCCTGTTACAGAGGAACCCCCCGTAGAAAACACGCATATAATGAAGGAAATGATAATCGAGGTTATCCGGCAAAATAATCAGCAAAATGCGGCATTTATAGAGAATTTTACGGAGAATTTTACGGAGAAATTCATGGAAAAGTTCTCTGAAATGTCGAAACAACAGACGGTTGTAACAAATAATATGACAATGAATAACAATAATACAGTGAATAACCAATTTAACCTGAATTTCTTCTTAAATGAAAAATGCAAAGATGCAGTCAATTTAGTGGACTTTATTAATTCATTGCAAGTGCAAGTGAGTGATTTAGTAAATACAGGCAAGGTTGGATTTGTCGAGGGAATAACAACAATTCTATTAGATAAATTGCGTGATTTAGACGTATATACACGACCGATGCACTGCACGGATATCAAGAGAGAAATCATATATGTCAAGAATCAAAATGTATGGGAGAAAGAGAACGATGAAAAAACGCACATGAAAAGCCTCGTAAATATCATCGCAAGAAAGAATTTGGAACAGATTTCCAAATGGGCGGAACAGAACCCCGATTTTATGACATTGGATTCGAGTGCATACAATGAATATATACAAATAGGTATGAATTCAACAGGTGGAACAGTAGAACAACAAGAGAAAAATATAGACAAGGTAGTGACAAATATATTAAAAGCCGTTGTGATTGATAAACAGACCGAACGCATGATAGCATCTAACTCTGCTTCATAGTGAAGTTACGAGTATATAAGAAAAAATCGATAAATTTTCTTATATATTTTTGAGAACCGACGTTTTTTGTTCGAATATTGTATAGTAAAATGAGCGTTCATTTAGTATTGTATTCCAATAACGAACCATTTGATACAACAAAACGACTTATTATAGAATCCATACATAAATTTACCAAAAAACGCATTATTATACACGATTATAATCTAGAAAAAATAAAAACAAAAGAATGGTTTACACTAATACAAATGTTGCCATCTATACATAAGCAAGGAAAAAGGGACGGATATTACAATGCATGGAAACCGTTTATTACAAGAGATGTATACAATGACATGAAAAACGGCGATATACTATATTACGTCGATTGTTCTCAATATTACAAAACCGGTTTTACGGAAAATATAGACAAATTATGCGATATTGCAAGTGAAAAGATGTGTATAGCAGGAAGTATCGGGGATGATGTTCGAAACAAAAGTTTTGGTTGCTGTGATAAGTTACAAGTATGGAATAAGATTATTACGAATAAAGACAATAGCACCGCTCTAAGTAAAAGACATGTGCTAAATTCATGGTATTTATTCAAGAAATGCGGAGAAAATAACGCATTTATTGACGATTGGGCGTATTTTACATATTACACAGACAATGATATTGAACATCCACTAGTATCTTACCATCATACGGCCGACCAAAGTATATTCAACATTCTTGTTGTAAAATACAATTTACCGGTTTTCTATTCAAGACCCATATGTCACGGTGCGAATAAAGATAAAAATGCAGTATTGAAAGTCATCAACAATACATCTACTACTCATATGAACGACCATTTTACATACTTATAGTGATTGTCCCGGCCAACTGTCTAAGCCTAATTATATGATGGTATATACAGCCTGTGTGGTAGCAGCCATTAATATTCCTCCCCATAATGTATCCATAATAGCTAAAGGATACGACCATTTTTTGAATATGGCCGCGTTTGTAGTATCAAACACACCATATATTACAATACCTAACATAAATGCCTCTAAAGGAGAACGATGTTGGCGCAAAATGAAATACGCAAGGCCGAATATCAATAGGAGATAACAAAAAACGACCGGAATTGGACGAACCTGCATTATAACGCGCTGAACGCTAATTACTTGATTCTCGAAATTGGCCTTGTTTATAGACAAATAAAGAAAGTCTAGAACAAGCATAATAACCGCACTTGCGATAACTTGTTTGGTGAATTTATTCATAGTTGTATTACTTATCTGTAGAAAAAATTGAATAAAAATTTTGCAATTTTTTCCAATCATCAAATTCGAAATCAGTATGTCATTTTCGGCGATGCTTATTTATACCGGTCTTGCAGCCATAATGGTGTTCGCACTACATTCGTATGGATATGTGAAAACGCAAAACACGCAAAAATATAGTCGAACTTATTTGAGACATAGAGAGAATACAAATTTTGAACGCATAGTCAAATATTGCACCAAATTTAATACATCTTCATTTCTACCAATAAATTTCACAAATATAATAGTAAACCATGGTGTTGTATTACCATCCGTTTCAGTTCCATACATGCCAAACCATATGGATATAATTACAAATGTGGTTCAAATTCAACCGCTGCCATATGTGGGTAACTTACGTTTCGTTCAATAAAAACTGATATATAGTCATATTATCACACCCACCGTCCCTCATTATATTGTAATTTGTATATGTATTTTTTCATAGACTCGAATCAGCAATTACACGTGCTCCATTTTTACGTAATATATTTTTTATTTCTTCGTATCCAGTAGCTGCTGTCAATAATGGTGTTCTGCCCAATTTGTCCGGTTTATTGACGTCGGCACCAAAAGCAATAATCATTTGAAGACATATCGGATTGCCTTCTGCAGATGCGACATAAGTCGGTGTTCTACCATTGTTTCTTTCTATATTTACATCACATCCGTTTCGAATTAGTAATTCCAAACATTCATAGTGGTCGTGATAAGAAGATATATAACACCCAGTTCTACCATCTTTATCTTGTATATTCACTGGAGTTCCGTATGTCAATAATATTTTCACACACTCGATTTTGTTATGATAACATGCCACGTGTATAGGCAATTCTCCGCGCAAATCGCGGATGCGTAAAAAGTCTGCACCATATGATATTAGTGCGGTCAAGCATTTTTTGTTTCCATATTGAGAAGCGATGTAACAGGGTGTTTCTCCAAATTTACTTTGAATATTTGGATCGGCTCCGTTCTCTAATAATATGTCCGCGCAATCTGGATATCCATATCTACATGCAATCCACAACGCAGTTTCGCCATTTTTGTTTTTATGGTTCAATATATCGTGTTTTTTCCAATCCGCAATAAGATAGTTCAATTCGCCGTAGTTGTTATCGTAAGTTGCTGAGATGATATTCATACCTAGATTTTTTGGTGGGACTTTTTTCTCCATTATTGGTTATTGTATCAAGTATATATTGCTGTATATATAAAATCAAGTTTTTATTTGGTTTTATTATAGCAATAATATATATACATACGGCTATTCCAAATAAAAATCATGTCGGGAGAAACACAATATAAAGAGAGACAAATAAAATTGACGGGTCTTATATATCCAAATGGAGAAACCCGCCCAATTGAAATAAAAAAATCGATTGTGTCATTGTGTGATACATCCAATACAGCTTTGAAATATAGTCTAATTCATTTAGGTCGTTTGAATAAGAATTTTTCTAAAAATTTCAATAATAATTTGGAATGCGAATCAAAAGATATAAATAAAACGAATGTGAATGTTTTGGGGGAAGGTGGCTTCAATACAGTTTATGACTTAGATGAAAATAGAGTTTTACGTATGACAAGAGAAGATTCTTCAAGTAAATATTCAGCTTCGAATAATGATTTGTATGTAAAGCTGGGTATAATGTCTCAAACTTCTCGTTTGAAGAATGATTTGAAGCAAGAACGAATACGAAATATGGAGTTGTTAGGGTGTATGGTTCAAATGTATTTGACATCTGAAAAAGGATGCAACTGTAATTATATATGTAAAGTATATGATATAGGATATTCAAACAAAGATCAAATAGGAGGCGGAGTTTATTCCATTCTCGAAAAAGTTCCACATGAAATGGCGATATTACAAGAACATTTTCAAAAAGTTCGATTTTTATCTGAATATAATAAAAATAAATATATCCAAAAAAATAATCATATATTGACTGTCACTGCATGTAACAATAATAAAGTCAAGCGCATTTTTTTCGAAATTCTAGAGGCAATAAAATGTATGCAATTAAACCGTTACGTTCATATAGATATAAAACCTGCTAATATCGGTCTATCTGAAGAAATGAATGTTAAAATATACGATTTTGGTTCGTCTAGACATGTTGATAATTACTATTTATACCCGACAAAGAAAGAATTAGACGCAACCACACCACTTTACGAAGACCCATATTATGAAAAAAGTGGCGGCATATTACATTTGAATTTTGATATATATTCTGTAGGTGTAATGTTGATTGAATTTTTTTCTATTTTGAAAAATTATCGGATGGTAAATATAAAATACCAGTTAACCCTTTATATCACGAACCTATGACAGATGATGATGTAAATTTGAAGAATCTTATTGAGAATATGATAAATCATGACCCAAATAAAAGATATAATGCAGAAAAATGCCTCGAACATATTTGGTTCGATGATATTCGTCCTGAAAATGAATTACAGGAGCTGAAATTGAAACGACAGTCAAAAAAATTATTCATGAATAGAAAGCCATTATGGACTCGAAACAAGAAGTCGAATTCATCGATTGTCAATGCGTCGAATGCATCGATTCTGAATTCAAATAAATCAGAAATAGATGATAGTTCATATATAGATTCAACGTGGAAAGATTCAAATGGTGGAAAATTAGTTCGAAAAAATCGGTCAAAAAAAACAAGGAAAAGAAGAGTTACCAATAAAAAACATGCATGATTTTTCTGCGACAAGTCTACGCCATTAGAAATTTTTGCATTTGATATTATACATCGTAAATATATATGCAAACTCTTATTGTAATTTGCTCGAAGTATCCAAACCCGACTCTACCCAATTGTGTCCGCAATCTATATGAAAAGCAAATCAAACAAAGTTTGGATTACAAAATATGCATAGTTGATAGTGAAAGCACGGATTTAATGCATTACAGAAAAGTGGAGGACGAATTTCCCGATGTGGAAATCTGCTATGTAAATAATAAAAATTACGAATATGGTGCATGGAAATACGCATATACAAAATATCCAAATTTCGATACATATATTCTTATACAAGACACTATAATATTGCATAAAGAAATCCCATTGGAAAATATAAACAACGAAACAGCATATACATTTTTCCATGACTCTGGATATAATTCAGATAAAGGCATAAAATCACGTGGGATAGAAAATATGAAATCAAGTGGTCTATATATAAAGAATTTAGTGGACACGGATTTCAGATTAGCACAACACAGTAGTTTCATAGTGAATAATAAAGTATTGAAAAATATTTTTTCTACACTAACTATCCCACCCGTGAATAAGGCGGGTTCTTGTTTCTATGAACGCAATTTCGGTCTTTATTTCATATGTAGAAACATAAACACAATAAACTTACATGATTATATGATTAAGATAAATGGAAAACGGATGTAAAAAATTGAAAATTATTCATAAACAAACAACAATATACCAATATACATATTTGAACGTTTAGAGCACCTCGGTGTAAAATGAAAGCGGTTCCACTTGAAAACTTAGAACCTGGTAAAATATATTACATACAATGCCTAAAGGATGACGGTGATAAATATCTTGTCCCGAATGAATATATCAAAATTCGTTTTGGTATATTCGAGAAATTTGAAGATATAACTGGCAGTGGATTTCAACACCTGCGTTTCAAATGGTTTTCCATGTCAAAAATGAAAAATATAGACGATGTGTCAAAGATACACGCTCTTGATGGCCGAACCGTGCATCTGAATTTGAACTGGCGATTTTACGAAATGCAAAAATTCAAGATTCAAAGTGATATGGAAATGAGAGCAGCAAATTTGATACTAAAAAATATTGTTCGAGATGAATATTTCACATGGACGACGATGCTCTAATAACTTGCGCCGAAAATCGACAATATCATCATATAGATGTTACGAGAGATGGTGGTTCGATTTCTGCGTCATCGACTAGCGGAGGCTTTTTTTCTACTATTTTCAGTCCTATGGCGGTATCCTCGCTTTTTTCCACATCAGATTTATCCAACTCCAAAGTCTTCGCTATTTTTTTCTGAATATTGTTTTGCTGTAAAAAATAAAGCCCCCAATTCGGTATATTTGTCACACAGTTCATGATAGAATTGTATGTAATACAACATATCAAATTGTCGGGTGTATCTGAATATTGAATACTATACCACCAAAAAGGAGGAATATAGAGAACATGATTCGGTTGGACGTCGAATTCTAACCACTTTATCTTATCCATCTCGTGTAAATACTTGCGCTGAGGTTTCCATACATTCACGGGGCTTTTAAATTCGTAGTTATCAAAATCACGTATGGTATACAAATATTTTTTACTCTTCCATGGAGTCATTTTCACGTGGATTTTTCCAGACATAACACATAAAAATTTGCGGTATTCAGTGTGATATCTCAATGGGGTGTATACATTTGCAGAACCAGTCATTATATCATATTTGGTTTGCAATGTCATATATGGTTTTAAAAATTCGTCATTCTCTTTAAATATCTTATTCAACCCAGAATCATCTACAAAATCTTCATTATTCTCTGTAAAATAATTAGATTGTGTGTCAGAAGACATGAGTGTGCGACCGCTTTGATAAGGCAATATGACATAATCAACACTTTCGTCGGATTTCCAATAATCTTGTATATCTTTTATTTTAATATCGTGAGAACCGGAAAAATTATCCAGATTTTCCGGAGTTATATGTTCGAAAAAAGCTGGCACAACCGATTGGTATTCAAATAAAACGGGTTGTTTTATATCACAAACCTCCTGTAAATGCTCGTTTGACATATAATCCATTTCATATATTTCTAAATCCTCGCCTTTTTTCAATTGGTGAATGATATGAATATATAAAAAAAGAATGATTAGAAACAGTATTATATTAACTATGGTCGACATTCTATGAAACAAAATATATGTATATATCTATTTTGTTTCTGTATATTTTACGCTCAGTAGCCACAAACTCTTTGTATGTCTTTATCTTTACTAATTATCCGAAATTTTCGGAGCCAAATAAAACGTCATTTTTCCCCCGTCGTCTCCCAATTTATATTCGAGTTTTAATGGAAAATTCTCGGTCAATTTAATCTCCACTTCTTTCGTAAGTTTTGAATACATACAAATGTTGTGTAAGATAGATAAACTGAATGACAAATTCATAGTTTGTCCTTCGTTAATGGAATATTCTGTCAAATCGTCGATATTGATATCCACAGCCATCTTACCCAAATCTACACTTAAGGAAAGCATCTCAATCTTTTCCTCGTCACATTTGATTTCGAGTGTCTCCCCAAACAATTTCAATTGGTTGATAATATTGGCAAATGTGCCAGATGGTATCGTAAGTTCCGCTTGTGACTCTGTAGACGGAATATTCATCAACTCATAGTCTAAATCCATCAAAGGTAGTTCAAATCTTTTATCGAAAATGGCCTTATTTTCACAGGTAAAATGAAGCTCTAATTTTTCAGCATCGGTGTCGGCCACCGTCCAAATCATTTCTTGCGACTTTTCTCTTGTGTTTAATACTTTGAATATCATGGATGAACTGATTCCAATGGTTACTGGGTTGTCAATCTCGTATTCCTCAAACCATAACGCAGGTAATTCAATTTCGAAAATACTCACGCGACTAGAGTCCATCGATTGCACATACATTCTCTCAGTTTCGAACATAATGTTTATATGGTCGGAAAACAGTTTAATATGTTGAAACAGATTGCAAAAGCATTCTGCCTTTGCTGGATTTTTAATTACAATCTTCATTTTTATACATATACTCTAAATCCTTTTCTAAATCAATTTTTTCTTATCTATTTTTTTAGCGTGGTTCAGTGGTATGTAGATGTAGTAATATTGCAGGACTGTCTTTTTTATTATAATAAACAATTCTGTTACGAACATCGGGGTGCAATAATGGTTTCAAAATTTTAGAAATGGAATCGATAACACTCGGTGTATTGTAAATATACATTTTTGATAAATTACACGGGGTATCATTAGGGCAATTCGGCCCGCCCCCGAAACATTTGTCACAATAAGTAGTGATAAAACTCTTATATCTTTCACAAGCGGAAATAGTGAATGAATCGAGATTAATGTGTGCTTCATAGTCTCCACAATCATGGTAAACACTGTTTGTTAATTCTAGTAATTTAAAAGATATATAGTCGAAATTAGTAGGGTTTGCATATAGTTTGAAAACTGTATAGTCACCGTAAATTTTGTTTGTATTTGGAATTCTATAAAAAGTTTTTTGTATCAAATCGTCAATACCCATATTTTCACAAATCGTTGTAGCACAATCGAATTTTTGTTGTTTTTTAAAAATCGAATTCTTACCCCCCGATGATGCATAAAATTGGTTTTGTAAACTAGATATCTTGGCTGCAAAGTCGTTATCCATAGTGTTATACTATGGATAAAGATTAATATTTGTATTGTTTATCGAAATATATTTCTAGATATTTGAAGAACTACTAAACTCTTCCTTTACCAAATCTCTTAAATCAACACTCGTTTGAATAGACAAACTGGTGTCAGTTTCAATGATTTCCGCCTGAATATTATCAGTGCTAAAACCCGTCTCCTTATCCATATCACTTCCCCCCAACTGCACGCTATTGTTTCCCAACTCGGAAAACACATGGACGCGCTCGTCAATCAACATCTTATTCACATCCATAGTATATGACTGCAACTTCAATACAATATCCTTCAAAGAATCGATTTCCTGTGCCAAAATCTCAAATCGGTTGTTAAACTCATCAAGGACATCATGAACCGATTGCAACGAAGTTCCGTCATTAGAAACCACAGAATCTTTAGGCTGCTCCTTCGTATCCTTCATGAAGGTCTCGAGTGTGATAAGGCGCTTATCCACCAATGCAATAACTTGTGGTAACGTCAATCCGGCGGGGGTTTCGCCTGATTGTTGATTTACCGCCGCACCCTGACGAGTAGAAACGGGTGCAGGAGGGCCGCCGCCCTGTGCGGTGCTTGGTGTATTAAATGCTCTTCGATTTCTTGCAGATGCGATTGCTTGGCTCATACTTTTCAAAAATGGGTGTGCGAGACTATAAGTATATAATGTGTCATTTCTCTAAATCATTGTATGAAAATATTTTTTCTAATAGGTTTCTATACCACGAATGGAAATTTTACAGGAAACAAAGGATATTTCTAAAAAGTCGTTTTTAAATCACGTGTTCTCAACAACTGAAGAGGGAAAGGCCGAAATATTAAATGTAATCCAATATTCATTGATGGGGGTGGTTCCGGTTGTAGTATTAAATAAAATAAGCCAGCGTTTTTTGCCTGAGGCAGACCCCGAAAAGTCCAGTCTAGAACTTTTAGTCGAAATCTTTATCCAATTGACGATTATGTTTTGCGGTGTCATATTAATTCACAGAATGATTACCTATTTCCCTACTTACAGTGGTTTTAAATATGAAAGTCTCAGTCTTACCAACGTTATTTTAGCATTTTTAATTATTGTATTAAGTATTCAAACGAAATTGGGTATCAAAGTAAACATTTTAGTGGATCGCATTAACGAATTATGGAACGGCCCCAGTGAAAAAAAGGAGGTTGTTAAGAACGGAGTCCGCGTATCGCAACCTATTTCCAGACACGTTCCTAGTCAGGCGGATTATTTAGACAACAGCAATGTCCAATCTGGTATTTTCCCACCGGGGCCAGTTGCGACGAGCCGTCAATCTGGCCCATTGGAGGGATACGATAATATGATTGGTGGGCGCAATCCAGCAATGATGGATATGATGCCGATGGGACCCGCTCCTGCAAACTCAATGTTAGGAAGCAGTTTCGGGTCATTTTGATGAAGTAGAATTACGATGATGGTAAGAAATGTGTATAAGAATGCACACGATTTTATGCGATAATTATATAATATATTATATATAATTATGAATAAAAGTAGAAAATATATTAGTAAGCGCGCAAAAAACAAACGCAATAAAAAGACACGAAAAAATATAAAAGGAGGTGTATGGAATTTTTTTCGTCGTAAAACACAGACCCCGCACCCAGAACCAGACCCAGAACCAGACCCCGAATTTATAAGAGAAAGTAAAATTGATGAGGTACCAGACCCCGAATTAAGAGAAAGTAAAACTTACCAAAAAGACATTTTTATATTAAATATTTTAGGAATGGGGTGCATTGTTAATGCTGACCGAGAAATAAAAAAAAGATAAATATAACTATTTTACTAAGATAGATTATGAAGATTTGTGCATATCATCTAATACTACAATTGGTTCAAAACCTACTTCGGAAATGAATAATTATATGAATAGTTTATTGCCTAGTAAGTTAAAAGATCAAATATTGTATCACGCAGCAACATTGAAATTAGGTTTAAATATGTCACTACTTCAAAAACAACATATTATTGATGAGTTGAAAAATATATTGGAAAAATATAAGTATTTAATAATATTTGGTTTTTCAGAAGGCGGTGCTGTAGCAAATGCTATAGCCGAATCTATAAATAACAGCAGAGAATTAGACTTAGAAAGGGTGTTTATAAAAACATTTGGTAGTATTTATATTTCGAATTATACGAAAAATGTGAAGATTGAAAATTATCTTATCCCTGGAGATTTGTCTCAAGACTTCAATGGTAAACGGTCGTTAGAACCATCTAATTTTTCTCCACATGATTATAAGAATCCTTATTTTCAAAAACTTAAGGAATTATCTCCTACGACATATTTTATTAGAATGGATAAATATAATTCTATAATATGGATAGATAACAAATACGCAAGAAAGCTTCGTGCAAAACCTGACGGTAAAGATGAAATTCCACAGTTTGGGTTACTAACATTTGGTTCTCAGTTGGGTGCTGAAATTCACGGTTTATATTACATTAAAAACCAGTTTATTACTAATGTAATTGAGTTGTTATATATAGATTTGAAATTCAATCCGCGAGAAGATTATAGATACAAAGAACCGAAAGAAGATGTAAACAAGATTGATAGTAACAATCCCCATTAAGATGTGGAACCCGCGGTTCCTCCTCCGTATATTTCTCGAATAGAATGAATATACCACTCTATTCGGTGACACTGTTTTTCATATTCTTTATTCAAAAGAGGATTCCGCATAATCATCTCCATCATGTGTTTATAAAAGTCAATGCAAACCCCTGGTTTATGATAATATGCACATATAAAATGGTCGATATAAATAGTAACAAACATTTCAGGTATGAGATATGCAGTGTGTGACTCTATGCTTTGAATAATCTTTTGAGAACAATCGAAACCCTCTCTCCAATATGACATTTCAACGTATTTCCTCAATATAAGATAATAAACATAATGCAAATTACGGCATGGATAAATAAAATTATTCAATATCTGCCCGTAATCACCATAAGACCTATTGATATCATCATAAAATTCATCGAGGATTTCCAAATAAAACATCTCTTCGCCGTGCCCAAACCCCAATAATGTTGTGAAAACGAAAATTTCATTTAAACGATGTAATATGCGCCTACCGATTTCAACTCCGCATGTGAAAAATCCACCACATACAACCCATTGATATCGACTATAGTATTCTTTTTTATTCTCCACCAATTTGTATTTTTTGTCGCATACATTGAGAACCTGTATATGAAATTTATCGGAAATGTTGGATAAAACCCACGACAATATATTAGGTTCATAATCCTCGCAAATTTTTACCGAATCTTTTCCCAAAAACGCGTCTATCCATCCAAAACGAGTGGTTTGAAACGGATTATTTTCTATAGTTTGTAAAACAAAAGAGAATTTATTGCAAGTTACCAAATGGGTTTCTGTACTAGTGCGCTCATCTCGAGATGGAAAATAAACGGCCCTGTTTTCACGAACTTTATCTAGATATTGGAAACTCCATAATTCATTTGGTTCGACTTCGACGAATTGTGTGATAGCATCCAACCCGTAAGATGTTCGCCTTTCTCGTAATAACGGAATTGTTTGTTTGTCTCCGTAAATTACCAAGTAGACGGGTATTTTCATCAGTGCATTAGCTGATTCTATAGTTTCTACGAGAGGTCTGGCACCGCAGTGTTGTGTATGCATACAAAAACATGCTGTAGATAAAGTGCAATTTGGTATAGACATTGCAATCTCAAATATAAGAATATATACCCAAAAGTTTTTATGTCATTTGCGATTACTTGCGAACAATACCATCTAATGTATTCATCAAATCCATTTTTCTAACGGATTTTTCGAAAGTATTCTCACGCTCTAAATTTGCGAACAAATATTCGGTATTTGGACTTTCCTCGTTTTTTTTAATTTGTTTATAAATATTGTCTATTTTTGATAGAATGTTCTCCAAGATGGGTTTATTTTCTGGTAAAATTAACTCAATGTTTGTAGGAACGGACTCTTTTAAAAGGGCGACCGCAAAATATAATAGAAACCGCCTTTTTTTGCAAGATGCAGTCGTGTATTTAATGCAAAAAATATTGCGAAGACCATTCATAAGTTTTTCTATAAACGGGTTGTTTTTTTTTTCACTGAAATGTATGAGGGCTTCCCATAATATCCATATAACATCGCCTTGATATTTTTTTTCTACAAGGACATTTGGACGACGAATGCAAATGCACGGAGTTTTCTTTTTCTTACAAATGGCCTCGAAATCAATCATCCATTCTATCCAATAACATGCACCGATAGTAGTCGTAGTTTCGGGAGATAAATGATAGCAAAATTCGTTCAATGCGATAAACAACTCTTTCGGGTCTTCTTTTTTAAATATGGGTGCTGCATATTCTACAGAAGTGGCTTTCAAACGTTCAGGCATTTGTGTCATATCGAACTCCTCTTCTCGATTTATTTTAATGGGTTCGAAACTATGTTTGCGATTTGATAATGTGAGGACAGTTATAATTTCGGCAAATAATTTTCGAATAGTCGCATTGTTTCGCAATTGTATCTCATTTAAATAATGACCCTGGGTGACTATGTTTTTAAAAATAGTGAATCGCATTTCCAAATAACTGACAATTTTTGGATTACCTAAATGGATGTGTTTTCCGGTATAATGCAATATGATTTCCCACACTTCCATAAAATGTCCGGCGCATATCAATTCCGCACACCAATAACACGCTGGTTCTAATTTCCCGCTTTTCATACTATCTAAGAGTTGAGAGCGAACATCCGTTTTTTTGTATTTGGAAAATGACACGCCTTTGAATTCAGTTGGCATTCGAATGTCATTGATTTCAGTAGAGGATTCGGGTTTCGACATAATATACGTAGAGTCGATATGTGCCGATTTTATTACAATACTTCTTATATTATGCACGCAAAACAAAACAATATTGTTTTACGCATAAAAAAAGCCTCATATTTATACACATAGACACACACCCCTGACACACCTCTGACACACCCACTTACTCCGTAATAATACGCGGGACAACATTAATGGTTTGCAATTCTTGTGACAGCAACTTGTATGCATAGGGAATATCTACCTTTGCGAAATCGGTCTTATTACCACATGTGTTGCACAGATGGACGGAAAAGTCCGCATTTGTATACTGTTTATTTTTATTACCGTCATTATAAGATGCAATCATACCACACTTTCTACATACATGCGCACTATATTTATCAGATACATCATATAAACGCTCTCTACAGAATCGAGACATTCCATGGGCTATCATGACATCTCTTTCCATTTCACCAATTCTAAATCCACCATCCCTAGACCTTCCCTCCGCTGGTTGACGAGTGAGATTCACCATGGGCCCAATCGAACGACTATGTTGCTTATCATTCACCATGTGCTTCAATCTCTGGTAAAATACGGGCCCTATGAATATATTGGTTTCCAACTGTTCCCCTGTAAGTCCATTATACATGAGTTCATTGCCGTAACTTTCATAACCCAATTTTTGCAATTCTTCCGAAATAGTTTTCACATCCAAATTACCGAAACTCGTTCCATCACCGAATAAACCCAATTCTAACAATACCTTTCCGAGCAATGTTTCCTTCAATTGCCCGATTGTCATTCTGGATGGAATTGCATGTGGGTTTATAATAATATCGGGGCGGAGTCCATTCTTCGTGAAAGGCATATCGCACTCGGGAATGATGTTACCAATCGTCCCCTTTTGCCCGTGACGACTCGAGAATTTGTCTCCAAGAACAGGCTTACGCAGAGTTCGAACGCGAACTTTCGCGAAATTGTATCCGTCTCCATTTCTTCCTGTATAATTTTTATCAATATATGTTTCTTCTGTTGTGCGGAAAATCTTACTCTGGTCTTCGTATTTGATGACTTTTGTGGGGTCGTTCCTATTCTCTTTAATTGGATTGATTTTGGCGATAATTACGTCGCGATTTTCGACCAACTCATTTTCAGGAATGAATCCATTCGAGTCCAGTTTGTCGTAATTACCAAATTTAATACCCTTTGTTTTCGTCTTATCTGGATTGCAACGAATAATTTCGTCGCGAATTATATTTTTATCTTCGTCCTTTTCGGTATGATAGATGGTTGCTAGAAATAACCCGCGGTCGAGCGAACCCTTATTAATCAAAACACTATCCTCTTGATTATAACCCGTGTGGGTCATAATGGCTACGTGAATTTGTGTTCCCGAGGGGATTTGATTGAGTCGAATGAAATTCATAAGACGAGTATCTACCAGTGGGCGACTTGGATAATTCAATACATACGCGGTTTTATCCATGCGCTGGTCGTAATTTGTTGCATATATACCCATAGCTTGTTTTGCCATAGCACAATTACTGCTAAGGAAATTCGTTCCAGCGATAAATGAATGATTGTCACTTTTAACCTCAATGTCCGAAATAAGCCCGTCTTTCTCTAGCACAATCGATTCTACAGGAACAAATAAACAGTTGTTTTTCCGTTCAACGATGGAATTGAACCAATCATCCATGCTTGTATTGCGAATTCCACAAGCCAATGCTTTCATATATTCAACTTTAATAAACGCCCTGTTGTTTTTAACCTCGTTGTATGCATACCCAATGGTTTCGTAATACTTTATTAGATTATCGTCTTTATCATACAATTTGAATGATACGGATACTTTGTTTTCCAAACCAGATTCAACAATGGGGTCATATACATCAATCGAATTTTCTCTCAAAATATCCACACATTGTTGCATAAATGCTTTCGTTGAATCTGCAAATTCGTCGCGAATGTGTTGCGGGTTTCCATCACCATGAAAACCCTTTAAGAATTCCACGCGCAATTCGGGAGCGCCATTCATTATCCATGAAGGAATTGCCTTAATAGGCGTTTTATCATAACTAACATCCAGACAAATAAGAAGGTATGGTAATGCATCATGATGAGATTCTAACCCCAAAAGCAACAAGTCTTTATTAAACTCGGCCTCGTCATTCTGTGTTACGAAATCGAATCGACATTGTGCTAAATACCCATCCTCATTATGATATAGATTCATAGAACCATTTGATAATAAATAACCTGATATTATGGCGATTATCGCAAGTTTGTTATTATTATGCAAAGGCAATAGTCCAACGGAAGACAACACCCCCGCGTATTTTTGAATAATCTGCTGATTTATTCCTAATAACTTAAGTCTTTTATAAAACATGGCTTCATCTACGATAATATCACGCGAATCTGGTTGGGTATTATTTATACAGAGTGGAGAAGAATACATCGACACGCCAATCTTATAAACATCCATATTTGCCTTGATTTCTCCCACTGTTTTCCAGCCTTTATTTGTCATAAATTTATGGTCTTCCGTTGCAACGATTTCTCTTCCACTTATCGTCCGCAATTTATAAATAGGGTTTTCATTTCTGCGAACAAAATGATTCACTACAGATGTCTCACTTAATTCTAATGTTTCCGGATTGAAAGAAAGCACTTTTTCTCCAATTTGAACGTCCTTGATTGCCTTTTTGGTGCCATCGGCCATCCATACGACTTCTTCGGGCCCCAAACATTGGTATGTATTACGAGGAGCCTGATTATGGTCTGGATAAGGAATACATGATGCTAGAACACCGAAAATAGTGCTGGGGTGAATTTCACAGTGTGTATAGTTAAATTTACAGATATCGTCTTGTAGATAACCATTCTTACTTTTCATTGCAATCATGCTATAGTTTTGTTCTTCAGGGTCTATGTATTCAATCACTGATTCATCGAGTTTGCAGTTTGTAAGTAAGTCATTCCAACTAATTTCCTTATTTTCTAGCATTTTTACAATGTCTTTTGTAATAATTACTTTGTTGTTTTGAATCTTAAGAACAGGACGAGTAAGACGACCACCATCATTGCAGATGCGAATCTCCATGTTTTTATAATCAAACACAATCGATGTGTAAATATTAATAATGCCCTTGTATTTCTTATCTTTCATGTCATTATAAAGTTCTATGGGCGTATCTGTGATTCCAATCCAACACCCATTTACGAATACTTTCACTTTATTGTGCAATTCGTGAGCCTGAACGTCAGTAATTGCAATGACTTGTGGTTTCACGTATTCATATAGAGATGAACTATTTGTAGGAATGGTAATATGTGTCATGTAACTGATATTTTTTACAACACCAATAGACTGACCCTCTGGAGTTTCCGCGGGGCACAAGAACCCCCATGTCGTATTATGCAGCTTACGTGGAGCAATTAATTCGCCACTTTTTTCAAGAGGGGTATTGATTCGGCGCAAATGACTCAAACTCGCCAAATAAGTGAGTCTATTCAAAACCTGAGCGACACCCACTTTACTACTATTCGACTGTTTAATACTAAAATCACCAGTGGCAAGCGCGCGATTCAATCCGTTTTCAATCGTGGTGGATTTCATAATTTTGTATATATTTGTCATATTAATGATGTTTTCATAATCCTCCATAGAACGCCAAGAACCGTTATTTATTTCTCTTACAACCTGCTTTTGCATCTCTTTTACTAATTTGTTAAAGTAATTGCGAAACAGGTTATTTAGAAGTGTTCCGGTTAGTTCCACGCGCTTATTCAAATAGGAATCTCGGTCATCTGGTGGAATCCAGCCCAAACTTGTCTTTACTAACTTGTTCGCCATATAACCGAGTAAATACAGTTTTTGTTCGATTGTCTGACAATGTGGAAACAAGTCGTTATTCAACACATCAATTGTGAACTCCCTCTTTTTACGAGCGCCTGTATCTTTATCCATATTCATAGGTGTATAAGCAACAGACGCAGTAATATGACGCAATGCATCTTCTTGTGTGATATACTTGTTCGCATCAATAACGGATGCTTGTAGACAATTCAACAACGACGCCTGTTTTTCATCCGTAATGTCGAGTATGATATATTCACAAATCTTTTTGTCACTATTTACACCAAGAGCACGAAACAATACGAACAATTCAATGGGCTGCTTAATTCTGGGAATGTTGATAAAAATGCCGTTCCCAAACCCATTGTTTTTACTCGCAATCATCATCTCGATTTGCTTGGGAGAAATGCACTTAAAATCAGGAACTGACTTAATTTCAGCAAACCAATTCCACTTTGCCGTGTTTTTTCCATCGAAACAATAAATCTTGTTTTCAGCAGCGCGTTCTTGACCCAATACAGTTTTTTCCGAGCCTTTGATGATGAAATATCCGCCACAATCCATAGCACATTCTCCAGTAAATTTATGGTTGATATGTTTATTTTGAGTAAGAACACAAATGGCCGACTTTAACATAATCGGCAACTTTCCAATATTGATTTTCGGGAATACCTTTTCAATGATTCGAGGAGTATCCATATTTTCCGTGTTTCGAATGACATATTGGACGTTTACATCAACATTCATAGTGGATGCATATGTAAAATTACGCAACTTTGCTTCTTGTGGCAACATCATTTTCGTAGCACCATTATTCTCGTAAATTTGAGGAGGATACAACTTAAAATCCGTGAACGAAATGAACACTTCTAGAAAGTATTTATTCTTTTCGACAACAAAGTCATTTTCGGAACGAATACTCACAGGGTTAAACATTTGGATTGTCCTCTGGATTTGATAATTGACAAAATGGTTATACGACTCGATTTGATGACGAACCAAACGCTCCAAATATTGGCCTTCGAAATAGGATTCAATGATTTGATATGGTTCTTCAGTGTAACTTCCCATGTGTTCCAGTAAAATCTTTTCATCGTCCGAAACATTTTGTTTTGATTTATTTTTTTCCATCTCTTGATGAATAATTCCGCGAATTTCGTTTTTCAATGAAACTGATGAAGCCGGGGGTGATTCCACGGTAGGTTCCACAATCTTTAGTTTTCTCTTAGGCTTCGCAGCCGGTTTTTTGATGTCATGCGGCACACCTTTTTCGTCAATCATATCAGCAGGTTTGCACCAAGATGACGCGCTAACTGCAACATTGGGTAACATCTCGCAACTATTTTTTAATTCAGGATTACTACTCATCTTGTGATTCTATTACAATAATATAAAGATTCGACAAAGATGTTGTATTCAATTTTTTACATCGACTTTCATAAACATGAAAAATCAAATAAAACTGTATAATAATATTTTCGGCAACTGAGATAAACACAACCAAATGTATATTAGTAACACAAACTCAAACATAAAAATGTATCGTTCTAAAAAATTCATTGATTACTTAGACGAACAAGGTAAAAAAACAAACTGCCAACAATTAGACTTCGTAATAGCAAATAGTGTAATTGAAAATCATTTCTTACAAGGGAAATTAAACACACACAGTTATGTCGGTAAACCAAGTTTGATAACAAAAAATAAACCAAAACCCTCTCTCGTAGATACGTCAAGCAGCAACTTTTATGATAATTTATCGACGTCACTCTGGAATTTAACGAATAAACCTTCCTTTGAAACATCTTATTCATTGTGGCAAAAAGAGCACGATGCAATGATGAGTATAAAATCACTGGTAATGTCGTCGTCACCATCTTTATTACCCGAAGATGCAAGTGCATCACTGGCTGTTGTAAAAACCTCAAAACACAATATTGATGTATCTGTAAATACAATATCTGATTTGTTATCCATTATTCATGCAAATGCATACGAAGAGTCAGTAGAATATAATATCGATTTGAAATCGCTACATAACATAAAAACCGAATTATGTAAATTAGACAATATGATAGGAATGAATTCAATGAAACAATCCATTTTAAATCAACTTGTTTATTTCATACAAGAACTGCATGTTGGAAAAGACAGCAGCGATTTCAAACACACGGTTTTATATGGCCCACCCGGAACGGGGAAAACAGAGGTTGCGAAAATCATAGGTAATATGTATTCAAAGATGGGTATTTTAAAAAATAATTATTTCAAAAAGGTAACGCGAAATGATTTGATTGCTGGATATCTAGGGCAAACTGCAATTAAAACCAAAAAGGTAATTGACGAATGTTTAGGCGGGGTTTTATTTATAGACGAAGCCTATTCTTTAGCAAATAATAGCGAAAATGACAGCTATTCGAAAGAGTGTTTGGATATTTTATGCGAATCATTGAGCGACCATAAGAACGATTTGATGGTTATTATTGCTGGATATGAAGAAGAATTAACACACACGTTTTTCAAGGCAAACAAGGGTTTAGAGTCTAGATTTATATGGCGGTTTACGATGGAACCTTATACATCAAAGGAGTTGACGTCCATCTTTAAAAAAATGGTAGAAGAGCAGGGATGGGTATTTTTGGAAAACAACGAGGTGCATGAATCGTGGTTTGAAAAAAATAAAGCGTCTTTTAAAAACTTTGGCCGTGATATGGAGTTGTTATTGACTTATACAAAAATATCGCACGGTAGACGCGTGTATGGAAAGGATTCGGATTGTCGCAAAAAGATTTCGAAGGAAGATTTACAGGGAGGATACGATATGTTATTAAGCAATCGAAAAATAAAAGAGCAACCTTATTTCATGCATACGATTTATACATAATTTTTTGTGTAAAGTATTGCGAATTCTTTTCGTAAAACTCTATATAGTGATATGTTATGAGTGAAAAAAGGATATTATCTATCAATCCTGAATTATTTTCATTTTCGAATAATAAAACTCGAAAAAAAAGGGAAAAAAATCCGGGTGGAAAAATAAAAGTGAAATCACCCGAGACTACAAAGAGAAATGATACTTTAAAAAAGAAGGCGATTTTGAAAATGATACGAGCACATCAAGAAGACAAAATAAAGAATACTTTATCAAACAAAACGGCGGAAAAGGCACAATCAAATTCAAGTGGAAATATAAAAAATGATTTTCAGGAGGCAAAAGAGTTTTTAGAACATTTAACCATGAAAGTGGATGAAAAAAAAATGGATGAAAAAAGGAAAAATAACACGTTGAAAAATTATTCTCCGTCAACAATGTCGTTCGCTCAACCCCCATTAATTTTACCAGAAATACAACAGCCTTTAATTGCAGCTCAAATTAACAATCCTCTTCCTATTTCATCTATTAAATTAAATAGTTCTCCAACATGGGGTTGTCTTAAAGGAGGAACATTACCGACATATCGTTCATACATGAATCAAACTCGAAAAAATTTACCACAACAGCCACCCCCCGGCGGAGTAGGAGGATATTGCCAGCCACCAACAACGAATCCTGTGCTACATACACAAAAGGCATTCTCAACAATAGTTGAGACCAATAAACAAGAGGGTGGAAACCCAAATAATAGAGTGGATACAATGAACGACATTGAAAAAATAAAAATGGAGAAAATAAACAATAGTTTGAGTAGAATAGAACAAATAAAACAGACCGCTGCGAAATTGAAAACCGCATTGCCTATGCGAAAAAAAAGGAGGAAAACTATGCGTAGAACATATAAAATTGGTAAATCCAAAGTATTTCCTCGTGTTTCTGTTCTAGTATCTAATCGCACGATTCGAAATAATATTACTACAAAAACGCAGAATCTAAAACAAACACCGATTCATGATGTAAAAAAGTATTTGACAAAACGAGGCCTTATTAAAGTGGGTTCAATGGCACCGAATGATGTTTTACGGAAAATGTATGAAAGCGCTGCTTTAATATGCGGAGATGTGCAAAATCACAACTCTGAAAATTTACTATTTAATTATTTGAATGACAAAGACGACCATTAGAAGAGCACTATATATTGCATCACATCATAAAAACCAAATTTGATATACAGCCAATGATATACATATGCAAGACAATGCCCGCATGCAAGAAACAAAGTTTTTGTTTCTCGATTCAATGTCACTTTTTCGTTCATGGTTACAAACACCTGAACCCTTATTTTTTATAATAACACAGCCGTTATTATGCAAATGTTCGTTGTCTTCTAAGTCGATAAAATAACCGTAATCGTAAATATCAAACAAAATTTCGTCTGGAGACATTTCCAACGCTGTCAGTTGAGCTATTTCCATTTATTTATTTTTGTAAATCAATGGATACTTGTTTCTATAAATCAATTTTTTACAAAATACATAAACACAACTCGATATACAATGTATGTCTAAAAAATTCCAGATAAAAATCGAACCCGATGCAAATATTCACGACGATTATTTTCAATATACAAAAGAATATGTTGCCAAGTATGGAACTCAAGTCATCGTATTACTTCAAGTGGGTGCATTTTTTGAGGTTTATGGAGTAAAAGAAACAGCGACTGGTAATATAATCGGTAGCTCAATACTCGAGTTTTCGGAAATATGCCAATTGAATATTTCAGAAAAAAAAGTGTCTCATAAAAGCGGTCAAATTATGATGGCGGGATTTCGAGATTATTCATTAGATAAATATCTACCCAAATTGACTGACGCTGGATATACAGTTCCCGTGTATATACAAGAAAAAAATGGTAGGGATGTAACCAGAAAATTGGATAGAATTTATTCATCGGGAACTTATCTGGCATGTGACACAGATAGTTCTCCAATTATGACGAATAATATAATGTGTATATGGTTAGACTTGCATAAATCTCTTTCTACAAATTCGAAGGAGAAAATTGTATACGGAGTTTCTGTTGTAAATGTATTCACAGGAAAATCTTCCATGTTTCAATACGAAACACCGTTTTATATGAATACAACAACATTCGATGAATTAGAAAGGTATGTTGCAGTGTATGCACCGAGTGAAGTAATTATTTTGTCACCATTTAATACTGAAGATTTGAAAACGTTTATTAAATTCGTTGGGATAAAGACGTCAAATATACATCGAATTGACAACAATGATAAACAAAACCAAAAGGTTGTTAACTGTGAAAATCAAAGGTATATTAAACATATTATCACAACTTTTTTTGACGAGGAGGCATATAATCAATGTAGCGAGTTTCAAACTCAAATTAATGCAACACAATCGTTTTGTTATTTGTTGAATTTTATTCAAGAGCATAATCCGGATTTGGTTCGCAAGATTTATATTCCAGAATTTAATAATACATCTGATCGCATGATATTGGCAAATCATACTCTATCTCAATTGAATATCATTGCTGATATGTCTCATGATTCTAAAAAAAGCGGGCAATTGTCATCTGTATTGTCGTTATTAAACAAATGTTGCTCTGCAATGGGTAAAAGGTTGTTTCAGCAACAATTGACGAATCCAACATTTAATGAAGAATGGTTGAATAAGGAATATGAAATGACATCGACTATGTTATTCGAAAGCCATTATTTTTTAATAGATGTATTCAGAAAGCAACTACAGCAGACGAGAGATGTGGAAAAATTATGCAGACAGTTGGTATTGAAAAAAATATATCCATCGTCTATTTATCATTTATATAAGACGATACAAATCGTTCAACAAATGAATACTTGTTTATACGAATCACCGCATATAACAAATTATTTATGCTCCGATTTTTTAGAAGAAACAGAGGAAAAATTAGGTTTCGATTATATTCAAAACAAAAGCGCAGAGATATTGTTGTATTTGGAGGTTTGTTTTTACATGGAAAAATGCAAAGAGGTGAATTCAATGACATACTTCGAAGAGAATATTTTCAAAAGCGACATTTCGAAGGAGTTAGATACGGTTCTCAGTAGATATAAAAAATGCGAGACACATTTTCTTATGATTCACAATTATTTAAATGATATTATGCAAAAGAAAGAAGGAAATTATGAGACAGAATATGTAAAAATACACGAGACGGAGAAATCGGGGTCTAGTCTACAAATAACTACAAAACGGTCGGTTGTATTAAAACAGGCATTGCAAGAATTAGAAAAAACGTGTTCGAATGGTATAATTTCATTGGATGACGATTTAAAAATTCCTTTAAATAAGATTGTTTTTTCAAAGGCATCGTCTACTGCATCGGAAATAGATTTTTCTCTATTGACGGACATATGCAAAGAAATGCAATATTACAAAGAACAGATTAATATTGTTATTGCAAAAACGTATTTGGAATTCATAGCTAACTTTGAAAAAAACTATTTGGAGGTATTGGAACATTTTGCGACTTATTTGGCAAAAATCGACGTTTTACAATCCAAAACATACATTGCAAAACAGTATAATTATTGTTTACCCGTAATTGATATGAATGCCGAAAAATCTTTTGTGACAGCAACAGAGATGAGGCATTGTCTCATAGAACATTTACAACAAAATGAGATTTATGTAACAAACGATATATCTCTTGGGAAAGACTCGGCCGATGGAATGCTGTTGTATGGAACTAACGCTGTTGGTAAAACGAGTTTTATACGTGCATTAGGGGTCTGTATAATCATGGCACAATCGGGTATGTATGTTCCCTGTTCTAATTTTACATATAAACCATATACTGCGATTTATTCGAGAATATTGGGGAACGACAATTTATTCAAAGGTTTATCTACATTTGCAGTGGAAATGTCTGAATTGAGAATCATATTGAAAATGGCGGACGAACAAAGTTTAATTTTGGGAGATGAGTTGTGTTCTGGAACGGAGACAGAGTCGGCTCTAAGCATATTTGTGGCTGGATTAATGAATTTGCACGAGAAGAAGTCGACGTTTATTTTCGCAACACATTTTCACGAGATTGTAAATTACGACGAGATAGCGTGTTTAAATAAATTATGTATGAAACATATGGCAGTGATTTATGATAAAGAAAAGGATAGTTTGGTGTATGACAGAAAATTAAAGGAGGGTTCGGGGCCGCGCATTTATGGTCTGGAAGTATGCAAATCATTGTATTTGGGAGAAGACTTTTTGGAAAGCGCTTATGCTATTCGAAATAAATATTATCCAGAAACAAGGGGCGATTTGTCTCACCCTGTAACAACATATAATGCGAATAAAATTCGAGGGTTGTGTGAAATGTGTAAGAATAAAATTGGCGAGGAGATTCACCATTTACATCCACAGCAACTTGCGGATGGAAATGGATTTATCGGGACATTTCACAAGAATCATCCTGCGAACTTATTGTCGGTTTGCGAAACGTGTCATAATAAGTTTCATAATGAAACTCAAGTGGTTACAGTAAAGAAAAAGACTACGAAGGGATATACGATAAGGCCAGGTTGAACTTCACTATATATACGGTAGCATCCGCGCTGTTATTCAAATCTGTATATACAAGAACGAGTTAGTTTTCTTGTATATAGGCTTGGCTTAGACTGGGTAAGTATGTAATTTTGTCAAACAGGTATGTTGTTCGTTTCATAGAATGGACGCGGATAAATAAAATCGGAGGCATTGTAATCTCTATAAGTCTTACTGAGATATATACTGTCTTCGTAACTGGGAACATAATTATCCGCGCCATATTTGTATTTTCCTGGTTTATAATAAGTCGTGGTGGAATCGGCGTATAATTTCGGCATCGCAACCTTTTTACCAGTTGGGTCGATAATCCATGCAATCCCCGCATTTGCATCATACAAATCGTTTTGCTTAGCAATTGACTCCACTGAATCATGATATTCGATATTATAATTATTTTTATTGTAATGAGATGCTTCTGTTTCAGGAGTTTCGGCGATTGTAGAGCCAGAACCAAAAGTGGGTGCCATTTTTTTTGAATCGGACGTTTTTTGACGAATATCACTGTAGTTTTCTAAAGATGTCGTCGATATTTTATACAGTAAATATGTGATGCATATTATGAGTAAAAATAGAAGGATATAATTTGGACGGAATTTCATAAAAATAAATATGCGTGAAAAAAATTGAATGAAAAAATGCTTATATATAATAAGGACAATTTTAATATCAGATATAACTTTGTTAAAAGAGAATGATTATTCCAGTCAAGTGTTTCACGTGCGGGCAAGTTTTAGGTGATAAGTTTCGCTATTTTCAAGCAGAAGTTCGGGCATTGAAGTTAGCAAAGGGGCTAAATGTGGATAAGGTGGTGTATTTGACAAAGGACAATGTTGAAAAAACACCAGAGGGAATAGTATTGGATAATTTAGGACTTACTTCAGTATGTTGTCGTCGTCATATGTTAACTCATGTGGATATTGAATAAAATCATCACTGACATAAAAAAACAGTGGAATTCTTTTTTATTTTGTAAATATATACAGCGCGTTTTATTTATCATAGAGAAAAATGTCACGAACGAAATCGAGAAAAATACAATCAAAAAGTCGTCGACAAACTTCATCCAAACGAAAAGGGCGAACTCAAAAACGACGTCAACGAGGAGGCGATTGTGGATGCAACCAAAAGTTATACAATGGTGGTTCTGCTGCCGACCTCACTAAATTTTCTTATCCTTACAATATGCGCGAAACTGACCCGGTTTCACCGTCATCTATTATAAATTCCCGCAATTTATTGGGTGGTAAAAAACAACGTAATAAATCCAGAGGAGGTGGATTATTATTAGATTTTGGAACAACAAATGGTGCATTGAATTCGGCACAACTAATGAATCAAAAATCATTGAATAACGATAGTGTATTTCCTGTGTCGGCGAAATATACACCCATTGTATAGACCATTGTTTCTTTTCTTTTCTATAGATTTAGTATAGAATGGAAGTCGCCGGATTGAAAAAATTATGCACCCCTGCCTATGTTTATTTGGTAATATCTATAATTGCAATGATTGTAATGCTATTTCAAAATGTGGGTAACACAAACATCTATTGTTTAGGCGCCTATGAATGTGATGTCCCGAGTGTGACGATGATTTTCATCATCAAATTGCTATATGTCTTATTTTGGACGTGGATATTGAATTTAATGTGTAGATCCGGCGCTAGCTCTGTTGCGTGGTTTTTAGTATTATTCCCATTTGTTTTGATGTTTGTCTTGATTGGTTTGATGATGATATCGTAAAAAAATATTTTATGCGTCCATTATAACTTGATGCATAAAACTATACATATTCATAAATCAATTCATAAAACAACTCGCAAAAGACGCCCGAAAATATGCGGAGAAATCATATCAAATACAGAGGGTTGGGTTGTCATGCACATTCACGGAAACCCTTACGAAAGAGGTTTCGCGCATGGTAAACTATTAAAATCACAATTGAAAAACATAGAAAAACACATGGATTTTTTATTAGAACACGATATGAAAATACCAAAAATGGATTTTATGAAGGAATCAAATAAGGTGATTACGCCGATTCTTCGAAAACAATATCCGGAATTTTATGAGGAAATACGGGGAATTGCCGATGGTAGCTCATTGTCAATTCAACTAATTATCGCATGGAATTCCTATATTAGTTTATATTCGCATTTTCGAGACGGTTCGAAACAAAGATGCAGCGCATTTATTGCAACCGGCGATGCAACGGAGAAAGGAGAAATTGTTATGTCACACAATACACATAGTGATTTTTTAACGGGTTGGTCTTCAAATGTTGTATTATATGTGAAACCCCATAAAGGTTTTTCGTTTGTGATGCAAACCGTCCCTGGATATATTGCAAGTTCAACAGATTGGTTCATTTGTTCTTCCGGTATAATTGGGTGCGAAACCACGATTTCAAATATAGATTACAAACCAAAATTTGGTGCGCCATATTTCTGTAGAATTCGCGAAGCAATGCAATATGGTTCATCTTTCGATGATTATGATAAAATAATGTCGAAACAAAATGCGGGAGATTATGCCTGTTCGTGGTTATTTGGCGACATTTATTCTAATGAAATCATGTTATTTGAACTAGGACTTCGTGAAAAAAACGTGCAGAGGAAAAAATCGGGGGTATTTTATGGTATGAATAGTGTTATTGGTGAAAAACTGCGCGAAAACGAGACCACTGATATAGACCATGAGAATATTACTACATCAGTTGGTGCTAGAAACAGGAGGTTTTCAGAATTATTGAACCATACATACAAAGGTAAAATAAACGTTGAAAATGCGAAACGAATCATAGCAGACCATTATGATGTATATTTGAAACGTGATGTAAAGAATGGACGCAGTATATGTAATCATACGGAATTAAATCCAGAACACTGTCATAGACCTCCTTATTCTCCTTATGGATGCACGGATGCGAAAGTGGTAGATACCGAAATGGCGAAACAAATGTCATTTATGGGGCGATTCGGTTCTGCTTGTGGAAGACTTTTCGACGTGAAGAAATATATACAGAGAAATCCAATACACAAACATTGGGGTGAAGTTCTACACAATATGTCGAATCATAAATGGACGTTGTTGTATCATAACAAATAATGGTTTGGATAGAGGGTGTAAAAAATTGAAACGTTTTGTAATCCTACCCATAAATCCTATCCAAATCATATAATATATACTTACGCAAACAAAATGGATTGTTGTTTTTCTCAATATATATCAAAACAAAATTTGGCGATGAAAATAAAAAATGGAAGGATAAATTTGAAGCTACTTGCTGATTCAGATTTATCACGGACGAATTTATCCAAAAAAGATTTGCGTGGTGCGAATTTGAAAGGTTCTAAACTAAATGGCATCTATTTACAAGGGGCGAATTTACAGGGTGCCAACTTACAAGGAGCAAACCTGAAGGGTGCGAATTTGAAAGGCGCGAATTTGACATATGTTGATTTTACTGGTGCGGATTTGAGAGGTGCGGTTCTGAAAGATGCAACAATGGATAAAACGGTTTTTATAGGAGCGGATTTGTCATACGCGAATTTGACAAACGCAAGAATAAACACCGACACAAATTTTACCAACGCGACTATGATGAATATCATTATAAGTGACAATCGATTCCATACGGCTTGTGTTACAGGTGCTAGTGTAAAAGTGATGACTTTTCGCGAAAAATTCATGTATTGGTTTGGATGTTTTGGAGACTATCGTGACAAATCCTTAAAAACTGTTGTGCCGTTCAATACGGTGGTTGTCGAGTGCTGAAATATATAAACTTATAGCGAATATGTTTTTTGATGCAATTCATATAGATATATTACAACCTATACATTACATATATCTATATGAATTGCAACAAAATGGAAAAAGGGCTTAGACAGTTACCAAAAGATGTGATATTAAACCATATTATACCGTATACATACAATACACAACCACAAACTCATCTACAAGATATTCGCAGTTATGTCCGCGACTATTCTTTTCTAGATAACATCTATGTATTCGACTTCAATGACGTAATTTTATTGAACGATTTGCTTTTTTATTGTAACCAATTCAGGCACTACTATATCAATGTGAGTAAAAAACTAACGGGCATCGTTGGTAGGCACTTTATGATTACAGACGAAAAATCTGCTCTCGACTATGCTGCGACTAAATTGACAGGAAACCCTTCTGTAAATCATCGAATAAAAATAAAATTTATTTGGGGTCTAATGACACCATTCGAGAGAACAGATTTCATAAATACAACGATTATTGATTCAACACAAGATTTACATGATTGATTTTTGACACTTGTTTTGTAAATACAACTGCATAAATGGAGCCAATTATAATTTTTAGGAATAAAATTATAGCAATGTAACATATAATAGGATAGCGATACCGCATTCTATTTTATGTCTGGCGAAAATTTTCAAAGCCTTTTAATAGAGAATTTATTATTGGAAAATGAATGTTTAAAAACACAATGTTCTCAAATGATGGACTTGGTTCATACTCTACAAGCAAATAATGATGTTATTCAGAATTTTGTGATGAGCGCATTTGATTTATCGGGGAATTTGGCGGGGTGTGTAAACATTCGCACATTCGATGAATCGGGTAACGTTTTATATTGCGTGAAATCTGATATTTGTGGTAATTTTAGTCCCTGTATGGATATGTCCGATAATATTTTACCGTGTGTGTTGCCACCTGTATCTTCTATCTTGTCGCAAATGAGGGACATGTGTGGTAATCATCCACACCGCGATATGTCATGCAATTTGCGTGATTTTCCATATTACGACCCTTATTTATATGGTCGCTATCCATATGACCGGTATCTATATGACCGTTACCCATATGACTGTAATCTATATGACCGTTACCCATATTATAATGACTATTGGCATGACAGATATAATTTATATAACAGATGGCCTATATACAATGCATTACTCGATAATGGGATATATAGGGACTTATCTGGTGGGCCTGTTAAATTTTCAACGGTTCATGCGGGGACGACTCTTCCTCCTCACAAATCATCTCACTCACGTGATATAGTTGACAAGCCTGTATCGCCAACTCGGCCTCCTCATCCAAATCCGCGTCACCCGATTCATCATCGACCGCATCCAATATGGCATCCTAGGCCGATATGGCATCCTAGGCCGATATGGCATCCTAGGCCGATATGGAATCATAGTCCGAAACGCTGATTTCGCCAAAAAATTGAAATATAAATACCTCGTAAAAATATATACAAGTTTCTTATATTATATAAAATAATGAACCCCACTGTAACGAATTATTCCGAAGAGGGAGATATATACAAATTCACATTGTCGGGAGTAAATGTTAGTTTAGCGAATGCTATACGAAGAGCAATATTGTCTGAAATACCAGTTGTTTCTATTTACACTGAAAATAACGATAAGGAACAATGTAATGTTCTAGTGAATACTACGAGATTGCATAATGAAATCTTGAAACATCGTCTAAGTTGTATTCCGATTCACATGAAAGATTTGGAGGTTTTGCCAGGAAATTACACATTGGAAGTTGACCTACAAAATGAGACTGATAGCATGATTATTGTTACATCAGAGCATTTTAGAATTAAAAACAAAACCAACGACAATTATCTAACAAAAGAAGAGGTTCGCAAAATTTTCCCACCGAACCCAAAGACAAACATGTTTATTGATTTCGCCAGATTGCGTCCTCGCATTGGTGATTCCATACCGGGCGAGCATTTAAAAATTACTGCAGAATTTTCAATCCACACCGCAAAAGAAAATAGTATGTATAATGTAGTTTGTAAATGCGCGTATGGAAACACAATCGACGCTGAAAAAGTAAAAGCGGTTTGGCAAGAACAAGAAGACAAATTGATGCAAACCGATGGTGTTAGTAAAGAAGATATTCAATTTCAAAAAGAAAACTTTTATCTACTTGACTCACAGCGACATTTTAAACCAGATAGTTTCGATTTTATCATTCAAACCATTGGTGTATTCAATAGTGTAGAAATAGTTAATAAAGCATGTGTAGTTTTGCAAAATAAGTTCTCTGCGTTCGTTCAAGCACTCGATTCCGACATTGTCCCTATTTTAAACAGCGAGACAACGATTGATAACTGTTACGATGTAATTTTGGAAAACGAAGATTACACTCTAGGAAAGGTATTGGAATATTTGCTTTATGAAAAATATTATATGCAAGATAAGATTTTCACATTTTGCGGATTTAAGAAGTTTCACCCTCATAACGACGACAGCACAATTCGTATTGCATATAAAGATACTGCGGATAAGCACATGTTGATTCAGCATCTACGAATTGCGGCGATGGATGCACGTGAAATATTTCATAAGATAAGCACGTATTTCAAGTAGATAACTATAAGTAAATAAACAATTACATGTTTCAACGGTGCCATTTTTTATTTGTTATATATGATATATCATATATCATATATACACCCGTATATATACAACCGTATATACACATCGGTATATACACACCTACGTATATCAATAAAAAATTGAACTCTATGAATGGAATTCTTTTTTTCACAACGATTGTAATTTTTACAACAATGACAACACCGGCTATAGGCTGGAGATTTGAAAGGTTTTACAGATGTTGCATGCGGGGGAAACGCACGTCAAAAAAGAACGATGAAATATGTAAAAATACACCCGACTGTTGTAAAAAAAATACATTCTCTTATAATATGACATCAGTCGATTTAGCGTATTTACAATCTGTGCGTTACGGTGATGCCGTTCCATTTGTTCCTCCAATTTCTTGTGGAAAAGTTGTAAAAGTGTATGACGGAGATACAATCACAATTGCGACAAAATACCCGGGTGTCACAGATTCACCGATTTATCGATTCTCAGTGCGACTGAATGGTATTGATTCCGCAGAAATAAAAGGAAAAACATTTGCGGAAAAAGAGAAAGCGGTTCAAGCACGAGATGCACTCGCACGCCTCATATTTGAAAAAACAGTAGTGTTGAAAAATCTGTCAATGGAAAAATATGGCAGACTTTTGGCAGATGTTTACGTGGATAATATTCATGTAAACCAATGGATGCTAGACAACAAATATGCAGTGCCTTATGATGGTGGAACTAAACATAGACCATCAGATTGGGATGACACAGACTCGCGTATATAAGTATGTTCGATAATTCGCTTGATTGGATGATACAATTTATCTATATCGATTTTTTTTACGTCCCATTCCGTATTCCAATGTATTGTTGACAATTGATGAGGGTTATCTATCTGCAACCCATTTTGATGTGCAATAGTATTAAACATGGCTTCTATAAAAAACAAATGCCCTTTCTGTTTATTGTATTCCTTTATTTTTTCAAATAAAGGCCGCGATATTCTACACGCACACACCATACTGTGGCTCCATGGAGGTTCAATTCGGTCAATTACATTTACCCAATGATTCCATCCCGTTCTTACATCACCCGTTACATTGGTTTCATGAAATGCTGTCAACAAATCTGACGATGGGTAATTATTATCGATGGTGGTTAATACTCTTTCATTATTTAAAAACACGTCGTCTTCTATCAACCATATGTGCTCGTGTATACACATGATTTCGCAAAATAAATACATTGCTTTGTCCCACGAAATAACTTCGGGAAATCCAACCGCACTGTTACAATTTTTATAACCATGGTCATAACATATTTGGTTATCGATTTGTATTATTTTTATATTTTTATATAAAAACGAGAATATACGCCCATAATCGATTGAATTGTCATCAATTATTACATAAATATCGTAATTTGTAAACCCTTTTAAAAAATCGAACCATATTACGTTTGGTGTCTTTGTTAATAGACAAACAGCATTTTTCATTCCGGATGTGAAATCTCTCCTTCTTTGCTTTATGTTATTTATGAACCAATATATACAAAAAATTGAATAAAACTTTCGTCCAATCTATATTCATTATATTTGGCGATAAAATGGAAAAAAGAATTAATAAGAGGTTGGAAACGTATATCACATCGTTTAAAGATGATATTAAAAAAAAGATTACGGCTATTCAATTCACGGATAAATCAAAAACAAACGAGCTCTTAGAATATATATATGACTACGAACGTCTTGTCATATCAAAGGATGATATGACAAAGCGTAAACGGGTTAAAAATGCCATTCCCGATATGAATCGCTGCAAAGCAAAGAGGGCAAATGGAGAACAATGCACGCGACGTAAAAAGGAGGATTGCGAATTTTGCGGAACCCATTCGAAAGGAACACCCCATGGATTGGTAGTTCCTACCGAAACTACACTTAAACCATTACAAAAAATCGAGGTCTCCGCAGAAGAAATTGGAGGAATCGTATATTATATCGATGCTTTCAATAATGTATATAAAACAGAAGATATCATGCAAGAAAAGAAGAATCCAGAAATCATTGCAAAGTATGTGAATACAAACGGGGTTTATTCTATACCGCAATTTGGTATCTAGAATTCGGGTTCGGGAGGAATAATTTTGCGAACAATACTCTCTTTCACCGTTTCTTCGCGATTTTCAATAATATAGTCATTTAACTCGCTTGCTTTTAGTATGTCACCTTTGAAATATTTAGATAATGTATCCATCAACATTTTTTTTGTAATAGGTTTCTTCACATTTTTGCGGGTATAACATATTTGCCCGTCATTAATATCGAAACAATCAATTTCGTTGTTTTTCATGATATCCATCAATGAAACTGACACCTTTTTTTTCTCCAATTTTCGCTGTTTCAATTCATTTTGCAATGTTCGCATTTCATTATCTAAACGAACCCAGTTTTTTATAGTTTTTATAAGATGATCTTTCGTATTTTCCATTTCTATACTATATGTCATTATTTTTATGTCTGTATTGGTATATTTTTTTATCATTCTATATAAGAACTATGAATATGTTATTTACGAATACTAGAAAATACGGCCAACTAAATAGTAACAATTATCAATATCAACCCGTTCAACAAATGCCAATTTTATCTTATCAACCTCCGCAAATACATAGGCCATATGCCTCTAATGCTATAGATGAAACCAAAACGGAAAAACCGACTGTAAAAAAAATGAAATGGGGAGAACCGACGTGGTTTTTATTTCACACATTAGCTCAAAAAATAAAGGATGATTGTTTTCAAAAAATAAAGGATGAACTATTTAACAATATTATTGTAATTTGCGGTAATCTGCCATGCCCTACATGTGCAAATCATGCATTGGAATATATGAAAAGAGTTCAATTCTCTTCTATTAGAACGAAAAACGATTTGAAAAAGTTGTTTTATTTATTCCACAATGAGGTTAATACGAGAAAGGGTTTCGGTGTATTCCCATACGACCAGTTAGACGAAAAATATTCAAAGGCAAATACCTTAAATATTATTCAATACTTTTTTCAATTCTTTCAGGATACTCATAGTAGTATTCACATGATTGCGAATGATATGCATAGATTACGTGTAACAAAAAAATTAAAGGAATGGTTTCAAGCTAATATAGATTGCTTTGACCCATGATAGTCTACAAATCCATAATGAAAATACCACCACTGCGAATTACTTGCCGCCAATATTTCCAGCAAGCAATTTACCATTTTGATATACATCGCATTTAAAAGTCTGTCTCGCAGGAACACTACACACTTCGCTATTACTAGCTTCTGCAATATAAGAAAGTTCTGGTGAATTTGATGCACGAATAATTGCAGCCCAGCCAATTCCAATACCAAATGCAATTGCGAAACCAACAACGCATTGCCAGAAACTAAAACAACCGTATTTTTTATTCCATATTAAATCAAAAAGAGTTAGAAGACAGAAAAAAACAATGGTTGGGATATTATGTTGGTAGGTATTACGTTTATTATGTTGCATAAAATAACCAAGGTAAGCCATCGAATATCCATACGTGATTTGAGATAAGGGAAATGTGGAAAATGCCTCAGCGCCACCAATGGTTATTAGATTACACATCGCTGTTCGACTTTCTATTATTTCGTTTGTAATAAACCACCGTTTAATTGATTCACCCATGAGTGATATCATAATACAAGTGAATACAAGGCCAATTACATAAACCAACCCTCTTAAATCTTGATTGAAAATAGAGGACAATGAAAAAAAGCATACAAGAATAAATGGTGCTAAACGTAAAAATAAATATCCAATTGAAACGAAATCCAATTCCATGCTCTATATATAGTTATACTAGATATAGAAAAAATATTTGTGTAATATTATGTTACGTTATCTTATTTTGCATTGCATTACATAGGTCTATACAAAAACGTAATCAAAAACTTCGTTTATTTTTGAAACAGCAGCAAATTGTATGTCCGTATAAGTTTCATTTTTAGGGTTTTTCTGTTTCCATTCTATAAAATCTCGTTCATTCTCTTTTGGATAAAGAAAAATCTTAATCCCGGCGCGTATTCCACCCATTATTTTTAAATCCAATCCACCAATTGCTGTTACATCACCTTGTAGATTAATTTCACCAGTGATTGCTACATCGTTCCTTATTTGTTTTTTATTAAATAAACTATAAATTGCTGTTGTAATTGCAGTTCCGGCCGAAGGCCCGTCTTTTGATACTCCTCCTTCCGGACAGTGAATATGCAATCCTTGACACTTTGTGAGTTCAAATTCGGCAATCCACTCTTTTTTAATATCGATATGCGTTAAATTCCAAGCGAGAGATTTCGCAACGTTCATACTTTCTTTCATCACATCACCCTGTAATCCGGTTAAACGGAGTTCTAAAAAAGACGACGTTGGATAAAGCATGGTCTGTATTGGTATGACACCTCCTCTGCCAAGCGAGTTCGCCCACAAACCGTTAATAACGCCAACCTCGGGGGTTTTATGAATCTTATGCTCGTGAATTTTCTTATACTTTTTCAAATACTTTTTTTCCAGAATTTCCACTGTAATTTGAATAGGTAGCGAAATGTTATCGTTGCATTTTAATATGTCAATATTGATTTCACCATACAAATCAAACAATAGTTCTTTTAACTTGCGCACCCCCGGTTCAATTGTATAATTTTCTATAATATATTCGATGATTTCGTCTGTTATTTCGACAATGTTCTCAAACCCCATCTTTTTATTTACCTCGGGTAAAATATATTTTCGAACGATAACCATCTTGTCATCGAGTGTTAGATTATCAAAACGGATTCTGTGAATTCTGTCTAATAGAATGCGGTCGATTTGTTCGGGGTCGTTGTATGAGAATATAAAGAGGGCTTTTGATAAATCCAAGTTAATCCCGCTGAAATATTTGTCTTGAAACGAGTCATTTTGCGTTTGGTCTATTAAATGCGTGAAAATACCGATGATTTCTTTACCGTTCTCTGTTTTACTCACTTTATCTAATTCATCTACGTAAATAATGGGGTTCATGCATTTTGAATCCATGAGTATATCAACGATTCTACCCCACGTCGAATTCACGTATGTATATCCGTGGCCTTCAAGAGAGGAACCATTACATGAACCACCAAGTGCAATAAATGAGAAAGGTCTAGATACACCATTTTCGTCTTTTAAACAGTTTGCGAGCCCTTTTTTTGCCAACGACGTTTTTCCTATACCCGGCGAACCTTCAAACCCGAAACAATATCCGGTTTGTTCCCCGTTCATCCATTGCCCTATTATTTTCATAATTTGGTTTTTGGCATATTGGTGACTGTATATAGATTCATCTAAAATATCACTGATGTTTTTCATGTTTTTTTCAATGGATGATACATTTTCTTGTAACGAAGCGATTTCAGTCACAGTCTTTTTTAATGAATGGGGAGAGGTATTTTCACAGACGATATCATATACATCTATTGCGTAAGACTCGGATTCGTTTGTAGACAAATTATCCACTATTTTTTGTATTTGATTTTTTTTTGTGGTTCCAAGTGAAATTTGTTTGCTCGTAGATGACGCAGTTTTTGCTATTCCATTCATATATTGAATTACTTTTGCGATTTGTTTCACAGATTGAGTGTGTAATTTCGTTTCTATATCAATATTAATGTTGGTGTAAATATAATTTATAATATTTTGAACTGCCATTTTCATTTCTATGTTGGTGTATTTTTCTTTTTTTATTAAAGACAGTCCATCGAATTTCCCATTTATATAAGAGAGAACTTTTTGAAATAACCCGTTATTTTCACGCATTTTTCTAAGTATGGGTTCTTCTCGGTAAATATTGAAAGGTATTTTTATTAATCCTTCCAAATACTGTTTCGCTTTGACGCCTGATTCGTCGGATTTACCCTTGATTTCCTTTAATTTTGTCATAGCCTTTTCTTTTACATATTCAGGCGCCTTTAATACATAGATTTGCTGTTCTAATGATACTTTGTGTGAGTCGTACTTTTGCATCATATCATTTGTGTATTTAATGGTGTATTTCACAACATCTTTGAAGTAATGTTTTATTTTCCAAGGCAGACTTTCATAGATATACATTTGTTCGTTTGATTCCGAAATTTCGGCAGAATGAACGGTAATCAAATCGTATAACAAATAACTGATGTATTTGATTTCACTGTCATCATTGTATGTCAATAAATGAATCAACATGTTTCTTTGCGAAAATACATCGCAATCTAAAAATCGTTTGATAGTGACATCGAGTTTATTCTGTTTAATCGTAGAAATTTCCTTTGTAATGGCGAACATCTTTTTATGAATATCTTCGTTACCAAAAATAAGAATGTCTTTAAATGTCATTGTATCTGCAATTCTCAATATAATATTGGATTCCGCAGCAACAAATGATTCGGCGGACTTTCGTATTTCGCTTCGGCGGGTGTCAATATATAGATTTGAAAAGCAGTCCAATTGTATGTCATCGATAATTCCATGGACGATTAACGTCTTATGTAGATTTTCATTCTGCACCACAACACGAATTCCGTATATCTTTTGATGAAAATTGATAACGGACGGTTCCATATCAAAACACTCGAATGTAACTGCATTTTCCAATATCACGGTATTCTCAGTAATTTTGTTAGCACAAATGGTATTAACCATTGTTAGTGCCGGTTTCGACTGTTTCCACGGAATTATTTTATATCCAATGGGGTGAATATATTGACGAATTAACTCATATTTCGATTGTTGAATCGGATTCTCAAATTTCATATTTTTGAATTCTGAACCAAAACTAATAAATAATAAATCGTCAATGTCTTTTGTTCCGAAACCACATATAATCATAGACAATTTATCAATAACCCGTTGTAAATATTCTATATGGCTGTCAAAATCTTTGGGTTGAGAACACTGACTCATTTTTTTAACGATTTCCTTCGTTTTTTCATATAAGTCGCATAATACGGATATAGACAAATTTGCGTCATTATTACTAAATATACTATGTTGTTTATTCTTTTTAATAGATAAAATTGTGCTTCGAATAATTTCTTGTATATATGTCACTTTTTCATCGAGAAATTTGTATATATCCACGGAACTATTACTGTCGAAAACGGCTTGTATTTTAATCGAATTTTTTATAGGTTCTGTTTTTTTTTGACGATTCATTTCTTATATATTTAGAGAGATTATGGTTTCCAATAGAAAGAATTCTAGTATCAATGAACGAATCCATTGTCTGCATAATTATTAAATAGACAAAAGGGTTTAAACGATAAATGCTTTGTATATGTAGAACAAATTAGAAAAAATGGGTATACCAAGTTATTTTTCACATATCATTCGAAATTACCCGAATATATTGCGAAATTTGGATTTTTTTATGAAGAACCCAGTTTTTGGTGGTTTTCACCATTTGTTTATGGATTGCAACTCGATTATTTATGATGCGGTTCATCGCATTCAAACTGAAAATGAGTCACCGGAGAATATTGAGGATGAAATTATAAATTGCGTCATTGAAAATATTAAAAAATACATCGCATTAATCCGACCATCGCAAACAGTATTTATAGCATTTGATGGAGTCGCCCCTTTCGCTAAAATGGAACAACAGCGCACTCGCAGATATAAAACGCGTTTTATGTCGAATATTACAACGGCGAATGTAAAACAGGGTTGGAATACATCAGCAATTACACCTGGAACAGATTTTATGGAAAAGTTGTCGCACCATATTGAGTATGCCTTCTTAAATAAAGAGGTAGAATATAAAGTGAAAAAGATGATTGTGTCTTGCTCGAATCGCCCGGGCGAAGGCGAACACAAATTGTATGAATATATGAGAGTGAATGAAATCAAAAACGACGATGTTGCGGTTTATGGTTTGGATTCCGATTTAATCATGTTATCTATTTTTCATTTGAAATATTGCAAAAACATCTATGTATTTAGAGAAGCACCCGAATTTTTGAAAAGCTCGATACCGTTAGATACTAGAGCAAATGACAATACACCTTATTTTTTAGACATTTATCATTTGGCGACATCTATCATTACAGAAATGGGTTGTAATTCGAGTGATATGAATCGGGCGTATGATTATGTATTTATGTGCTTCTTTTTAGGCAACGACTTTTTGCCGCATTTTCCAGCAATGAATATAAGAACACATGGGATTCAGGCGTTGTTAGATATATATAGAATTTATATTGGAGCTCATCCAGACCGATTTTTCATTTCAAAAACATCACACAAGATACAGTGGAAGAACGTGGGTATTTTTGTGAACGAGATTGCAAAAAGAGAGCACGAATTTTTGCGAAATGAGTATTTCGTTAGAAATAAATTCGATAAACGCAACTGGGTAGCAACAACGGATGTAGAAAAAGAGGAATTGATTGTAAGTGCTCCTATCATTTACAGGCAACAAGAAAAATATATATGTCCTGAAGAGAATGGATGGGAAGACCGATATTATAGAACCTTGTGTCAATTTGATAAAACACCTGCGAATATTAAAAAAATATGTATGAATTATTTGGAAGGTTTGGAGTGGGTATATAAGTATTATACACAAAGTTGTCCGCATTGGAAATGGAAATACAATTATAATTATCCCCCTTTATTTGTCGATTTGTGTAAATACATACCGCATTTTGAGACAGATTTCATTTCATCGAATAAAACAGAGGCATTTTCTCCTCAAGCGCAGTTGGCATTTGTTTTACCTGCGTCCAATCTTAATATGCTCCCCAAACCAATATATAAGTTCCTTACTACGAATTATAGTGAATATTATCCCGATTCTTATGATTTTCAGTGGGCGTTTTGTAGATATTTATGGGAGTCGCACCCGCTGTTACCCGAAATTCCGCTAGAATTATTGGAGCAATGGGATACACAATTTCGAATGCATTTACACCGTTGAAGAATTCAAATATTCATCAGTTTACTAAAAAATTGAATTCGAGACGGGTATTTTATATGTATTATTATTATAACACGCATCTCGAATAAGAAATGGAAGCTGTTTGTCAAATTTGTGACTACAAAATCAACAAAACGGTTCGTCGTCTAGTGAAGTGTCCGTATTGCGAGTTTGAATCGTGCCGAACTTGTTGTGAAAAATACATTTTAGGTGAAACTATAGTAAAATGTATGAATGTATCGTGTGGACGTGAATGGACGCGCCAACACATAAGCGCCACATTTACAGGGGTATTTATAAATAAAAATTTAAAAGAGAGACGAGAACATCTATTATTCGAACAAGAGAGGGCATTAATGCCTGCAACACAGCCTGTAGTGGAAGCGAGAATTTTACGCGATAAACTCTATAAAGAGGCAGCTGAAATTCAAGATAAGATAAATGAATTGGTGAAGATGAGAAATAAATTATACTCACAAGCACATACTACTACTGGAGTTAATTCTACAACACGTAGTGAATTTATTCGGTCTTGTCCTGATACGAATTGTAGAGGGTTTTTAAGCACACAATGGAAATGTGGTGTCTGTGAAAAATGGGCTTGTTCGTCGTGTCATGAAATAAAGGGTTTAACTAGAGATGTAGAGCATACTTGCAATCCCGACACGGTTGCTACTGTTTCACTTCTAGCGAATGATACAAGGCCTTGTCCGAATTGTAGGGAGGGTATTTTTAAAATTGACGGTTGCGACCAAATGTGGTGCACGAAGTGTCATACCGCGTTTAATTGGAGGACTGGAAGAATTGAGGCATCCGTTCACAACCCCCATTATTTTGAATGGCTTCGTAGAAATGGAAATGAGATACCTCGCAATCCAGCGGATATACCTTGTCAGACAGACTTAACACACAATACGTTTGTATTGATTCGAAACATTTTAAGAGAACGTCACGTTAGACACCCTGAATATAAGATTGTAGAAGAAACTATGGCATTTATTGTTCGTAACACTTTGCATTTGCGACACGTGCTTTTACCAAGATACAATATAGGACATAATATTGCAGACAATCAAGAACTTCGGGTGAAATATATGTTGAAATATATAAGCGAGCTTGAGTTTAAAACAATTCTACAGAAAGATGAAAAAAAGCGCAATAAATCTCAAGAAATATACCATATATTAGAGTTACTTATGAATACAGTTACTGAGATTATTGTTCGGTTTAAAAATGAGATTGCGAATTGTGAACCCAATGAAATGAACGTTGCTATCTTAAACGAGATTAAAGTAATCGTCCAATATGCCAACACTTGTTTACGTGATGTCAGTAAGGCGTATTCGTGCAAACCTATTCATTTTTCAGACCTGCTTATGATCGATTAGCAATTCCGAAAAAAAATGTGTAATTATTGTAACCGTTTTTTTATTTTTTATCGAGTGGTTAGGTCATATTGTGGTTAGGTCATATTGTGGTTAGGTCATATTGTGGTTAGGTCATGATTTTGGTTAGGTCATATTGTGGTTAGGTCATATTGTGGTTAGGTCATATTGTGGTTAGGTCATATTGTGGTTAGGTCATATTGTGGTTAGGTCATATTGTGGTTAGGTCATGATTTTGGTTACTTTGTATAGAAGACGGTTTCTAAAAAAAAGATTTCAATTTTTTACTCAAAACGTTTTTCGAGAACTTTTTCGAAGCGTCATAATTTTCGCATATTTTTTTATAATTGTATACTTATATAGTCGCATTGTAAATGGAGTGCACCAAACAAAAAATGGCAAAATCGTTCAATATTGTTCGAAAACGAATTCACCAAAGTGGCGACAAAAAAATCACCATAAATCTCGACAATGATTTGTCAAAAAATCACAATCTTATTAAAAAAGTGCTATGTATATTTATAGATAAATGTGGTGTTCCAATTTCGTTACCCGAAAATACATCAGTTACATTTCATACACTACTCGAATTACACGCAGGACATCATTTTCATAATTATAATTATCATTTGGGAAAAAAGAAACATTATTTTACTGAAAAGAAACACGAAGAAGAAGGTTTGCAAAGAAACGATTTCGTATGGATTCTCGATTTTGGATGGACTATGCATGACGACAATATGCGAGATAGTTCTAACCACATGGAATTCACATATCATTTTACAGAACATAAAGAGATGGAAATGATAATGCTAGTTATATATGAAGACGACGACCATGCCAAATTCGAGTTTGGATGGCTACAGGATAAACTAATTGCAATACGAAATAATCCGGTGTGTAGTCAAACATATATAGACGCGACGATATTTACAAATTTACTACACAACACATAATTTATAGAAAAATTGAAATTATGTTTATGAAGAAGTTATTATATAATTTCCTGATTATATAATAAAATAAAATAATCGCTCAACTAATGTCAAGACGAAGATATGGATGTATAAATGAAGATAACAAAGAAGTCGAACCTTCTATAGAAACCATTAATAATGTAGGAACGAATGCGAACGAAGATACTATGAAACACAAAATGGTTTTGCGTGTATTCGAATATTGCAATATGTTTATTTCCATGTTTGGTATTTATTTTCTGTGGATAATTTCTCATTATATTTGTTCCCATCTCTATATACACGTGTGTGTTCCTGCTACTATTTTCGGTTTTATATCATCGCCATTTGTTGCAACGGCTCCGCATTGTCAGGCATTGCGGTGGGTGATATATCAAGGGGGAAATAGCATCATTGCAATGTGGTTTGTAACAGGAACATGGGTGGTGAGGTATTATATGATACCGATAAAATCGGCATAAAGTCTAAACCGCCACTGTGCCGCCCTGGTTTGCTGTGTTCGTGTTATAAAACTTTGTGTTTTGTAATAATCTCTCTATAAATTTACTTGAATTGTCTTTGTATAGGATATAACAGTTTATAATTTCAGCAGGTGAATAAAAATATGGTTTTATTTTTTTTAACGTTTTATCGGGAATGGTTTTGAGATAATAATGTTCATACATTTGCTGTAGTATTTCGTGTGAACAATTATTGAGACAAATCGACATATCAATTCTACCTGGGCGAATCAACGCTGGGTCTAATTTATCATAGTGATTACTACTGATACCGAGAATTCTACCCGGAGTCTCCTTCAATCCATCCCATAAATTCAAAATGTCGTCCAATGTGATATGGTCTTCGTGTGATTTTGTTGTAGTAGTATGAACGTCCAGTTTCGAAACATCTCGCTCTAATAATTTTTGCATTGCGGTTTCCATAACATATTTATCTGACTTTGTTTTCTCGTCCATATCTAACACTGTGGTTTTTTTGTCACGATTCAATACAATATCATTCATGCAGTCAATGTCTTCAATAATAATAATTTTTTTATCAAATCCAATGCGTTTGTTTTTACGATTATACTTATTTTCATAAAAAAAGGCTTCTAATTGATTGCGTGTTTTTATCATTTTCAGAGACAATATAACAAGATGGCGACCCGTTAAATTCGCCAGACTTTTGAAAAAAGATGTTTTGCCAGTTCCTGGCGGGCCATACAAACCAATACCCAGTGTATATGGAATACCGTTCTTGTAATACCATTCTTTGTTTTCTAAAAAAAACGTTATTTTTTTCAATATATCCATTTTATTCTCGAAAAACATATTATCGAAAGTGCGAGTGCTTTCAAACAAATATTCGTTCCAACACTCGCATGTATTCTCATCAAACGATGTCTTTTGTAAACTATAAATAAATTGTTTGTTATGACGACTCGTTTCAATATTTTTCAAATATTTTGTCTTTATTGAATTTACAAAGTTTCTGATAGTGTTTACATTGCTATGGTAAGAATATAAGGTGATGCTTATTTTTTCGGTTTCACTCATGGATTTCGATTTTTCATTGTTATTAAAATCTTCCTTTGTAATTTCAGTGATTGCGTATATTTGCAGCTCTTTATTATATAGAACTGGTTTTTGTTGTTTAAGTATATACATATCGTCATCCATTTCATTTTTTATTTTTTTGGAAGTCATATATTCTTGAATATCATAAATAGTGTCGTTGTCACTTATGTTTGTCAATAAGTCTTCAAAAATAGCTTTCAATGAATCTGAAAAACAAGTGGATATAGTTGGAATACCATCAAATATGGATATAGAATAGGTGTGCTTTCCTTCAAAACTTATTGAATATTTCTTGTAAAAACAGCGCCTTATGTTATCGATTATATTATAATAAAAATTATGTGCTGCATTTTCGTTATAATATATTTGTCGACTTATGTATGTAATGATAGATATAAAAATGGTGGATAATAAAGTGTCTATAACTGGATTGTTAGTATGTATATATGAAAAGGCGGTCATTTTCATCGATTCTTCTAATGTTTTTGTTGCGATATTCATAAACATTTTTTTATTTTTATGAATATAAGGGGATCCGTTTATTATGTTTTGTGTTTATGATTTTTTATTGAGACTATTATGGTTTAGAAAACAATCGAGTTTTCGTTCATAAGACGATTTGCCAAATTGTAAATATCGATTCGATTCAAACTGGAAACCGCTTTGTCATAAGAATCTGTAATTATACGCTCGACAATATTATCCGAGCGATTGAGTAAATATTGTGAAGATGATGTGGTAATATCCATGAAAAATTGGTTATCGAGGTGGTATTGATTCACCATTTGACTGGCGAGTTGATTGATATAAGAAATATCTTGCGATGCACCGACGGAAACAAAATCTTCCCCAAAAACAATGGATTCTGCTGCTCTTCCTCCAAAAGCAATCGCTAAGCGTTTCAACAAGAAATCTTTGTTAGGGAGACCATCGTTTGTAGCATTTGTTCGTTCATTGAATAATGTATATCCACCAGCACCATTGTAAGTGGATAAAATAGACACTTTTTTCAATTCAAAACAGTCTGAAAAATATTGGCATAATAAGGCGTGTCCTGCTTCATGGACTGCGACTCGCCATCTCGTTTCATCCGAGCGAGAATCTTTTTTACGAATCAAACCGACGATTAGTTTATCAAATGCGTTGAAAACGTCGAGTTCTGTAATTATAGTGTTACCCTTTCTAGCAGCAAATATAGCGGCTTCATTTAATAGATTTTTCAATTGAGCGCCAGAAAATCCAGAGGTAATATCCGCAAGCAAATCGAAATTTACGGCGGAACTGAAATTCTTGTTTTTTGCATGAACGTGTAAAATGTCTTTTCTAGAAATTACATCGGGTAATGGTACGGTAATAGTGCGATCGAAGCGTCCAGGGCGTAATAAAGCTTTATCGAGAATATCTTTTCGATTCGTTGCGGCAAGAATCAATATACCATTATTGTCAGCGAACCCGTCCATTTCAGCTAACAATTGATTGAGTGTTTGCTCTCTTTCCTCGTTGGGGTTTAATGCACCAGCTCCGCGCTGTCTCCCAACGGCGTCAATTTCGTCGATGAAAATAATACAGGGGGTGTTGGCTCTAGCTGTCGTAAAAAGGCTTCTTATTTTGGAAGCACCCGCTCCAACGTAAAGTTCGACGAATTCGGATGCAGAAATGGAGACAAAGTTTGCGTTTGCTTCAGACGCAATAGCCTTTGCAAGAAGGGTTTTTCCTGTTCCCGGAGGCCCATCTAGTAAAATGCCTCGTGGTATATATGCACCTGCGTTTTTGTAAATTGTTTCGTTTTTGAGAAAGGATACTACTTCAGTGCATTCTTCGAATACTTCTGGGCTTCCTGCAAAACTTTGTAAAGTAATATTGGATTTTATCATATTTTCCTTGTCTTTTTTGATATCGATATTAAGAGAACCTGGAAAAGAACCAAAAACGTTGTTTCTTGGGTTACCTCCTCTTTGCATAAAGAAGGCGCGCAAGGAATTTATAATTATAAATAAAAAGATGGAAGGTATAAAAAAATTGTCGATAAAACCAAGAACCCCCGATGCGATGTTTTGTATTGGCGCTGGAGGAGGTGCAGTGTTTTTGTAAAACACGGGTTCGACGCCATTTTCAATAGATATATCAACAAGTGATTTCGTAAGTTGTGGCGAAATTTGTGTTACGGAAAAATCGAGAAAGGGGTCGTCGGTAAGCAAAGAATTTTCACTGATGACAACTTCACTGTTTGATGGGAAATAAATTTTTTCGACATCGTGCGTTTTAATCTTACTTAAAAGAGAACGATACGATGTTTCAGGTATTATATTCTGGTTGAGAGAAATACGGCGAATAGAATCTTTGGAAGAAGGTAGTAATGCATTTGCGAAAGAAAGAATAAATGGTAATATTATAAATAAAATCATATATATACTAAAAGAGAAAAGATATTTAAGTGGGTTTGAAGTATAAGTGTTAAAGATGGCGTAAGGAGGTAAAGAAAGGGGTAATATATAGAAGTGAATAGAGAGTATGTAATTGATAAAGATATAAAAGGTTAAATAG
>Ga0214921_10000307_pt1 | contig 95903 bp, 86 predicted proteins | sample LL1505_MetaG_FD_177992 | JGI IMG/M metagenome (GOLD analysis project Ga0214921, IMG submission 177992) | Freshwater microbial communities from Lake Lanier, Atlanta, Georgia, United States - LL-1505 | ecosystem: Environmental > Aquatic > Freshwater > Lake | place: USA: Georgia | collected... | reverse complement strand
CAAATTCCATGGCGGGTGCTCTTTGATGTAGCGATGACAGGGATTTCAGGCAGTCTTTTTATAGTGCCGCTTTATGCTTACCTGCAGTACCGCTCGGAGGAGCGCACACGCTCGCGTCTGATTGCTGCAAACAACGTGGCAAATGCTATTTTTATGGTTGGTTCGGCTGTTTTTACAATGTTTTTTTACAAAACTGGTTTGAATACAGTTCAAATTATTTTTGTCACTGCGATTATGAATCTAGTGGTCACGACTTGGGTGATTACTTTGATTCCAGAGTTTTTGATGCGTTTTATTATCTGGCTTCTGGCTAGTACCATCTACCGCCTGCGCTACACTGGCCGTGATTTAATACCATCGACTGGGCCTGCATTAATTGTCGCAAATCATATTTCTTATATTGATTGGTTTATTGTGACGGCAGCGTGCAGACGTCCTGTGCGATTTGTCATGTATCATTTCTTTTTTAAGATTCCTGGAATTCACGTATTAGCCGCTGCAGCGAAAGCCATCCCCATCGCGCCTGCAAAAGAAGACGCTGCCCTCAAGGAAAAATCATTTGAGGCAATCTCCGACGCGTTGCGCGAGGGCCATGTGGTCTGTATTTTCCCCGAGGGGGGAATCACGAGAGATGGCGCGCTACAGGGCTTTAGGCCAGGCGTAGAACGCATCTTGGCCAAGGATCCAGTGCCAGTGTATCTCATGTCTCTAGGTGGTCTGTGGGGAAGCTTTTTTTCACGCGTTGATGGTCATGCCATGCGGCGCATGCCACATCCGAAGTGGCGTGTTATTTCGATTACCGTGAAAGAGTTTAAATACAAAGATGAGGCGATAACCTCAGATCCTGGTACGACAGGGCTCGCATCTGCTATGGAAAAAGAAGTGCGAGATCTGTTAGCGCAGGGCAACCCTTAAGATCTATTCCTCATCTCCATCAGATTCTTCGTCAGATTCATCAGACGAGGGGTCTTCGTTTTTCTCGCTTCCTTTAGCATCCGCACCAGCACATTCTTGACTTGGCGTGGCCCCGGTTATTTCCGGGTGACGTATTTTGCCGCCTTCATGACCAACATTTGCCATTAAAGCGCTAGTGATCGCGGCCCCCAAGAATGAAACTTTGACGGCAAGCGGTAAATAGGCTGGTTTTTTCTTCGAAGCTAGCAGGCCTGCAAGAGCTATGGCTCCTGTGACAAGTGAGAGAGTTAGCGCCGTCTCCGCAGCTTCCTCATGTTCATGGATATCTTTTTCTGAGACTCCAGGCAGGTGTTCAACGCCTTCCTCGGCCGGCTCTCCAGTCCAGAATGCCGGCAATACAAACAAGGAAACGACCACGGTCGCGACGAGCGTCAGTTGGCGTAGTTTCGCGTCTCCCCGCCACGCCACAAGAGCAAGAATGGGCGTTAGTAAAATAAAGCCAACAATTGGAAAATGGTTCACCATCAAGTGGATTTGTGGGCCGTTGAACTGCATGTTGATCTCCTGTTTACCGCGAGGTGCGGCTTGACGCTGAAATTATATACTCAGAGATCCGTTAAATATATAGCCTTTGTTTAGAGTTTTTTTATTTAGTTTTATGCATTTAGCGCATTTTTGGGCTGGTAGATGAAGTAGTCTCGTTTCTCTCGGATGTTCCTAAATGTTTTCTCGTCCTTAGCGAGGAGAAATGGATTCGTTTGAAGCTCCTCGCTTAGTGTGAGGGGTACCGTGAATTGGTCTGCCTTCCGCATAGTCATGGCCGTATTCAATCGCTCCGTAATTAGTGCGCTCTCTGGAAGAATGCTTTGGGCGAAGTGGCCATTTGTGACCGTATATTCATGGGTGCAGTAAATGAGAGTTTCTTTTGGTAGTAATTTAATTTTTTGCAGGCTTGAGTACATTTCCGCGGGTGTGCCTTCAAATAATCGGCCGCACCCCATGCCAAACAAAACGTCTCCTGTGAATGCCAGTTTTTCGCCTGCGCAAATATAGCCAATATGACCTGTGGTGTGTCCTGGAAGGTGCCAAACTTTGAAGATTTTGTCGGCAATCATCAGCTCATCGTTGTCGCTGACAATGTGAGTGAGCCTGGGAAGTCTTTCCTGATCGTTTCGAAACCCGTAAACGTGGCAGCCGGGATAATGCGCCACGAGGTCCTGGACGCCTCCCGTGTGATCCCCATGGTGATGTGTCAATAATATGTGGGTCAGGTTCCATTGGGATTTTGTGCAAAGTGTGAGGACTGGGCTTGCCGTCGCTGGGTCAACCACAATCGTTGTGCCTGACTCATCATCTCTTAAGACATGGATATAATTGTCATCTAAAACTGGGATTGAAATGATTTGCAACGACGTAGCCTCTAAATGTTTTGTCATGAGAGATTTTTGGCAATTAGTGCCTAAATTTTCATAAGCTAGGTGGATTTAATGCGCAAGTCCTGGTCGGCATAAGTCTGATTCTTTTGCATATTTTGCAGGGCGACAGAGTTTTATGTTATTCTCAGAGGATAATTTTTTACATGGGGTAGATATTAATAAATGAGCACCATGAGGCAGCCCATACTGGGGATTTTTTCGTGGGGAGTTTGGTCCCGTTTCCCGGCGCCGTGGCAGTTCGTATTTTCAAGATTGACGGCTCGACTCTGTGAGCTTGGAATCTCTAGGTTTTTTATCTGGCCCTATGCCATTTTAAATTATGTAGATTATGTTGGATATATGCTTCAGTTTTCCCCCGAAAGCGGGGCTTCACAGTATAGTAGTTTTCAGGATTTCTTTACACGTAAGTTGAAGCAAGCAAGAACGATGCAAGCGGACCATGTTTGGCCGTGTGATGGTTTGCTGTGTGAGACAGGTCGGGTTTCAGAGCTGGGTCCTGTGAATGTCAAGGGTAGACAGCATTCAGTGAACGCTATATTCGGTCGGGGATTTAATATTCCGCAGCAGTCTTTTTTTGCGAATGTTTTTCTGCATAATAGCGACTATCACCGGATTCACGCGCCTGTGATGGGTGAGATTGTGAACATTGTTCGCATTCCAGGCGAACTGAGGTTTTTGCGTCCTTGGCTTTATAAGCAGCCTTCGCTACCTGCTTTCACGAATGAGCGTATCAATGTTGAAATTAGCGCGAAGGCACCGTCTGGCAAGACTCAGAGCTGGTTCTTATCGATCGTAGGTGGTCCTGGCGTCGCCACAATCGAGTTAGATGAAGCAGTGAAAGTTGGCTCCACTGTGCAGGTCGGGCAAGAGTTGGCGCTTTTTAGATTGGGTTCCACGTGCTGCATGGTCTCTCCAGTTATGATTGATAGTTATCCTGGAACCAAAGTGTTGATGGGTGATCTACTAAATATTGGCCGATAGGCTTTGGGTGCTTAAAGGTGGATTTTCATGGACGTCGAAAAAAGAGCGCATGACGCCGAATCGCAGGCTCGGTTCGTGATTGAAGATCCCGCTGCTGTTGAAACATTTGCAGAAAAAGCTCAGGAGAAGGCTCGCCGCAATCAGGGGCGCCTTGGAGCAGTGAAGCGTGACCTTGAGACCCTCATTCGGATGCTGCGCGCGTGGGCGACAGGGAAGTACAAAGGTATAAGCGTAGCAAATGTGATCATCATTGCTGGTGCGGTGCTTTATTTTTTGAATCCGATCGATGCGGTCGCAGACTTTTTGCCGATCATTGGGTTTACGGATGATGTTGCCGTGATCACATTTGCCATTACAAGACTTAAAGACGAATTCAATAAGTTTGAAGACTGGGAGCAAACAGTTGATGTCAGTCCTGAGTCTTCATCTGATGAGATTTGATTTTTAAAATTACTTGATCTTGAGATCAAAGTGCCCTTTGAGGTAGCTTCCGCCCAACTTCAGCTCATGAGGGCTGACCTCGATAGATATAAGCCGATGACGAAATGTCGACTCGACGACGTGGTGTATGGATGAGATAAGCTGAGGTTCGCGTCCTTGTGAGCGATGACCCTTGCCTGTGATGATTCGAATGCTGACCGTCTGGCCCTTTGCTTGGTCCAGTATAGTATCGATGGATCTGATGACGTAATTTTGAGCTTCTCGGACAGTCATGCCGTGCAAATCGATTTCGTGTAGGGAAGATTTTTGGGCGGTGCGTCCCTTTTGTTTTCTTTCTGCCTCATTTAACTCGTTATCCTTTAAGGCGATAGGACCGCGTTCGAATGCGTCCCGAAATAATTTTGCTTCTTCCTGTTGTTTGATTTTTGGGTCTTCGTGAGCTTCTGGCAGTGCTTCATCTTCCCAGTGTGGAGTTAGTGAAGGCGTTGATTTTCGGTTTTTGTGTGGTGGTTTTTTCATTAATTTATCATAGCGGCTTTTGCCGGGCTTGGGTATCCGTTGTCGGAGCTTGCAGGGAATTTTATCACTTCTGCTTTGCTGACCTGAGGAACCAATACGTCTTTCACCAGAATAGAATGAGATGGACCTTGGCGCTGCAGCTTCCCCAAGACGCATAAAAAACCCTGTCCAGACATCTTGCTGCTAACATTTTGAAGTGTTTCTGGTGTTAGCGCGAGGTTGATGAATCCAGTTTCATCCTCTAAGGTGATAAACATCATGCCATTAGCGCTCGGTGGCCGTTGTTGGATTAAAATCATGCCAAAAACGTGGATCATTTGATTTGGGATGAGTGACTCTAGGTCGGTCGCCCGTTTTAATTTTGCCCTTGCAATATTGTAGCACCAGGAATCCTCGCGTATAAATTGGGCTGGGTGCATGTAGAGTGAGGTTTGTATGCTGCTGAAGTCTTGCTGTATGGACTCCTGTGTTGTCTCTTCAGGGAACCTCCCGCTCAAGTCGACATCTTCTAGCCAAGCTGCATGGGGTGCTGCTGCTGCAATCCAGATAGCGGAGCGTCGCGACAGACCAAGTGCGTAAAAAACATTCGCCGCCGCTAGGGCTGTAAGATCATGCCGCGGAATTTTTGTGTGTTGTAAAAAATCCTCCCAAGTATTCCATATTCCATGCCTTTGTCTTGATGTTTGAATCTGCATCCCTGATTTTTTTGATAGGCCGGAGATCATGTTGAGGCCTAGTCGAATGGCGAAATCCTGTGGCTGATGTTTTGAGATTGGTTCTAGTGTGCTTTCCCAGTTTGATTTGTTGATGCAGGCCGGTAGTACTGCAATGGCCTGATGTTTTGCGGCCTGTACAAGTGCATGTGGTGGATAAAAACCCATAGGCTGAGAGTTGAGTAATGATGCAAAAAAAGCTGCAGGATAGTGACGTTTTAAATAACAAGATATGTAAGCGATAAGAGCAAATGAAACGGCATGGGATTCGGGGAATCCATACTCTGCAAAGCCTTGTAGCTGGGCTATGATGGCGTTAGCGAAGTTTGGCGCGATGCCATTTTTTTCCATGCCAGCAGCTAGTTTTTCGAGCCAAGGATTGATATCTCCACGCATCGTCCAGGCTCCCATGTTTTTTCGCAACTCGTTAGCTTCGCCTGGGGAGAAATCTCCAACGGCCATGGCAATACGCATCACTTGTTCTTGAAATATGGGAATGCCGAGCGTTCGCTGCAGTATAGGTCGCAGGCGTTCATCCGGGTAGGTGACTGGCTCACGACTGTGCCGTCGGCGTAGAAATGGGTGAATCATGCCACCCTGGATAGGGCCCGGGCGAATAATAGCGACTTCGATGACAAGATCATAAAAAGTTTTGGGTAGCATCTTAGGCAACATCGACATTTGAGCCCTAGATTCGACTTGAAATGTTCCAACGGTGTCAGCTCTTTGAATCATCTGGTATGTGGCAGGATCCTCTTGAGGAATCGTGGCGAGCGTGAGAGGTCGATGGCAGTGATTTTTTATACAGTCTATAGTCTTGCGGATAGCTGTCAGCATGCCTAGTGCTAGGATATCGATTTTGAAAAATCCAAGGTCTTCGATGTCATCCTTACACCATTGTATAACCGATCGTCCCTCCATGGTGGCAGGCTCCTGGGGAACAAGCTGGTCGAGTGGTCGATCGGCGATCATAAAGCCGCCTGAGTGGATGCCAAGATGACGCGGAAAGCCTTTAAGTTGTGTAGACATCTCTAACCAGTGATCCCAGGGAATATCACTTGTGCCGTTGTCATTGTTGAGGCTTCTTAGAATGTCGGCAGTGTCTTTTCCTGCATTGACGCGTGACGATAGTAGATCACTGGCATTTGAGATTATGTCACTTGAGATACCCAAAGCTTTACCACAGGCCCTAATAGCGCCTTTTCTTCGGAATGTTATGACGTTAGCGACCATTGCAGATTTTTCTCGGCCGTAACGCTTATAGATATATTGAATGACTTCTTCTCTGCGCTCGTGCTCAAAATCTACGTCAATATCAGGTGGATCGCCGCGTTCAACGCTCATAAAGCGCTCAAACAATAGATCAAATTTTGTTGGATCAACGGCCGTGATTCCCAGAACAAAACATACAGCAGAGTTGGCGGCCGAGCCTCGTCCCTGGCATAAGATGCCCTGCTTTCTCGCCCATGAGACGATGTCCCAGACGGTCAGGAAATAGTCAGCAAATCCGAGCGTCTCGATAAGAGCTAGCTCATGCTCTAGCAGTGTCTGCACTTTTGGGGGGAGGTCGTGTCCATAAGTATCCTTTGCTCCTGCCCAGGTTAGAGCTGTCAGGTAAGAGTGAGCGCTATGTCCTGGCGGGATCATTTCTTTAGGGTAACGGTAGCGTAGTTCATTAAATGTAAAGTTGCAGCTGGCAGCGAGATTCTCTGAGTGCTGCAAAGCTTCTTTGAAAATAGGTAAGTCATGAAAGCGATGGTGAATTTCCTGCAAGGGCAATAGGCAGCGTTCATCGTTTGCAAAACAATAAGCGACAGCCTGTTCGAGAGTTAAGTTTGTGCGTATAGCATTCAGTAGGTCTGAGAGCTTTTTTCGTGATCTGTCATGCATGAATGGGTCAAGTGATAGTAGCGGTTTTATGCCAAGCCTAGATTTTGTTTGGAGGGCCTGTTTAACCCAAACATCTTCGCTGGGAGTGCGGTGCCTGGTAAAGGCCATAAACGTCTGCTCTCGACCAAAAATATGTAAAACATCTTCACACTGATTTTGCCACTCGATGTGCCCATTTGATTGCATGGTCGACAGGCGTAGTCGCCCGCGCATTGGTATAATAGCGACTACGTCAGTGAGATCTTTAGAGGCTATGTCTGCTAGAGATATGTTCGCATAGTTTTTGCCTGATTTATGAGCCTGAGACAAAATATGGCAAAGGTTCCCGTAGCCTTTAAATGATCGCGCAACAAGCGCCAGAGTGTTTTGTTGGACAAGTGGTAGATGGTGGTCTTTTTCAAGATGAATTTCTGCGCCGTAGTAGAGTGCGGGACGAGTTGCTGGATCGAGGGTTTTCCAATGCCGGAAAGTACGAGCAAGACCGTATGCGCCATCGAAGTCACACACGCCTAGTCCTGAGTATCCATAAGACATGGCCGCATCAAGTATTTCATGCGGGTGTGAGGCGCCATGAAGAAAGCTGAAGTTTGTATGTGTGAGCCATTCGGTCCAATTTTTCAAGGGGTGAGATGTCATACTGTGTTGTCCAGAAACCTTTGTATTAAGATCTAAATCTCACTAACCGTAAATCCCATGAACTCGGAAGGTTCCGTCATCGTTTTGAAAAACCCATTGTAAAAGTCCGTCGTCAGTCATGCGAATATAGTAATCCCTGCATGTATTCTTATTGGATGATTCTTCCGACCACCACGTAGTGGCGACGCGTTCTGAAAAAATAAGTCCTGAAGACTGGTCTTGATCCTGAGGTTTTTGCGGATTTTGGTAGATAAACAAGGGCCTTCTTTGATGGGTCGCGATCTTGGCGATGTTGTCAAATGCGATCATTTTTGAGTTTGTTTCACGGTGGCTCTGCGTTTGTTGTTCAAAAGAGTATTCCGGACAGTAGTGATCACTCGTCCAATATTCAATCAAAGGTACCGGTAGCGAGTTTTCTAAGCGCTGAAGTTTAGAAGAGTCTTGGGATAGGTCGTCCTTAAAAATGGAGCGAATTTGTGGGTCCATCATTAAACGGTCTCTAACTGTTAAAGTCCAATCAGTGATTGAATCATCTGAGATGTAGGTGTCGCCTGGTTTTTCTGGTTTTTTTTGTGATGAGTTAGCTCTTTGCCAGCAATGGAAGGCCTGGAGGAGGGCTGTCTTGTGATGGCCGGATTCGCGGTGGAGGGGGTGCGGATGGCGGAACAAGACGGGTATACGAAGTGATGGGCTGCAAGAAAAGGACAGCACCCACTCCAGGCTTACAACTCTCTCGTTGGAAGTCCAACAAGTGAGATTGCATAGTTTGTCAAGATCTTCGCTAAGCAGTGGTGATATGTGATCCCAATGTCGAAGATGTGTTTCGATGTGACGAGAAACGGATGGGCTTTCTTTTACAGCTATATTTAGCCAAGGGAAGTTGTCGCCGAAAGTTTTCTGATCTATTTTTTCAAATAATGAAGATTGATTCGTGTGACTTTTTTTCTCCGATTGGCTCGAACTCCAAGTCCATCGCCAGGCTGTGGCGGCAAGTTTCCCAAATCTTCGGTGCATGGCTGGTGAATCAATGTCAGACATTTGCGACACGTGAGTGAATTGTAGTCGGTTGATTGTTTTTGATAGTGATACGAGAGAGCCAAAAGTATCCTTGCCAGAATATTCCATGAAGTGATCACGGAGTTCATGACATCGGGAGATCCAATGGGCCCATGTGGTGTCCTGAAGTAGCTTTCTTCCTAGATGGCTTTGCGCGTCTATGAAATTGAGGGTAGGTCGATCTGCAGCAACACAAAGCAGTAGTAAGGCATGCCACGGGTGAGATGCTAAGGTAATGCTAGTATTTGCAGCAGTTAGTTCGCTTAAAATTGAAGACAGATACTCTACAAAAGATAGCCCTACCTCGCGTGCGAGTTGAGTCCAGTACAGATGAACTGATGTTAAATCAAGTAAGTAGGTGTCCTCGCTCCATTTCATAACCTTTGGAGTCAGGCTTAGAAATTGTCCGCCATCTGACACATCGGTTCTGATACCAAGAAATAGACTTGGCTTCGATGTGTCAGACAGTGCGGACGTTAATGGGAGTATGGATTTCATGATGTGTTTTGACTCGTGGACTTAGTGGTTTAAAGCTCGAATTTTTTTTAAGGAAAAATCTTGAAGTTAGGATGCTGAAAAAAAGATGAAAGACGTAAGGAGCGGTGAAGGCCGCGCACGGGCAGGAGTTCCAAGATGTTTTGCCGTGCGGGCCTCGACACATTAAGCCTATAGCGAGCAGCAGTGTTTGAATCTGATGCGCTTAAGTGTGTGTCTCGAGCCACGACAATGATTTTTTGATGGCGACGAGCGCACTGGGCGAGAAATATGTGTTCGTCGGGCTTTAATCCGTTGGGGTGATCAATGATAATCACCCGAAAGAAATCATCTAAAAATACCGCCCGGAGGTCTCCGACTGGACACTCGGATGAGGCAAAGCGCAGGCGGTTTAGGTCCACGCCTAGGGCTTGCCAGGCCGGAGGGTAAACTGCTGGCTGCTGCCTTGCAGAGATCCACAAACACCAGTGCTTCTGAGCGTCGCAAGCTCCTCTGGTGGCGGCTGCTAAGAGAAGGGCTAATAATCGTCTTCCGCCGTTGCCGAATGGGATGCCCATCTCGAGTAGGGTGCCAAAGGCTAGCCCATGACCCTTTGGTGAGGAGGCTGGATACTCGCCAGAAGAGGTGTCGGGGGATGTGTCGATAAAGTTGGCAAAAAAATCGTCCAATCCCTTGATTCCAAAGCATAAGTTCACCTCCTGAGGGTTCTTGTATCGAGCGTTCTGATAGCTGTTTTGGCAGTCATTCTGCTGGTCATTCTGGCAGTCACTTTGTGTCTTTTGATGATCGTTTGCACGAGCACCACTTGCAGTCCGGATGCGCTTGTCAGACAATAGAGAGGTCAGTGGGTCCATGTGTAGTGTTGTCGCTCCGTTGGATACCATCGCTGACCTCTTTGCCTATCTCGTACCGTACAAATGTATGGTAATACGTCTGGCTCCAATCTGTCAAGAGGCGGGCCTTCATTTTCCTCAGAATGACTGCCTCACAACGGTTTCATCTCTCTTGCGTGTCTGCAGATGAGGTGATAGCGATGACATTCCATGAAGAAAAATGTGCACAAAAAATACACAAATAAATTGCAAAGGCTTGGAGCATTGCCGAAATCCCATCGCGCGCTTCTTGCGCGAACCGTGTCATCGTTAACACCATCCATTGAGCTAGCTGGATTTGATAAATTTTTTGATCAGCTTGATGCCGAGCTGGTGAATAGCGGTTTAATTCACATCAAAATTGAAAAATATTTTGGCGATGAATGGTTTTGTCCAGATAAAACGACGGCAATCGCAGTGCCTTTTTGGTTAGCCGACAAAAAATTAAAATCAATTGAGCGCAGGCTTGTTGGGTTTGTTGAGGGTGAATCAGAAGATGAATTTATGCGTCTTTTGCGCCACGAAGCGGGGCACTGCATTGAACATGCATATCGTCTTTCGAAGCGCCAGGACTGGCAAGAAATATTTGGAGATCCAAAAATTCACTATGATCCCGACTCTGTAAAAACAGTGCCAGGTCATCCTGACTTCGTCGAAAATATTTCCGGCGGTTATGCGCAAACTCATCCAGAAGAAGATTTTGCCGAGACGTTTGCGGTTTGGCTAGGTTATAAAACACAATGCTGGTTAGATTATCGTTATCGCCCGGTGGCTTTGCGCAAGCTCATGTTTATCGAACAGTTGATTCTAGAAATTGCACCAAAGAAACCTCGCAAGCTTTCCTCGGTGAAAATCTGCAATGCACGACGAATGCGACGTTCTCTAGAGAATTACTATCGCAATAGACTTTCTGATTTAGTCCAAAATCAACAGTCAAAACGTCCGCCGAAATATCAAGCAGAGCGAATTTCCAATTGATCGTTGGCCTCCAGGTCGCACGCATCAACTACGCTGAAAAATCAAAAAAACGTCAAATTATTGACGCTTTGAAGAGCTTGAGCGCCAAAGACTTCCAGGTACTGCTAGGTCTGCGGTAAAATAGAATCAAGCAAAATTGCCGAGGAAAACCAAGATGTCAAAGCATCCTAAGCGCATCCTTGTGCTTTACGACCTGCCAGAGAGTGTGGCCGAGCATGCTGAGCCGCGTTATCTTCTCGATCATGAGGACCGACCGACGGAAAGAGACGTCACTCGGGCTATCAAGAAATTGGGTCTTGATCTCTACGTTCACGGCGTCTTTGATCAAGTTAAGGATCTGTGGCAAAGGCTCGAGTCCATCAAGCCTGACGTTATATTCAATCTTTGTGAGACTTACTGCGGTGACCGCGCCCATGAGGGCGATGTCGCTTCTATCCTAGAGCTTGCGAAAATTCCCTATACTGGTTCCCATCCTGCAGCTCTGCACCTTTGCAAAGATAAGGGTGCGACAAAGAAAATTGCTGCATGGGACGGCGTTAAGGTACCAGCTTTTAGAGTCCTAACTAAAAATGAATTTAGATTTTCACCTTTCCCGTCGAGGTTTCCTCTTATTGTGAAGCCGCTTAATCGTGAGGCTAGTGAAGGGATTGCCAAGGCGAGTATTGTCGATAGTTGGCAAGCTTGCGAGGAGCGAGCGACATGGATTGCCCAGAAACTAAAGTCTGACGTCATCATTGAAGAGTACATTCACGGACGTGAAATTTATATCGGAGTGATTGAATCAGACGGTGTAGTAACGCCACTTCCTCCACGTGAGTTGTTTTTTGAAAATCTAGACAAAACAGAACCGATGGTCGCAACCTACCGTGCCAAGTGGGATCAAGCTTATCGCGCTAAATGGGGAATTTCCACGGGGCGCGCCACCGACCTGGCAAAGGCCTCCGTGCAATCGTTGCACGATGCGAGTGTCAAAATTTTTAAAGCTTTGGGACTTCACGGCTATGCACGCATCGATTGGCGGCTTACAGACGAGGGTGAGCCAGTATTTTTGGAGGCAAATCCAAATCCAGCGCTTTCACAAGACGATGACTTTGCACTTGCGGCCAAAGCGGCAGGTTACTCCTATGGCGAGCTCGTCGCTGAGATTCTTGGTTCGGCCATGTCTGCAGATCGGCTCAGCCAAACTTCAAATAAATTATCTGCGCGCGGCTAAAGAACTCTACTCAACGTATCAGAATTATACAAAGCCACGCTGTAACGCGACCACGCGACCTATCACTTCAAATGGCCGGTCTTCTGCATAGACGGGCTTAAACCCAGGGTTCTCCGGCTTTAAATACCAGCCCCTTGCGCGGTCTTTCATCAGACGTTTAACGGTCGCTTCGCCTTCCAGGCGGGCCACTACAATAGCACTAGCCGGAGCTGTGGGCTGGCTAGCTACGACGAGCCAGTCACCATCCAAGATGCCAGCACCGATCATGCTTTCTCCTTTTGCTTTTAGTGCAAAAAGAGATTCTCGTGCAGGCATTGGTTTTGACAGCATGCTTTTTGAAATACGCAGTGTTCCAATGCGATCTTCGATGGCCTCGACTGGATTGCCTGCAGGGACTGCGCCCAAGCAAGGTAATGTAAAAGTGAAGGGGTCTTCTTCGTCTTTATCGTCATCAGACAGCATGTCGCGGGCTGCGACGGTTGGTACAATCGCACGGGCAGCCTGCTTGGAAGGTTCTTCTAGAAAGCCTTTTCGCCTGAGGGCTGAAATTAGATCCTGTGCACTGCCAACAGCCGAGTAACCCATGTACTGGCAAATTTCGCGCAGTGTCGGGGCGCTGCCCGTCGAGTCCATCGCAGCGCGGATGTAGGTCAGTGCCTTGAGCTGAGTCGGAGTTAGTTTGTCCATGCCCCATACCTCCAGATAGTTACCATATAAAAGTATGGCATTTTTTTTTTGTATAGGAAAGATCAAACATCCTGCAAGATGGTCGATCAGGCAAAAAATAGGAATGAGAACCCGCTGCCCCTAAAACACGGAGTCGAGAAGTTCATGGCAAACACAATGTCTAAGCCGCACCTCTTCATCACAAAATGGTTTGGTTTGCAGGGTGCTGGTACCACCGTGGTTCGAGAGTTTCGCGCAGGAGTGACGACCTTCCTTGCGATGGCTTATATTCTATTTGTGAATCCTCAGATTCTGGCGCCAGCCATTATCATTCCTGGGTCAACAGATATGACGGCGCAACTTCTTTCGGCGACGGCCATGTCGGCGGCATTTGGTTCAATTTTAATGGGCTTTCTTGGTCGCATGCCCATCGCGCTAGCTCCTGGCATGGGCCTTAATGCGTATTTCACGTACACGGTCGTGCTTGGCCATGGCGTTTCTTGGCAGACAGCGCTTGGCGCCGTTTTTGTCTCGGGCGTTGTGTTCTTGATTTTATCCGTAAGCGGTTTGCGCGAAGCAATCGTTAATGCCATCCCGCTTCCCATAAAGCGCGCCAGCGGCGCGGGCATTGGTATGTTTTTGGCTCTACTGGGCTTACAGGCCGGCGGCATTGTCGTGCCAAACTCTGCCACAATGATTGGTTTAGGTCATATGGCTTCGCCACAGGTGCTTCTAGCTTTGGCAGGCATCGTTCTCACGGGAGCGCTACTCCTTAGACAGTTTCCGGGCGCTATCTTGATCGGAATTTGTTGTATTTCGTTTATTGCAGTGATTTTCAACCTCCCGGTGTTCGGTGGCAAGGAATTCTCTGGATTTCAGAACGGGCTGATTAGTCTTCCGGTGTGGCCTCGGGACCTTGTCGGAGCATTGAATATTCCTGCAGCAATGGATTTTAGTATATTTGGCGTCGTCTTTACGTTTTTATTTGTAGCGTTTTTTGACACCGCAGGAACGCTGCTTGGGCTATCAGAGGTGGCTAAGTTTACTGATCGTGAAGGTCGAATAGTCCGAGCTGGCCAAGCATTTGCGACGGATGCGATTGCGACATCGGTAGGTGCAATCATGGGGACGTCTACAACAACAGCCTACATGGAGTCAGCCGCAGGAATTGAAGACGGCGGTAAAACCGGATTGGTTGCAATTTTTACTGGACTTATGTTTCTGCTAGCACTTTTCTTCTGGCCTCTCGCATCTGCTGTGCCGGCGGTGGCAACGGCGCCTGCTCTAGTTATTTTAGGTGCGATGTTAATGGAGCCGACGAGTCGTATCAATTGGCGCGACCATCAGGAGTCTATTCCAGCTTTTCTCACTATGATCTGCATGCCGCTTACATTTAGTATTGCTAACGGTATTTCTCTAGGCATTTTAACTCATGTTTTGGTATCCGCATTGTCCGGTAAAGCAAAAAGCGTTCATCCTGTGATGTATGGGCTCGCATTAGTTTTGCTGGTGAAATATCTCTGGTTTGCCACGGCGCGTGGAGCGTAAAAAAAACCACCCACAAGGGGCGGTTTTTTACGGCTTGTTAGACCGGCTGATTATAGTGTTATTTTTTGCACATAATTACGTTTAAATTCGCCTTGCGCGGCCTCAACCGTGACTTCGATCACAGCTGGGGCGTTCACCCTGGACTTATGGAAGTTACCGGCATCGTAGCCGATACGCTGCTTGATAACCTTATAGCTTGCACCAGGTGCTTTTGAAGCCACGCTTTCGATGGCTAGCAACTCAACGGCATCAGACCGCTGTCCGAGCGTTGTTGGCCGAAGAGGGGCCTTAAACGTTGAGTCGATATCTAAAAGTGCAGCTCTAATCTGTGTGATGGCTCCGCCTGGTCCAACCGTGACGTCGATCGATCCTTGCTGAGACAATGACGTCGCACCAGCCAGATTTTGTTTGTAGGTAAATTGGCGAGATAGGATACGTTTGATGCCCTCTGCGCCACCTAACATCTCTTCACCTGTCGCGCTTAGTGTAAGATCTCCTGCGATCTTGCCTAGGCCGCTGACCTTGAGTGCATGGCGAGCGATTTGCTCAGCCTCGTTCAATGATGGAACATCGTCGTTTTTCACAGCCTCGATTAAAAGGTTTTGGACGCGGAGAGTTCCAGTTTTTAAATCATAACTGACCGAGCCTGAGTTAGAACTGAACTTGGTGTTTTTCGCTGAACCAGATTTGGTCAAGCTGTTTCCTAAAAAAATTCGCGCAATTTTTTCAACGTTCAAATTTTTCGGTGCAATACGAAGAACAGCAGGAATCTCAGTGTTCAAGCTCTTGACGCTTGTCACTGGGTTCATCATTCGGTAGACCCATGCAGACGCAGCGTTTGGTCTAGGCTGTGATTCGAAAGAGGAGTTGGATTCTATGTAATTTCCAGCATCTTGTTCTGATGCTCCGTAACATAATACAGCAGGGATATTGTCTTGAGATACTGACTCCGAGGCATCCATAAAGGCTTTAGAAAGAGAAGAGCGACCGTCTTTCAGGTTTGCTAATAGGTAAACACCGTACATGTCGTCGTCAGCCATGTTGTTAGAATATCCGAAGATGCAATTTAGACCTTTGGCGGAGTTTTTCCAAGTTTTGGATGGGTTTTCACCAGGAGAAGTTGGATAATCTCCAGTTCCAATCTTAAGTCCTTGGCAGGTGGAAAGAATCGTGTAGCGACTTGCGTTGTTACCGAGTTCAAGGCTCGTGGTGGGGATATAACAGCCGCCGAAGTTACGCGATCCAGCTAGGGCCTTGTAGACGCCGCTACTTGTCACTCCATGGCTTGCAATATATGTCAAAACGCTTGCGTCAGATCCATCGAATCCAAAGTTTGTTTCAGAGGAGGCTTGATAGTCCCCTTCCTTGATCCATTCAGACTGTTTTACTCGTGCGTCTTTCCAGTAGAAGTTTTTTTGGAAATCACTTGGAAGATCAGAACTATCGAAGAATTTATCCAACTCTGCAATGGTGCCGGGAATGTTCCCAGCACCACAGTTTGAGTGATTTGCAACGGCGTAGGCCCCAATCGTCACAGAGCTTGCAGGCGAGGATTGAAGCGTGATCGCGCTGAGCGTGAATAAAGCCACAGATGAAAAATTTGACTTCAATGGCTTGGCGGCGATGTTTTTGGGGCTGATCATAATCTCGTCCTTTCCTGAGGAGAAACGATAAAATAGCGCAAAATGGCATACTCAATGTTAGCATGCTTTGTGCATTGATCTGAGCTCTGGAGCGTATATGTCAGCGAATTACTTGTCTTATATTGTCGGATTTGGGGGGCGTTTAATTTTTACAGCGGCCCCCAAAAAGAAAATTACTTCGAGTCTGTCTGAAGCATCTTGATGCGTTCAAGCATAGGTGGGTGGCTATAGTACATTGCGGAGTAAAGTGGATGTACGATCGGCATAATGCTGCTTTTTTCGCGAAGTTTTTTCAGAGCTGACATAAGGTCTTGCCCAGAGCCAAGGGTCGATTTGGCAAAATGATCAGCCTCGAACTCGTGGCGTCGAGAGAACCAGGTTTGAAAAGGCTGAAGGTAAAATTCTAACAACCCAAACCAGAGTGAAAAAACAACTAAGCCACCATAGTTGCTAACTCCAACAAGACCAAAAGCAAGATAGAAGTTTCTATAGTCCAATAGCGCGCCAATGCCAGCAAAGATGGCAAGCGAGATGAGCAGTCCCCTAATCATGCCTTTTCGCACGTGGTGTAACTTAAAGTGTCCTAGCTCGTGAGCTAAAACAGCAGTTACTTCACGTGTAGTCATGCTGTTAACGAGTGTGTCAAATAAAACGATTCTTTTTTTTCCAAAAATTCCTGTGAAATAGGCATTCCCGTGACCTGATCTTTGGGAAGCATCCATGACAAAAAGTCCATTGGCTTGAAATCCGGTTTTATCGGCTAGTTCTAAAATTTGCTGCTTCAGTTCGCCTTCCTCTAGTGGCGTAAATTTATTAAAAAGTGGTGCCAGTAAGGTTGGATAAATCCATGCGGTGAAAAGACTGAAGATGGTGATCGTCGCCCATGCATAAATCCACCAGGCTGGTCCCGTGGACTCCATGATCCACAAGATCAGAGAAAGTATCACAGCGCCGAATATAATTCCGATGATCGTTGCTTTGAAGAGGTCAGAGAAAAACCCAGTCAGAGTTTGCTTGTTGTAACCGTACTTTTCCTCGACGACGAACGTGCTATATAGGGCAAAAGGCAAACTCATCGCCTGTGATAGTAAGGCCAGGAGGCCTATGAAAATAAGTCCTTGAACCTTTGTGCCGCCGCTTAAAAAACTAGTCAGTTCAATAGCACGGTCCTCCGTCCATCCGAGCCCACCAGACCCTATGAATAAAATACTTGCGATAATCGAAACCATAGCGTGCACGCGGCTTACAAAATATCGATCACTGGAGTAGGCGAAGGTTTTTTGCATGTCATCGCCAGTAATCCCAAGAGCAGAGGCCGCTTCGTTTTGTCTTGCTCGGTTACTCCACCAAGTACGGTTTGATTTGGCGAGCCAAGTTTCGATAGCGTGCTGCACGAGGCGTAGGATTAAAAATGCACGCAGAATCACAAGGGGTTCTATGGATGAAAGCTCGGGGAAATTAAGGCTCACTTTAGCACCTCAAATCAGATGGTTAGGATCCTTTAGCAGTCATCAAAATATAGAAATATCCCCAGTAAATCTAGGCAAATAAGCAAATTTTCCTAAAGGTTGGCAGAAAATCTGCCGACTTGCGTTCGGTTCGTCTGCGGAGGCCGCGCTTCAATTAAAGTTTGGGGTGCCATGGCTCCTGGGCGTTGACGGGGACGGTTTAGATGCTAGAAAACAGTACTCAAAAAAATAAGCAAAACATGAAAGCCGCTCCATACGCTTTCGTAAACTCCACCATTGCGATGATGTTGGTGGTTGCCGGTTTTCTAACGCATAACATTTTGACGCTTGGCGGTCTCAGTCAGTCAAGCGCGATTTCAATTAGTTTCACAGCCGTCAATCTCTGTGTGTTTTACATGTGGTCGCGTTTTAATGCGCGCAATTGGTTGTTTGGCGGGCTATTTATCATGATGGTGCTGCAGTGGGGGTATGTTCTATTTCAAATTTCAAACTTCTATTTTAATAGCTCCGTCGCTGTCGCCGCGGTTCTTGTAGTCCTGGTGGTATCGATTTGGAAGGTGTTGATTCAGGAAGGAAACAAATGGTCTGGTGCCTTGCTATTCTCGATGTTAGGAACAGCCGCGATGGGAGGTACCATCTGGCATGGGTTAGAAGATTGGACTCTTTCGGCCGCAGCGCGTGCGCGTCCGTTACCTGTGCCAGAAAATTTTCAGAGCGGACTCCTTACAGCTAAAAGTTTTATCGCTACGAATTTCATTACAAAAACGGCAAAAGTCGCGCAGCCTGCACTTCCGGCAACTTGGTCTTACCAGGGAGAAACAGGGCCTGAGATGTGGGGTGCGCTAAGGGATGACTTTAAGCTATGCGCTAGCGGTTTAAATCAATCTCCAGTCGACATACCAAAGCATACGAAGTTCCTTCGTGGGGGCTTGCGGCCGAATTGGCGTCCAGAAAAAGTCTCGCTAATCAAAACCGGTCATGCTCTTGAAGTTAATCTTAGTGGTAAAAGCAAAACTGATATTGGCGGTAACCAATATGAATTAAAGCAAATACAATTTCATACACCGAGTGAACACCAGCTAAGTGGATTTAGCTACCCGATGGAAATTCATTTCATTCATGCGAGGAAGGACGGAAGTCAATCGATTGTCGCCGCATTTGTGGAAATCGGATCCGAAAATCCTGAGTTTTTAAAAATCTCATCTCGCGCTTCTGCGCTGAATGAATCAGTGAGTGTTGACTTAGGTGAATTGAACGCATCCTTGCTTCTCCCCAAAAGTACGGACGTTTTTCGTTATCAAGGATCGATTACATCACCGCCATGCAGCGAGGGTGTCGTGTGGAATGTCTTGCGCGAGCCAATTGAATTTTCTCAAGAACAGGTGTCTTCTTTTAGGCGTCTTTTCCCAACTAATGCCAGGCCATTGCAGAAACTCGACGCAAGATCATTTGATACGACTGAGTCGAAAATCGCCCATTAAAATATTCAGTCAAAGAATAACTAGCGAGTTATTCCGTCAACCTGCTTAGCTTTTGTTTTTGACAAGTGAGCTAAGTTCTAAAGTGTCCGGGATGTTGAAGTTGGAGTGATTGGTACACTGAGAAAAATTAAGGTGAAAGGCGCATAGGTCTATACCAGGAGTGTTTTTGGCCGCGGATTTTGAGCCATAAAGATCATCCCCGTCGATGGGGAAGCCATGTCGTGACATTTCGTAGCGTAATTGATGCGCGCGACCCGTGATTGGTTGAAGGTGCCAAATCGAGCGCTCATCATCAGTGGCACCCACTAATTTAGACTTTGTAACGCTTGGTTTGCCAAAGGACGCTTCATAGGCGCGCTTCTTCCCCCGCATCAGTCGGCACTCCCAGGTGTGAACTTGTTCCAAACGCTTGCGATCTTCGTCGGGTACAGGAATAGAAATGGCCTCGTAGGTTTTTACGATCTGATGACTTTCAAACCATTTATTTCCAGCACTTGCGGCCTCGGCCGTCAGTGCGAATAGCAGAAGGCCCGATACATCCTCATCAAGTCTGTGGACCGGGTAGATTTTCTTTGCCAGATGGTCTTGTAACCATAAACCTGCCACGGGGCGAGGGTCTTTGAGTCCTATTCTCGACGGAACGCTGAGAGTTCCCGCAGGTTTATGGACTACGGCAAATTGTGAATTTTGGAAGACGATCGAAATAAGCATGAGCCGGAGACTGCATTAAAAATGTACAAACTGTCAAATTTTCTGACAGTTTCATACATGAAATAGTCATAAGTGGCTGAATCTACGTGAATACTGTGCGGGCATAAACCATGCACGAACTGAGGCGTCGCCTCAGTGGAGGTGGATTTTGTTGCTGTTGCTGTTGTTGTTGTGAACTTTGCTGAACCTCTTTGTTGATTTGGAGTCTCTTATGTTAAATCGTAGGGTTTTTGCCGCTGTTATAATGGTGAGCTTAGCCAGCGTGGCCTGTGGAAATGCTAGTTTCTTTGGTGGCGGCGCTAAAAAGAAGAAAAGTGCTAACGTTGTGAATCAAACCCCGGTGGCGCCAAGTACGCAGAGCACGCCACAGATTGGTCCTAAAGATCAGATTACGCAACCCAATCCCAACACTATTATTTACGGTAAAGATCACGTCTTCCACATTGGTGATAACCTCTTAGATAATACATCTTGTAAAGAGCAAGTGACGGCGCTTCCTCTGGAAGGCACAGCTTATTTTTTCCAGTTTGAAGTTCTTAATGACAACACAACCCTGACCGTTAACGTGGCCCGCATTTGTGGTGTTGACTATGCCACTAATACCTATGAGATTTACTCTGGCAGCAGCCGGATCCAAGGTCGCTACTTGCAACGCCTTGGGACATCAGTGGCTGGCGCTCCGCTCACTTTGAATCGCGGTACTTATAACGTTGTTTTGGCATCTGGTCTCGGTCGTGATGGCAATAGCTCCAAAGAAGACCTCGATGATTACATTGTTGGAAATGTGACTGTTCAAGGCAGTCAGGCGATCCGCCCAATCAATTACGGTTCCTATCAGAAATAATTAATCTGAATTAAATAATTATTTCTCACTGCATTTGATCCAGATAATATCACCCCTGTAAATCTTTAAACGATTTGCAGGGGTGATGGCTTTTTACAAGAATTAGATACCGCCGCGCGGGATGACTTTTTGGATGCAATTTTAAAATCAATGGGCCTTGTTGCGATCTCTGAGATCGGAGACAAGACACAGCTTCTTAGTTTGATGCTCGTGTTGCGTTATAAAAAACCCTGGACAATTATGGCCGGAATTTTTGTGGCTACACTAGCAAATCACTGGGCTTCAACCCATGTGGGAGTTTGGCTTGCGGCTCAAATTCCTGAAATATGGTTGAACTATATTTTGGCCGCTGTGTTTTTTGTTTTTGGTTTGTGGATTTTGAAGCCAGACTCGGACGAGGGCTTGGATACTCGATCGAGTTCCACAGTTTTTATCGCGACCATGGTGGCATTTTTCTTGGCAGAGATGGGCGACAAAACACAACTTGTGACGGTTGCGCTAGCTGCGCGCTTCCAATCGGTTGCAGCTGTGACTGTGGGAAGTACGCTAGGAATGATGCTTGCCAATTCAATCAGCGTTTTTGGTGGCCAAAAAGCCATAACGTTGATTCCGTTAAAATATATTCGCTACAGCGCATGCGCTTTATTTATTTTGTTTGGCGTGCTTATTTTACCTATCTGGTGATTGCTAACTATATAATTTTATCTATAAAACGCGGCATTCTTTGTATATGCTCAAGAGCTCAAACGCGTGTTTTTATTGATTGGCTAGGAAATAGTCCGATAAACTTTTATATTTTTTGAAGTGTTACAGACTAGAGGGCGCCTTTTAAGCTATGTACGCAAAAGCGATGCAAAAAGAAAAACCAGTCTCCGATTTGAAACCGTTGGTTAGGCGGTCGCGCGATAAGTCTTTAGACAGTTCTATGCAGGTGAAGTCAACATTTGCAGCCCACGATAGAACTCAATTAGAGACAGTTTTTGACTATCCAGTATTGCCTGGACTTACGGGCGCGACACGTCGGCAAAAGTATGTCGTTGAGGCTTGGTTTTTTTATCCCCCGCAGATGGGTGTTTCACCTCAAACTTATACTAAAGATCGCTTTTATGCAGATCTGCGCCCATTGGTCCGATTTCGAGAACCAAGATTTTCGTTTAAGGAACTGATTGGCCTCGCTGGCAGTCGCTCGCCGATTAAGTATCTTGAGGACTACATCAGGCAGGCCGCCGATGGTCATCCTCCGGCTGAAATTCAGCGTGCCGTATCAGAGGCGAGAATATTTGGATGTTCCTTTGCAAGCTACTTTCTGAAACGCATGGCCAAACGTACGAAGGCTATTAAAAAAGCCCATAAATGTATTGCAACTGTTTATGATGAACACGGTGACGGGGTGAAACAACTCGAACACGCTCTCACAGAGACTCGGGAACTGATCAGTAAGACAAATTATCTATTAAAGCAGTGGCGCACGTTGCTCGTAGAAGCGGAAAGTTTAAACCAAGATCATCTAAAACCTCTTGTCAATGAGCTTCGATTCGTCGACGAATACTGTACGTATCGACTGCGAGATGGATTGGCAAGTTTGATGCGAGTTGCTACCGACATCGATCCGCGGCTAGTACCCCAAATTGACTACCTGGCGTTTTTACGTCGTTGTGTCGCCATGAATCGGCTGGAGTATTGGTATGCAAAAAAGCGAAGCTATTGCTGGATTGACGAAAACAGCTCCGATGCGGAAGTGGAGAGATACATGTACCGCCGCGGCGTTTTGAAACGCCGTACGTGGGGCGTACTTTACCTTAACATAAGAACAAGACCACTTTTTGAATTCCAACGGCAGCTTGGGGCGATGGCTGCAGCTGGCTTAGCAGCTCTTTGGTGGGTTATTGCGATGTATTTTATCACGTTGCGCGGGGGTGCCTTTATAGGTGGAAACGGCTCCGTGCAGGCTGATTTTTGGCAGTCGAGTGGTTTTTTAATCGTTACGGCCTCAATGATTGCTTACGTGCTGAAAGATCGGATTAAAGAAAATGGTCGAACGTTTTTTTCTGGGCGTATTTTTGGTCGCGTTCCAGATAATAGCGAGCGTATCCTCTACGAACCAGCGACAGAAGCGCCAATCGAAGTGGGCAACGTTAATGAGTACACTCGTTTTGTCGATCCTTTGGACCTTCCACTAGAGGTCAAGCAATTGCGGCTTGAGTCGCACGCGGATGATCTTGAGGCCGAAGACGGTGCAAAAAGTATTATTCATTACCGAAAAGTGGTTGAGCTTTATCCAAAAGCCATTGCGAATATGGAGTACCCCATTCGCGCTGTTCACGATATTTTAAGGATCAATATTTCAGGTTATTTAACGCGCCTCGATGATCCACAGGCTGGAACCGATGTGATCAGCACGGATGGTCGACTTTCATCGCTAAAACTTCCAAAAGTGTATCAAATGCATATTGTTTTGCGTCACTCGTTGCAGCATCGTCGAAACAAACAAGTCGTCTACGACCATTTCAAAATGGTGCTCAATAAACGCGGCATCATTCGTATAGAGAGACTTTAGATCTTAGATCCAGGCTTGCCCTGCGAGTTCTCCGGTGGCAACTTTTGCTACGGCGTCGTGAGGGTGAAGGCTTTCAAAATGTCTTACTTCACAAGCTGTGCCCTTGAATAGTGGGTTGGCGGCGACTACGGAGCTCATGCGGCGGACAGCGTCTTCAGAGAACATGAGGTTCGCTGCATTCAGTCGCGCAAACTCTTGTTCATCTTCGCGTTTGACGGCCGATTGTACTGGGGTGGTCAGTGCAGCCTCGAGATCTTGGATCGTCGAAATCACAAATCCAAGATCAGATGGTGCAGACGCTAAGATGACTCGCGCGTGTCCTTCGCTGCGCTGCCCGTGCGGAGTGCCAGCAATAGACTCCTCTTTGCCAAGCCACTGCAAAACGTCATCAAATTTCAGGGGGGATTGCTTTGTGAAGTCCTCGGAAAATTTATTTTGGATCAACTTTCGTGCTAAAGCCGCGGAACAAGGGCAAGTACTAGAATATTGAATGGCTACTTCAGCGCCATGACGAATCTCATGTCGCGTTGCTGTTGTCCATAAACTTACAGGATAGGTTCGCCAGCCCTCGTTTGAGCTTCGTAGGGCGGGTCTTTTCAGTAATAAGTCAAACGTGACTTTGATATGAGCTGAAGCACTAATGCCATCGTGAGTCTTTAAAAAATCACCAGCTATTTTGGTCAGTAAGGAGGGAGAAACTGGTTCTTTTGCCATGGACTCCGTTAAAGCAATAAAAAGCCGCGACATGTGAATGCCTTTTTGCGGTTCGTCTAAGCTGACAAATGCATCGGCGCGTCCAGCAGTGAGCTGTTGAGGATGTCCAGGAATGTTAATGACAACAGGGCACTCAATATTACTCATCCCCACGCGGTCTAGGCGACGGGCGTCTGATATTTTTGTTTGAGCGATGTCGATTTCTTCCAGGTATTGCTTCATGGTTAATCTGACTTTTTATAAAGGATCATTAAGGTTTAATACGGCTAACGGGGCGATCTTTTAACAGAGAATTCAATTTCATTGAACCTGAATCTATAGTACCGTGCAGGCATTATGCATTGGGCCCAAAGGCACCCACAGGCTTTGAGGTAAGTATGCGCCATAATAAGATAAATTCGACTTCCCATACTCGCTATTTGGTCCGCAATGTCACGCTTTGGAACGCCGACGGTGTGTCCGGACCTGTCGATTTAGCCATAAAGGACGGAATTGTCCTGAAAATCTCGGGAAAAATAGGTGACCTCTCGGCTGAAGGCTTTTACGAGTTAGACGCTGGGGGCCTGGTCCTGATGCCGGCTGGGGTTGATGCCCAAGTTCATTTGAGGGTCCCTGGGCAGGCGCAAAAGGAAACGGCGTGGTCGGGTTCTTGGGCTGCTGTCGCTGGCGGAGTTGGAGCCATGCTTACCATGCCGAATACGAAGCCAGTATTAGACAATCTTGAGACGCTTGAGCTAGCTCGCCGCGAAGTCATGGGTCCGTCAGCTGAGACGGGAGTGAAGATTCTTTTTTCTGCCTCCATTACTAAAAATCAGCACGGCAAAGAATGCGTTGATTTTCAAGCGCTGGCAAAAGCAGGTGTTGCAGCTTTTACCGATGATGGTGTTGGAGTTGCAAGTGATCAGGTCATGCAGGAAGCGGTTATGGGGGCTGCAAAGACGGGTCTACCATTGCTTCAGCACGCTGAAATTCCAGGTCATGGCGGTGTGCTTGCAGATGGGCCAATCCAAAGATCAGTCGGTGGCACGGCCTACCCTGAAAGCGCTGAGACGGAGATGGTTCGACGCGACATCGAATTGCTTAAGCATGCACCCAAGGCGCGCTATCATGTACTGCACGTCAGTTCAGCGAAGACTCTGGACCTTATCGATGCCGCGAGGAATAAAGGCTATAACGTTTCCTGTGAGGCGAGTCCGCATCACCTCTATTTCACCTCAGAAGATATCGTTTCCACTAACTCGGCCTTTAAGATGAATCCACCCTTGCGATCTGCTGTGGATCGCTCATTGCTTCAAAATGCTCTCGCCTCAGGAAAGTGCGATTTTGTGGCGACGGATCATGCGCCCCATGAGGCGGAGGTAAAAACAGAAAATTTCCGAACGAGCGCCTTTGGCACCACGGGTCTTGAGACGTCTCTTCGTGCGTTAATTGGTCTTTGGCAAAAAGGCGTACTCTCTCCAAAACGTTTGGTTGAGGTTTGGTCGACAGCGCCAGCCAAGTTCCTTGGTGTGTCGGCGGACTACGGCTCGATTTCTGAGGGACGAGCCTTCAACGCAGTGCTTTGTGACGTAAAATCCCAGGGGGAGATTATTTCGGAAGAGGATTTTGTAGGGCAGTCGAAAAATAGCTGCTTTATCGGCTATAAGCTTCCCGGCCGAATTGTAGCGACTTTACTTGGCGAAAAAATTCATCAATTGGTGTGATTTGGGATTGAGAATGGGCAGTATTACTGACAAAAAAAATAAAATTCTAGCGGATCTTGCTGGCCTAAATGCGGTGGATGAACGCTATAAGTATATTATTGAAATGGGCAGAAAAATTCCGGAATTGTCGGAAAACCAGCGCGTTGACAGATATCTGATTGAAGGGTGTATGTCTCGTGCTTGGCTTGTCCCTGAGCTGAAAGACGGCCGAGTTTATTTTTCTGTGGACTCGGAAGCTGCAATCGTTAAAGGGATTATGGCGGTATTGGTGGCTGTTTATAGTGGTAATGCCCCTGATGAAAACCTAGCATTGTCCCCTGAATTTCTGCGCGAGGGCGGAATCACAGAGCATCTTTCGTTAAATCGAAGAAATGGATTGTCCAGTGTCGTGAAGCAAATCATGCTTTACTCGACCGCATTCAAGGCTCTGCAGAAGAGCTAAATCTTTATCGTGTCACGAAAATATTCGGTAGATGTCGCCATTTACGAAATCATTTTCGACTATATTAACCAGGAAATACTCTTGATGCAGCTGCGTAATGACCTGCCAGGACTCTGAGTTTTTAGGATAAAGAGCGCGCCATTCATCAAGCCACAGCTGAAACGCTTCGTCTTTCCAAATCTTAAAACTTCGAGAGTCTACAACCGTCGGTTGAATGATCTCCTTGCCAGGAAATACGCCCCAAGTGACCGCGGTGACAGCTTGGTCGTCCATGGTGGAGTAGCTCTCTCCTTTGGAGTTAATAGCGTGAAGGCTGATCGTGGGAAAACCAGTTACTTTCGATTTAAGCGCCTCAAGTTTTTCGCGTGATGTAAAAAATTCAACGTAAGCTTTTTGAAAAACTACTCCACCTGCTCCCCCCCAACCCACGTCCGGGGAGTCACTCGGGGCGGCATTGACCTGTGGTTGGCTATTGATCGTCAGAAAGCCACGTTCGTTTAATTGCACGATTTCATCGACAATACGACCGGTCTCTATTTGAATTGGCATTTCACACCAGGGAAGCCAATTGATTTTTCCCTGGCAAAACCTGACAAACACGTCAGCAATGTCTTGTTCTGTGGTGGGGTTTCCTAAAAGATTTAGTCTTTTTTGGCGGACGTTAGGGTCATGACTTCGCCTAAAGATGTAATAATCATTAAGTGACCCAAATGTTGGCGAAAAACTATCTCCCCATCTTCCGTTTGGAAAGTCGTCCCAGCTCATGGTGCGCGCAAGGTAGCTTTTGGGGCGGTTACTCCAGAAAATTGGGCGTACTTCCTCTCCGCGTCGATTTTCAACGGTAGAGGCCCGCCATGGCATTGGTCTGCGCGTGCGGCAATCATCAAGTAATTCAAGCTTCTGGAGGACCTCCGTGACGGAAGACTCAAGATTTAGAGTGTAAAAGTGTAGGCCGGGGGCGCCCAGCTCAATGAGTTCGCGGCACATTTTTGCGCAAAGATTTACGCCATATTCGCGGACCTTTTCGTCGTTGGACTTTATTGGTTCGAGATCATTTCGGATTTTTTGTGGGACTTTGATACCCATAAAATCAGCAAACTTCTGAAATCTCTCAAACGAAATGATCGGCAAGATGCCAGGGATTATGGGACACTTGATGCCTGCTTTAATGCATAAACCCAAAAATTCACGGTACTCGTCTAAGTCGTAAAAAAGCTGTGTGACAACAAAATCTGCGCCCGCATCAACTTTTCGTTTTAGAAACTTCACGCATTCTTCTTTTGATTTCGCCTCAGGATGTCCCTCAGGGTAACCTCCAACTGCGATGCCAAACGTGTCTCCATAATTATTTTTAATCCATGATATCAGTTCGATGCTTGATTGAATAAAGGCCGGCTCCGAACTTTTATCTGCGCAAGGTGTGTCTCCCCTCAAAGCCATGATATTGCGGATTCCACAATCGCGAGCTTGATCGAGAGCTGCGCGAAGTTTGTCTTCTGACATCCCGGCGCACGTGATGTGCATCATGACGTCTAGACCGAAATAAGTTTGCGCGTCTTTGCTTAAAGTTAGTGTCGTATCAGATGTGCTGCCGCCGGCACCCCAGGTGATGTCTACAAAGCAAGGCTCAAGGCCTGCCATGCGATCTAAGCGTGAGTATAAGTTATGGAGACCCGAATCAGTTTTCGGCGGAAAGTATTCGAATGAGAAAAATGGTTTTCCCAATCGTTGATAGTCGCCAATTTTATCGAGGATACGCATTCTTTTTTTTGAGCTCCATAGCGCGCAGCCTTGGGGCATGATGGCGCATAAAGGGCTGGCATTATTGCCTATATTTTGCACTAGTGCAAACTATTAAAAATGATGAGTTTTCAGCGAGTTATCACGCCTTGACAAACCTGAAGTCGGATACAAGCTCTTTCTGACGGCGAGCTGGAGTTGCCGAAACCGCAGGTGAAAGGTGGTTGTTGTCATGGATGCAAAGTCAGAAAATCTTATGCCGGGTCTGCCGGTGGTCGTTACCAGGAATTTTGTTCTTTTCCCGGGGCGGACGGTGCCCTTGGTTATTAATCGGCCGCAAAGTGTCGCGGCTATTCATTCGGCCATGGAGTCTCACGGGGGGAAAGTTCTTATTGTTGCTCAGAGAAAGGAAACCGGTGATGGGTCTCGTGTCATTGCCGGTGAAACCTTTGGGCTTGGGGTCCTTGCGAGAATTGATAGAAAAATCGGGGACAGCAAACGCGGGTTTCAGCTGATTGTGACGGGTGTTGAACGTGTAAGGTTACATGACGTGACAGATGATCAGGAATTCGTCTTTGCAAGGTATACGGAAGCACCTGACATGCTCGATTGTGATGAGTCGACTGCCAAGGCGTTGTTAGCCAATGCTCGGATTCTTGGTAAGGAGATTTTGGGTTTATTACCGGGTGATACTTCGCAGTTAGAGGCCATGTTAGATGCAGTTGACGATCTTCAGTCTTTTTTGCCACTTGTGGCAGAAAATTTGGATGTGCCGCTGGCTAAAAAACAGGAGATTCTTGAGGTTATAAGCCTTAAGGCAAGAATATTAATGGTTTTAGAACTGATGGCAGAGCAGAAGAAGACTCTGGAAATTCAGGCCGATGTCCGAAACAAGCTGACAGAGAAAATTGGAAAGCATCAGAGAGACGCAATTCTTCGGGAGCAAATTCGTACTATTCGCGATGAGTTGGGCGAAACGAAAAGTGATGTGGACGAAGATTACGTGCGTCGCATCTCTGAGGCGGATTTACCAGCAGCCGTCAAAACGGTCGCGCTGGACGAAGCAAGAAGGCTGGATGCCATTGGATCAAGTAGCCCTGAAACTCATGTGATCAGAACCTATCTTGACTTAATTCTGGCTATGCCATGGAACATCGCCACGGAGGACACGCTTGACCTAGATCACGCGCGCCAGGTTCTAAACACAGATCATTTTGGTTTGGAAAAGATCAAAAAGAGGATTATTCAGCATTTAGCGGTGATGAAGCTCAAGAAGGATAGGCGTGGATCTATCTTGCTTTTTGTTGGTCCTCCAGGTGTAGGGAAGACAAGTCTTGGCGAAAGCATTGCTCGAGCCCTCGGAAGAAAATTTGTGCGCGCCGCTTTAGGTGGTGTGCGTGACGATGCTGAAATTCGAGGCCACCGAAAGACATATATTGGGGCGATGCCTGGTCGTATCATCCAGTCGATCAAGCGGGTTGGCGTCAATAATCCCGTATTTCTCCTCGATGAGATAGATAAGCTTGGACGCGGATATACGGGGGATCCTTCAGCAGCGCTTCTTGAGGTTTTGGACCCTGAACAGAACAAGGAGTTCACGGACCATTATCTTGACGTGCCGTTTGATCTGAGCCAGGTTTTTTTTATTGCGACAGCAAATTCGTTGGATAGCATTCCTGGTCCATTGCTCGACCGAATGGAGGTCATCGATCTGTCTGGCTATGTGACGGCTGAAAAGCTTGCAATAGCTAAGGCGCATCTACTCCCAAAACAGCTTGCTGAGCATGGCTTGGGCCAAGGTGAGGTGACCTTCACTGACTCTGGTCTTTTAAAACTGATTCAGGGTTACACGAGGGAGGCTGGCGTGCGAGGTCTACAGCGACAAATTCAAACTCTTTGTAGGTTTTGTGCGGAGAAAATTGCAGATGGGGGCTCTGCCTCTGTGACTCTTTCAGCTGACCGTATCTCAGAGGCACTGGGTCCGGAGCTTTACACCTTTGAAGATACGGATAGAGTGGTGCCTCCTGGTGTTGTCACAGGTTTAGCGTGGACGCCGGTTGGCGGGGATGTGCTTTTTGTAGAAGCTGCCCAGATGACAGGTACCGGTAAGCTGATTTTGACGGGGCAGCTTGGAGATGTGATGAAGGAGTCTGCTCAGATTGCTTTAAGTTTGGTGCGCAGCAACCTTGCTGTTTTTGTTAAGACGGGTGAATTTGATAAGCGGGACATACATATTCACGTCCCATCTGGTGCTATTCCAAAAGATGGGCCAAGTGCGGGTGTGACAATGCTAACGACTTTGGCTTCCCTGCTGACTGGATTTAGGGTCAGTCCGAAATTGGCTATGACCGGTGAGATTACATTGCGAGGTCAAGTCACTGCGGTTGGCGGCATCAAAGAAAAACTACTGGCAGCGCACAGGTCTGGGGTGGAACACGTGCTCATTCCTAGACGCAACGAGAAAGATCTGGCAGATGTCCCCTCAGAGGTCTTGGCTCAGTTGAAAGTAACGCTCGTTGATAACGTGAATGAGGTCTTAGAGCTTGCTCTTGGAATCCATGATGCTTTCTTGTCAACGCCAGTTCCCGGTTCTTTGCCAGGTACAGTCACGACTGTTCATAGTTAGTCATCTTTTTTTTCATTTGTGTTCTTGGTTGAAATGGCAACGACTTTGAGATGAATTTTCTAGCAGCTTCGGCAGTACTGGGTGACTGCGTTCGCAGACAGAGGTATCTTCACCCAGACCTTCTTTTTGTTTTTTAAGTGGGCAGCGTGGATGAAATGAGCAACCGGCTGGAGGATTTATTGATGATGGGACGTCACCCATCAGAGGTTCCGGCAGAGTTGCATTTGGTTTAATCTGAGGCACGCTCGCCACCAGGGTTTTAGTGTATGGGTGTTGTGGCGCATGAAGAATTTTATCGGCTGTACCGTACTCGATAATTTTCCCGAGATACATGACAGCCACATGATCGGCAATATAGCGCACAACTCCGAGATTGTGCGTGATAAAAATATAAGTCAGTCCATATTTGGTTTGTAGATCTTGTAGTAAATTCAACACCTGGGCTTGAATAGATACGTCCAGAGCACTGGTCGCTTCATCCAATATCAACAGCTTTGGGCGCAAGACAAGTGCGCGCGCAATAGCAATTCGTTGGCGTTGCCCGCCGCTAAACTCATGCGGATAGCGGAAACGAGTGTCGCGGGGTAGTCCAACTTCTTCGAGAATGTCACCAATTTTTTGGTCACGTTCGTCTGCGGTCAGGTTTTTTTCATGAATTTGCAAACCCTCTTCGATGATTTCGCGTACCGAAAATCTAGGATTTAGTGATGCAAATGGGTCTTGGAAGATGATTTGCATCTCACGTCTTAAGTTGCGCAACGCAGTTCTATCAAGTTCCAATATGTCGACTTTGCCGGTCCCTGAATGGAACAATGCTTTCCCGTCGGTTGCATCAACAAGCCGAAGTATAGTTTGGCCCAATGTGGATTTACCACAGCCGGACTCGCCGACGATAGCCAGGGTTTGGCCTGGATAAATTTTAAGATCAATTCCATCGACTGCCCTGACTTGTCCAATGGTTCGTCTGAAAATTCCTGACTGTACAGGAAACCACGTCTTAAGGGACGTTAGCTCCACTAGAGGAGGGGTCGCCATGATTGAGTTATGGCGGGAAATTTTATGAGCCTGCTGTTTCGTGGGTTGATCTTTGCGTCTCTGCGGTGATTCGGTGTCGTAAATAAAGCATGCGACTTTTTGCTTTTTTAAGTCAAATAGCTTCGGGGCGTCTTTGTCTCGACATCGAGCAGAGGCATGTTCGCAGCGGTCAGCAAATCTGCAAACATCAGAAAAAGCTGTGGCGGGCTTTACCTGTCCTTCAATGGAGGCCAATGTTCGTCTCTCACCGTCAATGACAGGTACGGCGGCAATTAGTTTTTCTGTGTAAGGGTGTTTTGGTTGAAATAGTATATTTTGAGCTGGGCCGACTTCAATGGCTTTGCCAGAGTACATGACTAAAACATCATCAGCGATTTCATTAACCACTCCGAGGTCATGTGTAATTAGAATCGTAGCCATACCCATCGATTTTTGTAGATCTTTGATGAGATGCAGTATTTGTGCCTGAACAGTAACATCTAGTGCGGTGGTAGGCTCATCGGCAATCAGAATATCTGGTTTACATGCAAGCGCCATGGCGATGGCGACTCGCTGCCGCATCCCTCCAGACAGTGTGTGAGGCCATGTTTCCATCACGCGATCAGGAGACGGTACACCAAGCTGTTCAAGAAGTTCCAGGGCACGACGATACGCCGACTCTCGTGTGGCCTTTAAATGCCTCATCAGGGGTTCTGCAATTTGATCTTTGATCGTCCAAACAGGGTTCAGGGCTGCCATGGGCTCCTGAAAGATCATAGCCATTTTTCGACCTCTGATGGTTTGCATTTCGGCATCAGAGAGCTGTAAAAGGTCCATTTCATTATAAAGAATAGATCCAGTTGGATGAGAGACGCCTGATCGTCTAAAAAGTCTCATTAACGATGTCGCGAGAACGGTTTTTCCGCAGCCAGATTCACCGACGATGGCTAGAGTTTTCCCCTTTTCTAGATCAAATGAGACGCCGTCAACAGCTTTTGCGTTACCGGCAGTGGTCGCAAACCACGTTCTAAGGTCATTTACCTGCAAAATTGCCATAAGGTTCCCTGCGTCTATTTTCAGCCATTGCGTCTTGGATCTATGGTGTCTAGAACAGTAAATCCAATATTCGTTACAAGTAAAGTTAGAACGAGAAGGGTTCCTCCGGTGAATGCCAAAAGCCACCAAGCATCCAGATGAGACTGCGCTTGTTTGAAAAGTTCTCCCAAACTTGGAGTCGGGCTTTGAACCCCAAATCCTAGATAGTCGAGAGATACCAGAGCTTCAATGGTGCCAATGACAGCGAATGGGAGTCGGATGATAATATTCGTCATTGAATTGGGTAGGATGTGCTTCCACATCACGCCTACGTCGGATACACCTAAGGCTTTTGCAGCTTTTACATAATCGAGATTGCGCGCTTTAAAAAAATCAATGCGAACGTACTCCTGTACGCGCGTCCAATTAAACAAGGCCAGCAGAACCAAGAGAATGCCGAGGCCGGGTTCGAAAAGTGAAGCGAGAATAATGAGCATGTAGAGATAAGGTAAGGAGTCCCATATTTCAATGACCCTTTGAATCAACATGTCGACCCAGCCGCCGAAATAGCCTTGAATAGCGCCGATCACAATACCTATCAAAGTATATAGAACGACGCCTGCTACGCCGAATCCAACCGAGACTCGGATGCCGTAAATGAGTCTCGCCAACAAGTCTCGACCACGATCATCGGTGCCAAGAAAGTTTTCCATCGACGGTGGGCTTGGGTGTTGTAGCTGCGAATTTGGATTGATTGTTTTGTAGTCCCAGCGATTGATAGGCCATAGGGCCCAGTTTCCACCTGTGGATAGAATTTTTTGGGTGTCAGGATCATGGTAGTCAGCTTCGGTCTCAAATATGCCGCCAAATTCTTTATCGCTATAGGATTTAAATAACGGTGTGTACCAAGAGCCATTGTATTTTAAAATAAGTGGCTTTGAGCTCGAGATGAGCTCAGCTCCAAGAGATGCCACGACCATTATAAGCAACACGATGGTGCTAATATAGCCTAACCTGTGCCGCTTAAACGCAAGTAGCTTGCGTTTTGTTTCGGGTGAGATTCGACTTTTTTTAAACGTTTCGGCCATGATGCTGCTTTGCGGAAGTTGTTTGTTTGAGTTTTATCAATTCCCAGTGTCCAAACTAATACGAGGGTCAATGAATACAAGAAGCAGGTCAGATAAAATTTTCAAAAGTAAACCGATCAAAGAAGTTATAAAAAGCATGCCCATGACAACGGGATAGTCTCGCCGGGTGGTCGATTCCCAAGTCAGAAGCCCGATGCCGTCTAGAGAGAAAATCTGCTCCACAAAAATACTTCCTGCAAAAAACACACTAAAACAAGCGGCGGGAAGTCCTGAGATGACAAGAATCATCGCATTGCGAAATACATGCCTATAGAGAATCGTTCTCTCGCTTGCGCCCTTGGCCATGGCTGTTTGGACATAGAGCTGTTGCAGTTCGTCCAAAAACCAGTTTCTAGTTAAGAGAGTCAGTCCAGCAAAGCCGGAGAAAGTATAAGTAAAAACTGGGAGAGCCATATGCCAAATATAGTCTTTAATCTTTTGAATGGTCGAAAGTGATTCAAAGTCGTCGCTTGTAAGTCCCCGAATTGGAAACCAACTCATAAATGACCCGCCGCCGAAGAGCACCAGTAGTAAAATGCCAAGAACAAAGCTAGGGATGCTACTGGATACCATCAGCGCTATCGTTGTGGAGGTGTCAAAGCGACTCCAGGGGCGGCACGCCTTGGCAATTCCCAGGGGTATGCAAAGTAGGTAAGTCAGAAAAAGACTTGGGATGCCGAGTGTGAGTGAGACTGGTAGGCGCTTTTTTATGAGTTCGACTACATTTTCGTGGTAGTTAAAGGATTCTCCGAATTGAAATGTAAAAAGACTTTGGATCGTGTCAGTCAGGCGTTCTGCAACTGGTTTGTCAAATCCGTAGAGTTTTTTCAGCTCCTCAATTTGTTCAGGTCGAATGACATTTCTTGAAGCGCTGTTACCGCCGCCAGCTTCAGAGGCGTGTTGTCCTCTTAGTCCGCGGATGGCTAGTTCTACAGGCCCTCCTGGCACAAACTGCGTGATTGCAAAGCATACAAGGACAATCCCAAGGATGGTGGGTACCAGTAGCAAGAGACGTCTTAAAATATAAGTTAGCATATAAAAAGGGCTCGTTGTTTAAAGGCTTTTATTTTCCTTAATTGCTGTCTTTAGGGCCGCGTCAAGCTTTGGATCAAACCATCCATAGCGGATCATAAAATCGACGGGCTGGTACTGCATGGGTTTTTCTTGTGGGTAGCCGAATTTGTTCCACCAAGAAACTCGGTGAGCTGACATGTACCAGTTTGGAACAATGAAGTGCTGAAACCATAAGGCCCGGTCAAGCGCACGAGTGGCCACGACTAATTCCTCACGTGTTTTGACGTGAATGACTTTTTCCACGAGTGCATCAATCGCAGGGTCTTTTAGCCCCATGTAATTACGACTTTCTGATTGAGAAGCCGAGGCGCTGTGCCAATAATCTCGCTGCTCATTTCCTGGTGATTCGCTTTGGCCTAATGGTGCGCTGATCATGTCGAAATCCCAACGTTCGACGCGTTTTACAAAGTTTGCTTCATCTTCTGTTTTTAAATTCACTTTGACGCCAATTTTATCAAGCTGAGAAATAAATGGTTCTACGACTCTCGCCATGACGGGTGTATCGAGGAGGAATGTAAATTCTAATTTTTCACCATTTTTATTAGTCTGAATATTATTCTTTAGTTCCCATCCGGCTTCTTTAAGTAACTTAAGTGATTCGGCAAGACGACGTTTTCCGGTCAAACCTTTTCCAAGAGGCTCTTTGTTTGCAGTGAAGACCTCTGGGGGCAGTTTGTCTTTTAACGGGGATAAAATGGCTAGTTCTTTGTCGTTAGGCAGCCCCTTGGCATTAAATTCACTGTTATTAAAAAACGAAGAAGAGACCGTATATTGCTTGTAGAAGAGTGTGTCGTTAGCCCAGTCAAAATCAAAAGCCAGTGCAATGGCTTTACGTGTTAGGCGATTTTGGAAAAGTGGTTTTCTTAAGTTGAAAATAAAACCTTGTGCACCTTGGTCTTGTGTGTGTTGCCAGAGGTCTTTCTTGATCCATTTTTTATCCCATTTGTTTCCAGCGTGTTCGACAGCCCATGCTCTGGACGAATTTTCATGACGGATATCAAAATCACCGGCTTTGAAGCCCTCCATCATGGCGTTTTCGTCTTTGTAGTACTTGATGTAAATTTCATTGAAATTCCAAGAACCGCGCGCAAATGCCTGATCTTTCCCCCAATAGTTTGGATTTCGTACGTACTCAATGTATTTGCCAAATTCATAGGATTTTACAATGTAAGGTCCACTGCCTACGGGGATCTGAGTCGCAAATGATTTTGCAAATTTTTTGCCAGGCGCGCCGTAAATGTGTTTCGGTATAACTGGTAGTTCACCCATGATTAAGGGTAACTCGCGGTTTAAAGTCTTGAATGAAAATTTAATTGAGTGATTGTCGAGTGCCTGTCCACCTTGAACGTCAGCATAGTAGAGTCGATATAGGGGCGGGGCTTGGTCACTCGTGAGAGTCTTGAACGTGAACAGCACGTCCTCTGATGTTAGAGGTTTTCCATCCGACCATTTTGCATCGGGATGGAGATGGTAAGTGACAGACATACCGTCTTTCGCTACGTCAATTTTCTGCGCAATAGTCGCGTAAGTTGTGAACGCTTCGCCGAGGGATCTCATCGTTAATGTTTCAAAGACAAGACCATTTCCGGCGATATCAGCCATGTAACCGTCAGCAATACTTTTCACTGCAAATGGATTAAGTGAGTCGAAGGTTCCTGGGGTCCCAAGAACAATTCTGCCCCCTTTCAAGGCCTGGTCGCTTGCCCACGAGTATTTTAGATCCGGGCCAAAAGCTGGTTTCGCACCAAGCGCGAGTCCGTATGCGCCAGTTTCTCCGGCTTGGGCGAAAGAGTTAGATGCCAAAGATAGAGTCACGAAAGCAGTGATCATTGATCGGATCATGAGATGATTTCCTAGTGTAGATAAAAAGCAGTTGGTGCTCACATTTTATCATGTGAGTACCTATTTTATCATGCATTGTGGGTACTTAATGTGAAAGGCTAGAGGAACTATGACGATTGACTGGCAGTAACTTAATCATGCCAGCGCCGAGGCATGTGTCAGCATCGTAGAATACGGCAAACTGACCGTTTGCAAGCCCGGCGTCAGGCGTATCAAGCAATACGTGGTGTGTGTTTTTGCCTTGGGGCACAAGGCGACACGATGTCATCTTTGGTCCGTGACGAAGCTTGACGCGAAGATCAATGGAGGAAGGCTCGCCTGATAACCAATTAATATCAGTGGCAATGAATTCACGTCGTGCTGTTTGCTCCAATAGATCATGATGCGAAACATAGAGCACGTTGTTTTCAAGATCCTTGTCCACGACAAACCAAGGGCCTCCGTGAAGCCTTAAACCTTTACGTTGACCATAGGTGTGAAACCAGAGTCCCAGGTGTCGACCTAGAACTTTGCCGCTTTCCCATTCTTTGATCTCGCCAGGGTTTTCTCCAAGATGGAACTTCACAAAGTCATTGTATTTAATTTTCCCCAGGAAGCAAATGCCTTGGCTGTCAGGGCGGTCTTGTGTTGCTAGGTTCATTTCTTTTGCTAGTTCCCGTACACGGGATTTTGGTAAAGGTCCTAATGGAAACAGGCATCGTCTCAGCTGTTCTTGAGAGAGATGCGAAAGAAAGTAAGATTGATCTTTTACGGGATCAACGGCTTGCCTCAAATACATTTGGCCATTTTGCTCGTAGGTTGAGGCATAGTGGCCAGTCGCGATTTTGTCGTAACTGCGATCGATGTGTTCGAGAAATGCTCCAAACTTCACACGTTGATTGCAAAAAATATCAGGACTTGGGGTTCGCCCAGCTTTGAGTTCTTCGATCGTGTAGGAAACCACTCGTTCGTTGTATTCGCGTTGAAGTGGGATAATCTTGAGCGGGATATTGAGCTGGTCACAGATGGCTCTCACATAACGCAGATCTTCTTCCCATGGGCATTCTCCGAGGGAATGCAGTTCATCTTCGAGCCAAATTTTTAGATAATAGGCAGTCACATCATGCTTGCCCTCGCGAGCTAGCATGCCGAGAACCACGGAGCTGTCGACTCCGCCTGATACGAGGGCTGCAATTTTTATGACACACCTGCCCAGAGTTCAAGTTTAGTTGCCTAATAAATAGCCAGGTCTTTTTATGCTATTTTAATGATGAATTCAATTAAATTTAAAGAGTGGTTTTCGGGTCTAACCCATTGATATGACGACGAACCTCGTCAAGATCCAAGGCTTTGGTCTCCTCTTCAAGGCCACCTGCGAAGACTTGCAGGGCTTTCATATATGCCACCCGGTTGCGCGTCGATGGCATGCCTCTTAGCATTTCCGGAAGTGTTGTGACGTCGGTCGGGAGTCTCTGTGAAATCATTAATGATTTTGCTGCGTAAAGTGTGGCGGCATCGCCATTGGGAAGTCTTACTGTTTCCTGAAACTCTTGCCAGATTGAGATTTCAATTTTGGGCAACCCAGTTCTCTTTTCAGCCAAGTCGAGCAGTTGAGGATTGATGGGTAGGCTTGGATTGATCCTGGCCACGATACCTGGGATTTCACCAGTATCAGTCGGCAAGACGATTAAGCCGTCTTCGCGCTTCAATCCAATTAATAGTACTGCAGTATCAGTAGGGCAGTGGATCAGAGTCGCCATAATTGCTACCTGGTGATGTTGAGTGTTGCTGGCCCTGTTCAAGTTTTTCCATAATTTGACGCGCAATAAGCTCTAGACATTCAATGACACCCACATTGGCTCTCGCCGAGGTTTCAATGTCCGGGTGGCCCGAAGGGTTTAGCTCATGCCTTAGGATTTCGAGAGGGATTATCCCTGATAAGTCTCTTTTGTTGTATTGAATGACCCTGGGTAGATCCGAAACGTTATATCCTTCTTCTTGCAAGACCTTGCGACAATTATTGAGAGCTTTCACATTATCGACAAGGCACTCGGCTCGGGAGTCTGCTACAAATACAAAACCGTCGACTCCGCGTAAAATCACAGAGGCTGTACTTTGAAAAAGACTGGAAACTGGAATGGTAAATAGATGCAGCTTAATATGGAAGTCTCGAAATTGGCCTATGCTAAGCGGCAGAAAATCAAAGTATCTGGTCGATCCGTCGTCTTGGTGAAGCTCCATTAGGCCTGATTTAATCTCGCTTGAAGTCTGATTAAAGATCGACTTTAAATTTTCAGTTTTACCGGATGACGAAGGTCCAAAGTAAATAACCTTGCAGTGGATTTCTTTGCTCTCAAAATTTGTGAACGCCACAGTGATGCCCGCAAGTGAGGGGTAGAACAAGTTGCTGATTTCGACTCAGCGATTCATTTCAACAGATTCTATTGTAGCATTAAACAGCTCTTGTGCATCCTTTGTAACGGGATGATTTTGAGCTTCTGCGATCACCTTCTCCCGTTTCGCTGCGTTCTCACGCTGTTGTATGGTGGCTACGGTCTCTGGTAAGGCCTTCTCAGTCGTTTCAATGGAGGAGGCCTCATCTTTTTTCTTGGCTTGGAATGTGATTATTCCGCTGAACCCAAAAAGGTCTGTGAATGCATCACGAAGTTTCTTCTGCTCATCTGGCTTTAGTAATGCTGCTGATAGAAAGCTTTCAGACGGCACGACCAGTTCAATACGTGTAGCCGAATAGACTACGGGATGGACATCCTCTAAGCGTTTAGCTTGAAGAGGATTGTGCTTTTTCCATATTTCAACACAGTCGCGCCACGCCATAGGTAATGATTTGCCGTCTGTTTTTGGTGCGCTGTCGACCGATGTGGAGCCCTTGCTTTGAGAGACTTCGCTGTTAACGGTTGGTTCAGGCGCTTTTGCCTGCGGGGCTACCGGTTTTGATTGGATTGACTCACGAATATTCGCCACAGTCATTCGAGCTGTTTGATCCGGTTGTGTTCTTGAAGGTGGTGTCGAGCTCGGGCTATGACCGGCGGGGGCCTGGTTCGTGTTTATCAACGTGTGACTTAAAGGCACACTCAAAGATAAAATTCCTGGATCCATGCACCACTCAAGGCAGTGATTCTCCAGAACATAGCGGTCTAGAGATGAGCCATCAAGTTGAACGCATGCGCGCGCGAGTGTCCTAAAAATTCTATTTAGATCGGCAGGACCTGCCGCCAGTGCAATGTTGTTTAGCGTACTGGTTTCTTCATCATCAAAGCCCAGCGCCTTAAAATCAAGGCTTTCAGATCCAACGTCGCGAATGATGAAAGCATGGCGCGCCATCATCGCGAGCTTCTCAGCGCAATCTTGCATCATGATCCCAGAATTTTCGAGCTCGTCAAGTCCAGTAATGATTTGCTGTGCGTTACGTGTAACCAAGGCGTTGAGAAGTTGCAGGTACTGTGTTGATGAAACATGAGAAATGATCTTCTCTAAAGCTTCAACGGAGACACGTCCATTGCCAACAGCAATCACGTGATCGAGTAATGTTAGTGCATCTCGCATCGAACCGTGGCCTTCGCGCGCAATGGCGACGACCGCCTTATCGTCAAAGCCGATATTTTCGGCTTTAAGTATGTGGAGAATTCGGTCGCGGATTGACTTAGAGCCTAAGCGCTGCAGGTGGAAAACCTGACAGCGACTCATAATCGTTTGTGGGATTTTATGAAGTTCCGTTGTAGCAAAGATAAAAACAACATGTGCAGGTGGTTCTTCAAGCGTCTTCAGGAGTGCATTAAACGCACTTTGTGACAGCATGTGAACTTCATCGATAATATATACTTTGAAGCGAGACCGTTGGGGTACATACGCTACAGTTTCCCGCAAAGCCCTGACATCATCCACGCTCGTATTAGATGCGCCGTCTATTTCCATGACGTCTTCATGATTGCCGATTGTTATCGCAGCACAGCTTTCACATTTATTACATGGTTCAGCGTTTACTGGTTGCTCGCAATTAAGCGCCTTGGCGTAAAGGCGTGCAGAAGTTGTTTTGCCGATACCACGAACTCCACTAAATATAACGGCGTGTGGTTCTCGTCCCAAACGAATCGCATTGGCAAGGGCTGTTGCGGTTGCATCCTGTCCTGACAGTTCTGAAAAAGTAGATGGTCGGTATTTACGAGCAAGAGGAATGTAGCTATTGATGCTCATGGAGTTACCTGCGTCAGAAAAAACAAAGAGCCCAAAGTGATAGCCAGATGCACCGAACACCTACCAGATCCTGGTACCGTTGCTACCTTCCGGTCCTGGCGGGGTTCGCAGGCGGGCACCATCCGGGATCTGGCTATCACTTTAGGCTCTTGTCGGGGTTGAATGATCTACAACTCATCTCCGACAGCCACAGTTTATGGCACAAAATGTCGGATTGCTCGACTAAAAACCTATATCCCACTCAATTTTTATCGCCCAAGGCTCCAAAAACAGACAAACTTGGTCCTGGAGGATGAGGCTATCGCCAAAGGGGACGTTGGCATATGGCACCTGACTATATAAATAGTGCGAGGGGATTGTCTAGTGAAGGCATTAATACAACGAGTGACGTCGGCTAAAGTGACTGTTGGTTCTGATATTATTGGGGAAATTAGTCGCGGTTGGCTTGTGCTATTAGGCGTAGGCAAGACAGACTCAGGCGGCGAGATTCCCAAATTAGTCGAGAAGTTAATGGATCTTAGGCTATTTTCTGACGAGGACGGTAAATTTAACCTCTCGGTGAAAGATGTACAGGGTGAGATTTTAGTTGTGAGTCAATTCACCCTCTATGCCGATTGTCGTCGAGGGCGGAGGCCTGGGTTTACGGATGCAGCTGATCCACAAACGGCTCGCGATCTTTACGAGCGCTTTGTGGCCGCGCTGCGTTCTCAAATGGTAAAAGTGGCAACAGGCTCATTTGGTGCTGATATGAAGATTTCTCTCGTCAACGATGGGCCGGTAACGGTGATGCTAGATTCTAATGACTTTTTAAAATCTTAAATTAGGTAAGGTCGTATTGTGGCATCAAAACAAGATGGAGATAAAACCACCACAAGAACTCCGAAGGCAATTGTTCGTCTTTCGGAGATCATTCGTCATTTGTCGTTGCTATGCAAGAGAGACAATCTGACGATTGGCGAGTTCCTGCATGAGCTTAATGATTACGGGCATATGCTTGTATGTTTAATTTTCTCAGTGCCATTTTTGTTTCCACTTCCACTTCCGGGCCTATCGACCGTTTTTGGATTTGTCATTATCTTGGCCTCTAGCCAGGTTCTTTTAGGCTTTGAACCTTGGGTTCCGCAATCATGGCGCCAGCAAAAAATCTCAACTGGAGTTTTAACCAAAATACTGGAGGCACTTGGTTGGATCCTGCAGCGGACAGAAAAAGTTATTCGACCACGACTCAAGATCTTCGCAAAACATCCTGGTTTCGTCAGAGTTAATGGTGCCGTGATTTGTTTGGTAGCGTTTTTGCTAGCGCTACCAATGCCCCCTGGTTTTAATGCGCCACCTGCCTTGGCAATCGTTGCTCTAGCAATCGGCAGCCTTGAGCGAGACGGCGCACTGGTGATTCTAGGTTATGTTTTAAGTTTTTTGAATATGCTGCTATTTGGAGTGTTTTTTGTCGCAGGAGTCGAGGGTATCAAGCGCCTGCTTGGCGGATAGCGCGGCGTCTGACTATGATCTAATCACGGGTCTAATCACGGGTCTAATCCCTCCGTGTGCATCAGAGATTCTTAATGGGTGCGACCCATTTTGGATTAAATTTTTCCTTGTCAAAAACAATGCCGACACGGAAATTTTTTAAGACTTCCTTTGCCACCCTTTGGATGTCAGACGGAGTCACTGCGTTAATCTTATTTGGGATTTGGTAAAGTTGCGCGGCATCCCCAAAATATGCCTGGGACGATGAGAGCGCAGCGGCTAATTGATCGTGAGTTTCCATGGTCAGGAAATAGCTGGTAGAGAAGCTGTTTCTATATTCGTTTAATTCTTCTTGCGAAACACCGTGATCGCGAAGTTTTTTGATCACGGTCGCGATCGCCTCTAGTGTTTCCTGTGGTTTTGAAGTTGAAGCGCCAATGATGCCGATGCCTTGTTTGTACTGAATTGTATTAGCATAAACTGAGTATGAGAGGCTTCTTTTAGTTCTCACTTCTTCGTGCAACATTTCACTTAATATTTCAAACATCACACTAGTTGCTGGGGCATCGACTGATGCAGCAGACGGCGCGTTAAATTTAATTCTTATATAGGCAGTTGGAATTGTGCGGTGATCAAATGCAACTGCGTTTTTTGCATCAAAAACTGGGGGCGGCACCTTGGCTTTTTCGTCGCCTAGCGAGCGGATTGTGCCAAACTTTTTATTGATGAAGTTTGACGTTGCAGTTGACATTTTTGGTCCTACGTAAACGATAAACATCTTGCCCGCATTTAGGACAGAGCCATGATATTTTTTCAAGTCTGCTTGGGTTAGGGGCTCGGTTTGTTTGACCCCCTCTTCTGGAAGAAGCCTGTAGGGGTGATTTTGATCGTAAAAAACAGTATTTGCCACAGAGTTGGCGTGGGCCTCTGGATTTTGAATCTCTTGTTGGAAGTCTGCAATTCTCTGCTGTTTTGCAAGAGCTACATCCGCGTCGCTAAAAGTTGGCTCCAATACCACGGATGCGAGTATGTTCAGCGCTTGCGGCAAGTAGTCTTGGATCGTCTCGACCTCGCAGTGGCTGACTTCCACACCACCGCGACAGCCGACGCCGAAAGAGTATTTCTCTGAAAGCGCAAATATTTTTTCTTTTGGATAAGATTTTGTTGCGTAGGGCATGGTTTCGAATGCAAGTAGGTTTGCAGCTTTTTGGTTGGATGGTTGATTGGAGGAACCATTTAAAAAGCTCACCTCGATGTGCACAATATCGCTTCCTGGCGTCTCGCGAGCAATCAAGGGCATTCCATTCTTAAGAAGTATGGTTCTAGTTAATGCGGTATCGAGAGGTGTCCCGGTCGCGCTGAAAACAGTAGTTGCAAATAAACTTATCAGAACTGTTGCGTGCATCTTGAGGAGATTCATGACAGGACCCTCTGCTAAAAATTGAGGTTGAGTTAGTAGTTTTTCAGGAATTGTTCGACATACGCAGCGGAATTGTCGGTGTATTTTGCGATTTCAGCATCCTTTGGGCTTAACAGGGCGGCTGCGACGTAAGGCTTGTCAATGAGGTACTTCTTAACGATCCGCTGCACGTCTTTTAGAGATACTTTCTGCATGTGCTCTAGATAGCCTTCATAGTAGTTCAGACCAGCGGTTGCCCACCAAAAAGCCAATGTTTTGCCGTAGGCGCTAGGTTTGTTAAGCTCCATTTTGTATCCAATCGTTAATCTTCGTCGGACGTCCTCAAGTTGTGAGTTGGTAAAGTAGCTAGGCTTAATCCATTCAAGGGGTTCTTTGAGTAATGCAGCTTTGGCTTTCGCAGCATTTTCAGGGCTAGACATGGCAAACAATACCAATTCTCCAGCTCGTCCTTGGGTGTGATACGAAAAGCCAGAGCTGAGTGTCATCCCGCTGTCGATGTATTTTTTAAAGAAATTTCCAGAGCGATGCTCAAGTAATTGAATCAACACATCGATCACCCAAGTGTCTTCTTTTTCTACTAGCACGCGAGGTCCCTTCCAGGTGATTTGCTGGCTTACGTTTTGTGCTAGCGCGTGGGTCTTTACAATATCTGTTTTTTTGGGGAAGGCTGGAAAAGATCCACGATCAACTGGCTTCCAGGAGTCTGGGGTTTTCCATCCATCGAAATTCTTATCGACGAGTGTTTTGATTGTTTTAGGATCAACATCGCCGGATATGATGATCGCGCCGTTGGCCGGAACGAAAACTTCCTGTTTGATTTGGAGTAATTGATCTCGGGTGGCTTTCTCCACCAGGCGTCTGCGTCCAAGCGGGTTACGTAGGTGCTCCTGGGGGCCGTAGATAACCATTCGTTCGATGTTAGAGAGTTCAAATCCTGGCTGGCTAGCGTTGCGGTCGTATTCGTCTAATACGACCTTACGCTCTCTTCCAAGTTCTGTTTGTTCAAGAAGTGGTGTTGATATGGCATCGGCCATAAATTGCAGGCCTGCATCCAGATTTTTAGAAGGCAATGTGAAGTAATATCTGACCATTTCGGCGCTGGTGTCGCCATTAAATGTGATGCCTAGTTGTCGAACACGTTTATTGAAGGATTCTTGGTCGGGGAGTCTTTTGTTTCCTTTAAAGAACATGTGTTCCCAGAGGTGGGTTAGGCCATTGGTCTCTGGTAGCTCAGTCATGGCTCCTGCTTTGAAAACTAGAACAATCGTTGCAAGTGGCACTTTTGCCATTGGCACAGTGATGATTTGTAGGCCATTGTTTGCATTCGTAACTTGAAAAGGCATGCTGTTGTCTGTGGCAAGTATTTGCTTGCTAAATAGAAAGGGGCAGAGGGCCAGAAGCAGAGCGCCCAGAAAGCGGTTTGCGCTAACTTTCATAAGTGTTGGTCCTTTATCAAATATTTAACGGCTAATGAACCGCGGGTAAATCCGCCTCTGTCAAAGAAACGTCCGGCAAACCTACCTCGCGCTAAATTGATTATGGCCCAGAGATCGAATCGGCGACAATTTCAGCGATATCTTTGACGACAACCTGTTCGCCTTTGCCTTCTCCTTTGATGCCGTCTGTCATCATAGTCATGCAGAATGGACACGCGGTGGCTACAGTTGACGCTCCGGTTTTAAGGGCTTCTTGGGCGCGTTCCACGTTAACTCGCTTGCCGATGTGCTCTTCCATCCACATTCGACCGCCACCAGCACCGCAACAAAATCCTTTTTCTTTGTTTCGCTCCATTTCTTTAACTGGAGCTTTTGTGAATTTACTGAGGGCCTCTCTTGGGGCCTCGTAAACGTCGTTATGTCGTCCGAGGTAGCAGCTGTCGTGGTACGTGACGTTTTGAGCCTCACTTGGAACCTGCGAAGGTTGAATTTTGCCGTCCTCGACCAATTTTGAAATGAGTTGGCTGTGATGAATGACTTCAGCGTTGAAGCCAAAATCTGGGTACTCGTTCTTAATAGTGTTGAAGCAGTGTGGGCAGCCCGTGACTACTTTTTTGACGTTGTATTTCTTAAAGGTTTCTACATTTTCCTGGATTGCCATGTTTGCAAGGTACTCATTACCAAGTCGGCGCGCAGTGTCGCCATTGCACTTTTCTTCTGTGCCCAAGATAGAAAAAGTGACTCCTGATTTTTGCATGATTTTCGCGATTGATCGGCTTACTTTTTTGTAGCGGTCGTCGTAACTTCCTGCGCAACCAACCCAGAATAAATAATCAACGTCGCTTTTTTGTGCCATGGTCGTGACGTCAAGTCCATCGGCCCACTTAGCTCGGTCGCTGTGGGGCATGGCCCACGGAGAGAAGTTATTTTCGAGGTTTTTGAAGGTATTACCAAGTTCAGCTGGGAAATTTCCTTCAGTTAGAGACATGTAACGTCGCATGTCAACAATGGCTGGAATGTGTTCAATGTAAAGGGGACACGCTTCCATGCACGCGCCGCAGGTTGTGCAGCTCCAAAGCTCATCACGATGGACAATTCCGTGTGCCGAATCGTCACCAATTAATGTTTTACGTTTGGCTGGATCTGGGTTTGCCACGGCGTCGTTCAGAGCGTCTTTGAGGTGGTGTATTATTTTTCTTGGATCGAGAGGCTTGCCAGTGTAATTGGCTGGACACTGTTCCGTACAGCGACCGCATTCTACACAGGTCATGCCGTCAAGAAGCTGCTTCCAAGAAAAGTCTTCCATTTTTCCGGCGCCGAATGTTTCGGCATCTTCCTTGAATTCCATTGGTCTAAGTCGGCCTCTGGATTTTTGGCTTCGGAAGAAAATATTCGGCCAAACCCAAATTAAATGCTGGTGCTTTGAAAAAGGAAGAAAAGTTGTAAACCCAAAAAGAACTAGGCAATGAATAAACCACCATATGTCGTAGAAACCCTTAAATCCATCTGGTGTTTCTACAGAGAAGATTCTTGCCACGGTCTGGGCCACGCCCCAGGAAAGAGGCAGAAACTCACGAGGAACGGCGTGACTATCAGCGAGTCCGGCCTTGGCGCCCGTATAAATGAGGGTTGTGACGACCAGGGCTAATATAACGCTGAGAACGATGTAAGCGTCGGTGCGACTTTCTTTTGAAAGGCCTTGGAATCGGCGTGGAGGGAAAAAGAGTCGGCGCGAAATTGCGTAGGTTATAGCTATGGCAACAGCGGCATTCCCGAAGTCTTGAGACCAGAGGTAGAATTTGAGAATTTCACCCTCACCTAGAATCCATTTATAGGAAAACCCTGGGATAATTCCGGATAGCACTGTCTCGCCAGTGCCAATGGTGACAGTCACGAATCCCCAAAAAATCAAGGCGTGCATGATCCCTGACGTGAGGTCTTTGAACATTTTTTGCTGCAGAAAACCAAAAACAAGCGTTTCCTTGACGCGTTGAGGAATATTATCCAAGCGGTTATCTTCAGCGCCCTTACCCAAATTCACCTTCGCCCAGGTTCGGCTGAGGTTGTAACCAAAGTACGCAAATACTCCGGTCGCGAGTATGGCAAAGGCAATATTAAAGATACCCATCGAGAAAGCCTCCAAAGTTCACGGCATAAAAACAAAAATGTTCAAATAATTCTAGACGATTAGGCCTAAAAAATCCACGCCTCTCGGCGATTCCGGGAAGTCCTCGTCACGACTTGCACATTTTGGCTGAGACGGCCATATTATGGGGTTTCCCAGGCCCCTTAATTAGCTGCAAAGTTTCTAATCAGAGGTGAATAAATGACCAGTTCCACGAAGAAAATCGAACCACGTCGCCTAAAGGGGTTTCGAGATTACATGCCCGACTTGATGGAGATCCGGTCGCGCTATCAATCTTTGATTCGTGAGCATGCACGCCTAGCTGGTTTTAGGGAAATTGGCACCCCTGTTTTGGAGTATGCTGAGACGTTGCTAGGTCAGGGAGGGGATGAAACCGATAAACAGGTCTATCGATTTGAAGATCATGGTGGCCGTCAGGTGGCGATGAGATTTGATCTGACGGTGCCGTTTGCAAGGTTTGTGGCAGAGCATCAAGGTGATTTGGTCTTTCCATTTAAACGTCTTCAAATCGGCGATGTCTGGCGTGGCGAAAACACTCAAAAAGGTCGCTACCGCGAGTTTTGTCAGTGTGATCTGGATATTATTGGCGTCGACAGTGTGAACGCCGATGCTGAAATTTTATCGTGTTTTTATAGGATTCTCAGTGCCTTGAATCTTGGCGGATTTACGATGCGCATAGGCCATCGCGTACTGCTGTCGAAGATGCTGCAGGCGTCATTTCCTGGACTTGATTCGCTCGGAGAGACAAGTGCCCTCATCGCTCTTGATAAACTTGATAAAATTGGGGCTGATTCCGTTATAGAATTACTCGCGAAGATGCCTGGGGCGAGCCACGATTCAGCTCGCAAACTCATTGACGGTTTAATGTCAAAAGACGCCCGTGGAGGCACTGATCGCAAGTGGGTTCGAGAGCTGCTTGCTAGAAGTGAGCAAGGACTAGCTGAACTCAAGCGCCTGGAAAACTTGTTGAGTGTTCTAGAGCCAATCGCTGAATCCTTAAAGGGTGGAAGCCTAAGGCTTGATCTGTCCATTGCGCGAGGTCTGGGGTATTACACGGGCGTGGTCTTTGAGACAACCTTAGACAGTCTTCCTGGTTTTGGCAGCATCAGTAGCGGCGGTAGATATAACAATCTAGCCGAGAGATTTACCAATCGCTCCTTACCAGGTGTTGGTGGTTCGATTGGACTTGATCGATTGCTGGCTGGCCTTGAGGAAATGGGTAAACTTGGGAAAACCACGCCAGATGTTGTTTTTGTCGCAGTGGCAACAGATGATGCGCTCGCTTCCGCTGTCCAACTTGCTAACACCTTGCGATCAGCGGGTGTTGCGTGTGACGTGGGCTTAACTCCTGGTAAAGTGGGCAACCAATTTAAACATGCTGACCGTCTTGGCTATCAGCTGGTTGTCACTCTTGGCACATCAGAAGTTCAATCTGGCACATATAACTTAAAAAATATGAAAACTGGTGACGAAAAGAAATCGTTGCCACGAGCAGACATTCTAGCAGAGCTCAAGTTGCTAAAAGTTTAAATGAAAGTTGGAGTATTCTGCGCATCAATTGAGATTTTTTAATGAGAGGGGTCCGAGGTTCGTGAACGCTGCTAAAATTTTCGGTTGCTTGTTGTTGGTATCTATCTTTTTTACGTCGCAATCTGCTCTAACGCAGCAGATTGTTCCAGGACCAAACCAGATACAAAAAAAACTTAAATTAACCATCTTGCAAAAAGGTGGTGGCGGTCCAATCCGAAAAGTAGAGGTGCGGGTTGCGGGAGACAAGTATTTCACCGGAGTGGATGGTGTCTGCGAAATTAATCTGAGTGGAAATCCAGACGAGATAAGTTTTGTGAAGGCAGGGTTTGAAGCGACGTCCTTGCCATGGGCTGAGGTCAGAAATCTTTCAGAACTTGAAATATACCTGTATCCAGCATTGGGCGCAGATGATGAGGTCATTGTCAGGGGCAAACGTCGTCCTTCGATTAGTAAAAAAGTCATTTCAGCAGAGGAAGCTCAGCGCGTAGCTCCGGGTGGCGATCCAGGTCAGGTTACGAAGCTTTTACCGGGCGTCACCACTCAACCAGGTCAGTCTGAAGTTACTATCCGCGGGAGTAAGCCCGCCGACAGCGCTTATTACCTTGACGACATCAAAGTACCTTTCGTTTATCACGCAGTCGGAAATCTCTCGGTGCTTCCGGCTTCAATTATCGAAGATGTTGAGTTTAGTGCTGGGGGGTTCGGTGCTGAGTTCGGGGATGCTTCCGGTGGTGTGGTCGTTTTGCGGACTAAATCTGAGATACCCGAAAAACCAAAAACTAGATTTACTCTGAATCTGCCGCTCTATAGTTCCGTTTATCACGAAAGGCCATTGAGTGAGCAGTCTGGGATCATGGTTGGTGTGAGGCGCAGTTACCTTGATGTGATCCTTCCAAAGGTCCTTCCCAAAGACTCAGGTGTTTCTGTGGTGCCTTATTTTAGGGACTATCAAAGCATCTACACGCACAAAACAGATGATGGTCACTATAAGCTGTCGCTGTTGGCCTCGTCGGATGGTTTGCGTGCGATTGCTCCAGGGGACCTCAGTCAGGATGAAAGTGGTAATGCGCGATTTTTTGTGAAGACTTATTTCGGGGCCATTGCTTTAGAGCGTATGAAAAAACTAAACGACGGCTGGACGATGACTTCGACTCCGCAGTTGGTTTATACGGATAATCGATTTGAGGTCAGTGATTTGAAGTTCCGTGTCAGAGCCCACACCTTCAGACTTCCGGTGGAGTTCGTCCAGCGTATCAGCAGCGATGAGCGACTCTATGTCGGTTTTGAGGGATCATATGTGCCATTCAATGTTGCTTATTATGTGCCGAAGTTTGATCCCGATGATCCCTTCTATGATGTGGAGGAAGCACCTCGAGTTGCTGGTTCGATCAAAGGTGCCTCCTATGACTTGTCGGGTTGGCTGGCGCGAGATGTGAAACTTCCCAATGGCGGTATCGTAACCCCTGGCTTGCGCGCCTTTTATTTTAATTTAATTAAGCGCGCTTCGGCTGATCCGCGACTGCAGTACAGACAAGTCGTCAGCTCACTGCATACGTTAAAGGGCGCTGTGGGGCAGTATTCGACATTCCCAAGAAACGGCGAGCCTGCGAAAGACTTTGGGAATCCCAAACTTCATTTTCCTCGAGCGATGCATTACATTCTCGGGCTTGAATCAAAATGGAATGACCGGTGGGACACTGATCTTCAAGTCTTCTATAAGACGGTCCGCCTCGTCATTCGCTCTGACGCTTTGACAAATTACAACAACAAGGGTCGGCTTGAGAGTTTGGGTTTTGAGACTTTTGTTCGCCGCGCGCTTACAGAAAGATGGTTTGGATGGTTATCTTATACTTACTCGAAAACACGGGAGAGGCAAAGTGATGATCAGCCTTGGTATTTTGGGGACAACGACCAGACTCACGTGTTGAACGTTACAGGTAGTTACCGAGTTAATGCGGGCTGGGACCTGGGAGGTCGCCTTGGTTATCACACTGGTGATACCTATACCACTAAGTTGGGCTCGGCCGTCTATAACGCGAATCTTGATAAATATCAGCCTAGAAGTGACAATACTGTCAATGGCCAGAGGCTGCCGGACTATAACGAATTGTCACTTTTTAGCAGCCACGATCTACTATTTAATGATTGGAAGTCCACACTTCGGTGGGGGATCGAATACTTTTGGTTTAAACGTCAGGCTTATGGTGCTGAGCCCAACTATGATTTTTCAAAAGAAACATACTTTAAGGGAGTTCCACCAATACCGTATTTAGAGCTTCGCGGTGAATTTTGATGGATTTTGAGGTGATTCAACCAAGGTGGCAAGAGTCAGGGGATTATTGGTTTGATCTATTGGATTCGCTACCAAGGGATCAGCTAAGTAGCTGCCTGCAAATGCCTAATACGGGAGAAAAGCTATCAGACGACGCCGCCATGTTTCTGGCCTATGCGTCGGCATTGCGCGGTGTTGGAAATGTTTCGCCCAATCCTTTGGTTGGAGCGGTAGTTCTTGCGGCTGATGGTGGTTTTTTGGCTGCGGGTTGTCACCTAAAAGTTGGTGGGGCCCACGCCGAGGTTCACGCCTTGAAACGAGCAGCTTCGGTTCAAGATCTAAAGGGATGTCAGATTTTTGTGACCCTTGAGCCCTGTGCCCATGAAGGTCGAACTCCGTCATGTGCTAAGTTAATCGCGCAGACGGGTATTTCGCGAATTGTCTTCGGCTTGACCGACCCCAATCCCAAAGTGAATGGGCAAGGGGCGAAGATTCTGATGGATGCGGGCAAAAAAGTTGATTGGTCTCAGCCGTGGAGCACAAGGTGCGCCTGGCTTGCTAGGGTTTTCATTCACAACCAGCAAAAGCAGGAGATCTACACGGCCTTGAAGGTTGCGAGTACTCCGTCCGGTGTGATTGCAGGCGTTCACTCTAGTCGCTTATGGATTACTGGCGAGAGAGCACGGCAAATGGGACATTTTTTAAGGCTAGAATACGATGCGGTGGTTGTTGGGATAAAAACTGCCTTGATGGATGATCCGTTGCTGAGTGTTCGTCATCCAACAGTTTCTGGGCGAACGCCGTTGCGAATCATTCTGGATGCCTCTGGAGCTTTGATAGCCGATCCTCGGCCTTTGAGAATGTTCAAAGACTCTCCAGAAAGAACTTTGGTAGTTGTATCGGACCATCAAGATTGTACCTTCCTAAAGAATCTTTATGGAATTGACGCGATCGCACTTGCTGTCGATCAAAATAAGCATTTTGCTTGGAGTGATATTAAGCGGGATTTGTGGGCTAGGGGTGTTAGGAGCCTCCTGATTGAGGGTGGAGCAGGGTTGTATCAAACCGCATTAGATTCCAGGTCGGTGGATGTAGTGCATTGGTTTGTCGCGCCAGAGCGTGGCCTTGAAGGGTTGAAATGGCCTATGATAACAGAGGCTTTAGATTCCTATAATCATGGTTGTGGAGTCCCCCTTGGTGACGATAAACTGATCGAAAGATCGCTTGGGTTGGAGGTGTAATCTTGTCTGAGTTGCGTCCATCGTTTGAAGAAATTTATATGCGCCTAGCTGTGACGTTGGCAGAGCGCTCAACCTGCAGTCGTCTCAAGGTTGGAACGGTCATTACCAGTACGGATTTTCGTAAGGTACTGGCGGTGGGGTATAACGGTAACGCAAGTGGTCTGCACAATGGGTGCGACCGGGATGAGGTTGGTAATTGCGGTTGCTTACATAGTGAAGAAAACGCTGTGATCAATTGCGATAGTCCGAGAAGTACAGAAAAAGTCGTTTTTGTGACGCATCTACCGTGCGCTATGTGCGCTAAGCGTCTAATCAATCTAGGGAATGTTCGGCGTGTGCTTTATGCTCACGATTACCGGCGCAGGGATTCAGTAGACTTGTTTGCACATGTGGGTATCGCTGTTGATCAGGTGCACCTGCCGAGTGCTAAGTCGACTCAAGTCGCTGAGAGAGTCTAATGTCGGCCTGGCATCCTCACAGTCATCACCATCATGACCATCATCATCCGCATGAAAAAAATGGCATGCTGCCTGATGATCAAGCAAAGCTTGCTCCAAGCGCCGCCGTGCGAAATATTGCTGTAGCATTTATTCTTAATGCCGTTTTCGCAGTGATCGAGCTTGTCGGTGGTTGGTGGACAGGGAGCGTAGCCATACAGGCCGACGCCATTCACGATTTTGGTGACTCGCTGGCTCTCGCCGCAGCGATGGGTTTACAACTGTGGTCTGGGGCTAGTGCGAATGGCCGATTTAATTTTGGGTTTAAGCGGCTGTCTTTGCTGTCAGCCCTTGGGACCAGCTTTATTTTATTTTTTGGATCAGTTTTTATCATGGTTAAAGCCGTCGATCGTCTCCTCGCACCGCAAACCCCAGAGCTAAATGGTATGTTTGCCCTCGCTGTTCTGGGCGTGCTTGTAAACGGATATGCGGCATGGAAGATGAGTCGCGGGAAGACTCAAAATGAACGTGCTTTAACTTGGCATATGATTGAGGATTTGCTCGGTTGGATTGCAGTTCTCATCGGCAGCATCGTGATGCGGTTTACAGAGGCTCCCTGGATTGATCCGGCTATGAGCCTCGTGATTGCGGGATTTATTATCTTGGGTTCAGCGAGAAATATTTGGGCCAGCATGCAGATATTTTTGCAGGCGGCACCAGAGACTGATTTTATGGCCATGCGTAAAGATATTGAGGCGCTGGAAGGTGTTAAGTCCATCGTGTCGCTAAAATCTTGGTCATTAGATGGGTATCATCACGTGGCATCGTTACATGCGGAAGTTAGTTCTGAGCTTCCATTTGGGGCCCGTCAGAAATTGAAACAAGAAATTCGATCAGCCGTAGGAAGATTTGGTGAGTTTGATCTTACCATCGAATGGGATGAATTCTGAGCTCTTAGAGTGGGTATCCCTTTTTATCGAACCAAGTGCGAATCAGTGTCAGAACTGGTTCATAAATTGGTCGGCTTTCATAGAGTAGCTCATGAAGTCCGTCCTGGATCCAGTGAAAGTCAACGCCTCCCTTGGCGTGTTGATTAGCTGAAGCGACCCATCGTTGGATGGCTTCCGGATCCACGACTCTTTCCTCAGTGCCGCAAAGTACCAGAATTGGCATGGTGAGTTTTGCTTGATTTAAGTCCTGCTGAGCGAATTGCGTGGCTTCATAGCTTGCTTTAATCCATTCAAACGTTGGACTGGGCACGGGAAATGGCGAATGTTGGATGATTTGGTAACGTTCGTGAGAGTGTGTGAGTACGTTTTTTTCAAAGGGTGGTCGCCAATAGCGCCCTGCTCCTGAGTTGACATGTCCGAGCGATATTTGCGTCATCAGTCGTGACGTGTAGTAGGCGGCTGAAACAGGCATCTGATGGTTGGGGAGGCCTAAAAGTGGCGAAGAAAGCACCAAGCAACGCGGTTTAATAAGGCCTTGCATGATGCCGATTAATGAGATTAGTGACCCCATACTATGACATACGAGATTGTAGGGTTTACCAGCGGTGGCTTTATTAATGATGGAAGCCATGTCACCCGCGTAGGTGTCATAGTGATCAATCCATGCACGAGCCCCACCTGAGCCACCTTGGCCGCGATGATCAAAAATTAAAAAGGCCGTGTCACTACTGACGCGTAAGTCATTCGGAAAAGCTTCGTATTTTTCGAGCCACTCAGATCGGCCATTGGCAAATACGAGGAAGCGGCTGGCGGTATCTGCGTTCTCCGAAACACCGTAGCGGAGGTCTAATGAATTTGATTTGTCACGGATGGTTTGAATGCGCATGTTGCAGACCTCCCATAGTTTGGATTTTTGTCAAAAGAAGTGCGCGATCATCGAGGGACTTCTGAGTTTTCAGCCACTGTAGGAACTCGCGGGGGTAATTGGTGCAGTGACCGTCTACGTCGAGAGTTTTGAGTAATATCCAACTGGCCTCTCTGGCGACCTCTTCTCCATTCATGGGTGACCACGTAAATACCTTCCAGTTTCGCATTTTGCACTGATCCATGAATGCTTCCGTGACTTGCCCCATTCTCGGGTGGACGATGGTAGAGGACGTTAGATTCATGAAATTAAGAATGGCCAAGTGCGAGAAATAAGGCCAGGGCAACTCATCATCACCGGTGAGGCAGGCGCGTTTGATGTCAGGGCAGTGGTTTCTTAGATAGATTAAAGATTCCGGAAAAAAACTTGAGACGAGAATTCGTTCTCGCATCGCGTGTTTGCCAATAATAGCTGCCACTGCTCGGCCAGATTCTGCAAGATTACCTTTGATCTCGATATTTAATTCAATTCGGCCCAAAAAACGTTCCACGACTTCGTCAAGAAATGGAATTGGTTCACCAGAACGTTGCTTCAGACCAGCAAGCTCTGACCTGCTGAGATGCGAGCAAAAAAGTGACTTCCCGGTCGCGTGAATAAGGTGATCATCGTGATTGATCACGGCATGTCCGTCTTTTGTTAACACAACGTCGAGCTCAATCCGGTCTGCGCCACAGCTAACACTGCGCTCGTATGCCGAGAAGCTGTTCTCGAAAGCTTCTTTGTTATTTCCGCGATGTGCGATCACAAGCATCGGCAGCAGTCCTTTTGCGTCTTAGGGAAAAATTTGCCTACCTGCCAACCCTAACTGGGCAATGTTTGAGCGTGTGCAGTATGGCTGGCTGACAGTATACAATGTAATGGAGGACTCCGCTGTGAGATTTTGTGTGTGCCTCAATTATAATTGAAAGGAATAAACCATGAAAGCTGTCAACTGCCTTGCGACTGTGCTTTGTTTAGGTTTTGCGTTTGGTTCCCAGGGCGCTTTGGCTGCTCCCCTTAAAAAAGGGTCTTCTTCAAGTTCTTCGTCCGGTGGCGGTAAATCGGATGGACGCGACTGGCTTATTAGCCTTCCCTTAATGGCGGATAGGCCTCAGTTCCGAATTCACGCTGAATATAATGCTGGCGGAAGTTTAGGTCTTGCCTTTGAGGGCGCAATGATCTCAAGTGTTGAGGAGTTGAGTCAGGATGAGGTTCTAGAAACAGGCAATTCGCTGAACATAACTGGAGCTCAGGCCTCGGTGTTGATGAGTCGTTACTCAGATGCACCTAATATGGGCGGATTCTTTTGGACGGTTGGTGCCGGCTACAGGGCGTGGACCGCCGAGTGGAAAAAGAGACCAAATAGTCAGGAGTCGACACGTCTTAGCCTTGTTGATGATTATGGTTTTCTTCATCACAGAGCTGAAGGAAAGGGCGTAACTGGACATGGCCGGGTCGGGTATCGTTACGTTGCCAGTGAGTGGCCGCTAGCTGTTGGTGCCCATTTTGGATTACGGCACATGAATTCACAAGTTAGGGATGTTGAAATCACACAGGAAGAGCAAAATAAACTTCAACTGAATTACTCAGATCTGACTGATAAAGAACGCAATCAGCTCAAGCACAAAATGATGACGACTCCAGATTTTACAGTCGACTTTGGTTTTGTGTTCTAAAACAGTATTGTCTTTAAAATGTAAGTTTTCGAGCAAAGGGAGATCGTTTCGATCTCCCTTTGTTTTAACTGGTAGTCATATTCTGGTAATAAAATTAGTTTGCGATCTCGTATTGTATTTCGATTTTTTCGCCAATTTTTGGAATGAATCCAACGTCAAATTTTATGGCATTATTTGTAGGATTATAAGTCCAGTGTGTAGATGGGGCGCCATTAACGAAAACATTAATAGCCGACGAATAAGGCTTCTGCTTTAAGACTAGCTGTGATGACTGAGCGGCAATGTCCTGGCCGATGGCGGATAGTGAGGCAGACCAGTTCGTGTCGCAAATGCTCTGTACGATTCCGCCTGTCCCTTGAGCCGCTTGAATATATTGAGAGCCTTCCTCTAAAGGTTTTGAATGGGCCGATGTACACATCGAGCCACCTAGAAGTCGAGTTCCAGTAATTGCTGACACGGAAAATTTTCCAACACCTTTGGTCACATTTATGTCACGAATAAAGTCATCTGTTGTATAGCGATAATTAGTGAGTCCTGCTTGAACATAGTTTAGACCTGAATAAGCATCTGTAGTGCCCAGTCCGATGCCGTCGTCTTCCTCATCACTGACTAGAATTACAGCCAAAAAAGCATCTTTGCGAACTAGGTTTTCATTTAGTCCCGCAAGAGATTTTTCGATGGCCATCTTTGCGGCTGTTAGTCCGTGTTCATAGCCTGATCCGTTGATTCCAACATTAGAATAAGTCATGAATGTGCTTTCCAGGTTGCTGGTAGTACGACTGAGAACCTTGTGACCAATTTGACCAACGAGTGATCCTCTAAAATGTGTCGTCGCGGTGCCGCTGGTCGTTGGGCATCGGCGCCGATCCAGGGGAATCAAAGATGGATCTTGATCGTCGCAGACATCGGTGGTTGTAACGCCGATTTGAAAATCCGCATTTGATTTTGCAACTTGGCTGATGAAGCTTGCGAAATTTTGACCAAGGTAGCTTTGTTCTTCTTGCATGGAGCCAGAAGAGTCTACGACCCATAAGATGTCAACCTTCGATGTGGCTTGCTGTACGAATGAATCCGTGACTTGTTGAAGCGTAGGCGCTGCCGCAATCATGTCAGATTTTTCATTGGTAAAATCTATTGGGCTTTGAATTTCCGCTGCTGTCGCGTCTGCTGATGACGTGGCAGCTGAACCAGGGTCAAAGCTGTTTGATCCTCCTGCCGTTGTCACGGGGCTTTCTGTAAATGAAGGATCTTGAGGACCGCAGGCGGCAAAAAGTAAGGGCAAACCATATCGAGCACACGCACGCGGCAGAGCCGCGGTCCCCGCGATGATCGCGGACACACTGATTTTCATGCTGATTCTCCTCTAATAAATTAAAACTCTGTGATGTTGAGGTCTTAGCAGACACCTCCCATCCACTATCATAGAGGCCCTCGACAGCATGGGTTCAACGCCCGAGTGTGCCTAAATAATCAAATAAATACATGTTATTAAGACCTCAAATTGTATAGAGTAGGAGGCCTCCATCATGGTAAGAAACCGGGTTCAAGGAACAAGTGGCAAGAGGGCTGTGAGTGAAATTGCGGGTTGCGATAGATGCCAGGATGATCAAACCGGGAAGCATGCACGGTATCGCACGATACGTGTATGAGCTGATTAGAGGTTTATCAAATCGCGATAGCGGTATGGAATTTTATATTCTTATCAATAAAGACAGTCCGCTTTTAGAGGAATCCTGGCCAGAGTGCATAAAGATTTTAACGATTTCGTCTTCATGGATTAGCTTTCGAGAGCAACTTGAAATTCCTGCAATATTGAGAGCTCGCAAGATAGATCTTTTTCATGCTCCGTCGTTTGTGGCGCCACTTTTGGTGCCATGTAAGATGATTATGACTATTCATGACCTAAACCACTTGGTGTTGCCGCAGTTTTACACTCCTCTTCACCAGGTTTATTACCGAGTTTTCGTGAAAAGTTGCATCGCGCGCTCAACATATATTTTGACGGTCAGTCAATTTTCAAAGCAGGAGATCATTAGAACACTTGGTCTTGATCCTGAGAAAATTTTTGTGACTTACAATGGTGTTAGCCAGGTCTATCAGCCCGTGGTCGATGCAGACGAATTGGCTTACGTGAGGGAAATCTATGAACTGCCAGATGAGTTCATCCTTTGCGTATCGAATAATAAACCCCATAAAAACGTTCAGCAATTGGTTCGAGCCTACTGTCAGTCGAAGGTGGATATTCCACTTGTGCTGGCCACGCCCATCGATATTGGATTGCTGCGCTTAGCTGAGTCTTTTGGCAAGAAACATATGCTCTATTTTTCAAGATTTATTGCCGAACAACATTTGCCTGCTGTTTATTCGATGACGAAGCTTTTTGTTTATCCGTCGACATATGAAGGGTTCGGATTGCCTCCTTTAGAGGCGATGTGCTGCGGAGCACCTGTCGTGGTCGCCCGTTCGTCGTCTCTTCCTGAAGTGGTGGGAGAACATGCGATTTTTGCAAATCCGTACGACTGCATGGATATTGCTCGGGCTCTTGAAACAGGAATTAATGACCAGAAGGCCCGCGCGTTGTCAGTATCTGGAGTGGCCGAGCATCGAGCAAAATTTTCTTGGGACAAGATGACAGAGCAAACGCTGGCCTTATATAAAAGCTGTCTTGGAATTGGTCCTGCTCCCGCGTCAGAGAAACTCCACGCAACTGGGGGAGGCGCGCCGTGAGGATAGGTATCAATGGACGTTTTTTGATTGCGAAAAGAACTGGAGTTCAACGCGCGGCGTATAACTTGGTTAAGACCTTGATTGAGGTTGATAGGGATAATGAATACATTATTTTTACTGGCAAAGAGCAGCAGGGTTCACCCGAGTGGAACTATCCAAATGTCACGGTGGTTGGAGATGATCTGATACCAAGTGAAAGTATTCGTAATCACATCTGGGAGCAGGTAAGGCTGCCACGATTAGCCGCAAAATATAAGATCGACATACTTCATTCACCTGCGAATGTTGCGCCGCTTTTTTACCGCGGAAAGTCAATCATCCATATTCATGATCTGTGTTTTGTTGTCAATCCTCAGTGGTATAGTTTTGCGTTTAGGACGCTTTATAATCTCATTATCCCTCAGCTTGCAAAACGCGCCACGAAAGTTGTAACCAACAGCAACAATTCAAAAAATGACTTGCTGCAATTTTTTGGTCTTCCTGCCGAGAAGGTCAGTCTTGTTTATTGGGCAGTCGATGACGTGTTTTCCTTGCCTCCGACTCAAGAGGTTAAAGATAAGCGGTACATGGAAGAAGATTATATTTTGTATGTTGGTTCGCTTGAGCCGCGTAAAAACATCAATATTTTGATCGAAGCCTATGAAAAACTACGGCATGAATATCCAGCGATTAAAACAAAGTTGATTTTGATTGGCGGCGAGAGCCCGTTGTTCGCATCGGTTCAGCTGAAGGCACGAGAGTTTCGCGACGACGTCATTTTTAAAGGGTTTGTAACAGATCTTGAGCTTGGAGAATTTTATCGTCGTGCGAAGCTTGTAGCGTATCCCAGTCTTTATGAGGGGTTTGGTCTGCCGCCTCTGGAAGCGATGGCATCAGGAGTGCCAGTAGTTACAAGTTCAACAAGCAGTATTCCTGAGGTCGTCGGAAACGCGGCTCTTTTGATTGATCCGAAGGACCGCGAGCAATTAACGAAAGCTATGCACCGTGTTTTGACTGATCGCACCCTCCGCGAGTCTATGATCAAAGCTGGATCTCAGCGCGTCCTTAGATTTAATTGGTACAGAGTCGCACGGGGTGTGCTTGCAGTGTACTATGAGGTTTATCAACGTCAGTTAAGTCAACCGTTAACGGTTAGAACATTTATCCCGAAGGGTATATGGAAGGCGTTGCGCGCACTTGAAGGATATAAAACGGCTATTTTGGACGAAAAAAGATTACAAGGTTTTTTGGCCTCAAAACGGAGTTAATTCATGAGTATTCGTAGGGATCGCATCATTGACATTCTTAAAAGTGGAACCGCGGGGCAAAGTGTCACGGTATGTGGCTGGGTTAGGTCGCGTCGAGAGTCGAAAGCGTTTGCTTTTTTGGTTCTGAATGATGGTTCCTGCCAAATGACTTTACAGTGTGTGGTTGACCAGGGAATTCCGGGATTTGACCTGCTGAGTCGCTGTCAAACAGGAGCCTCTGTTCGCGTGACAGGTGAATTAAAGGAAAGTCAGGGTAAGGGTCAGGCGTGGGAAGTTGTGGCAAAAAAACTGGAGCTTTTTGGGGAGGCTAATCCAGAGACCTATCCTCTGCAGAAAAAAGGTCATACCTTAGAGTTTCTAAGAGAGATTGCCCATCTTAGAGGGCGAACCAACACCTTCGGAGCTGTGTGGCGTGTGCGTAATGCGTTATCACACGGCGTTCACGAGTTTTTTCAGGGTCGAGGCTTCGTTTGGGCGCATACGCCCATCATTACCGCAAGTGATTGCGAGGGCGCTGGGGAGATGTTTACTGTTACCTCCATGGATCTAAACAAGCTCCCAAAGACTGATAAAGGTCAAATCGATTGGTCAAAGGATTTTTTTGGCAAGCATGCGCATCTTACTGTCAGCGGTCAATTGGAGGGTGAGTTTCTTGCGCTATCGCTTGGTGATATCTACACATTTGGTCCGACCTTTCGCGCCGAAAATTCTAACACCACTCGACATCTTTCAGAGTTTTGGATGATTGAGCCAGAGATGGCATTTGCTGACCTAGATGATGACATGCAGATGGCCGAAGACTTTATCCGTTTCTTATGTAGTTGGATTGTAAAAAAATGCCCGGATGAACTTGGCTTTTTAAGTGAGATGTATAAAGGCATGACGCCCCAGGAGATTGCCACACTTGGTGAAACGAAATTCGCGAGGATCACCTATACCGATGCTATCAAAGAGCTTGAAAAGGCGTCCATTAAGTTTGAGTTCCCCGTAAAGTGGGGTATTGACCTTCAATCGGAGCATGAACGGTATCTGACAGATCACGTGTTTAAGGGGCCTGTCATCGTTACTAATTATCCCAAGGATATTAAAGCTTTCTACATGCGCCAAAATGATGATGGTCGAACGGTTGCGGCTATGGACGTGCTAGCTCCTAGAATTGGCGAAATTATTGGAGGTAGCCAGCGCGAGGAGCGCATTGACCTTCTTGAAGCGCGCATTAGGGAGATGGGGCTACCGGTAGATGATTTGCAGTGGTATCTCGATCTGCGTCGCTATGGATCGGTTCCTCACGCTGGGTTTGGGCTCGGATTTGAGCGTATTGTTCAGTACTTATCCGGGATGGCGAATATCCGCGACGTGATTCCTTGCCCAAGGGCTCCTCAAACCATTGCTTTTTAATAAGCCAGGTCGGCCCAGGTTGGCGGATAGGCCTCAATTTTTTTGTTCAAACCCTTGAATAGCGTGGGTTTACTAGTTGACCACAGGGGGCCTCTTATATATATTGCCCCCTCTCTATGGACCAGCAGCTGGGTTTTGCGCCTGACCCGTTGTGAAAAAGTCCAATAATTCAAGCGCGCAACCGGTATCTGGAGCTACGGATATTTATGAAAACTGTAAGTGTAAAACCTGCTGACGTAAAAAAGCACTGGACCATCGTTGATGCGTCCGGCAAAACTCTTGGCCGCTTGGCGACGGAAGTCGCGCGCGTACTTCGTGGGAAGCACAAAGCTGACTTCGCTCCGCACATTGATGGCGGTGACTATGTTGTAGTTGTGAATGCCGGCAAAGTTAAAATGAGTGGCGTAAAGATGACTGATAAATTTTACTACAACCACACTGGTTACGTCGGCGGTATTAAAGCTATTGCTGCTCGTGACTTGTTGGCGACAAAGCCAGAGCGCGTAGTTGAAACTGCTATCAAAGGCATGCTCCCGAAATCTAAGCTTGGTCGTAAGATTTGCGGCAACTTGCATGTATACGCTGGCGCTGAGCATCCGCATAAAGCGCAAAACCCTGTCGCTATGCCGACTCGCTAAGGAGGAATTGATTACATATGGCAACTAAGTCAAAAGCAGTTCATGCAGTTGGAAAGCGTAAGACAGCTATTGCTCGCGTTTGGATGAAGCAGGGCAAAGGTAACATTGTTATCAATAAGCGCTCCATGGAAGACTATTTTCTTCGCCCAACATCTCGAATGATCGTACAACAAGCTCTTGAGCTTGCTGGTGCTACAGATGCGTACGATATCACGATTAATGTGATTGGCGGTGGATTGACCGGTCAAGCTGGTGCTATCCGTCATGCGCTCAGCCGCGCTCTTTCAGCAAGTGATCCTTCGAAACGTGGAGTCTTGAAAGAAGCTGGGTTGATCACCCGAGACGCTCGTAAGAAAGAGCGTAAGAAGTACGGTCTTGCTTCTGCTCGTCGTCGCTTCCAGTTCTCGAAACGTTAATTTATCGGGTTCATTTGGACCCTGTTTCTCAAACAAAACTCCCTGGCGAGAAATTCTCCCCAGGGAGTTTTTGTTTCTATGCACAGCGATCATTATGTTTTTAGTTTGTCGAGTGGATGGAGGGTTTTAGAGCGTCTTCTGTTAGTCAATCCTAAAGTTAAGAACGAAAATAACCACGACCGTTTGGGCGCGCGATACTGCTGATCCGATGCCGCCTTAGCACGGTCTAGGCGCTTTTTAAGCCAGCTTAAATTAAGTAGAGCTCGCTCTCCGGCGGGCGACATATTCCAGAGTTCATTTTCTAAAGAATACGCAGGTTGGGCTGTCGGTTCTGCCAACCATTGCCGATTAAATGTCATCATGTCGCTGTGGAACGAAGCGCAAATGTCGTCTAGGACATCTTTGGCGAGTGGTGTGAGCGGGATGATTTTTTGAGTATCCAGGTTTCTGCTCATGAAAGTGCAGGAAATGATCTGACCAAAAATTTCTCCCATGTCGAGCTGTAGATCTTTTTTTTCTAGATCGATCATCAAAATCCCAATTCTGAAATTTCCTGGGATGACTTGTAGTTTGATGCGCGCAATGGGGCCCAAGCTTGATGTCTCGAGGATCCATGAGTTGGTGTCGGTCATCCCGCTGACGCGACTACTTGCTCCTTTTGAAAAGGCTGCGTGGCGAGATATGGTCTTTTGATAAAAATCAGCACTTTCCGCATAAAAAACATGATGTTTCTCATGCCAAGCCTCGCTTAATAAACATTTCCATCCGGCTCCTGTTAATGAAACAGCGCCTGTTGATGCTATAATGGGGGAGTTTAATGGACGACCAAGTCGGCGATGTTGCATTGGAATTTCCGAATGTTAGTGGTTCCAGTGTCATCATAACATGAATAGCGAGGAGGCAAGCCATGTTTGGAAGCGATAAAAGTCAAGGATCCCAGGCGAAACGTTCTTCGTCAGGAGCTGGCCGAGATGGCGGAGTTACTATTCTGACAGCAGGTTGTCATTTTTCCGGAAAGCTTTACTGCAAAGGTGCGACAAGAATCGGCGGTACGATTGAAGGGGAAGTTATTGCAGAGGGATTACTGATCGTCGAGGAAGATGCCGTTATTAATGCTCAAGTAAATGCTGAGGAGATCGTCGTTCATGGTCGCATGGAAGGCAATCTATCGGTGCAGCGTAAAATTGAGTTGTGTGCAACATCGGATGTTCAGGCAGACGTTGCAACCCCTAACTTAATCGTCCATGAAGGCGCCATGTTTAACGGCAGAACGACGATGAAGCGGGCTGTAGTTGCCAGTGAAAACGGAACGCGTGACCGTAAAATAATTAAAGATCTAGTTCCAGGTGACTCGGCTTCAATACATAGTGACTCGGATTCTGATCATACAACAGGCCTTGCTGCGAGAGTTCCAGACATTTCATTTGCGTGATTGACAGACGACATGAAGCCAGACCTGAGTTTTAATCGATTAAGTCCGGATCCCAAGTTATGGGATCCGGTTTATTATTCCGTAACTCGAAAACCTAGCGCCGTGGCCGTCCTGATATTTGAAGGGTCGGCTCATTCACCGCAGGTCTTGCTCATAAGACGAAGTACAAAGTTGCGTTCACACAAGGGTCAAATAGGATTTCCTGGAGGTCGTCTAGAGGCTGGCGACGAAAGTCCCCGGCAAACTGCCCTCAGGGAGGCGAGCGAAGAAATCGGAATTGATAGCGACAGTGTCAAAATTGTGGGAGGCATTGATCCTATACCTGCGATTGACGGGTCTTTGGTCTATCCTGTTGTGGGAGTTACTTCGTCAGATATTCGTGATCTTAAAATCAATAATGCTGAAGTGGACGGAATTCACATGATCCCAGTCGAACAATTGATGGCGAATAATCGGCAAAAATTTCGTTTTAATTTGTTTGGGTGCTGGCGACATAGTTTTTTATATGATTGTGGCACGGTGTCTATATGGGGTTTGTCTGCAGAAATTCTCGCTAAACTCAATTTAGAGTGGGCGTCAAATTCTTAAAGTAGGTGATTGTCATGAAGATTTTGCGATGGCTAGCTCTGGGGGTTGTTTTTTTGGTGTCCTGTACGCAGGAAACTCAAAATAAGATTTCGCGCTCCATACAGAATTGGACGGGAACCAATGGTGTTGTTGATGTGCTAAGTGATGGCAAGGTTGTTTACCGTTGGATTCAAGTCGATAAGCTGTCAACAGCCGAGGCGACTTCGGGCATCAAAGAGGCTCGTGCATATAGATTTGGCTACGGAGTGATGGACTTAAACCAAAACTTCATAGCCGATGAAGGTGAGAAAAAAGTGTACTTTGAGGTCGGCGACTTCAATACCTACGTGTTTTATGAAAGCCCTTTTCCCGCGCAATAGCGCACCCACAATCGCGCATCTTTATTGAAGGGCTCTCAGCCGTGGATTTTATTTAACGTTTTTGAGCGCCTTTTCCACTATAAGATAGTGTGCCTGCCAAGGTAGATCGCCATCGGCTCCATCAACTTCGTCAAAAAAAACTTTTGTTTGCGCAGTTCTTAGTTGTGCGGTGAAGTCAGACGCCTGTTGTTTCGGCGATGTGGTATTCGAGTTTGTATGATAAAGGGCGATGAGCTTGGGTAGGCCAGTTATATCCCAGGCAATTGATCGTCTTTCCAATGCAGCTTCACCTTCTTTGTTTTTTTGTGCAGCAATTGCTTTTTTTATCGAATCATTTTGGGTTGTGCGTTCAACAGTCTCAAGGTCGTATAGTCCGTTTCCAAGGATCATCCATTTTAGGTTAGGCCAGGTTTTAGCTGTAAAAGTCGCAGCGATCACGCCCGTGTCGACACCCCAAAAACCAATGATAGGCGCGGAATTTGCGGCAGCTTTCAACCCTGCATTGATAGCTTCCACGGACTGCATTCCTGCCATGTCATCTTTACCACTAGAGCCAGTAAATGATGGTCTATTGACGGAAAGCACATTAAATCCATTCTTGAGGAGCACCTGTGCGGACCAGTCGTCGCAGAAGTTTTGCGGATTGCTAGCCCCAGAATTACCATGAAAAAAAGCCACAAAGGGCGCGCCCTGTTTCCCGATGCATTGGATCCATTGGGATTTAAAGCTTTGACCTTCATATTTGTAGTCTGCAATTCCTGCGGTCAATTTGGCGCTGGTCTTTTTTAATTTAAAATCTTTTGTCGTAGAACTGTCGATTTTCGTGGAAGACGAGTCATCGATCTTAGGCGCTGTCGCGCAAGAGTTTAAGAATATTGCGCCTAAAATTGCTGCAAAGCTTAGCTTCATAAAATACCCTTATTAAGAATTGTTTATAAAAATATATATTGACCAATTGGCCAACACTGCGTACCGTTCTGTTAAGAATTCGATTTTACCATATTTTTTGCCTGGCTCAGGGAGGGCTTATGTCAAAAATCCACGGATTTGGAATGGTGGCTGCAGCTTTATTATCCATGAGTTCATTGGCATTTGGTAAAGCCAATGTGATTTATGGTGAAGATGACCGTCGAGACCTGTTCGATAGCAAAAATGATCCCCGTCTAGTTGAGCTTGCTCGCTCTACAGCAATGGTGATGCACAAGGAAAATATCACGCGAGATGAGGCCACCAGTCGTCTTCAAATTCCAACCGAGACCTTCGGCGAGTCGCAAAATCTTTGTAAAGACGAGCCATTCTTTGATCAGCCGACACCTGGATTTTGTTCGGGCTTTCTAGTGTCTGATGATATTTTAGTCACAGCTGGCCACTGCATCACTAACCAATCGGCCTGTGAAGGTACGGCATTTGTATTTGACTACGCCTACGACCATCAGGGTAAGGATCTTTCCACTGTAGATGTGGATGATGTTTACTATTGCAAGTCGATTGTGGCTAGACGTCAAGATTCCGGAGTTGGCCAGGACTACGCGGTCGTAAAAATTGACCGCCCTGTTGTTGGACGTTCTCCCCTCAAGCTGCGCCGCTCGGGTGCGATTGCCAAGGGTGAGGATGTGACCGTGGTTGGACACCCGTCTGGCCTACCAACAAAGATCACAGGTGGTGCAACCGTTCGAGCGAACGATGCGGGCCTTCCATATTTTGTTGCAAATACAGACTCTTATGGTGGTAATAGTGGCTCAGCCGTATTTAACGATACGACGGGAGAGGTTGAAGGGATCTTAGTGCGTGGCGAGACCGACTTTATCTCCCGCAATGGCTGCATGGCTTCTAATAAGTGTGCTTCGGGTGCGTGTCGTGGTGAAGATGTGACGAAGGCATCTGTATTCATGAACTATATTCCGACCAAGTAAAGTAACGCACTCAAGCATTGCTTTTAATGGAAAAAGCCGATTCCACGGATGGAATCGGCTTTTTTTATCAGACGAACAATTGCCGTAAAAATCAGCAGCATTAACCTTTGCGTCTACCTACCGAAGAGTAGGTAGATTCCACAAGTGGTTCTTGCAACCCTTTCATCATTAAGGGATTATTTGGCCATCAAATTGGGGAATCACCCTGCTTAACGTGCAGTATTTTAGTCTCAATTAAGGAGATTTGGTCGATGGCGATTGATGTGAAAATGCCAAATGTTGGAGAGTCCGTTCAAGAAGGTGTCATTCATAAATGGCGCGTTAAAGCTGGAGACTTTGTTAATCGAGATGATGTGCTCGTTGAGCTTGAAACGGATAAAGCCACCGTCGAAGTCGTAGCAGAATCGAGCGGCGTCATAGACATCGTGAAAAAACAAGGCGAGACCGTAGCGATCGGCGAAATCATGGCGCGGATTGATAACACTGCTGCAGCACCGGCGGGTAAGCCTGCGCAAGCCGCAGCATCGGCTCCACTTCAACCTCCATCTGGAGCACCGTCGCCAGCGCCTGCAACAGCAGCCCATGCCCCAGCGGAAATGCCACTAAGTCCAGCTGTTCGTCGTATGACGGATGAGCATCAAATTAATCCAGCCGCTGTAGCTGGTAGTGGCAAAGATGGTCGCATCACAAAAGGTGATGTGATTGCACATATGGAAGGTGGCGCAAAGCCTGCGGTTCCGGCAGCTCCTTCATCTGCTTCATCTGGTGCTCCAATAAAACCACAAGTCTCAAGCGGCGTTCGCTTGGAACGTCGTGAACCTATGACGATGCTGCGTCGTAAAATTGCAGAGCGTCTGGTTCACGCACAGGAAACCGCGGCAATTCTGACGACTTTCAACGAGATCGACATGAGCAATGTCATGCGCATCCGTAATGACTATAAAGATAAATTCAAAGAGAAATACGGCGTGGGACTTGGTTTCATGAGCTTCTTCATCCGTGCGGCTGTCGAAGCACTCAAGCACTACCCTGCGGTGAATGGTTGGATTGATGGCAACGACATCGTCTACCACGACTACTACGATATTGGGGTTGCAGTGTCCTCAAATAGAGGGCTAGTGGTGCCAGTGATTAAGGACGCTGATAAAATGTCCATGGCTGAGCTTGAGATGTCTGTCGGGGACTATGGCAAACGAGCGCGCGACGGCAAACTCACGGTCGATGAGATGACTGGAGGGACATTTACGGTTTCCAACGGTGGCGTCTTCGGCTCTTTGATGGCCACCCCAATTCTGAATCCGCCCCAAAGTGGCATTCTTGGGATGCATAAAATCGAGGAGCGTCCTGTTGTTGTGAATGGACAGATTGTCATTCGACCGATGATGTACGTGGCGTTGTCCTATGATCACAGAATCATCGATGGCAAAGAATCCGTGGGATTTTTGGTCAAGATTAAAGAGTGCATCGAAGATCCAACGCGTATCCTGGTGGGGGTCTAAACGATGGCTGCCTATGACGTAATTTTTATTGGAGGCGGTCCTGCTGGTTATACGGGGGCCATTCGTGCAGGTCAGTTAGGTCTAAACGTGGCTTGCGTTGAATTTCGCGGGACGTTGGGTGGGACATGTTTGAATGTGGGCTGTATTCCTTCGAAGGCTTTATTGCAAAGCAGTGAATTCTATCATCATGCGAAACATAAATCTGCTGAACACGGACTAAAGTTCTCTAAAGTTGAGTTTGATGTAGCGCAGATGATGAAGCGAAAAGAAGGAATCGTCAGTAGCCTGACAAAAGGCATCGAAGGTTTATTGAAGAAAAACAAGGTGACCTATATTAAGGGCAAAGGTTCTTTCGTAAATGCTAACACCATCTCTGTTGCTAAATCTGATGGTGGCACCGAAGAACACACGGCAAAATCATTCGTTATTAGTACCGGGTCTGTCCCCATTGAGCTCAAGTCGATTGCTCCGTTTGACGGTCAAGACATTGTTAGCTCAACTGAAGCTCTTTGTTTTGAGAAAGTTCCAGAGCATTTGGTCGTTATCGGTGCTGGCGTCATTGGACTAGAGATGGGAAGCGTCTGGATGCGCCTTGGCGCCAAAGTCTCAGTGATCGAAGCTCTTGATAAAGTGCTACCGCCCATGGACAGCGCAGTGTCGGCTGAAATGAAAAAAATACTTGAAAAGCAAGGGATGGAATTTCACCTTGGTACAAAACTCACCAAGGCTGAAAAGTCCGGCGAGAAAGTTAAAGTTTCGGCAGAGAAAGACGGCAAGCCCGTCACACTTGAGTGTGACAAGGTTCTAGTTGCTGTTGGACGACGGGCGTACACTGAAGGTCTTGGTTTAGATAAAGTCGGTTTGTCGCCGCGCAAAGACGGTAAACTGGATACCAATAAACACTATCAAACAGCCGTGCCGAACATCTATGCAGTGGGAGATGTGGTGGATGGTCCCATGCTTGCCCACAAAGCAGATGAAGAAGGCGTTGCCGTAGCGGAAATCATTGCCGGGAAACCGGGTCATGTGAACTACGAGGCTATTCCCAATGTGGTTTACACTTGGCCTGAAATTGCTTCGGTCGGTATGACTGAAGAAGAAGTAAAGGCTAAAGGTCTTTCCTACAAAGTAGGTAAGATTCCATTTATGGCAAACGGTCGCGCACGTGCATTTGGCGAGACTGATGGTTTTGTAAAAATTATAGCTGACGAAAAGACAGATAGAATTATTGGTGGGCATATTATTGGACCCAATGCCTCGGAGTTGATCGCAGAACTTGTGATCGGAGTCGAGTTTTCAGCGAGTTCTGAAGATATCGCACGCTCAAGCCATGCTCACCCAACATTGGCCGAGGTTATGAAAGAGGCGGCCTTGGCCGTTGATAAACGTTCGCTCAACTTCTGAGTTCTATGCCTAGTGTCTGTTGCCGGTGCTTGTTTTGAGTGTGTGTCGGATTTTTAAAAAGGAAGTAACGACTTATGAGCTCAAGTAAATTTACGTACGCTACTGCCACCAATGCTAGTTACATCGAGGAACAGTACGAGAAATTTCGAAAAGACCCAGCATCGGTTGAGGCAAGCTGGCGACAGTTTTTCGAAGGCTATGAGTTTGCAACAAGCAGTGTCGCAGGGTCTGCTTCAGGCGGCGGAGATCAAGAGGCCGGAAAAGTTGAAGCCTACATCAACGCATTTCGAGTCCTTGGCCATTTGAGCGCACACTTAAATCCTCTGGCCTCAAAACCGCCACTGAGAGCCGATATGACTCCTGAAAGCCACGGATTAAAGGATGTCAATAAAACTCGTAAATTTGTCGCAGTGAATCTTCCTACAAATGCACCTATGACATTTGATGAGATTTTTAAAATGATGCAGGAGACCTACTGCGGAAAAATAGGCGCCGAGTTTCGAGATAATGACGATATTGAATTTGTAAAATGGATTCAGGACAAAATGGAGTCCTGTCGCAACAAGCCCAAGTTTTCAAAGGAGCAAAAACTAGCGATCTTAGACTCGCTTGTGAAGGCGGAAGGTTTTGAGTCATTCCTACAGGCGAGGTTTTTAGGTCAAAAACGTTTCTCACTAGAGGGTGCAGAAAGTTTTATGCCGCTGCTTGAGACGTTGACTTCTACAGGTGCATCTAACGGTGTCGAAGAAGTTATCCTTGGCATGGCCCATCGCGGCAGACTTGGGACTCTCTGTAATTTTATGGGGAAGACTTATGAGTCGATGCTTAAAAAATTTGAGGGCAGTGAATTCAATCCGTACCAAATTGATGGGGACGTCAAGTACCACCTCGGATTTGCCGGGGAGCGAAACTTTGGTGGGAAGAACGTGCGCTTGTATCTGTCCCCGAATCCAAGCCACCTTGAAATTGTAAATCCTGTGGTGGAAGGTTTCGCACGTGCTAGACAAAGGCTCATTAACGATAAGTCGCGCAAAAAAGTCATGCCGCTTTTGATTCACGGTGACGCAGCATTTATGGGGCAGGGGCTTGTGGCAGAGACCTTAAACCTGGCAGAGCTTTCTGGTTACTCCACCGGTGGCACGGTCCATGTGATTATTAATAACCAGGTCGGGTTTACCACTAATCCAGAAGATAGCCGATCTTGTACGTATGCCTCTGGAATTGCGAAAATCCTGAAAGCCCCAGTTCTGCACGTCAATGCTGACGATCCAGAGGCTGTCGTCTGGACGGCCCAACTGGCTGCAGAATATCGTCAGCGTTTCCAAAAAGACTTTGTCATTGATCTTGTTGGTTACCGTCGTCACGGACACAATGAAACAGATGAGCCGGGATTCACACAGCCAACGATGTATAAGACGATTGCCAAACATCCCACAGTTTTAACTCAATACGGAGAGGCATTGATAGCTGAAGGTGTCTTGACCGCTGAAGAACTAAAAAAACGTCAATCTGACTTCCGCGCGCTGCTTCAGCAAGCCTATGACTTGATGAAATCTGGAGATACTAAAAGCGATAAGTTCAAAGATAAATATCCAAAAATTTACGATGGTGTCTTCAACCCAATCCACGGCGACGAAGCCGCCATGGAAAAGTCTGTTAAAACAGCTTTGCCATTGAAGCTTCTGGCTGAGGTGGGAAAGAAAATCTCCGAAAGTCCCGCGGGATTTAACGTGCATCCAAAGCTACAGAGATTGCTAGAACAGCGCTCAAAAATGGTTGAGAAGGATGGCCCGGGGGTTGATTGGCCCATGGCGGAGCTCCTGGCGTTCGGCACACTTGCAAAAGAGGGCCACCACGTCAGACTTTCCGGTCAAGACTGCCAAAGAGGAACTTTCTCGAGCCGTCAGGCGGTGCTCCGTGATTTTGAAACGGGAATTCCCTATTACAGTATGAATCAAATTTCTGCAGATCAGGCACCCGTAGATATTATCAATAGCCCCTTGTCAGAGCTCGGAGTCATGGGTTTTGATTTTGGTTACACGATTGCTGATCATGATTCATTGGTCTTGTGGGAAGGTCAGTTCGGCGACTTTGTGAATGGCGCACAGATTGTGATTGATCAGTTTTTGGTGGCCTGTGAGGCAAAATGGGGCCAAACATCAGGTCTCGTCTTGCTGCTGCCGCACGGCTATGAAGGTATGGGGCCAGAGCATTCTTCGGGGCGACCCGAGCGTTTTCTGCAGCTATGTGGAAATGCTAACATTCAGGTCGCAATTCCAACCACGGCAGCGCAATACTTTCATATATTACGTCGTCAGCTTTGTCGCGATTTCCGTAAGCCACTGATTATTATGTCGCCGAAATCTCTTCTTAGGCATGCAAAAGTCGTTAGCCCCTTAGAAGACTTTGAAAAAGGTCAGTTTGAGGAAGTGATCGATGATCAACGCATAAAAGATCCAAAATCTGTGAAGCGCGTGGTGTTCTGCACGGGGAAAATATTCTACGAGATGCTAGAAGCGACCTCGACAGCCGGTGAGGGCGAGGTGGCGCTTGTTCGCGTCGAGCAACTTTATCCGTTCCCAGCCAAGAAAATAGAAGCCATTATTGCTCGCTATAAAAACGCCAGTGATGCGATTTGGGCCCAAGAAGAGCCGCAAAACATGGGAGCGTGGACGTTTGTAAGGCCACACCTTGAATCTTTAATGCCCGATGCAAAAAGGCTTCGTTACGTAGGCCGTCGCGATAGCGGAACAACGGCTGAAGGCTCTACAAAAGCCCACACAACGGAGCAGGCTCGTATTATTAACGAAGCCATAAATCCTGGTATGGTTAGCGTCAGCGCAGCAAAAGCCAGCTCAGTAAAAGTCAGCGCAAAACGGTAATAGTTACTCTTTCAGCCAAAGGTCAATATGTTGCGATTATTTATTGCCGTCATTCTAATTGGGCTTGGATCTGTCTCGATTGAGTCCTGTGTCACAAATAGTGAAGGACGTAAGTCATTTAATATTATTGGTGACGGGCAAATGAATGCATTAGGAGTAGAGTCCTATGCACAGGTTCTTGGTGAAGCAAAGATCAAGGGTAAACTTCTCAGTAAATCTTCGCCCAAATATGTCGTCGTCGAAGAGATTGGAAAAAGAATTGCCTCCGCTAGCGAAGCGGATTTTGATTGGGAGTTTAGTGTCATCGATGAGCCTAAAACGGCTAACGCATTTTGTCTGCCGGGTGGAAAAATTGCTGTTTATACTGGGATCATGCCTGTGGCGCAAACAGAGGCCGCTTTGGCTGTGATTATGGGGCATGAGGTTGCTCATGCAACGATGCGCCATGGCGCTGAGCGCATGAGCACACAGTTGGCTGTGTCAGGTCTCGCATCAGCTGCTGAAATTTCACTTGGCGACAGCAAAAACCGTAAGCTCTGGATGGGCGCGCTCGCACTAGGTGCGAATTTCGGTATTTTACTGCCATATAGCCGTAGCCACGAGACTGAGGCTGATGCCGTGGGTCTTCGCTACGCGGCGCTTGCTGGGTATGACCCAAGTGTCGCTCCTGCGCTTTGGGAGCGCATGGGCTCAAACGGTAAGTCTCCGCCGGAGTTCATGTCGACACATCCAGATCCTGCCAACAGAAGTAAGGCTCTCAAAGACCTCCAGGCAGCCGTGCAGCCACTGTATGATGCAAGTAGTAAACGACCTGACCGGCCCCTACCGTAATGGTTGCGGCATAAGATTTAGGCAGATGAGCTAATTTTAATGCGAAATAAATGGCCGAGTGCCCCAAACTTCTTGACCGGCCCACCATCCATCAGCTATCAAAGTCAGTTCAATCCTCATCTGGAGAGGTGGCCGAGTGGTTGATGGCGCACGCTTGGAAAGCGTGTTTAGGCTTATACCCTAACGAGGGTTCGAATCCCTCCCTCTCCGCCATTCTTGCTTCAGGTCCGCCGTCCTAAGGTGTAGTGACCCAACGAAACAAAAGATAATTATTGCTTGATTGAGATTTGAATATCGCTCACGTCCGCAAGATTTTCACCTTTGATCTTGCTAAGTTTTACATCGATAAATTCAGCCACCTTGCCTTTGCACGTGTTTGTTGTGATGTCTGCAGATTCTCCTGCCTTAGTAGTTATGTTAACCTCTTCGTATGCTGGCTTTGCAGAGGGGTCTGAGTAACAACGTGTTTCAAGTTTTATATTTTGCCATTCTGTGGCCGTTCCAGGCTTGTTGTTCCAGACAAATCGCACCTCCAAAAGTTTCTGCGGCGATAAGTCGCGTGCATTCCTTGGCATATAGCCAGGTATTTCTCGGACCTTGAATGTTTGTTCAGACTCATATGTATAAAGCGTAGCACCAGTAAAATCCACGTACATATAGGGATCACCGTCAACTTCAAAATCGAGTTTTTTCGCCCTAATACCTTTTGCTAGGTCATTGGGGTCTTCAAGTCGTAGTAAATAAATTCCGTGCTTATCATTGCCAGTTCGGCGTACCGCTCCAACCACTGTTCCATCTTTTAAGGCACTCAGTGGACCAATAAAGCTCTCTGGGCCGGAGCGCTCTATGAAGTCCTTATTTTCGGTACAGTTGGGCTCAGTAGTGAGACATTTCCTTCGCACAACGGTTAGCTTGCCTTGCGGTGACTCTGTGTTTGTTCCGTGAGTGCTGATCCATATAACATCATCCATCGGATCATGGGACATGGTATACACTACGCGGGGACCCTCTTTTATGTAATTTGCGTCCTGTCCATTATAGATATTTCCATCAACATCGGAACCAACTGCGTAAGATCCTCTGGTGTCGCCCACGCTCCACGTATAATCCTTTAATTTTGGAGTCGTTGATCTGAATGTTGCGTTTGGTGCAACAGACATTGGGTCTAAATACTGGCCCGTCTCAAGATTGAGTGCGCCGCCGGTTCGGCTTAGAACACCGAAGTCATCGGTGCGCTTCTTTGGTCCTGAGACATACCACTGCGAGTAGAATATTTTCTTTTTTTGATCAATCGCGCAGCTGTAACCCCATCCAAAATCTGTGCGAGTCGTTCGCGGCGGATTTGCGGTTTTTTCAGCGTCAGTCTGATCAAAGCCCTTTCCTGCGGGCAAATTCGGATAGTTCTTTGCATACTCGTGCCAGCCATTAATTTCACTAAGGATTTTTTTTGGTGGCATAACCGTCCAGTCAGGCTTGTGCGGCTTCGTATCGTTGAGTGGAAACTCACGGTAGCGACCATGACCCCAAGCTGCGATCAGATACCGCTTATTGTCAGATTTTTGATATGATGCTAGGCAAATTCTCGGAAATTGTGATTCTGACTTATCTTCCCCAGGAAGACCTTGTGAGATATCTACTTTGTCGCCGGCAGTTAATGCCCCCTCTGGCGTGCCCTCTGGATCTATGAAATAAACATAGGGCCATCTGGCTGCCACAAATCCGCCCTCTGTGACGTAGGTTCGAGTACCGCCGCTACCGTCAACTCCAGTCCATTTTTTTACGTTTGTTACTTTTTCTCCGTCAACGGTTATCTGGTAGGCATTGCCGTTACTGGTAACAACCCAGATTTTATGAATATTTGTGGCCTGGATGTCACGGCGTGCAGAGGTTATCGTCATTGGCGGTCTGACCGCCATTCCAGAAGCTCCCGCCATTTTCGCGCTTTTTGTGCAGGCTGAAAAATTTATAGAAATTAAGGGCAGAATAGCTATTAAGAGTCGGATAAACATTTTAACCTCATTGGCCTAAGAAATATACGGCAATGTCTAAATTACCATGAATGGTCCTGGCAGCGCTCACTCCTGTCAGTATATACGAGGCCCCATTATCATAATTCAAATTTACAAGTCTAGCGCTGGCCATGGCTGAGGCTATTACTTGATCACAAACGAGCAACAAATCAGGATTAGATTGAATAAAGTCTTCCAAATTTTTTTGACCATTCAAACATTGACGATCCTGCAGAGCCGATCGCATGTTTGCTAGGGGGACATTGAGAATCCGGGGCTTGCCTAATGGCTCATCCTTATAGTCGATATCGATAGACTGAAGCTTCCGATTTTGCCCAGAGTCTGAGATCTTGAAAAATAAGACAGTGCGTTGGGGTGATTGATTGTTTTCCGCTAAGCTCAAAGGCTGTAACCGCATCACGTCGCCTGCACGCGGGCGATCTAATGGGCTGACAAATCCAACTTTACCGCATGCTGTCATGCCTGCTATGAAAAAAATGAACAGGTTAGCTAAATAGCGACGCCGTTTATCAGAACTCATGGGTACCTCGGTCTTGCTATACATAAAGGGTAATCGGTCTAAAAGGCGATCCTCTTAACCTAATCGAAAAAATACGCAAAAATTCAGAGGGTTAACTCCAGGGCAATATTGACAAAAAATTTCATAAAAATTTCAAAAAAATTTAATTGTTTCAGTCGGAATAGCTATTCGATTGCCCGTACATAAAGGGCTTTTTAAAGTTTTTTGCCTTTCTGCCATTTTTGAGGACTCTATGTGCTTGTTTTTTTTAAGACGGCCTTTCGGTTAAACTTAGGGCTGGATGGGAAAGCTCTGGGGGGGGCTCGATGCCTACGTCGAAGTACTGCAGCGTAATGATCCATTTCTTAGTAGTAACGAGCGTTTTACTCAGTGGCTGTAATGGTCAAATACCGATTGTGGGTCTTGATGCCGACGGCAAGGCCATTGAGACCATGGTAAAGCAAGATGATTTTGAAGAGTTCCTGGTTTCAAGTCTTAACGATCTCCAAGAGTCGACGATCCCGACTCTCGATAACGCTCCGACAGGAAGACAATGGTTTATGCGAAATTTTCAACTCGGTCTTGCGGTTGAAGGTAGCGTAGGAGTTGGCGACTACTACAGACTTGGCGGTTACGCTGGATTTCGTATGAACTTCACAAATAAACTCTGAGAGTCGTAACGGACGGCACGGGTGCTTCGATTTATATGGATGAATTGAATCAATTTAAAATATTTCGTCCAGTCAACCCGTTGTTCTTTGTGCTAGTGTCGTTCATTTCTAGTCCAAATATATTGAACGCAGCAAATAATCAGGCACTTGTAGACCATAAGACTGACGGAGATAATATTGTCGGGCAGCTGCCCGTGGATTTTTTCACTCTTCCGGAGGACAACTGGCAGAGTTCGAGGAACCCACAAACTTCAAAATTTTTTGACGGTGTGAATCATCTTTTACCATTTAGGCATGAGCGGAGTGTCGGTGCTGCTTTGGCGAGTTTGGACCGAATTTTGGCCGCAACGTCAGAGGCACTTGATAAAAGTAAAGATGTGATCGGACAAAAAAAAGCGATTTTAGCTGGAGATAAACCAAGTCGCTGGGTGCCCTGGCATCTTAATCAATTGATGCTTCGGCTTGGCATTAACCAGATTGGTACGATCGGAATTATGACGGCCATCAGTCAGACATCAACGGATGTTTTTTGGAGTCGGCGTCCCGAACATGCGGTCTCTCTTGGTCTGTCCAGGAGCAAAAAAAATCCGGTGGCGGATGTTGATGAACCTCATGGCATGCAGATTCAGTTTGATGACAGCACGACAGATAGTGGACTAAACCTGCTGATCGATCCAATTGTCAATATCGTCATGTCCACAAAACGTGTCGATGATGAGTCGCTTTTAAGAGATGGCCTCAAAGCAGTTGCAAAAAATATGCAGACCCTAATGGATAGCTCAGCATATGTATATGATGCTCCGTGGCTCCCCCAAACTTACCGTGTGGATATCTGGGTTGAGGGTTCTGGTAGAGTTACGCCAACGGCATTTGCTGGCGCAATATTGCGTGTCAGACTTGACTGGAATCGTCGGTCTGGGCGAACTTTGGATCGCCGTCCACCGGAGGGTGAGGGTGCTCGGAATCTAGCCAATCTATTTAAAACATTAGGTCATGATTTTGAAAAAGCGAGAGAGTCAGGCGATCATAACTTTCATCTCTATCAAATTCTCGTTGGAATCGGAATGTATGGTGAGGGACGCTTTGGAGTGGTTCGTGGCTCCCTGGGTGTCCTTGGATATGTTCTTTTTGCGAGGCAGCAATCAGCTTCAAACAAACAATGGGCTTCTTCCAGTGGTCTAAACCATGTCCCTCTAATTGAAAGTTATCCACAAGTGTCTCACCTAGCTTTTGCTGAAAATCGACGTTTGACTTATGAGTATTCACGCGGCGCATCTGGCGTCATTGAGCGGGTTTTGTACCGTGTGAGCAGGGAAAAATTTCGCAGTGGACTAGAGAAAAGCGCACGATGGGCTGATATGATTGCCGAGCGCAGCGATAAAAATTCAGGTTCTAAGTGGCTTGTGACGGAGCTTCGTCCAAGTTTCTTCTTTTCAATCGAAGGAGCAACGCCGGTTGCAACGTTAGGTGGAATAGCTGCCATTGAATTTCGCCTCAGGCGGAGTGGGGCAAATATCTAGTTTGACTATTAGCTTCTAGCGGAGAGAAAAAATGAATCGATACAGATATTTGATGTTGTTTCTGAGTTTTTGCATTTTTTCGGAACGCTCCCATGCAAAGGTCATTCCGGAAGTTCAGAAATTTGTGGAAGAACAGATTGCTGCAGCTGGACAAGTGGTCGTTGAGCATGAGGATGACTTTGCGGTCGGTCAGTCTAGGTTTCGTTTTGAAAATTTTGGCATCAACGTGCGCGGGATCGTAGGATTTGATGTGCCTGGTATCCTAGATATTATTTTTTTTCCAGACATTGGGATGTATTTTGAACGAGAGCCGGATAAAGAGCAATCCTTCAGACCTTCACCGAATCAACGCTTGATTCCATAATGGTAGCTTGCCGCCTGCTGAGCCATTTTTGTTACTACGTGAGTTTGTTTTTCTTTGTAACTGTAGAAGTCACGGTTTTTGCTTGAAGTGGCCCGGCGCCTCATCCAGCCAAACCACAGCCAAGGGTTCAGTTTTTTGACGAAAATCCTGACTCTGACCTTGCGCCTTTGACGGACTGGTTCGATAGACGGTAAACTTACAGACAGGGAATTATTTTGGCTCATAGTCTGGCTCCTTGGATGCGTCCATTCTAAACCAATTGAGTCAGCCATCCCAAGAGGCTTTGGTTTAAATTTACCAATGTCTAAATAAGAGGCTAAGGATCGTCCTCGGCAACATCTGATATTTTGGGAGAAAGTTTATGAAACTTGCTTTTGCGTCAACTGTGATTTTGACCATCATGTCAGTTTTGGGCTGCCGAAGCGTGGCCCCAGGGATTAATGCTGAAGAGCAAATCCAACGTTCCGTGGATGGCGCATCGCGAGAGAGCGAATATACCTGTAGGCCATCAGACCCAAGTCGGCAGAACGAATACATTTGGATTTCGAAGGAAGACCAAGAGCAAGGTGTCACGCTACAGGTGTCTAGTTACGAGCCAATCGGGAAGGCCGGTTACAAGAACAAAAGCCTAATTTCTTTGAAGAAGCTGGTCAGGGTCACAGGTGATGAATTTGTTGATTACAACACGGGCTCTGATACAACAGGAACCAACGATACCCAGTACGATTTCTCTAAAACGACGACGTTAGTAAAAATTAATACGAAAAATTTGACAGGCCGCATCAATATAAAAGGCTACGCAGCTAATTTAGATGTTAGTTGTACGAAGAACTAAAAATGCGGAATTCAAAAGTGCTTTAAAGTGTTGACTGTGGATCAACGTCTATTTTCACACGTATGTCACCAGGCGACTTTGCTGTTAAATGCATGAGTGCATTAGCCACACTCCTGCAGTGCTGCAATGATTCTGAAAGAATCATCATCGTCCGACGGGAACGCCCTCGGATGATTTCGATCGGCGCAGGTGCAGGGCCTAAAACTTTCACCGCCTGGGCTAATTCGGGCTTCTGGTCAAAAAAATGCATGAGTTGGTTTTCTAGATCATGGCACCAGCGGTCTAGCTTGCCAGCATCAGGTCCATTAAATTCAAACAAAATGAGGCGGCCAAATGGTGGGTAGCCCATGGCGCGACGAAACGCGAGTTCTTCAGCCGCAAATGTCGGGAAATCCTGTTTAAGAGCCGCCTGTACGACGGGATGTCGTCCGCGCAGACTTTGGACTATGACTTTGCCGGGCAAATTTCCTCGTCCAGAGCGGCCAGCGGCCTGCACGAGTAGCTGAAAGGTTCTTTCTCCGCCTCGAAAGTCAGGAAGGCCAAGTAGTTGGTCGACCTCAAGCATTGCGATTAACGTCACATTTGGAAAGTCGTGACCTTTGGCGAGAATCTGTGTGCCGACCAGAATATCGATCTCGCCGTTGCGGAATTTTCCCAAAGTTTCCGGAAGAACATGTGGGTCTTGCACTGTATCTGAGTCTAATCTTGCCATCCTTGCCGTTGGAAGTGCTTTTCGTAGATGGTCTTCAGCCTTTTGGCTGCCGTAGCCAACGATCGCCCAAGTTTTATCGGGATTTTCATCTAGTACTTTTTGGATTGTGGTCGTGTAATCACAATAGTGACAGCGTAAGTTTTTTCTTTTGCCATGTACACTTAGGCTAATGCTGCACTGCGGACAACCAAATGCCTTGCGGTCTTCAACGCAAAGCAAGTAATACGCGTAGCCTCGGCGGTTCACCAAAACAATGCTTTGCTGGCCTTTATTTAAATTTTCCTGCAGTGCTTGAATAATTTCATCTGCAAATGGCGAGTCTCCGTCACTAGAAGAGTCCCCGCGGAGAAATGAAACAGCTTTGAAAGCTGGTTTTCCTGTCACGGTAGCTACCTCAGGCAGCGGTTTGGTGCTCGCACGCTCAGGCATTTCAAGTAGATGATACTTGCCACTGGCTGCATTGTGCCAGCTTTCCATGCTAGGAGTGGCTGAACCTAACACCAAAGTGGCATTTTCTAGACCTGCGCGAACCACGGCGATGTCGCGTGCGTTATATAAAAGCCCACTTCCTTGCTTGTAGCTCCCGTCGTGTTCCTCGTCTACGATGATCAGCTTTAGGTTGGCAAACGGCCCAAAGACAGCTGAGCGCGGGCCGATTAAAATTAACGCCTCACCTCTACGCACACGGTCAAGTTCATGCCAGCGATCGTCTTCATCCATGGCTGAATGCACAACTGCCACGAGACCTGGGAAACGTTCCTCAAAAATTCTTGTCATCTGTGGAGTTAATGAAATTTCGGGGACTAGGACAAGGGTCTGTGCTGCAGGTGCTTTGGCAAGTTGAGATCGCTCAATTGCCTCACGAATCACGTTTAAAAAAACTTCAGTTTTACCAGATCCCGTGACGCCAAAAAGCAAGAAAGGACGACGTGCTTTTGGATTGTCGTTATTTAATCCATCCTCAATAATATGTTTCACAGCATTGTTCTGATGGTGGTTAAGGTCTCGAAATAGCTTAATATTGATTTTTGAAAGAAAGTCTTTGGCCTGGCTATGAGCGCTGGTTTGTCGAGCTTTGATGGATTTTTCTTTGGCGAGTTCGATCCAGTTTTTTTTGAGCCATTTTTTTAAGATCTCGTCGACTGCTATCGCGTCAAAAGCACGATCTTTTAGTTTTTTCTTCAGGGTGCTCTGACTTAGGATTTTTTTGCGCGCAAAAATTTCACTTGGACGTAGTTCCTCTTCTTCTGGCGCTCTCGATCCTTTGTCGGTTAGTTCGTAGGTGGCTTTTGTCGACTTTTTACTGCTAGCTGGCAGCATGGTTTTGAGCACTTCCCCTACCGGGTGCATGTAATATTGCGACATCCATTGGGCTAGTTTTAAAAGAACCGGAGAGTAGACAGGCTCTTGGTCTAATACTTCTTTAATTGCTTTGAGCTTAAAGTTTTTTGGTTGCTGATTGCGGTCTGGCACAGGTGCTTGAGAGTCGACCACAACTCCCAGCGTGTTGGGACGGCTACCAAATGGCACAAGCACCCTCACTCCGGGGGCTAGCGGCTCGCCATGAAGGTAAGTGAAGGTTTGATTGAGTGGCGTTGCCACTGCGATTTGTAACTGCACGCTCATGCGCTTTGCCTAATGCTCTGTAATTACAGATGAATCATCGATTTTAGAATCTTGCGCGACGGATCGATCCTCGTCAGAATGACTCGTAAAAGCCTTATTTTCAAGGGTTTTATAGCTTTACAAGGGTCTATTCTCTAGGGTAAGGTGCCCGTTCTCAGAAAAGGCCGCCGTGGTGGAGGTCTTTGCATTAACAAGGTTTTTTTCCGGAGGTACCCAATGGAAAACGTGGAACGCCCACGACGCAAGCGCCGTTTTGCTTCTCGCAAAAAGCGCACGCTCGACCCCAACCTGGTCATTGATTACAAGTATCCTGATGTTTTGAAACGATTTGTAACGGAACGCGGTAAGATTATTCCTCGCCGTATTTCTGGTGCAACTGCTAAGCAACAGCGCCAAATCGCGCTTGCCGTAAAGCAAGCTAGATACCTAGGGCTATTGCATTACTCTGTCTCCCACGCTCCTGAAAGAGGATTTACTGGTGAGATGGCTGCAGCAACGGTTATGTTGGCAGGTCGCGACTTTGGTGGTCGTGGACGCTTTGACCGTGGCGAAGGTCGTGGAGATCGCGGTGAAGGCCGATTTGCTGAGCGTGGCGAAGGCCGTGGCGAAAGCAAAGGCGCGGGCGAGGAGGAATAAAATATGTCTAAGCGTTGTGAAATCACAGGCAAAGGCGTTCTTGTTGGGCACCGTGTGTCCCACTCGAACATTAAAACCAACCACCGTTTTCTTCCAAACCTACAGACTAAACGTTTTTGGTCTGATGAGTTGAAGAAGTTTGTATCAATCAAGGTGAGCACCGCTGCGATCCGTACGATCGATAAACTCGGTCTAGACGCATACTGCCGCCGTGAAGGTGTCAAACTTAAATAACTCCAAGGAGGAACTCTCATGGGTCGTGGTGATAGTCGTAGAACCCCAAAAGTTCGCCAGCGTAAAGCATGGCGTAAAGCAAAAGCTAGGCTTCGTGCGAAAATCGAAGGCGCTGTAAAAAAACCAGCGGCTCCGAAAGTAGCAAAACCAGCTGGTTCGACCGTGACAAAGAAAAAGGCGAAAGCTGAGTAATTGGCGCGTTTGAAATGTAAAAAACAAGAGCATCCGGAAACGGATGCTCTTATTTTTTTAAATTCCTGATGGACGTGCGGATGTTAAACGAAACTTAGTGTCTATCTATCGACTTTTTCGAAGAGGTTTAGTCGCCACTCACTGCCAATGAGGGTGCATAATCCCGTCAGCACGTTGCGGCCTGCCGTTGTTCGATATATTTCCAAAGTCGAGTCTCTGTTGGCGTCGCAATCATCGTAGCTCTGGAAGCTCTCTACGGAATGGCTTTGTTTGAACCAGGATCCTAGCTCTATGACTCCTAAAACTTCATGAGAGTGACTGTACGGGTTATCGGTGCAAAATAATGCTTGGGGCTTATCTGCTGCGACGATGCTGCGCAATTTTGCCAGTTCTGCTTCACATTGGGCACTTTGATCTAATTCAGCTGCCAGGACCTCAATTTTAATGTCGAGGGGCTTGTCGTGATAATAAAACATCGAGAACTGGCGCTCTCCCTTGTCATCTTGGCGTAGGTGCACGATGCGAGCATCGATGCCGGCGTGCTGGTAGCTTTCTTGAATCCACTGTTCCGCAGCAGTTTCTGACATGCCGGAGACATTTCCTAACATTGAGGACTCGCTCCAATAGGGCTTAACTGCGGCATTGCCAAATGCGTCGATGCGAATAGCCCATGTTTTTTTACCGTAGTAGGTTTCGTTCATAGCACAAAATTGCACTAACGGCTCAAGACTTGTCTTTCCCTTAAAATAATCGGCCTCGATCGACAGTTGCTGTTTGCAAGCTGCTTCGGTGGCGAAAATGTGAATTCGATCCTGCAAAAGCATTTCTGGATATGTTGTAACCAGCGGTATTTCTTGATTGTAGGTATAGACTATCGAAATGTCATAGGCTGTGTCAGTCATTTCTGTACATTCGCCGCGGGCCTGTGCACCAGTTATCTGGGTAAAACGTTCTGCTAGAGATGCGGCCTCAGCATGGCAGTTGTTAGCAGTTTTCGGGTACCCTCTTAAACGATAAAGATAACTTTGTGCTGGCGATGTATCGGTAAGTGCGAGCTCCGCAGTGGCCAGCTCCGCAGTGGCCAGCAGAGAAGTAGCCCAAATGAATTTTTTGAGGTTTGCCATTTTGGTGTCCCCTTTGGTTTAAAGAGCCTTGCGCTCAAGAAAGTTTACTTTCCAGCCTGCCCCTGATTTTGAGCATAAGCCGCCCACGATATTGTATCCAAGTTGTGTGCGGTAGAAATCCGTTAGTGTCTCGCGGCCATTTTCACATTCATCATAATTTTTAAAGCTTTCGACGGACTCACGTTCTTTGAACCAAGATTCCATGTCCACGACGCCGGCAATTTCAAAAGACGACATGATGCGATCTTCCGTACAGAATAAAGCGTAGGGGGATGCCTCTGGCGCCCATTGTCTTAGATGCTCAAGCTGCGCTTCACAATGCGCACGTGTGTCGCTTTTTGCAAAGTCTTTGACTCTGATATCCATCGACTTAGCGCTGTAATAGAGCATGGAAAATTGCAGCATCTGAATGTTATCCATCCGCAGCAATACCGTTCGAACGTCAATGCCTGCTTGACGGAATGACTCTTCAATCGCGGCCTCTGCTTGGGCTCGATTCATACCGACAGGCTGACCAATAAAAAATCCTTCACCCCAAAATGGCTGCGTAGCAGAGTTGCCAAATGCATCAATCCGAATGGCCCAAGGTTTGAAATCCGAGTGAATTTCAGAGCGAGTGCAAAAGGCCAGCAATGGTTCAAGTTGTGTTGCGCTCTTAAAGTGATCAATCTCGTCCTGAAGACGCTTATGGCAGGCATCAGCGGTGTCAAACACGTAAAGTCGATCTTGTAGAATTAGCTCTGGGAAGGTTGTGACCATCGGCAATGGATTCGCGCTGCTATATTGGATGGTCATATTAAAATAGTCCGCGGCCATCTCAGTGCATATGCCGGTGGATTCTACGCCCGTTACAGAAGTAAATTTTTCAGCGATGGCTCTTGCTTCAAGATGACAGTTATTAGCCGTTTTGGGGTAGTTGTTGATTCTGTATTCAAGGAGTTTTGGTTCCGCGATTTCTGCTTGAGATAAGCTCGCCGTCAAGAAACTCAAAACTGTGCAAATAGTTACTACAGAAATTTTCATGAGCCGTACCCTCATCCAAGTTTTTATTCAATTTATCTAAACACCTGTCGAACCGAATCCGCCAGCGCGTTTCCCACCAGCCTCTAACCCTGAAATTCTTGCTACGAGATTTAAAGTTATCTGAGCAATGCGGTCACCTTTTTGGATCACAAATGGCTCTTTACCAGAGTTGAACAGCAATACACAGATTTCGTCTGGATAATCCGCGTCGATAGTGCCGACACCGTTGGTCAACATGATGCCTTGCTTGAATGCAAGACCTGACCTCGCACGGACTTGAAGCTCCGGTATCATCCCTTCCGGTATATTGGCCCAGTCAACTCGTTCGATCCAAACACCTGTCGGGACTTTTCCTCGTTCGCCGGGGGGGATTATAAGCTCTGATGCCGCCCTAAGGTCCGCTGCCGCAGAGGCGGCAGTGGCATAGGACGGCATCAGTTCTGGTGACTTACTTTTGAGAGTAATCATCGGAATTTACTTTAGGCAGTCGGCTTTTTACCGAGAGCTTCCTTGCGAGAAAGTTTGATCTTACCTTGACGGTCAATTTCCAGAACCTTCACAAGCATCTCTTCGCCTTCTTTGCAGATATCCTCTGTGCGTTCGACACGCGCATTATCGAGCTGTGAAATGTGGCATAGGCCTTCTGTTCCTGGCTTGATTTCGACAAATGCTCCAAAGTCCATGATCTTTTTTACGACGCCAAGATAAATAGCGCCGATCTCAGGATCACTGGTGACGGAGCGGATCATTTTTTTCGCGGCTTCAGCGCTCGTGACATCCATGGCGACAATGCTGACCATGCCGTCATCCGTTACGTCGATCTTCACGCCAGTATCAGCGACAATCTTCTTGATGTTTTTGCCGCCGGGTCCGATCAGGTCGCGAACCCGATCAGGTTTAATCTTCACTTGGAAGATCCTTGGAGCGTATTCGCTGATTTCGCTTGGTGCATTGATCGTGGATGTCATTTTGCCGAGGATGTGACGGCGTCCAGCCTGCGCTTGCGTTAGAGCTTGGCTCAAGATGTCGCGGGTCAGCCCGCCAATTTTGATATCCATCTGCAGAGCTGTAATACCGTTTTGGCCGCCACAGACTTTGAAGTCCATATCTCCGAGGTGATCTTCGTCACCTAGGATGTCTGAAAGAACTGCAAACTTGTCACCTTCCTTAATAAGACCCATGGCAATACCTGCCACCGGCTCCTGGATAGGTACGCCCGCTTTCAACAATGCCATGGTGCCCGCACAAACCGACGCCATGGAAGAAGAACCGTTAGACTCAAGGATTTCGGAAACCAATCGAATGGTGTAACCGAATTTTGTTTTATCTGGAATCACTTGTAGCAGGGCCTTCTCTGCAAGTGCGCCGTGACCAACCTCACGTCGACCGGGGGCACGGTTTGGTTTTACCTCGCCGACCGAGTATCCAGGGAAGTTGTAGTGCAGCATAAAGCCTTTAGTCGCATTCGGAGTGACTAGGTTGTCTAGACGTTGTTCGTCGTCAGCAGCACCTAGAGTGACTGTGGCAAGAGATTGTGTTTCGCCGCGTGTGAAAAGAGCAGAACCGTGCGGGCGCTTCAGTATGCCAGTTTCGCAAGTGATGGTTCTGATATCTGTCAGTCCGCGTCCGTCGATGCGCTTGTGTGTTTCAAGAATCATGTCGCGCATAGAACGGAATTGAACTTCTTCAAGAATTTTCTTAACAATTCTGGTTACAGAGCTAACTCCTTCAGGATTGACGGCTGTTAGTACATCTTTCGTAATCGTGGTGAGCGCATTTTTGCGGTCAACTTTGCTCGCAATCGTGAAGGCCTTGCTGACGAGTGGAGTTGCCATATCATTGACTTTTTTAACCAGATCTTTGTCCCAAGCAGGAGGATTGACGGCGCGCTTGGCCTTGCCAATCTCTTTTTGAATGGATTGTTGCATCTGGAACACTGGTTCCATCAACTTATGGGCGTGCGTGATGGCATCCAGCAGTTGTTCTTCAGATAAGAAGTTTGCACCGGCTTCTACCATGAGCAAGGCTCCGGGTTTGGCCGCAATGTTGAGATCAAGGTCCCCGGCTTCACCTTCTTTCGGGTCGATGATGTATTTGCCGTCTTTTAGCCCAACGCGCAACGCTGCCACTGGACCATCAAATGGTATGTCAGAAATCATGAGCGCAGTACTCGCACCCATCAGTGCTAAAGGCGCAGGATGATGATCTGGGTCGTAGGAAACAGTCGTACAGGTAATCTGAACATCAGCAAGAAAGTGCTCAGGGAACAGCGGGCGAAGAGGCCGGTCAATCACACGCGAAGTTAGAACCTCGTGCTCTGTTGGCTTCGTCTCGCGTTTGAAAAAGCCACCAGGGATACGTCCTGATGCGTACATACGTTCAAAATAGTCGACGGTTAGCGGGAAGAAGTCTTGGTCAGCTTTGGCTTCCTCAGCAGCTACGACGCACACGAGAACTTGAGTGTCGCCACAGGAGACCATGACGGAGTTTGCTTGTTTCGCGTATTTGTTGAATTCGAATTTGATGGTTTTGCCACCGACGGTGACTTCACGGGTGATAGGGGTTATCGACATAATCAAAGGATCCTTTCTCTCTTTTTCTTTATCATTCTTTGTCCTTATCCTTTTCCCAAATAAAATGCGGAGGCGCAATTAAATACAGCGCCTCCGCATTCGATTTTTGAGTTTCTTCAGGACGATTACTTACGGATACCAAGCTCATTAATTAGCTTTTTGTAGGAATCACCGTCCTTACGCTCAAGGTACTTGAGCATGCGACGACGTTGTCCTACTAATTTAAGTAGGCCGCGGCGGCTATGGTGGTCTTTTGTATGTGTCTGAAAGTGGCCACCAAGCTGATTGATGCGCTCAGTCAAGAGGGCAACTTGTACTTCTGGAGAACCAGTATCTGTTGCGCCCTTTGCATGTTTTTTCAGAATGTCTTTTTTTTGCTCTGTCGTTAGTGCCATTGGCAGCTCCATATCGAGTTGATTGATATATTTCGGCCGCAACCACCAACTCCGCAGTAGGGCCAAGGAGCCTTTAGATAATCGAGGTTTGCGGGCTACGCAAGCGAAATTTCTAACTTATTCAGCCAAAAGCAACACTTATGGATCCACTGGAAGGGGGGTGTGAATTCCAGGACTTATGGGATTTTATCAGCAATTCTATTAAAAAGGTTAAAATACATTGACTTTAGGGTCAAAATTGGCTAATAAGTGGGCATCAAAATCTTGCTGACCGTCTAGGTCCTGCAAATTGGAGGTTTCAATGCCATTCAGCGTTGGTGATAAAGCCGTTTATCCTGCCCATGGGGTGGGAGTGATTTCGGCTATTGAGTCTAAAGAAGTCGCCGGGACGAAGATGGACTTTTACGTGGTTCAGATCATCTCTTCGGGTGCTCGTTTGATGGTGCCTACGACTGCCACCAGCAGGATTGGACTACGCAATTTGTCTGATGAAGGTGCATTGCGCAATGTTTATTCAATTTTGAGAACGCCGCGTCGCGTGTCTCAGAGGGCTTGGAACCGACGGTTCCGTGAATTCAATGATAAGCTGCGCACTGGGTCTATCAGCGATGTCGCTGAAGTCTTGCGTGACTTGTCGTCCTTGAAACAGGATAAACCGCTCTCGTTTGGCGAAAAGAATATGCTAGAGAAAGCCCTAGGTATGGTGGTTTCCGAAATCAGCGCTGCAGAAGCACGCGCTGAAGGCGAGGTCGCCGACGAAGTGAATAAATTACTCTTGCCGAGTTAAGGATTTCCAATGTCAGTCACAATCACCAACGTCATGGCGATTAGCCTTGATGGAATGATTGGAAAGCATGCCCTCGAAAGCGATGTTGAGCGGCGTGCTTATGATTTTACAAATATTGACGACCGCGAGTTTGTTCGTGACCAGCTTCAGAAGGCCGATGCCGTCGTTACCGGCGCTAACTCTTTGCGTGCCAGCGGTGCTACATGGAAAGTTCGTAATGATCGCGGCGTTAATCCAGCATGGATTGTCTTCACTACGCGTGGACTTGATGCCAATCTTGAGTTCTGGCGCCAGGTCGACGTTAGACGTGTTCTCGTGTCGCCCTTTCCGGTCAATGAAGGCGTGTGCGCCGCATCAGGTGTAGAGAACTGGATATTTGCAGAAAACGAACTTGATAGTTTTATCGCCAAACTTGAAGCAGAAGGCATGCAACGCGTGTTACTTTTTGGTGGTGGAAGTATCAATAAACTGTTCTATGAAAACGGGCTTGTTGATTTTGCAAAAATCACGCTTTGTCCGCTTTTAATTTCAGGGGTTAATTCCCCGCGTTTTGTAAATCTGGGTCTATCGCAGCCTGTCCATTTTGAGGTCATCTCTTCCGTATTGAAGGGAGATCTTGTATTCTTGTCTTATAAGGTCAAGAAGTAGCGTCTTTGTATTTTTCGATGTTGGTCAGAAGTTTTTCTTCGTCATTAACATTGATTAACGCTAAATGGAGAGTGTGACATGGGATTAAGAATTCGCACTAACGTTCAGTCGCTTACTGCTCAGCGCCATATGGGGCTAGCTGGCAAGGCAATGGCTAAGCAGACTGAGAAATTGTCATCTGGCTACCGCATAAACCATGGCGCAGATGATGCCGCAGGCTTTGCGATCTCAGAAGTCTTGGGTGCCGATATTCGATCATTGGCCCAATCTCGTCGAAACGCTAATGACGCAGTATCTATGATTCAGACTGCCGAAGGCGGTTTGGACGAAATCAACAACATCATGATTCGTCTGCGTGAGCTTTCAGTTCAGTCTGCTTCTGACACGCTTGGCGTGCGAGAGCGTCGTTATCTGAACGAAGAATTCATGGCTCTTAAAGACGAGGTGGACAGGATTGCAATATCGACGGAGTTCACAGGAACTAGGCTGCTTGCTGGGAATGCTGAATTGCCAGAAGAACTGCGCAAATTTCACAACCCTTCACCTTTGGAAGTTCAAGTTGGCAAGGATTACTTTGCAGCTTCCGATAGTCTGGAAGCATACAATCCGATCAACGTACTTCGCTTGAGTTTTGACGATTTCAACGCCACGACCCAAGGTGAGGGTTCGTTAAATCTGGGCAACAGTCAGAATTCAGAAGGTACAAGGATCGACACTAAAGTCGCAGCTCAGAACTCGATCATGCAAATTAATAAAGCGATGGAATCGATCGCATCGTACCGTGGTACGCTCGGTGCCGTGCAGAATCGACTAGAGTCCACTGATCGCAACCTTGGCGTGCAAATTGAAAGTCTTTCTGCAGCGCGCAGTCGAATCAGAGATGCTGACTTCGCAGCGGAATCGGCTGAATTTACTCAGCAGAGCATTCTGCAACAAGCGGGAGCTTCTGTGTTAACACAAGCGAATCAATTGCCACAGATCGCTTTGAAGCTATTGCAGTAAAACTATTGCGGTAAAACTAGTCGCGCCCTTGTTTGAATTAAATACCATTCTCACCGCGTAAAAGGCGGGGAGAATATTTTTTAATATACTGTAATTATTGATTTATTTAGCCCATGCGCGAATTGTTAAAGATCCAGTAAGGTAGCGCCGATCCCACCCAAAAGGGAGTACGGATGCGATGTTTTAAGTTTCAATTGCTTCAAATTCGAATTTATCTATTGGTTTCGGCCATTGGATTAACCCTCGTTCATGGATGTGCCGCGCCTGAAGAGCCTAGCACGCTCAAGGCAAGCCAATCTTTAACTAAAGCAGGCGACGGAAAAAATGTATCACCGGCGGCCCAAAGTGCCGCCTCGATCAATTATGGCGGTGCGTTGGTTGGTGACAGTGCGACGCAGGAGGCTGTAAAAAAATGTCTCAGTGGAGGAACTTTCTATGAGCGTCGGTCTAATCCAACGCCAAGGTGCACCGATATGCGACTTGCGAGCGTATCTTGCACCGATGCGACCATTCAAAACATTATGACTTCCGATCAGAAGGCAGCTTATCAAAAAATGCTGGCTGATTCGGATCTCGTAAAGGGACTTAAAGGTTATGTTTTGGACCAGTGCCTTGACTGTCCGTCGCCAACGGCAAACTCTTATTGTGAAGGCACAGCCGCAGTTAAACCAACTACAGCAGGCATTCGACTTTTCTTGGTAAAGGGTACGACTGGTACACTAGATTCAAAAACTGTGTATATCCATAAATAACAGCGTCTAAAAATTGGCGGCTAAGTTCTGACAGGCGGCAGAAATTGCCGGTTTTTTTTGTCTCGCGTGATGTCTGTTTTTTTTAAATTTTTGACAAAAAAATATGATTTAAAAAAAGATCTCAGCATCTTGAAATTGAGGCTGATCTTTGGCAAAAATATGGCGCGTTTTTTGGCACGTTTGATGCATGGAATGGTTTGGTGTCAAAATTTCCACGTCAGGAGACACGTGTCATGCTTAAGGCGATCTACTCCCCGATGTCTGGCGCTATCGCGCAAGAAAAGGTTTTGGAGATCATTTCTAACAATCTAGCCAACGCAAACACGGTGGGTTTTAAAGGTGATAATGTCACGTTCAAATTGCTGAATCCTGAGCCTGAAAAAAATTATAATTCTCCGCTTCCCCCTGCGAACTATAAAGTAAATTTGGATCAAGTAGGTCCACTGCACGGCAATGACATTGCTTATGTAGGTGTTGCCGGGATTCAAAGAGATGAGTCACAAGGACCAGCAATGCAAACCGGCAATCCTACCGATTTGATGATTGAGGGCGAAGGTATGTTCTCCGTTCATACGCAGGAAGGTACTCGTTACACACGCAGCGGTCAGCTTTCAATCAGTCCTGATGGGGTTTTGATGACGCCAGCAGGTCATGCTGTATTAGGCGAAAAAGGTTTGATTTCTGTAAAGGCTGGAAAATTTGAGGTGAATCGACTTGGTGAGGTTTATCAAAATGAGCAGTTGATAGACCGCATACCCGTATACAAATTCGAAGACACCGATCAGCTTGAGAGATCTGGCATGAATCTTTGGTTTTATGGCGGCCCAGAGAGTGGAAAAACTGTGAATAATGAGGCTGGAATTAGCCAAGGGTCCCTGGAAGGCTCAAACGTGAACGCTATGAAAAATCTAACGGCCATGATCATTGCTCATCGATCCTATGAGGCATATCAGAAAGCAATTACCAACTACGATAAGATGATGGATATCAGTAACAATCAGTTAGGTGCCATTAGGGCTTAATCTATTGCTTAATATGGGGCTGGAAGCATCTGGGTCAATTTGACTGAGAGAAAAAACGAGGAACGGAGGGGCTATTTATGATGCGTTCACTTATGACAGCAGCGACCGGGATGGAAGCTCAGCAAACAAACATCGATACTATTGCCAACAACTTGGCAAACGTGAACACCACCGCGTTTAAACGCTCAAAGGCGAACTTCCACGATTTGCTTTACCAAACTCTTCGGGCGCCTGGACAGAGTGCGACTACCGGAACCGTCGTGCCGAGTGGTATCCAAATTGGTGCGGGTGCTAAGCTAAGTAGCGTTGATAAACTATTTACTGAAGGTAGTGCCATCGTTACTGAACGTAATTTGGACTTGGCAATTGAGGGCGATGGATTTTTCAGAATTCAAAAAGATGATGGGACAATTGCATACACTCGCGATGGTCACTTCGATAAAGACAACTCCGGTCGTCTTGTGACATCGGATGGTTTTCCCGTTGTTCCAGAGATCGTGATTCCACAAGGTTCTACAGATCTGCATGTAGGTCTAGATGGTGTTGTCAGCGTTAAGGTCAATGGGGAATCCCAAGAGATTGGCCAAGTTCAACTTGCATCGTTCATAAATCCAGCAGGATTAGCATCGCTAGGTCGAAATCTTTTTGCTGCCACAAGAGCTAGCGGTGAGCCCCTTGTTGGCCCGGCGAATCAGAACGGCGTTGGTCGTATTGCTCAAAATCAACTTGAGGCATCCAACGTCAACATTGTGGAAGAAATGGTCAATATGATCACAGGTCAAAGGGCATATGAGATTAACTCAAAAGTGATCACGACCGGCGATCAAATGTTACAGGCTACAAATCAAATACGTTAATGTGGGTATCAAGTGAGATGATTAAACCAGCCGGACACTATTTATCCGCATGTTTGACCTTGGCCTTGCTCTCGATCGGGGGCGAGGCTTCGGCGCAAGATGGACCTGAACAGCCGCGAATTAATTTGAGGACAAAGTCCTCGGTCGTGGGGTCCAGGATTTATTTATCCGACATCGCGAAGTGCAGTGGTTCAGAATTATTGTGTCCAGAGGTTTCTGGAATAGAGGTGTCTCAGAGCCCGTCTCCTGGTCGCACAACCTATATACAACGCTCTTATCTAGAGCAAGTTCTAGAAAAAGAGTGGCCTGGCGCTGTCGTGACTTGGGAGGGTGGAGAGTCTACGAGAGTTGAGGCGTCTGGCGTCGAGTTTCAAATCGATGAAATTCGTCAAAAGTTTGAGGACTTGATAGGCGAGGGTCTGCGCGAAGCGAGTGCTGAAGTCAGGGTCAGGGTTCAACGTCTTCAGCCGATGGCCGCTCTCGTAGTTCGCCCTGCACAGTCCAAAATTGAATTTCCGGAAGTTTCCTCATGGCGCTTGAATGATCCTGACTGGGTCGTTAAGAGCTTGGTCAGCAATCGACTTTTGCAAATTCGTATTACTAACCCAACGGATCCAGATGATAAAACAAGCTTTCAGGCCAATGTGTCACTCCTCGTTGAGCGACATCTTCCAGTACTAAAACAAGGTGTAATCGCCGGACAAATGATTGCGGAGTCCAATGTTAAAATGGATTGGGTTGTCATGCGGCGAGGTAATCAGGACTTCTCGCTTTCCACGCATTCAGTCGTCGGACGCACATGTCGGCAGTCCGTGGCCCCTGGTGAGCCTCTACCTCCGCGGTATTTGGAAAGTCCAATCGCAGTCACAAGAAATCAGACCGTCACAATGATTGTTCGCAGCGGAGACCTTGCAATATCTTCGCGCGCGACCGCAGTTGAGCAGGCCGCAGTAGGCCAAACAATTGACGTGGTGAATCTGGTCACCAAGAAAAAAATGAAAGCCCGAGTGATTGACGAAAAAACAGTGGAAGCGTTGGCTTTTTAGGAGGGCTCTTATGTATCGCAAATCCTCATTTCGAAAATGGCGCGACCTTCTTGTGGGTGTTTTTGGATTGGCAGCTATTATTGTTGGTTGTCAGACAAACACGCCCCATTATATTTCACAACGCACACCGACGCCTGTCGTCGAGGCAATAAAAAACCCCTCCGAGCCAAAGCCTGAGAAACCTCTCGATCTATTTGTGCGGCAAAAAGACGTCAAAATTCGCCGGAAGGCCCCAGTTAATGAAACAGGTTCACTTACGGACTTAAATGATCCTAGGGCCTATCTTTTTGGATTTGAACGTCCCATCGAAGTTGGCATGTTCCTGGATGTTAAAATTGCATCCAATCGCGCTGATCAAAAAGGGGAGTCTAATGCAGCATCAGCCGAACCAGCTGGAGCCACACCAACGGATTCAAAAGATACAAAAGGTGTTGACGAGGATAGTCTATTAAAATCTCTTCCAAACCTCGAACCTGGTGGAAAAAATAAGCCCGTGCTTCTTAAAAGTGTAAAAATGCAAATTCTAGAGAGATTCGACAATGGTGATGTCCTTGTAATGTATCGCCGCAGAAGTATTCGCGAAGGTCAAGGAGCAGCGGTCGATGTGACAGCGCGGGTTCCCGCTGAAGCCTTAGCTCGCGTTGATAACATTACAACCCAAGATTTAGCAGACGTTGATTGGCGAGAGAGCTTTAATGGCGATGCCGTTGAGCGCAAGAGTGCTAATTGGGAGGATGAATACAGCTTGCGTCTTAGTGGGTTTGACGAAACTAAGAGTAAGGATGCTGTAGGACTAGATGAAAAACGCGAGCAGCTCAAAAATGTTCGAGACAAACTTGAAAATGAAATGAAAGGTTTTTCGGGCGAGCGGCAGAAATTTTCAAAAGAGCGATCTGACTTGCTAGAAGAAAAAGCCAAAGACAGCTCAAAAATTAACGAGCTGGAGAAACAAAACGCCGAGCTTCAGAAGAAGGTTGATGACCTTTCACCCAAAGCTGAGGCCAAGCTAACAGACGATGCTACTAAACCGGGAGAAGACAAGTCTGGTGGCTCTCAAAAAGGTCAACCCGCCTCTAAGGATGCGAAAGCAGCCGACAAAGCGGAAACAAAGTCTGGCGGTAAAGTAGCTGATAAATCTGCTGATAAATCAACAGATAAGTCGGCAGCCAAAGCAGACGCGCCTAAGAAGGCTGAAGCTAAAAAAGATGCAGCAAAACCAGCGCCGGATAAGAAGAAGGGGTGATTGATGTCACTAACAGCCAAACTAAAGTCAGTGATTAGAGCGTGTCTTGTTGCGTCCATAGGCCTTATGGGACAGATTTCTCATGCGCAAGAAGTCAGAATTAAAGACTTAGTAAACGTTAGAGGTGTGCGCTCAAATCAGCTCATGGGAGTCGGTCTTGTCGTCGGTCTTAGCAAGAGTGGGGATTCCTCGGCGTCACTTTCCACAAATAAGGCGACGGCCGCGATGCTCCAACGCATGGGTTTAAAAGTCACAGATCAGCAGGTGACAGGTGGTAATGCGGCGCTTGTGATGGTTACTGCCGAGCTGCCCGCATTCGCCAGAAATGGTGACAGAATGGACGCGCGAGTGTCGACGCTAGGCGACGCCAAAAGTTTATCTGGTGGTATTTTAATGAGTACTGCATTGAAAGCGCAGGATGGACAGGTCTACGGTATGGCGCAAGGTTCAGTCGTTGTTGGGCAAGCGTCTGGGACAGGTGTTCAGGTTCAGACGGTTGCCGTGGTTCCTGGCGGTTTGACCGTGGAGCGCGAATTCGCGCCAGTCATCGATAATGACGGTGTCATAACACTAAGCCTAAAGAGACCTGATTTCACGACTAATAAGCGCCTCGTTGATGTCGTCAATAAGCATTTCAAGGGCTTTTACGCAACTTCGAAAGATATTCATGGTGTTGAAGTTCAAATCCCCAACTTGTTTGATGGTAGAACCGTCGATTTTATTTCTG
>Ga0214921_10000306_pt1 | contig 96052 bp, 123 predicted proteins | sample LL1505_MetaG_FD_177992 | JGI IMG/M metagenome (GOLD analysis project Ga0214921, IMG submission 177992) | Freshwater microbial communities from Lake Lanier, Atlanta, Georgia, United States - LL-1505 | ecosystem: Environmental > Aquatic > Freshwater > Lake | place: USA: Georgia | collected... | reverse complement strand
TGACCAAAGCCAATAAATCGGCATTGAAAGCAATTTTCGACGCATTGGCTAATTCAAAACCCATTTAATTGGGCGTTTAATAAAACCGGCAATTGCCGGTTTTATTTTATGTAAATCGTTTTAAAAAATATAATCATTATATTTTTTAAAACGGCGCCCATTATACTAGTATAATGGGGAACGTGTCAAGGGGTTGTGCAAAAATACAACACTAGGGGAAACCCTAGGGTCTGGTCAAAAAATTCGTTATAAATTCTGGAACCATATGGCGCCAAAATTATACCATAATTTTGCGGAGCGTGTCAAGCCTGGTGCAAAAATACAACATAGGGACAAACCCTAATAGGGTAAACCCGTAGGGCAAAATTTGCCGTTGTTTTTTCACCACACTGCACTTTTTGCCGTTGTTTTTTCACCACAGGCAAAATTTTCCTTATAAATTCTGGCACGATGTTGCACCGCAGCAAGGGGGTAGGTACCCCCTGCGCCAGTGCGAAATCAAGTGCAAATTCTTGTAAGTGCCGCGTCTAAAAATTTGCATTTGCAGTGCCTGGTCAATGTCTGTATAATAGAATCTTAGACAGTGAGGAACCGATGAAAGACTTCAGAGATGATCAGCAGGAGTGGTGGCAGGATTGGAAAGACGAGGAATACGATTATCCCTATTATCCAGATTACCCCGTAGACCCCAGTAATTTTGATCTTGATATCCCGTTCTGAATAGCGTATAATAGAATCTTCAACAGCGCAGAAACCGAAACACAAAGGACATATGATGACTGACAAAACTGTAAACTACACCCCCGAGCAGACTGCTACCATTATCGGTCTGTACACCACGGGTAACTCTGTGGAGATGATTGCCGAGCAAGTGGGCAAATCGGTACGGTCGATTGTGGCAAAACTCAGCCGTGAGGGAGTGTACATCCCTAAGACCGCGGCTAAGGGTCAGGGCCGGGTTACCAAGGCCGACCTGATCGGTCGCCTTGCCAACAAGTTTGCGATTGACGCTACCGAAATCGCTAGCCTTGAAAAGGCGGGTATGGGTGCACTGGAACTCCTGGTGCAGAAAGCCGAGGCATGATGTGTTAGGGAGAAGAAATTCTGACTTGATTCTTCTCCCCAAACCCTGTATAATATTATTATAGACAGTTAGGAAAGCGTCGGTCAACGACTAAGGCGCAGATACCAGCATCACGGACCACTACCCCGCCCGCAAGCCAATGTATAGCTAGCAACCTGTAGTGCCAAGTCCACGGCTGACGACTGTCGAACTATTTGGGTGACAGCGGCGCGCATTTGGTGCAGCGTCTTAATTGTGGGGAATCTATGTTAGAGCCGAGCCACAGCCCTTAGCTAATTAGTCAACTTTGGATTTAAGTACAAAGTCTATTTTAGCGGCTAGTCTGTTTTTGCGGCTAGTCTAAATCCTGGACCCTAAGGTTCGCAACCCAGATGGCTACCAGGTGGTTGTAAGTACCTAAACTTACCAAGTTGTCTAGAACTTGTAAATAACTTAGACGGTGCTCCTCCGGGACCATACGAGAGGTGTGCAACTAGAGCAGTGCTGTCCAGCGGTTAGGCCCGCTGGTTAAATATAGGCTGTGTAGAGTTGGCTATCCGTAGATTTCTAGAACCTACTGGGCAAACTCACCAAAAACTCCTCACGAGTTCAAAACCCCGCAAGGCCCCGGCTTTAGCGGGGTTTTGTTTTGCCTATTTTAGTCAGTTAACCAAATTTAGGTGTAGTCTGGTCCGGCGCCAATATTATACAGTGCAAAAGCAATCTGTGTCAAGAGAATTTTTTTATTTCTGACCCTAAACCGTGGCAAGTTGTCACCCACAAAAAAGCCCCTAACAACTTGCGCTGTTAGGGGCGGTTTAGGGTCAGATAGGACTTTATGCGGGATTTTGGCAGTTATTTTCACTTAATCGGGTTTCTAGGACCTGTAAGATGCCTTTATTGACTTTTTCTAGACTTTCCAATAATTCCGGGTCCATTTTTAGCAATTTTGCGATGTTTTCTATGTGCTCTGACTTTTTGATAGGCACTTCACCGCGTTTGTTTAAGTACTGCTTTTTTTGGTATACACCTAGGCTTGACAGTTTGGCAATAATGCTGCGCTCCGGCACCTCGAGCTCCTGGGCGATTTTTTGGACGTTCTGGCCAGTTTTGTACTGTTCAACTAAACGGTCAGTAATTTCTTTAGTATATTTCAAGTACATCTCCTATTAATCTTCCCACGGAAGTTTAACTTCACCCTGGGGCATTGTTACAATTTCCTGTTTTTTCGACCCTAAAGCTGCAAAGACTTCACCAGTTACTAGTGGTTGGGGCATTTGATCCCATTTTTCAGGGTCTAGGATCATTAACTCGGTACGGAGGCTAGGATGTGCAACCCAGATTTGGCACATAATGGTGCTTAACAGTGTAGGAGTACCAGCAAATTGTGTTGCCGCTAGGCCATGTAGTTTCCACTGCGATGTAGGCTTATTTTGCTCGCCCGCCTTAGCTCCGGTTCTAGCAGTTAACCCAAAGTTTCTAATCTGGATTAGTTCCTCTGACCCTAAATTTAAGCAATCTCCCCTGTACTGCATAACCTCCAGCAGTTCTCGGTGTACTAAGCTGTCCAGTCCCTCCAACTCCCAACGGCTGTAGGGGATCCCCTGGTGTCGTTTCATGCCAGCTAAAACCAGCGGAACCAACTGGCTATAATTTCTACCCCACTCTGAACTCTGTGTTTTAACTAGTGCTCCACGTTTTAGCTGAGTGCACACCCGCCATAGTCCAATATCCCAGCTGGTTTTAATGTTACGGCGTGCTGTAGCTTTAGGGTCTAGTCTGTGGTTTGGAAGTGGGACCGCCTGCCAAGTTCCATAGTATGCGGAGATTTGGGGCAGCATCCACAGCCCGTACAATTGTAGTTGATGCTCCTCAGCTTGCTTTAGCAAATCTTCTTGATTTAAGTTGTAGTAAGCTTCAAAAGGCACAAGTTTAAGGTCATTTGATTTTAGTTTTAGCATATATTTTTTGAAACAATTTGCCTTAGTTGTTGGAAATTCTTTTAACTGCATAAACTGCGAAAACTTGCACATTACAAAAGCTGAATTTTATTAACGCTCTCCCCGTGGGGCTCAGGCGAGAGCTATAAAATTTGCTTTTTTATGTTTTCTAGTTTCTTTGTAAAAAATTTCTTTGTTTACATCTCACTAGATTTAACAATATTATAGCATGGATTTTGTGAATAGTAAAGGTGCATTTTTAGTCGTGCCCTAGTTTTTCATACGAGTCTTGGTGGCTGTCGAAATATTCTGGCCAAGTAAGGTCAATATGGTTGCCGTGATTGTGTTCGTAAATCCAGTTTAAGGTATGCTCAAACAGTTCTGGGCCTAAGAGTTGTTCTACTAGGTCATCGTATGCTCGATGTACTGGGCCGTAGTAGTTGACCTCGTTGTCTTGGTCCAGCAATTTAAATGCCTTGGTAAGTTCTTGGTCTACTAGTTGTGCTTGTTTTACTGTGTTAGCGTATTGCTCGGCAACTTGGAATTTAGTTAATGCCATAGTAAATCCTCTAGTGGGTCTTGGGTAGTATAGGCTGCTGCTTGTTGAAATGTGAGATTGTAGTAGAGCATTAGTCGACTAATGTTTAAGAGCCACCAACGGCTGTTGGGCATGCTGTGTGGCAGTTTAGTGGCCGTTTGCCGGACTTCTTCTGCCTGTTCAAAATTAGTCATTGATAAATCCTGCTGTTTGATAACAAGATTCATTGAGTTCTACTACTTGCTTAAGAATGTTGTTGATGTGCTGATTTATGGTAATGTCTAGTTGGTGTGCTTGTTTTGCTAACTCTAAAAATTCTTGATCGTTTAGGTCGAGTTCGATAGTTTCCATTAGTGATAATCTCCCATACAATGTTGGATTAAGTAATTGTATACTGGTGTGTGGTCTAAGATCCATTGACCCTCAGGCGTTAGTCCCCCAAAAGCTTTGTTTGGTGACTGCCACCAGGTTTTAGCAAATTCTGGACCTAAAAGCTTGGTCAGCATTAAGTCACAGCGTTGTTTTAAGATTTCTTGCATTAGTATCCCCAACTAAGTAAGCCACCACAACCAGACCAGTAGTATTGATCGCAGCCAATTAATTGCACGTTATAAAATTCTAGCCCATATGCCAATAGGTAGGTTGACATTTTTGCCTCAGCAGCAAGTTCTTGAATTCGTGAATTCATTTCTATCCCCTTGCGCGGATATTTATCGTGGCTCGGTAAATTGCTCCTGATTGTTCGGGGTAACTATCAAGAACAGTCATGTTGTGAATTTGTTCATCAACCAGCTTTAAGCACTCCTCCCGCTCATCAGCGCGAACAAGTGCGGCAAAGCGTTCAAGAAAATCACGATCTTGTTTAAGCGTGTGATCCCAATCGTCGCCGGCTTGTTGGGCAAGTAGTTTAATTTGCGGGTTCATCGTATATCCCAAGTAATCTTAGGGTTGTTACGCTCGTATAGTTCTACTAGCTGGTCCAGCGTCCAAACGTCATCAGTCTCCATAGTATCCAACCAACGACCAAACCTAGCCCAGTCTAGGCTAAGCATTGGCGGCACACCAATCTCCCAACCATGTGGATCATCAGTGCCCCGCACATCAATGCGGCCAGAACTATAGTTATTAGTAATTAGTTCAAGCGTGTAGGGCTCACCAGCTTTGCGTCCAGTATATGGATTGTCCTGTTCTTGTACATGATGTTCCAGTGTGGTCAAACCACGCTTGCGATACCAGTCTAGGCTTATGGGCCCCATCCAGTTACTGCTGTATCTAACTTTCATGCCACCATCCACTTAATGTCTTGCTTAAGCACAATGGTTTCAATGCCGTCATACTCGCGGATAATAAACTCCTGACCCTCAGGCAACCAAGTCAGCCTTAACCCATCAAACCCGCGAAAGCTAACGTCGGGGTGTTGCTCTTTAAGATAAAGGTAGGCAGCATCTTCAACCTCCAGCTGCAATTGACTGTTGGGCTCAGTATCCTGCCACCACAAGTACAGTTTAATCAACTCGGCATCAAACATAGTTTCAGGATACCAAGTAGCCCAGGGGGTTCCCCAGTCGTCGCTGTGGATTAAGGCTACCTGCTTATTGAATACATACTTTTGCATTAGTTTAGGCTCCGTTTAGGTTGATCGGGATCATTTAAACCAATAATTTTTTGCTTAGTAGACTCGCTTAATGTGTCAAACTCTTCATCAGTTAATTCACGGCCTTCTGTAACAAACTTGCCAGCAGCAAACATTTCTTTGATATGTTCAACTAGGGCATCCAAGTCTTCTTGCGAACCTTCAAAGTCATCAAAACAACCGGGTGCAAACTCCAGCTCTAGCTGATCGGGGTCAAAGTCTTCAGGTTCAGTAATATCATCAAATTTCTTCATTGCTGTATATCCTTTACGAGTTCTAGTACTTGATCGTCCTTTTGTTTGCCAATCTCGTAGGCAGCTTTAAGCCAGTTTACAACTACCTCATACCGCTCGTAATCACTGCCCAAGTCAGCAAACAGTCTGTCAGCACGAAGGCTAAAGCCCTCCTGCTCCCACAACCAATCATTAAACCTTTTCATTGTCTTCCTCTACAACTTCCCACATACGCATATAAAAGTGTTTGCCGTAAGTTTCGCGTACTTCGTCAGGATAACCTGCCCAGTACAACCAATTGTCTACGTCGGGATCTTTAGTACTATCCCAGATCTGCGGAAATCCATACCGCCAGCCGCCCGGCGGGTCAACCCATAGTTTTTTAGTCATGTAGTTTTACCACCTTTAAGTTTACATTCACCAACAGCTTTACTAGCACAACGACTGAACTTTATACACCAGTCGTTGTATGTTTTAGCCAAGTTAGACCCTGGTGGATGCCCTGCATTATGATGATGCTTACAGTCCTTGCAATGTTTGTTCATTGTTGTGCCCTTCTCAAAGTATAATATATTATAGCACAAACACAAAGGGCATTCAACTGCAAAATATTGCCGCTGAATGCCCCTGTGGTGTTCTGTATGCTATTGCAAACTATAGTGCTTTAGGATAGCTTGGTCTACTTTTTCTTCGTCTAAGAGCGCTAACCTGGCCTGTAGTGCACACTGCCTAACAATGTTTTCGCCAAACAGCATTAGTAGTAATTCAATTTTTTGTTCTTCACTAAACCTTGCTAACTGTGGATTGTTTAGCTGCATATGTGCACTGTAGGCAGCCTCCTGCATAGGCTTAGGCATTGCGGGAATCTGTGGTGCTTGTTGTGGTAGTACTTGTTTTAGTATTTGGTCAATCATCGGACTAAGCCGCCTTTGTTGTTAATGCCCTTAAGGTCATTGAGGTTAAATACAGGAAAATAGTGGCCTTTATGCATTGGTACAATAGTACGGGTTACTTGTTTACTAGCCGCTTCACCACACGGCATACACAGTTTTTTAGTGTGTTTAAGTGCCCAACGACGTGGATCAACTGGTTCATCGCAACGACAACAATTATGCATATTTAGTTCTCGCGCTATTTTTAATTTGTTCAAACTGTTCACTAGTAAGTGGGCCGTCGTCTTGAGGGTAATCTGGCGGTTGTGGCTCTTGAGTTTGCATCATGTGATATACTCTGTTACGACTAGCTCGTTGTGTAATAATTTGCAGCATTTGTTGCAACATTTGTCGTTTACGCATCGTCATCCTTAGTAAAGTTTGTTAGTCGTTTAGTAAGTCGCTTAATGTGATTGTATAACATATTATATACGCCGCGTTGACCAGGCAGCCAGTCAGGTTTTAGGAGTAGTGCAGTTTCTTCGTCTCGGGTAACTAAGATAGGCTTTTCCTCACCATTGAACCAACGTACTGTAAGCATTACTAGTGTACATATAGGCGCATCATTTTCTGGAAGGTCTAGTGATAATTTAATGCCGCCTTGTTGTTCTATTTTATCTAGTACCGATCTTGGTAAGTCAATCACCGTAATTGGTTCAAAATCCGTAGTGTATATGATAACATTCACGGTAAAGCCTCATTCAGAAATAACATTATAGCACTGTTGGCTATAAAAATCAAGATTAAACGCTGAATTGTTCTTCAGCTTTGGTTTCTGGAAAAAACGCATAGATAGTAACTGGTGCAACCCCTCTAAGTTGTTTTAAGACTAGTTGTGCAATTTCACGGTGTTCTTTTTGCGTGCTTATATCTAAACGTTGTTGTAGGTAAAAAATCCAACTACGTAGTGTACCATTCATGTACATTTTGCTGGGGGTTAGACCCTCAGGCAGAATAGCCCTAGCCTGCTCTTTAGCTATACCTTGCTCTAGTGCCCACTCATAGGCTTCAGTAGTTTTTCTAATTAGCGCATCTTGTAAAACTTCCCACTGATAGGCAACTTGTCGTTGCTTGTCTACCCCAAAATCAGGCTCTATAGAGTTTTGCCGATTCTTTGTGTCCTGAAATCTACAGTCTCTACGCTCTAACTGGCCCAAGCTATTCACCGCTGCATAACGCTGTGAAAATTCTTGGAAACTAAAGCTGCGATGCCGTAAAATCTGTCGGGCAATATCACGTGTAGTGGTAATCTCCAAGCACACATTAACCATTTCAAACGGTGAAACGTGCCCGTGTTTGATCATGTACTGCAGGAGTCCAGTAATATTTTGATTATCTTGATTTTTAGGATTACTTACACGAGCAATATAGGCGATTTGTTCGTCTGCATCTGGTGTTGCCCACATAACTTTTACTTGTTGCATTTTTTACCTTAAATATAAAATACGTGATTGCCAATTTTGTCTACCCGATCAAGCTGACGCCAGTTGGGTTTTACTTTTAAGTTGTGATAATACATAGCCTGGGTTTTTGAAAGTTCTGGGTTTAGCATTAACAGTTTAGCAATGTGTAGGCTTTCTGCCCAAGCATTTTTGTCTAAGATAGGTTTGTACTTGCTTTGAGTCCAACTAAATTGTCCTCGCTGATATACTACTTTACAAATTGTTTCGCGAAACTTACCGCTAGCCACTCTATTAAGTGTAACTTTAGCTACTGCTAATTTGCCCAAAATACTTTCGCCTCTAGCCTCGTGATATATATTTTTAGCCAAACAAACAGTTTCGTTGGTGTAAATCCAACTTCTGGGAATGTCGGCTGAATTAATTGCCTGTGGTACTACTAACAGGCATAATATTAGGAATTTTATCATTGTTTTACCCTAAATTTTGCCAAATCTAACACTATTAATTATAGCATAGGCAATGCCGTATGTCAAGTTAATTTTGCATAAGCGGGTTAAAAAATTTTTATATTGTGTTGCACTGGTGTTTATGCTATAATTATTAAATTCTGGAGAATTCAATGAACAACGACAAATACGTTCAACAATTGGAGCGACTAATTGCCCGAGAGCTGTTACCCGTTTATGAACGATATACGCGGGAACATAATCTTCCACAAATTGAAATGCCACAACCACTTCTAGACACTATTCGCAGAAACCAACAAGTGCCAGCATTGCTAAAACCAAAAGAAATTCAATCTTGACTTTTTACCAAAGTTTAGGTATAATATAAAAATAACACTTTAATATATAAACTATGAACACTATTGAAAACATTCGAGCACTACAACAATTCAGCGGCTACACTATGGCTGCACCAGATATTGCTCCCATTACACGCGATCAATTAATTACAAATACTGGAGCACTAAAATTTGATAGTGGTAAGCCAGGCATGAATTTGTTAAGCCGCGAGGCTTTGGAGCAGATTGCACTAGTAATGGATTTTGGCAAACAAAAATACGACGCACATAACTGGCGTAAAGGCTTTCAGTGGAGCCGACCCTTAAGCGCAGCAATGCGGCATATTATGGCATTTAATGATGGCGAAGACAAAGATCCTGAGTCAGGTCTATCGCACTTAGCCCATGCTGCTTGTTGTATTATGTTCCTTTTAGAATTTGAGAAAACTCATAAAGACCTAGATGATCGATGGAAACCCGCTGAAACAGCGAATAATTAAAGAACTGCGTGGTACGCGTAAAAAACTAAGCGATGTGTGTGAAGATCTAGGCGTTAATTACGACGAACTCCTAGCTAGTGGCAACTTAGGCATAGATCAGTGCACACATTGCGGTCGCTGGGAGTTTAAACTAATTCCAGATTTAGACAACAATCCTATATGTAACTATTGTCGAGACATAGAAGGCATGTAATGCACAATTTAACAGATGAAATATTTCAACTTACTGCTCCATATAACAACACCTATCAGGGACGCAATCGACGCTGGCTATTTGTGTGCAGTGCCGGGTTGTTGCGTAGTCCCACAGCTGCTCAAATAGCAAGTAAATACCGCTATAATACTCGCAGTTGCGGTACTAGCGAATATGCACTAATACCCCTTAGCGTTAACTTGTTGGAGTGGGCACATAAGATCATATTTATGGGCCAGGATAACTTTGACGAGGCTATTGCAACTTTTAGTCGGCTAGACGCTGAAAACAATAGTCCCTATTATGAAAACATGATTCGTGATAAGTCGAGTGTGTGGTCGATTCCAGACAAATACGAATACATGAATCCAGATCTAGTAGCCATAATTGAAAATAAGCTACTAACATAAAGTTTTTGCGGCTGCCTGTTTAGGGGCTGCACAACTCGGGCTAGTTGCCCACAATATAATCTTGCTTTTAGGAGATTCAAATGACTTTTGATGCTAAACTATTAAATCGTGGATTACTTGGTTTTGAAGAATTTTTTGATGCTTTTGAGCGGCGTCATGCCAATCAGCTTAACACTAATTATCCACCATATAACGTAATCAAATTTGGTGAAAACGATTACATTATTGAAATGGCTGTAGCTGGTTTTAAACGTGAAGAAATTGCTATTGAACTAGAAAATAGTGTACTTAGTATTCGCGGTGTTAAACAGGACCAGAAAGTGGATACTACACAGTATATCTATCATGGTCTAGGTGCTCGTGGATTTCACAGACAGTTTACACTGCACAGCGATTTAGTAATAAAAGATGCCAACCTAGAAGACGGCATTCTTAAAATACTAGTCCTACACGTAATTCCAGAAAACAAAAAACCAAAGCAAATCAAGATTAACTAAAACTTAGTCTTGACACGGCGGGTATAATTTGCTATAATATTACTTCATTTGGAGGATTTTATGGCAGGTTATACCCGCGATTTTTTGTTGGCAGCATATACAAACCGCTATGAACCACTGGGCTTAGAGGCAGTAGAGTCATTATATAAACTAGCTGCTAAATGCTATGATGAACACGGTAAAGATAAATTTCGTGCCTATGCAAGCCTAGATGCTGATGCAATTCGTCAATATAAAACTAAACTAAAAAATGTTTGATCAAACTGTACGCCGCATAGGTTTTGCCTGCAAGATTCAAGAATCGCCGGGCAAGGCTAATCCTAGCTTAAATACTAAAACAACTACTCTTACTTGGCTTAACAAGCAAACTAAAAGTGTAGCAATCGAGCGATTGCATGATATTGCTAAACACAATATTCAAATTCTGCAACGTCAAATGACTTGGCTTGCTGCTAGTCCACCACATTTGCGTATGTTTCGTATGAGCAGTGATCTGTTGCCAGCGTATACTCACGAAGACTGGACTTGGGCCTACTTTGACCAAGACATGGTTAACCTACTTAGCACTGGTTTTGCTAAGGTAGGTGAATTGGCACGTAAGCATGATATTAAGATTTCATTTCACCCAGGTCAATTTTGTGTGCTAGCTAGTGAAAATCCTAATGTAGTGGAAAATTCAATTCAAGAGTTTGAGTATCACTGTGATATTATTCGTTATATGGGGTACGGTCAACAGTTTCAAGACTTTAAATGCAATGTGCATATTGGCGGTAAACTAGGTCCGGCAGGTATCAAAGCTGTGCTGCCTAAACTCAGCCGCGAAGCCCGCAATACCTTGACTATAGAAAATGCTGAATATACTTGGGGTCTTGATGCTAGTCTTGAATTAGTCAAAGACTGTGCACTAGTGCTTGACATACATCATCACTGGATCAATACTGGTAAGTATATTGAGCCTACCGATCCTAAGGTACAGCAAGTCCTAGAAAGTTGGCGCGGTGTTAGGCCAACCCTGCACTACAGCGTTAGTCGTGAAGATGTATTAATAGATCATGACCCCACTACCATGCCTTGCTTAACTCAACTAAAACAACAAGGGTTTACTAGTGCCAAGCTTAGAGCTCATAGCGACTATTATTGGAATAAAGCTGTTAACTCTTGGGCCAGCAGTTTTCTGGACGATTTCGACATTATGTGCGAATCTAAGGAAAAAAACTTAGCCAGCCATGAATTTGCACTTGACTTTGCTAGCTAATTTTGCTATAATTAAAATAAGGCCCCTTGATCAAGGGAAAATCTGGTCGAACTATTAGTTCGCGGCACATCCAGACAGGCTGGTTAAACCCTTAGACCAGCACCCAACTAAGAATAATTTTAGGGGCTACTATGAGCCGTACTTTAAAAGACAGAAACTGGGAACTTAAGTTTCCTGAAATACGCTGGGATTATGGTACTATTAAAATTACTAGTGATAGTGGATATACTATAAAATATATTAAACTTCCTGGTGTAAAAACTAAAAAGCGTAAAGAATTAGATACTGATTGGCACTATCTAAGAGGATCTCCCAGCTGGTGGACACGCCTAACTATGAATCGCCCACAACGTCGTGCAGGCCATGTGTGGGAACAAAAAGTTTTATTAGAAACTGACTTAGAAGATACTGATCCACCCAGCGTAAGCTATAAGCCACACGTATATTATTATTAATTAGAGAGTTGGCTGAGTGGCCGAAGGCAGCGGTTTGCTAAACCGTCGTATGCAGAGATGTGTACCGTGGGTTCGAATCCCACACTCTCTGCCACTAAAAATTATGAGCAGTAAACGACAGCAAGTAACAGCAATTATATACGACAAACGTGGACGCGTGCTTAGTATGGGACAGAATAGCTACATAAAGTCGCATCCTGTTCAAGCTAAGCACGCTAAACGCGTTGGTAAAGAACACCATATCTATTTGCACGCAGAAATTGCAGCTATAACTCGTTGTCAAGATTTATCTCGTGCACACCGTATATTTGTTACTAGGTATGACGCTAGTGGCAACCCTACCCTAGCTAAGCCCTGTGAAATATGTTGCAGTGCTATTAGTGCTACACCAATTAAAATTATAGATCATACCTAGGAGAGCACTATGCCATGTATGCGATGCAGCAATGGTAAATATAAATACGGCGAACATGGCGATTGTATGTTTGATACACTAGCTAAATGTCAGGCGGCTGCGGCCGCTATTCATATTCATGAACCAGGCCCACACGGTCCAATTCCAGAAGGAAAAAACATGATACCAGTATCACCAGTTCAACCTGTACAACCCACAAACCCACATCATGACGCAATGTGTCAATGTGCTGGTTGCAAAGGTATGTATCCTAAGTATCCCATGAAATAATCATGGATGCCTACACACAAAAAATTAGTGAGTATAATACTGCACTAGATAAGATCCTTGAAAAAGCCCAGAACCTAAAGCGCGGTGACAGTGTAAGTTGGAACAGCAGTGGCGGCACTGCACGCGGCAAAATTACTAAAATTATTACTAGTGGCAGTGAACAAATACCTAACAGTAGTTTTAAGATTACTGGTACACCCGAAGATCCTGGTGCACTTATTAGAGTTTATGCCAAAGACGGTGATGGCTATAAACCTAGTGATACTATTGTAGGACACAAAGTAAAAACCCTAACTAAAATATCTAACTTGGATTAAAGGAACCAATATGATCAGATACGAACAAGTACAAACGTACGCAGAAGATATTCCAGAAATGCCGCCTAACCCTAAAACAGGGCGGGATGAGGACGACGTGCCTAAGGGCGGTGCAGAAACAATGACTATCAATATCGTTGATCGTGGTGGTGTTACACACGAAGGCGACATGGGCAGATTAGGCAAAAGCGAATAAGCCTTAAATTATTTGCAACACACAACACACAAGGACTATTATGAATCCATTTGAATTACGAACAAAATTGCTGGAGATGGCCACAGACCATCTTCAACGACAACACGATCTTAACTGTGAGTTTGCCAAACAAACATTTTCGGAACTGATTAAAACTGGCCAAGCACTTCAGCAAGACTATCAAAAACATATGCCTAAAATGTACACATTTGACGATGTGATTCAGCAGGCACAAAAACTTTATGGATTTGTCAACAGTGCTAAGTAATCTATGGCAAAACCTTCAAAAAATGTTTAGGCCATATAGCCTAGAAGATTATATCCGTGATTGCGATCCCAAGGACGTTATGGAGTTAGAATCTCGTATGCGTAACTGGGAACGTTTTCAGCGCGGCATGGATTTTGGCAACAGCTATTGAGATACTACAATGAATAAATATGAATGCGAAGTTTGCGGCAATGTGCATGACGAGGAAGTAGACGGTTTGTGGGATGAACTTCCACAGTTCTACTTGTGTCCTGAGTGCGGTTGCCACAAAGACGAATATTTTTTGATTGAAAGTTAAAGTGCGGGCGGTAAGTTTAGTAGGCTTACCGCCCGTTTGTTTTAGAGTCATGCGTCAAAAGTTGCCCCTATTGTGACAAGAAAATACTCGTACTAAAGTAAGAGTATTTTAGCAATAAAAATTATAGTATTGACTTTTGTTGCCTGGCAGTGTATAATATTAAAAGTTGCCCAAGTGGTGAAACGGTAGACACAGGAGACTTAAAATCTCCCGATTAGTAGTCGTGCCGGTTCGAATCCGGCCTTGGGTACCATCCAAAATAAAAATAATTGGTGGATGATGAAACACAGAATTCAATTAGACTTACTATTACAGTAAGTTTACCGGCAGGTAGTACTTGCCGGTACTACCTGCTATTTTAAACCCTAAAATAATAATAACAAGGGGAATATTATGGCAGAAGTTTTAAGCCCAGGTGGCATGATGATGGCTGGTGGTGATGGTGGTCTTGGTTTTGGTAGTGGTGGCGGATTGATCGGCGGCCTTATTTTAGGCAGTTTATTGCGTCAAGGCCGTGGTGGTCTTTTTGGTGATGGCGGAGATGTTGCCGTTGCCCCACAAAGCGCACAAGCTACAGCCAATATGCAATTAATGCAGTCAATCGGTCAAGTTGACAAAGCCGTTGCAGTTGGTACAGCTGCTATGGAAGCCAGCCAAGCACAACAAACAATTGGTCTTACTAATCAGTTTAACGCTACAACAGGTTCCTTAGCCACTCGTGTTGAGGGTGTTAAAGATGTTGTTAATAGCAATAGCGTTGCCTTAATGCAGCAACTTAATACAGTTAACACAAATATGTTAGCTGGTTTTAATCAGACTCAACAAGTTGTTCAAAATGACGGCGACAAGACTCGTGCACTTATTACTGCACAGTACGAAGCCACACTCAATCGTCAACTTAACGAAGCTAACAACGCTATTATTGAGTTGCGTAGCCGTGAGCACGTTGGTAATGCAACACGCGGTGTTGAGGTTACAACTACCAACAACATCAATCAGATGCAACAACAAGCTCAACAACAGGCTCAGTACGGTCAGTTGTACAATGCAATCTGGGGCCTTGGACAACAAATTCGCAGTACTAACGAAGCTATTAATGTTGGCAGCGGCACACTTACCGCTAACCCAGCAAATACCAATACAAACATTCGGTAATCCTGAACTAGGTATACAGCCCCTTCAGCCAAAAGCTGTGGGGGCTTTTTTATAGGGATTACAAAATGGATCAAAGACAACGACAAGGAATGCCTTTTGGTTTTCCTATGGTTCCCTACATAGCTCCGCCGCCTCCAGTAATTGGCCCCTGGTGTCCGCCACCATTTCCAGACGATGATGTATTTATTAACTATGCTCCAGGTGGACTTCCTGGACCTCCCGGCCCACCTGGACCTCAAGGCCCAGCAGGGCCCGAAGGCCCGCCAGGCCCGCCCGGACCACAGGGTCCCCCTGGTTCGCTGGCGAACTTGCCGGTTACACTAGTAGATAGTGCGACTTATAGTGCTAGTAATACTGACTACTTTATTGGAGTAATTTTTGATGGTAACACTACAATTACCTTACCCGTTGGTACTACTGGTAAAATATTTATTATCAAGGATAGCCAGGGCGATGCACTGGCCAACCCGATTACGGTGGTTGCGCTCGCTAGTACCATTGATGGTCAGGCAAACTACATAATTGATTCGCCTTGGGGCTCCATTGGCCTTATATACAATGGAATTGAATGGAACGTAACTTAATAGCCTGATAAAAAGGAATAATAAAATGGCTTTTAATTCTCCCTTAGCTTCACCCACCAGTTATGGTGTGGTTGAAATTGGTACAGGTATTTCGGTAACCAACGGTGTAATTAGTGTTGCACCTAATGGTCAAGTAAATACTCATTTAGTAAACAACGCAGCTAGTCCATATACCCTAGACAGTGCTGGCACAACGCCCAACTATTATCTTGGTGTAGTAGGAACTGGTGCAACTATTACTATTAATCTTACGGCTGGAGTAGATGGCCGTGAAGTTGTAATTAAATCTGAAGCTACTAATACTAGCGATATTATAATTGTGCCTAACGGTGCAGAAACAATTGAAAATGCTGCTACATATCCAATTTTAGCTGTTACCGATGGTAGTGTAACGCTAATTTTCCGCGGAACAAACTGGAACGTAGTTTAATTAACAGGGGGTTAGTATGAGTTATACCAGACCCCCAGCATCTACTATTGCAGGCGTTGCCTTAAAGCAGACGCCTGCCCCCAGTACTCAGGCCTTAGTGCCCGTAGTCTTAGATGCTGAAATTGCCACTGCTACACAGTTGGGTGTAGTTAAAGTGGGCAGTGGAATTGCCGTAGCCGTAGACGGTACTATTAGCACCAGTGGCGGCGGAAATTATGAGTGTGGCACTTGGGTGCCACAATTAGTGGGTAGTGTTGCTGGAAATATTGTACTTAATACACAAAATGCCAAATATGTAAAAACTGGACAAGGTATTATGTGCACTTTTGATATTACTATAGCCAGTATAACTGGTGGTAATAATAATTCAACACTTACTCTTGCAGGACTGCCCTATACTAGTACTACAGATACTGGTTATGTTGGTAGTCTATACGTTTCATATTTTCAAAATATGAATAAAAATGTTGATTACTTAGGAGGCACAGTAGTCAGCACTACTAAAACTGCCCTATTGTGGTGTAATACTGAACAGTCTAAAAGTTTAGATAGATTGATGCAGGAAAATATTAAAGTCACTGCCCGTTTAGTGGGCACAATTAATTATGTTTGTCAACTTTAATCTTTAAAAAAATGTTTACCTCAAATTTTGCTAAAGACTTAACCAGCAGTCAATTAATTGCTATTGAAGCTACTATTATATCAATAGACGACTTAATTGAGTCTACTACTAGTTTTATTAAAAATGGCGGTCAAAGCTATAGAAGCTTTCAAAATGATCGTGCACAATTAATCACAAAAATTCTTGAATTACCAAACTCTAAATAGCCAAAAATTTTCAACTTGAAATTTGGTAATGATTAGGGTATAATACTTATTCATTAGGAAATTTCAACACAGCAAAAATTATGCAAAAACCAAACCGCTTTGATTTTGAGCAACAAATGATGGATTGCTGGGGTGTAGTAGATGACATTAAAACCATCTACTATCTTCAGGACTTGCGTGATACAACCGAAGATGAAATGCAGAATTTACTACTAGGTTTGTTTACTATGTATCAAGTCAAGTTTGAAATCTTGCAAAAAATGTTTGAGGATTTGGTTCACAGCAAACAGTTGTAAATGGGTAGCCCTTTTAGTTAAATGGTATAACAGTTGATTTGTAATCATCAATTGGCAGTTCGATTCTGTCAAGGGGCACCATATAAAAATACTCTGGTCGGTGTGGTGAGACACACAAGTAGACAATACTAGGACAAGGTTTGAATCCAAACTAGAGTATTTTTATATGGTTGTATGAAACAAGCCGAAAGGCGCGCTGGACGTGGGTTCGACTCCCACCTGGTCCACCAAAAGTACACTAAGGCGATGCATAGCCGTGGTACGCGTTACCTCTGTAAGTGTAGTGTACTTTTGATGGGCCAGTCATGGTTTCGACAGTGTGATAAGTATGTAAGTGGACAACTCGGTAGGCGATCTCCGCAAAAGAAGCAAACTATATAAATGCCAACGATGAGGTATTTGCCCTAGCCGCTTAAGCTAGTGCCGAGGTATGCCCCCGCCTTGTAACCAAGGGGGGCTTTTTTACATTATACACCTATGACTAAAAACGCAACAGATGATGATTTTGTCCTCGACACAGGTATTAGTCGTGGGTTTCGTAAATGTACTAGTGCACTTTACGAATTTTACCTAAGTGGTTTAATTACTGGACCTGAAGATTATATTGAATGGTTTAATACTATTCGCAGCGCTAGTGATCAAGATGTAGTAAAAATTTACATTAATAGCAGTGGCGGTGATTTAAACACTGCGCTACAATTTATGCGTGTGCTAAGTGAATCACCAGCTACTATTGTATGTAGTGTTGAAGGCAGTTGCATGAGTGCGGCTACTATGATCTTCTTATGTGCTGATGTATTTGAGGTAACACCACATAGTTTATTTATGTTTCACAACTACAGTGGTGGAATCTTTGGCAAAGGCGGAGAAATTTACGACCAAGCTGTGTTTGAGCGTGAATGGTCTAAACAATTTTTACAGTATATATACAAAGATTTTCTTACTAGTAAGGAGATTGATAGTTTGCTGGAAAACAAAGATTTGTGGCTACATAGTGAAGAAGTTAGTAATCGTGTAGAAGCACTTTGTGAAGCTAAAGCTAAGGAAGCAAAAAGTGTCAACAAAGAAGACGATACTATCATTGTTTGATTATAGCGGTAATTGGCCTAAATATTATCGTGAATCAGGTTATAATGTATTGCAAGTAGATATTAAACATGATATTGACATATTAACACTACAACCTAAAGATTTGCCTAAAGAAATACATGGTATTTTAGCTGCTCCGCCTTGTACAGACTTTGCTGGTAGTGGCGCACAATACTGGAAACAAAAAGATCAAGACGGCAGAACTGATCAAAGCCTAAAGCTAGTAGACAAAGTTTTGCGAATGGTAGACTACTACAATCCAGAATTTTGGGCATTAGAAAATCCAGTTGGCAGACTGCAAAAACTGCGTCCTGAATTAGGCGATCCTTGGTATTTTCAGCCACACTGGTTTGGCGATCCGTATACTAAGAAAACTGGATTATGGGGCAAGTTTAACCGTGACTTGCCTAAAACTCCGGTTGAGCCTGACCCTAATTCGTGGATAATGAAACTGGGCGGTAAATCGGAACGGACTAAAGAATTACGATCAATGACACCGCTGGGATTTGCTTTTGCATTTTTCCTAGCTAATCCATAGAGGTTACAATGGCAGAAACTTATACACCTACCAGCGGCATGGCTAGTGCTGCTAAACGTGCACTTGCTTGGCATGAAGAAGGCAAGCCAGGAGGCACACTAGTAGGCCTAGCCCGTGCTAATCAACTTAAAAACCGTGAACCACTAAGCGCTAGCGTTGTGTTACGAATGCACAGCTTTTTTAGCAGACATGAAGTAGATAAGCAGGCAACTGGCTTTAACAGTGGTGAAGAAGGTTTTCCTAGTAAGGGCAGAGTAGCCTGGGATATGTGGGGCGGCGACGGCGGCCAAACTTGGGCAGAAGCTAAGCGCAATCAAATTATGCGAGATCGTGAAGGCAAGGCCCTAAAGCTAGTTAACATTAGTACAAAATCTACTATGCCACAGTATATGTTAGATGTGGTAGCGCAATATTTAGAAGACTATGCAAACCAAAATATTAGTGAAAGTCTAGAAGCATATGGTCAATTTATGTACCATGCTGAATTACTTAGAAATTGTCACCTAGATGTTTACTTACTAGACTTACACATGGTTGAACAGCCATATCGTGATATTCTAGTAAATGTATTTATAGAACTAGACAGCGACTACAACGATTAAATTTGTGTCCTCGGATATGTGCTCAACAGCACTGCCGGGGACTTTTTATTCTGGGCCTATAGCTCAGTTGGTTAGAGCAGCGGACTCATAATCCGTTGGTCACAGGTTCAAGTCCTGTTGGGCCCATCAAAATTCCCTAGTAGCTCAGCGGTAGAGCAGCAGACTGTTAATCTGTTGGTCCGTGGTTCAATCCCACGCTGGGGAGCCAATAGTTGGGATATAGTGTAATGGTAACACCACGGATTTTGATTCCGTTATTCTAGGTTCGAATCCTAGTATCCCTGCCACCAGAAAAATTATTTTCTTGAAAATTATTGTTGAATTTGCTATAATATTTGTTCTCGGAAATTATTTTTAAAAAGGACTAAACACATGAAAATTTATTTTGGATCACAAGAACGAGACTCAGTACTTGATGATGACGGTATGTTTAACACCGATAGTGAACCAGACTTTTGTTTCTACTATGGCGTAGAGTTTGGTAGCAATGCAGGCGGCATTAATGAAGTACTTATTTTTGATGGTTGTGATCGTACCGTTCCCATTGACATTGAATCTGTTCCTGCATTAATTGAAGCACTTCAGCGTTGTGTTGATATGCACGAACAGCTTGAAGAAGCTGAAGAACTAAAAGTTAGCTTAGAAGATGACAACCACGAAGAATCCATTGTCTTTGAAGATTGATAATCCTATCAAAGAATTATTATTTGAACTAGGTACAGGTAGTCAAGCTATTACTCTTGACTACTTGCACAAAGTTAGCGGGTTGTTGCTAAAATATGATATTAGTTTAGACACATATGGCCACATATTTAACTTTTTAGAGTTCTTAGAAGAAAAAGGCTGTGTTAAAATTGTAAAACACAGCACTGGTAAATATTACACAATAACTGGACTATACAACTATGGCAAAGACGTCTAGTAAAGGCAAGCAAACGCAATACGATCTTTACAAGAGCAAACAAACTTGGAAAGCTAATCGTGAACGTAGATTATTGCGTGCACTACAAAAAAATCCTGGCAATGCAAAGCAAATTGAGGCGGCAATAAAAAATATTACCTATCGTCGCAAAACTCCTAAAACCGCTCCTTGGAATAAAACTAAGATTAAAACCGCTCAGCTAATTAAGCAAGTATGCGGAAGTTGCCCGCATGATATTTTTAGTTCAAATCAAAAATTGGCTGATCAAACCCTAGCAAGTTTACGCTCAACCTTTGACCCTAAAACTTTAGGCGATCTAAAAGTCAGCTTTAAGTTAGGAGACAGACTACATGGGGGCATTTGAGTTATACATAATATTTTGTTTAGCAACTTCCCTAACACTTATTTACGAACTTTTCTGGCCTATTATTGCACTGGCTAGACGTGATGGCATAGACAATGACTTTACAAGATCACCATTATTAAGCTTGTTTATATTTTTTATAGTAAATACTGTGCTAGCTCCACTAGTAGTCTGGTTATTAATAATTCCACCACTTTTTAGTGGCGCATTTTTAGGAATTTCAAAAGCAGTCAGAGAAAAATAAACTTGAACTTTGCGTTGATTGTTGTTATAATATTATTTCTATTTACAAAAGGAATCAACGATGAAACTTATGCAATTTATGTACACAAAATCCAATGGTGATACTAGCGAACGTGCACTAGTGGTTACACAGGAACCAACACAGCTTGTAGCTGGTATTGATGTTAGTGAGTTGCCTGAAGTGGAATTTGAACAATTTACTCGTGAAATGCGTGAATTAAAAAATCGCCAACACGAGGAGATGATGCAGCTTGTTGCAAAACATGACTTAAAACATAACTATCGTCAGTTTACTCCCAGTAAAATGACTAACGTAATCGCCGAACTTATTTAAGGAAATATAATGACACAATGGAATGACGAACTCAAAGCTAACGTAATTAAAATGTATCAGGACGCAGAGCCAACGCCTGAGTCTAGTACTGAAATTATCAAAGACATTGCCGAAGAAATCGAAGCCTCACCTAACGGTGTTCGTATGGTTTTGGTTCAAGCTGGTGTTTATGTTAAAAAAGACGCTGCCGCTAAACCCAGTGGCGAGAAAAAAGCTGCTGGCGAGGCACCTAAACGCGTCTCAAAAGAGTCCTCAATTGCTGATCTTAAATCCGCAATCGAGGCTAAAGGTGGCCCAGTAGACGATGACATTCTTAGTAAACTGACTGGTAAAGCAGCAGTCTACTTTTTGAGTGTACTTAAAGCATAAAAACAGGCAGCCTAGTGCTGCCTTTTCTTATTTGTGGAGTAATTATGGCTCGTAAACGCACAGAACTTGAACAAGAACGCATGACTGACGCTAATATTGAGCGAGTCATTGATCTGCTTGAACCCAAAGAGCAGGGCGTTAAACCTATTACAAAAAAGGATGCTTGTCAAATCCTGGGCATGAGCTATAATACTACCAGGCTTGATCAGATCATTCAAACACACAAAGACCGCAAAGAAAAAACTGCTAAACGCAGAGCTGAAAAGCGCGGCAAGCCCGTTACGCTAGACGAAGTGCAATTTATAATTCAAAGCTATCTTAGTGGAGAAACTATCAGTGAAATTAGCCAGAATACTTACCGCGGTACGCAGCTTATTAAACAAGTTTTAGAGCGGTACAATGTTCCTGTTCGTAAAAGTAGTCCAGACTATTTTCGGCCTGAGTTAATTCCTGAAGGCGCAATGCAAGATAAGTTTGCTGTAGGCGAAGTGGTGTATAGTGCCCGCTACGATTCTATGTGTAAAATACAAGCAGAACAAACACACCCAGATTATGGTTGGATTTATCGTGTATGGCTTCTTAGTGAGCGTTGGTTGCAAAGTGCATATCAACCTGCCTGTGAATTAGCCAGTCTTAATCACTTACGCGAATTAGGGGTTAAAGTATAATGGACTCAAATATACTATATGAAAAATTAATTGAGGAAAACTTGGACAAAGGTTTTCAAGTTAGACTAGTAGTGAATGATTTTAAGGAAGTTACTTACCTACAACTAAGAAAGTACTTTCTTAGCTATGAAGGTGACTGGATTCCTAGTCGTGAAGGCGTAAGTATTCCTGCATCACTACAAAATATTTATAGCTTGCTAGACGGGTTATTTGATATTTGTAGCACAGCCGAAGGTCATGAGATTATTGAAACTTATGCTCGTCAGTTACTAGAAAAATCCACTTGATTTTGTCAGTTTAAACTGGTATAATATATTATATTTACTGAGGAAATACTATGAAAGAAACCGTTGCTATTTTTGTTCATGATCCTGCGTGTGAAGTTGAGTGTGCACTGGCTATGGAAGCCGCACTAGAACACAAGTTTGAGGTAAAGCTGTTTGGCATTGAAGATCTTGACCCTAAATTTTTGTCAACTGTAGACGTACTAGCGTTTCCTGGTGGTCTTGGCGACAGCGATCAATTTGACGAAATCTTTGATGCTGATCATGTAGACGCAGTTAGAAACTTTGTTAGCGATGGCGGCAAATACTTAGGCATTTGCATGGGCGCATACTGGGCAGGCAGCTATTACTTTGATATTCTTCACGGCATTGAGCCAGTACAGTATATTTCACAGCTAGATGCAGATGTTCTTACTGAAGAACCTACCCTTGCCCGTGTAGACTGGAATGGTCAGGAAGAAGATATGTACTTCTATGACGGCTGTGCTTTTGTTGGTAACTTAGCTTTTACTGACATAGTTGCTACCTATGGCAATGGTGATGCAATGGCAGTCTATCAAAACCGTGTAGGTTTGATTGGTTGCCATCCAGAAAGTGAAGAGTGGTGGTATGAGCTTGAAGAAATGGACGGCTGGCATGAAGGCCGTCATAATGAACTTTTGTGTGAATTTGTGGAAGGTCTATGAGCATTAAACAGTACTTAGATGCAGCAAGTCAGGCTTATTATGCTGGTTTTCCTATTATCAGTGACCAGCAGTTTGATCGCCTAGCTGAAGCCGCAAGGTATTCAGCCGTAGGTGCACAAGTTATGGGCACTAAGTCTAAGCACTACTATCCTATGTACTCACTGCAAAAGCACTATGAGGATGAGGGCAAGCCTAATCCCATTGCTGGCATGGGTGACGTTAGTATGAGTGTTAAACTTGACGGCGCGGCTATCAGCCTGCTCTATGTAGACGGTGAACTGGTGCAGGCGCTGACTCGTGGCGATGGAGTGGAGGGTCAAGTAATTACTGACAAGTTGTTTAGCAGCACTAGTCTAGTTCCACATACTATAGCACACTCCGGTGTGCTACAAGTTACTGGCGAGATTGTGGCTCCAAGTCACATACCAAATGCTCGTAATTATGCCGCAGGTGCATTAAATCTTAAAGATGTCACTGAATTTGCCACGCGTGCAATTACTTTTTTTGCATATGGTGTTCAACCATTTATAGGTCAAACCTATGATGCAGATATGCATATGCTTAAACACTTTGGTTTTAACACTGTACAAGAAACTGACTTAGAAAAAATCTATCCCACAGACGGCGTAGTGTTCCGACTCAACAATAATCATCAGTTTGAAGAGTTAGGTTATACCAGCAAACATCCTCGCGGTGCTTATGCTCGCAAAGAGCGCGCTGAACACGTAGAAACTAAATTGCTGGATGTTGAGTGGCAGGTTGGTAAGAGTGGCAAAGTAACACCAGTGGCAATCCTTGAGCCAGTATTAGTAGGCGATGCTTTAGTAAGCCGAGCCACTTTAAACAATCCAGGCTTTATTGAAGCCCTAGGCCTGGAGCTAGGTGATACTGTAGCTATTATTAGGGCAGGAGAAATTATACCCTGCGTATTGCACAAGGTAGAGGCATAGAAAATTTTGACTTGCAAAGTAGCAGCTAATACTGTATAATACATTATTAAATTTGAAAAACGCCTAATGAAGATAAAAATTCCCACCAATTGTCCGTGTTGCAACTATACCCTAGAGCTTGTTAACGACCAACTTTTTTGTCGTAATCAAGCCTGTAGTGCACAGCTGGGTAAAAAGTTGGAACATTTTTGTAAAACCTTAGGTATCAAGGGCATGGGTGCTAAGACACTAGAGAAACTTCAGTTAACTGATATTACTGAGATTTACTATCTCGAACTAGATCAAATTATTGAGTCTTTGGGTAGTGAAAAAATTGCAGTAAAATTGTTAGATGAAATTAATCGGTCTCGACATAGTGACTTAGCAACCATCCTACCTGCTTTTAGTATTCCGCTAGTAGGCAACACAGCCGCACAAAAAATTGCAAAAGTAGTCAACAACGTTGATGAAATTACCTCAGAGCGGTGCAAACAAGCAGGTCTAGGAGAAAAAGTTACTAATAATCTACTCTTTTGGCTAGGGACAGATTTTCAGGAAATAAGGGAGTTCTTGCCATTCTCCTTTACAGTAGACAATAAACCAGTAGCCAATACAACCGGCAAAACTGTTTGTATAACTGGTAAACTAGCTTCATTTAAAACTAAGGCGGAAGCCACTAAAGCACTGGAAGATATGGGATTTAAGGTTACTGAATCGGTAACTAAACAAACCAATTATCTAGTTGATGAAGATAATAAGGGCAGCTCAAAACGTACTAAAGCCAATCAGCTTGGTATTACAATCATCGAAAACTTATCACAATTTTTACAAGAGAAAACATATGACTGAAAAACTTAAAAAATGGTCTGACGAAGCAGTTGCACAACTACTACAAATCGTTGGAAACGAATCCCCTGTGTCGGTTCAGCGGGTTGAAGCTGCCGCTGAAGCGCTGGAAGTTTCTACTCGTAGCGTAGCCGCTAAACTTCGCCAACTTGATCGTGAAGTTGCTAGCATGGCCAAAGAAAAGGTCAGCGCATTTAGTGAAGAAGAAAGCCATCAGCTATTCAACTACGTTACTAATAGTCCTGGCGCATTTACATACAAGCAAATTGCTGAGGTATTTGCTGGTGGCAAATTTACTGCCAAACAAATTCAAGGCAAACTTCTTGCTCTTGAGCTAACTGGTTCAGTAAAGCCTGCTGAAAAAGTAGAGGTTGCTCGCACTTACACAGAAGCCGAAGAGTCCAAGTTTGTGCAAATGGCTGAGCGTGGTCAATACATCGAAGATATTGCTACAGCACTAGGCAAGACGGTTGCCTCAGTTCGTGGCAAGGCACTTAGCCTTACTCGTAAAGGTCAAATTGCAAAGATCCCTGCACAACGTGAATCACACGCTAAAGATCAGGTTGATCCAATCGTAGCTCTTGGCGAGCGTATTGCCAGCATGACTGTTGCAGAAATTGCTGCTGCAGTTGACAAAACAGAGCGCGGTCTTCGTACCCTGCTTACCCGTCGCGGCATCAACGTTGCTGATTATAAAGGCGCTGATAAAAAGGCCAAAGCAGAAGCAAAAGCTGCTGCTTAATAGTCACTAAGCAATAAGGCTGGGAGTTTTTTACAGGCTCCCAGCCTTTTTTACTTTGGAAACCAGTAAATGAAAGTTACAATTACCTATCACGACTCTGAGTCGTTTACTGTGGAAGAAGTAGTAAAGCAAGCAGTTCATAACTATGGCCGTTTAGCTCAGGTTGAAGTAATGCCTGATTCTACAATGGCCTATGATCATATCTATTTTGGTTTACAACAACTTATTACTCATGAGCAATTAAGTTTATTGTTTGATAAAGGCAGCAGGTATCAGCAAGACATTAAACGCTTGCGCGATCAAATTATTTACAAGGTAACGGAAATTGTAGACCAGGTATTTATAGATAATGAATCTAAGGTAGGTTAACATGGATGTTTCAGCCGTAGTCTTAAACAAATTGCTTCAAGAGCAAAGCCTAGATATTTGGGCAAAGCTGAAGCTAGTGTTTTTAGATCCGGCTTACTCGTCCTTGTACAGTGTTATCAATAAGCATTATGAAAAATACAATGCTATACCAAATTTTGATGACTTAGAACTTACACTGCGAGAAGGTCCGGCAGCAAAAACTCTAGCAACGCTAAAGCTAACTGAAATACCAGATGTAAGTGCAGAAATAGCTCTTGACGCACTTATAGATAGCTACACACAAAACGAAACAGTAAAATTACTGGATAAGTTTGTGGACAAACTGCCGCTTTACGACTCCAATGAAATAAAAGAAAATTTAGCCACAATTGCACTTACAATTGAGGAAAAAACACATACCAGCGAAAAAGTCTTTACAATGGCTGATATGTTAATGTTCCAACACCCAGAAGATTTGGAAAAAGAACGTGTTTATCTTGGACTTAACAATACTTTTGATGCTGTGCTTGGTGGTGTTGCTAGGCAAGAACTCATTCTTATCGGCGGTAAACGAGGCAGTGGTAAAAGTATTACTAGTAGCAATATTTTTGTTAATCAGTATCAGGCTGGAAATAGTAGTCTTTACTTTTCTATTGAGATGACTGCATACGAAACTATGCAACGAAACCTGGCAATCTTAGCCAATGTAAATTTGCAGAACCTAAAGCAAAATAGACTAACAGATCAAGAATTGTTAAAAGTAGTTAAAGTTAGATCACAAATGTTTGATGGCGCAGAGTGCTTAGTTGATGAGTTTTTACGACACCGTGACAGATTTAAATTTGAAGAAACACTAATTAGAAACTTTAAACTAAAACCAGATAATCAGATGATTATTGTAGATGACAGAGATTTAACACTGGGGGCTATTGATCTGCATATTGGTAAAACTAAAGCAAAGTTTGGTGATAAACTAGCAGTTGTAGTAGTAGACTATGTTAATCAGATTATTATAGAAGGCAATAGTCAGTATGATTGGCAACCTCAAATTGAAGTTTCAAAGAAACTAAAAAACTTGGCTAGAAAATACGAAGTAGTAATAGTAAGTCCATATCAAATTGATGCTAGTGGCGAGGCAAGATTTGCCAAAGGCATCCTAGACGCAGCAGATATAGCACTAGTAATGGAGGCACATGAAAAAGACGCACAAGCAATTAGTTTTGAAACAACAAAGATTCGTGGGGGAAAGGAGATGGCATTTACTTGCCCTATTGATTGGGACACACTCAGAATATCCCCCCAAAGTATTGACCAACCATCTAAAAAAGAACCTGTTAAAAAAGCAGGGGGCAAGAAAGATAATCAGACACAAGAACTCGCAACTGATTTACCTTGGAACGCATAGAAATGGATCCCGTTTTAGACTTGATTCAAAAAAACGGATTGCAATTCCAGGTGTCCGGTCGCGACTACTTAATCAAATGTTTAAATCCAGAGCATCCGGACACGAATCCAAGCTTTCGTGTGGATCGTATTAGTGGAATAGCGCACTGCTTTAGTTGTGGATTTAAAACCAATATATTTAAATATTATGGGGTTTTTACTAATCCTATACCTATAAAAATTGCGAAACTAAAAGAAAAACTACAAGACTTAAAAACTCAGGCAGTGGGTTTAGATATTCCAGCAGGTGCTACTGCCTATACTAAAACTTTTCGTGGAATTAGTCAGCAAACACTTAAGTACTTTGAAGCATTTTATACACATCAAGTAGAAAAACTACAAGATCGCATAATATTTCCTATAAAAGATATAACTGGTAAAACTGTAGTATATGTAGCCAGACATACCCTAAGCAACGGCAATCCTAGATACATCAACTACCCTAGCAAAGTTCAAATTCCACTATTTCCTCCACAAATACCCAGCGGACATAAAAGTTTGGTACTAGTGGAGGGAATATTTGATATGTTAAACTTATACGATAAGGGTTTAAAAAATGTTGCCTGTACATTTGGTACAAATACCCTGCAAGCTGATACAAAGCTAAAACTATTTCCTTATAGAGTACAAGGTGTTACACATATATACATCTTGTTTGACGGAGACAATGCCGGAGAAAAAGCAGCAGAAAGTTTAAAAACAACGCTTGAACAACTAGAATTTATAGTAGAAGTTATTAAATTGCCGGACGGAACAGATCCTGGTGATTTAGATCAGATTGATGTGCAAAGCATTGCCGAATATATTAAAAAATAACTTGACTTTACTAGTCTGATACGCTATAATAAAGTATTACTGGAGAATCAATGAAACGAGTTGCCCTAATTGATAAAGCACCAAATCGTACAAACTACCGGGAATATTTTCCTTTTGAGTTTGAACATTTTCACATGAGTCAGGTGCCAATTACAAAATTATTGAAAAAAGACGTTACACTAGAGTTCGACCCTAAACCGTATGATCTTGTCATCCTAGTAGGCGCTGAGGCTGCTAAAGAGTATGCTAAAGTTACTAGTGTAACAAACTATGCCGGTCAGCTGGTCAATGAAAAATTTGTGCCGATTACAAATCCAGCTATGCTAGCGTTTAAGCCAGAAGGCAAGCCTGATTTTCAACGAGCCGTAGATAAGATTCTTAAGTATTACAATGATAGTGTTGCTGCACCTACTACTGGCGATTTTGCTGGTATTGATGACACAAACCAAGCCAAAGCCTATTTACAAGAAATCTTGGACAATGCCCAAGGTTATGTGGCTTGGGACACGGAAACAACTGCACTTTACCCACGAGATGGATACGTACTTGGAGTCTCGTTAACCTACAAAGCTAAACAGGGCCGATACATTACCACAGACTGCATGGATGAGGAGTGTATTGAATTGTTGCAAAAGATTGCCAACGAATTTTATACCATTTTTCATAACATGAAATTTGACTATAAAATGATCCGGTATCATCTTGACATTGATTTTCCTAGGGACAGGGTACATGACACTATGGTCATGCACTATGCACTAGACGAAACTGATAGTCACGGCTTAAAGCAATTGGCGTTAAAGTACACGGACTACGGCGATTATGATAGTGCACTAGACGAATTTAAGCGGGATTATTGCACACAACATGGCCTGCTACAAGAGCAATTTAGCTATGATTTAATTCCATTTGATATTATTAGCGAATATGCCTCAATTGACACAGCAGTAACTTATGAACTGTTTCACAAGTTCTGGCCACTTGTTCAGGCTAACCATAAAATTAGCTGGGTTTATAAAAACTTGTTAGTAGACGGCACACTATTCTTAATGGATATGGAAGAAGTAGGTATTCCTATTTGTAAAGACCGTATGGCCAGAGCCAACTTATATCTAGACGAACAGATTCAAGAAGCCAAAGAAGTAGTATTTGGTTTTGATGCAGTCAAACAATTTGAGCAAGCTAGCGGTAAAATTTTTAATCCTAATAGTGTAATGCAATTGCGTGAAGTGTTGTTTGACTACTTGGGCCTAGAGCCCACTGGCAAGAAAACTGGTACTGGTGCAATTTCAACTGATGCTGAGGTCCTAGCACAACTTGCTGAAGAACACGAGTTGCCAGGTGCTATTCTTAAGGTTCGACAGTTGAGTAAAATTCAAAATACCTATATTCAAAAAATCTTACCGGAATTAGACAAAGATGGGCGAATTCGTACAAATTTTAATCTTATTTTTACCACTAGTGGCCGGTTGTCTAGTAGTGGCAAATTCAACGCTCAGCAGATTCCACGCGACAACTCAATCATCAAAGGATGTATCCGCGCACCCGCTGGATACAAAATAGTCTCACAAGACTTGGCTACAGCTGAAATGTACTATGCTGCTGTACTCAGCGGCGACAAAAACCTACAACAGGTATTTTCCAGCGGCGGAGACTTTCACAGCACAATTGCTAAAATGGTTTTTAACCTACCATGTCCTGTGGAAGCTGTTAAAAAAGAATATGGTAGTATGCGTCAAAGTGCTAAAGCAATTTCATTTGGTATTCTTTACGGTAGTGGTGCTAATAAAGTTTCACAAACCGTTAGCAAAGCAACTGGCGAAGTATACCCCGTAGAGCAAGCCCGTGAAGATATTAAGGCGTACTTTACTAAATTTAGCAGACTAAAACACTGGCTAGACGAGCGTAAGAGCTTTATTGAACAAAATGGATTTACTTACAGCTTTTTTGGCCGTAAACGTAGACTGCCTAATGTATTCAGCAGCGATAAGGGTATTGCAGCACACGAAGTACGCAGTGGTATTAACGCTGAAGTACAGTCACTAGCCAGTGATGTTAACCTATTAGGCGCTATGCGAACTGCTAGACATATTGTACAAGAAGGTTTAGACGCAAAGATCTTTATGCTTGTACACGACTCTATTGTGGCTGTAGTAAAAACCGAACACGTTAAAGACTACTGCCAAATATTAAAACTAAATACTCAGCATGATCACGGTTGCAGTATTTTGGGTACGCCTATTGGTGTTGACCAAGACGTAGGCGACGACTACAGTTTTGGAGATTTTGAGGTGCAGTATGAACTTACTGGAGATAAGCTGGCCCGTGTTTAGATTGGGTGAACATAAACCTATTGTAGAAAATAACCTTGTCTACTACTCAAAAGAGTATGTAGACAAGGAGTCGCTAGAAACTAAAATAGGCTTGCGTATTGTAGACGACAAATCTGTGCAAGGAGCTACATTAGGCTTGCGTAGATTGGCCATAGTAGGTGCTAGGCTTTTTCCTATACGTCAAGCACTGTACTTTTTGGGCGATTTAATAAAAATAGCCAAACAAACTACGTGGTTTATTGACAACACCGGAAAAATATTTCAGTACAGAAAAACCAGCCGCGCCAAGCTGGCTGCGCACAAGATCACAAAAGTTTTGCCACTTGAGGGTATGGGTGCGATCGTAGAAGTGCAAGATCTACCACATAGATTTAAATGTATGTATGCACCTAAACCAGATCAATACTATGCTGGTGTGTTGCGTTGGGGTTTAGGTTATGTATTATATGGATTTTACAATGAAGCATTTAAAACAACGCATAGGTTAGTATAGTGGCTAAAGCAATTATCTCTAACAGAATTTACTTGGATAATCCTGGTGTGGAAGAAACCAAGCAGATTATTAAAACTCTTACTTATAAAATCCACAAAGATACAGGCAGCAAGCAATTTAGTACAGTAGAAACTATTCGTAACTATAAAATCCTGCCTAAAAACATTCTTAGCTTGCCGCAAGGTAGACTGGACTTAATACCCAGTGGCTATGAAATTGTAGATAAACGCACACAAGTACCAGTACCTTTTCCTGACCCTAAATTTGCACTACGTGACACACAGCAGGTAGTTTATGATGAAATTCAGGATACTTGCTTTATTAACGCACTAGTAGGTTGGGGCAAAACTTTTACTGCACTTCACGTAGCAAAAAAATTAGGTCAAAAAACACTAGTAGTTACACACACTACTGCATTGCGAGATCAGTGGCGTGAAGAAGTAGAGGTGTTATTTGGTATGCAAGCAGGTACTATTGGTGGTGGTAGCATGGATTGGGAAGATCATGCTATTACAGTAGCTAATGTACAAACACTAGTAAAACACAGTGCAAAACTGGCTAAAGAATTTGGTACTATCATCCTAGATGAAGCACATCACTGCCCTGCTAGTACTTTTTCACAATTAATAGATGATTTTCATGCACGTTATAGAATAGCACTTAGCGGTACTATGATCCGGAAAGACGGCAAGCACATAATGTTTGCTGATTTTTTTGGCAGCAAGATATATAAACCACCACAATCGCATACTTTAAATCCAGAAGTTAAACTAATACAAACTGGTATTACACTAAAACCTGGCGCTACTTGGGTAGAAAAAATTAACAATCTTACAGAGGATGTGGACTATCAAGCATTTATTTCTGGATTAGCAAAAATTCAAGTTGCACTTGGACATCAAGTCTTAGTTATTGCAGACAGAGTTGGATTTTTACAAAAGGTAAAAGAATATGTTGGAGAAACCTGTGTGTTGGTTACTGGCGAAACCAATTTTGAACAACGCCAACAAATCAAACAACAATTACTCACAAAAGAAAAAATGTGCATTGCTGGCAGCCGCCAGATCTTTAGCGAGGGCATCTCTATAAATTCACTTAGTTGTGTTATCTTAGCCGTACCTATTGCAAATGATAGCTTACTAGAACAGATTGTTGGCAGAATTCAGCGTCAACATGAGGATAAACTACAACCAGTAGTCTTAGATATGCAATTTTCAGGTTTTATGGATAAAAAACAAAACAGGGATAGGCTTGGATTTTATATGCGTAAAGGCTGGGACATTGAACTGGTATAAAAATTTACACTTGTAAATCCATACATACTATGATATAATATATTCTTAAATCCTAATAATGACTTTATTTTTTAACTTTGATGTTTTGCTTCAGGATACACTAGGTAACTCTGAATACATGGTTGAAGCCTTATACAAATTTTACCGAGGCGTAACTATACCAAAAAACAAACACGAAAAATACAAGCCACTGCGGAGACTGCGGGCAGGCAGTAGTTTTTTACTAAACCCTGAACCGTTTTTTAAACACACGGGCATAGACTCAGCATATAGAGCACAGTACATTAGATTAGCTGCATTAAGAAATTACGGTTTATATAAAACCTATCAGATTAAATCTGTAGACTTAACACTATATCCTGACGTTGATTTAAACAACATAAAATCAAACCCGCTTTTAATTATTGCAAACAAACAAATTAAATTTATACACGAGGAAACTTAAAAATGGCACTAACCTTTAAGCAAACCAAAGGTCGCGCACAAAAAAGCTCAGTTGAAAGCTACGAGTACAAAGACGGTGAAAATACTGTTCGCTTAATTGGCGGGGTATTACCACGCTATGTCTACTGGGTCAAAGGTACTAATAATAAGGACATTCCTATTGAGTGTCTTGCTTTTAGTCGTGACAAAGAGAAATTTGACAATCTAGAAAAAGATTGGGTTCCTGAATTTCATCAAGATCTTCGTTGCAGCTGGAGTTATGCAGTTAACTGCATTGACCCTAAAGAAGGTAAAGTAAAGGTACTTAATCTTAAAAAGAAACTATTTGAACAGATTCTTACAGCAGCAGAAGACTTGGGTGATCCTACTGATCCAGAAACTGGTTGGGACGTAGTATTTCGCAGAGTAAAAACTGGTCCACTAGCATATAACGTAGAATACACACTACAAGTACTACGTTGCAAACAGCGTGCTCTTAATGCTCAAGAACTTGAACTAGCAGAAAAAGCACTGCCTATTGACGAAAAATATCCTCGTGCAAATCCTGATGAAATTAAAGCACTACTTGAAAAACTACAAGCTGGCGTAGAAGAAGAGCAGTCTCAAAACGATCAAGAAGCTGTAAAAGAGCTAGGTTAAACACAAAGCCCGCTAAAGCTAATACTTTAGCGGGCTATTTTGTCTGGTGCAAAATGCAAATATTATTCACAGCAGATATACATATAAAACTGGGTCAGAAAAATGTGCCTATTGATTGGGCTAAAAATAGATTTCAGTTATTTACAGAACAATTTAAAAAGATGCAGCAGCATGCTGACCTAGTAGTTTTAGGCGGTGATATATTTGACCGCTTACCTACTATGGACGAGGTTGAGTTATACTTTGACTTAATTGCTAGTATTGATGTAGAGTGCATACTCTACCCTGGCAATCATGAAATGCTTAAAAAAGATACTACATTCTTAAGCTATTTAAAACGTGCTACTACTAGAATCAATCCATTAGTAACTATTGTAGATGACTTTTATACCAGACATGGCATTGATTTTGTGCCCTACAATAAACTAAAAGAACTAGAAACTACAAAGTACACTTTTCAAGAAAAGATTCTTTGTACTCATGTTCGCGGGGAAATTCCACCACACGTTAAACCGGAAATTGACTTAACATTATTTGATCGTTGGCAAAAGGTATTAGCAGGAGATTTGCACAGCTATGAGAACTCACAAAGAAATATTATATATCCAGGCAGCCCTTATACTACTAGCTTTCATCGTAGCAGGGTTGATACGGGCGCTGTTTTACTAGATTGTGATAGTTTAACGCATATGTGGTTGCCTTTTGAATTACCACAACTTATTAAGCAAACCGTAGGTGTACATGACCCTAAACCGCAGACCCTATTTCATCATACTGTTTATGAAATTGAAGGCGACTTGCATGAATTAGGGCAGCTAGAAGACAGCGACTTAATCGACAAAAAGGTAGTTAAACGTGCACAGGAAACTCAGCTAATCCTAGATCCAGAACTTAGCCTAGGCGAAGAAGTACGTGAGTACTTAACCTATATTCTACAACTTAATGAATCCGCGGTTACTGAAACACTAAAAGAATTTTACAATTACGCGGATAAGCTAGAATGATTATACTAAAACAATTAACGTGGTCTAATGCTTTTAGCTATGGTTTAAGCAACAAGATTGATTTTACCACTAGTCCACTTATTCAGCTTGTGGGTAAAAACGGTCATGGTAAGAGTAGCATTGCACTAATCCTAGAAGAAGTTTTATTCAACAAAAACAGCAAAGGCATTAAAAAAGGCGATATCCTAAACCGATACATCAAAGACAAGCAATATCAAATTGAATTAGTATTTGACAAAGATGGTTGCGAGTATAGGATTGAAAGCAAACGTGGTACACAACAACAAGTAAAGCTTTACAAAGGTCTAGAAGACGTTAGTGGGCATACGGCTACTACTACCTATAAACTAATAGAACAGCTTATTGGGATAGATCATAAAACCTTTTCGCAGATTGTTTATCAATCACACGCAGGTAGCTTGGAGTTTTTAACCAGTGCTGATACTGCTAGAAAGAAGTTTTTAATTGAACTGCTTAACTTAGGCAAGTACACACAAGCTGGAGAAGTATTTAAACAGGCGGCTGCGGAAGTAGGTAAAGACCTTACAGAAGCACAAGCTAAACTGGGTACTATTCAGCAGTGGATTGCTAAATATAGCAAAACAAATTTTGAGCCAAAAGGTTATACTCCGGTTTCGGTTTTAGATGATAGTCTAGTTGCAGAGGCTAGTAGACTTTCAACTACTATTCAAGATATAGAAAAAACTAATAAAAAAATTACGCAAAATAATACTTATAGGCAGCTAAAAGATAAAATCAACCTACTACCAGTGCCCAACAAACCTGATGGTGACATAAGCGTAGCAGTAAGTAAAAAAGCTGAATACGATAAAACTATTCAGGACGCTACCCTATTCAAAAAGAAGATGACAGCCCTGCATGGCAACTGTCCTACTTGCCTACAGGCTATTGACAGTGAAAAAACTAAAAACTTAGTTGCAGAACAGGATGGAATTATCCTAGTAGCTAAGGCACAAGTAGATCGCGAAACTGCAAAAATTAAAACTTATCAAGAAGAATTAAGCAACTGGAATACAGCACAACGCAATCAAGAAGACTGGGAAAAATATCATCAGCTAATCGATACAGAACTACCCGAAAATCTATTGGATGAGGCAATATTACAAAAACAATTAAAAGATTTGCAACAGCAAATAGCAAAAACAAAACAAGATATTGTTACAGCAGAAAAACATAATCAAGAAGTTACTATTCATAACAATCGACTAGAGTTGATAAAATCACAAATAGTTGAAATGGAAACGGAACTTGCTGAATGGACTGCAAAGGCTAATCAATTAACTGCAAAACTAAATACTATAAATACACTAGTAAAAACTTTTAGTACTACAGGTTTAGTAGCATATAAAATTGAAAATCTTGTTAAAGACCTAGAGGGTATTAGTAATGAATATCTAGGCGAATTGAGCGGTGGTAGATTTCAAATCAGTTTTCAGATTAGCGGCAGTGACAAATTAAATGTTGTTATTACCGATAATGGAACAGATATTGATATCTTAGCTCTTAGCGGGGGTGAACGAGCCAGGGTTAATGTGGCAACACTATTAGCAATCAGAAAGCTAATGCAAAGTTTAAGTCACAGTAGAATTAACTTGCTAATCTTGGACGAAACTATTGAAGCCCTAGACGTAGACGGTAAGGAGAAATTGATTGAAGTCTTACTCAAAGAAGAATCGCTCAATACCATACTCGTTAGTCACGGATTCAGTCACCCACTATTGGAAAAGGTACACGTTGTTAAACGCAACAACATTTCAACAATCGAGGGATAATAATATGTATAAAATCGAACACGTAATTAATGCCAAAGCTACTGCAGTTATTGATGGCAGGGAAACAGAACTTTTTGTAGGCGATCACCTTACTGAGGAACAGTTGGCTACGCTAAAAGTCTATGGCGATAAATTGATCTATAGAATTGATCAAAATTGCACTGGAGAAGTTTGCGGAGTAGATATTGAAGCACACTTACCACAGCCTTCAACAGCTGAAGTTTCTATACCTGCTGCAAAATCTGTAGAGTCAACAACTACTAAGTAATGGTTGACTCTAGAGCTAAAGGCGCTAGAACTGAAATAGTAATCAGGGATCTTCTTCGTAAACACACCCGTTTAGGGTGGGAAAGGGTTCCTGGTTCAGGTGCATTAGATGAAAAACATGGATTAAAAGGCGATCTTTACGTTCCTAACTATAGCAATACTTTTTGTGTAGAAGCTAAAGGATACGCAGACGATCACCTAACTAGCGCGGTATTATCATCTAAGACTCCACAATTACTAGAATTTTGGCAACAAACTATTCGTCAAGCTAAACAAGTTAATAAACTACCACTGTTAACTTTTAAACATGATCGCAGTAAAATATTTGTAGCATTTAGCAGTGACTACTGTATACCAGAAAACTATCATCACTTTTATGTGTACAGACAACCACATAGTTTTTATGTTGCACTGTTAGAAGACTGGTTGACTTTTGAGCAGCCACAATTTGTCACTTGACTTAACCGCTGAATTTTAGTATAATATTAGATGAAAAATATTTTAATAAAGCCAACACTAGACTGGATATACAATGATTATAAATCCAATCGTTACAGGTTTACTATGGAGCTGGTTGCTTGGGCTCTTAGTATTGGGTGTGCTATTATCATGGCTGGAACAGTACCAAACCCTCCACTTGTGGCTCTTTATCCCGCTTGGATTACTGGTTGTACTATCTATGCCTGGTGTGCTTGGTCTCGTCGTTCATTTGGTATGCTTGCTAACTACTTATTGCTCGTCTCCATTGACCTATTTGGCTTTATAAGACTACTAACCGCAGGATAACATGAGTAAAACATTTCAACAAGTTACAGAACAAGAAAACTGCTTAATGGTAGTAGATGCATTAAACTTAGCTTTTCGCTGGAAACATAGCGGTGCTACGGATTTTGCTGAAGACTACAAACGCACTATAGAAAGTCTAAAGAAAAGTTATAAAGCCAAGTGGGTTGTCGTTGCGGCAGATCAGGGATCAAGCAGCTATCGCAAAGCAATCTATCCTGAATACAAGCAAAATCGTAAAGATAAATTTGCTGAACAAACCGATGCTGAACGTGCTGCTTTTGAATTGTTTTTTGAGGACTATCAGGCGAGCCTAGATAATATTCGCGCAACTACAAACTATCCAGTTATACAATTTAAACAAACTGAGGCTGACGACATTGTTGCATATATTGCTAGTATTCATCATTTGTTACCTATTGATCACGTATGGATGATTTCAAGTGATAAAGACTGGGACTTGCTAGTAGGTGAAAAAGTAAGTAGATTTAGCTATGTAACCCGCAAAGAAGTTACTGCTAATAACTGGCATACTCACTATGACTTTCCGCACGAGCATTATATTTCTATAAAATGCTTAATGGGCGATAGTGGAGATAATGTATTAGGAGTAGAGGGCATTGGTCCAAAACGTGCTCAACAATTAATTAGTGAGTATGGTACTGCACTAGATATAGTAGCAGAATTGCCTATTCAAAGTAAACTAAAATATATTAAAACACTAAATCAGAGTGGCGATAGAATTTTACTCAACTATCAACTTATGGACTTAGTCACCTTTTGCAAGGATGCACTAGGTGAAAACACCAAACAAATAGATGAAATTTTAAAAGATTATTGTAAGGATTGATATGGTTAGTACAAGAGCCCAAGTAATTACGCGTCGTACCTATAACAGGCCGATTTCAGACGACGGAAAACAATTTGAAACTTGGCAAGAAACAGTTGCCCGTGTAATCGACCATCAAGCATGGTTGTGGGAACGTGCACTCAATCGTGAATTGAATGATGTAGAATACGCAGAATTGTATGACTTAGAGCAGCTAATGCTGGATCGTAAGGTTTTGATGAGCGGTCGTACACTATGGCTTGGTGGTACACAGGTAGCTAAAACTCGTGAGGCTAGTCAATTTAACTGTAGCTTTACTCATGTAGAAACTGTATACGATGTAGTAGATGTGTTATGGCTGTTGTTGCAAGGTTGCGGAGTAGGATTTAAACCTATTGTGGGTACTCTTAATGGATTTTCAAAACCAATTAAAAATATCCGAACTGTTCGTAGCACACGCACTGAAAAAGGCGGCAATGAGTACAACACAGAAACTTGGGACGCCACAACAAAAACTTGGACGCTACAAATTGGCGACAGTGCAGAAGCATGGGCTAAAAGTATTGGCAAACTTATGGCTGGTAAATATCCCGCTGATACTCTGGTTCTGGATTTTAGCCAGTTACGTCCCGCAGGTGAGAGGTTAAAAGGTTATGGTTGGATTTCTTCAGGTGATACTGCAATTAGTGCTGCATATACTGCTATTGCCAATATCCTTAATGGTCGTGCTGATAGTCTACTTACTAGGATGGATATTCTGGACATTATTAACCACCTGGGGACTATTCTTAGTAGTCGCAGAAGTGCTGAAATCGCTCTTTTTGACTATAGTCAGCCTGAGTGGGAAGAATTTGCAGTAGCTAAAAAAGACTGGTGGTTACACAACAACGAGCATCGTACGCAGAGCAATAATTCACTGGTATTTAATGAAAAACCACAGCGTGAAGATTTAGAAAAAATCTTTCAGCTAATGCAGGAAGCAGGCGGTAGTGAGCCAGGATTTATTAATGCTGTGGAAGCACTGCGTCGTGCACCTTGGTTTAAGGGTGCTAATCCTTGTGTAGAAATCTTATTGGGCAACAAGAGCTTTTGTAACTTAACAGAAACTGATCTAGCCAAATTTAAAGGCGACAATGCTGGACTACATGCAGCTATCAGACTAGCAGCACGTGCTAACTATCGCCAAACTTGTGTTGACTTGCAAGACGGTATTCTACAAGAAAGTTGGCACCTTAACAACTATTTCTTGCGTTTATGCGGTGTAGGCCTAACAGGTATTGCAATGCGTCCAGATATGGGTAGTTATGACTACGAATACTTAAAACGCACAGCAACTAGCGCTGCAGTGGGAATGGCTCAAGAATTAGGATTGCCTAGTCCTAAAAATGTAACTTGTGTTAAGCCCTCTGGTACCCTAAGCAAGATTATGGACACTACCGAGGGTGTTCACAAGCCATTGGGCAAGTACATTTTCAACAATGTACAGTTTTCAAAACACGATCCGGTAGTAGAAAAACTACGCGAAGCAAACTATCACGTAATTAATCATCCAGTAGATGATAGCGGCGTGTTAGTTACCTTTCCAGTATGCTGGGACGGTGTAGTGTTTGATAAAGTTGATGGCAAAGAAGTCAACTTGGAAAGTGCAGTTACACAGCTAGAACGCTATAAACTACTGCAAACTTCGTGGAATCAACAAAATACGTCGGTAACTATTAGCTATGATCCTAGTGAGATCCCACACATTATTAGCTGGTTACTAGACAACTGGGATTGTTATGTAGGCGTAAGTTTTATCTACCGTACAGATCCTACAAAAACAGCCAAAGACTTAGGCTATTTATACTTACCACAAGAAGTAGTAGACGAACGTACTTATAAAGATTATGCAGCTCAATTGGGTCCAGTGCTATTAGACGGTGCTAATAGTTTTGATGAAATTGTAGATGCAGAGTGTGCAACCGGGGCCTGTCCCATTCGTTAATTTTTACAATATGAAAACATTCCAATTTGAACTAACCGAAGACGAAGCTAACGTAATCCTTGCAGGACTACAAGAACTACCTGCTAAAGTGTGCAATCCACTTAGTCAAAAATTAATTGAACAAGCCAAACAGCAAATGCCGGGTCGTACAATTAATCAAAACATTGATGAAAGTGTACAAACCACTGAACAGTTAGGTTAAAAACAAAAAAGCCCCTAAGCAGCAATGCTTAGGGGCTTTTTTATTAATCGTTGTAGGCTAGGATAATCTGTTTACACATTTTACTGCGTACAATGTCTTCGTCTAAGAATCTTACAATCTCCACACCAGGAATGCCTTGTAGTCTACGTACACTATCCTCCAATCCACTGTCCGGAATGTCTACCTGCTTAGGGTCACCGCTAAGAATAATCTTACAACCTTTGCCAATCCTGCTCAGCAACATTTTAAACTCAGTTTTAGTCAAATTTTGCGCTTCGTCTACTAGTACAATAGCATACTCAAAACTCGAACCTCGCATAAATCCAATGGGCCTAGGGTCAATATCTTTGCTTTTAACTGCATACTCGTAAAATCCGCGACCTAAGGTTTTTGTAAACACTGCGTCAAATGGCTGTAAGTACGGTGCGTATTTATCATCAATTTTGCCTGGTAAAAAACCCATGCCACGACCTGTTTCTACGTTTGGTCGGGTTAGGATAATTTTTGAAATTTTTCTGTGAAATAATAAACCCGCGGCGTAACTAGCTGCTACATAAGTTTTACCTGTACCAGCACTACCTATACCAAAAACAATATCATTTTGTTTAATTGCCTCTAGGTAGATACTTTGAATTTCGTTTAGTGGTTTAATTTCCTTGAAACCATTTTCAATAGGATTTTGATGTTCAAGAAGTAGGGCTTTACGAACTTGTTTACCAGAATTATTAGCCATATACAAACCTTGCAATAGGTTAATGAAGATACTTTGCGTACTTTTCACTGCGTGTGTTAATTACATTACTTACATGTTCACGGTTAATATCACAAGCACTACGATTACCATAAAGTGCCGCCTTGGATTTTAAACAAAGTTTCTCCACATTATCAAACCACTGATTAGGATCACACCACGTAGCTAATTTACAAGCTCTGCGTTCATGATCTACACCGCCCACTCCGCCGTTGTAGGCAGCATCTGCAAAAGCATATGCGTGATAAGGATCTTTTACATATTTATTAAAATACTGGTAGTTATCTCGCATCATTAGGGCTAATGTACGGATTTGTAGATCTGGTCGGTCATAAACTACTTGCCACGACAATTCTGCTAATTCTCTAGGATACTTATGTTTTAGTTCTGATAGAGCATCAAACCTAATGGTACCATCTGCTTTAAACGCCCGGGTAATCTGTCCAAGTCCTGCACCTTCTTCACGAGCACTCTTAAGTCTAGACTTAGGATTCCAACAACGTGGATGCTTTAAGTGTATGCAGGATTCGAGCTCTATTAAACTACCAAGGTATGCAGCTTTGGGTGTGTGGCCCAAAGCTTATCTTTTTCTACTTGAACTGTGCTTAGGTGTTCTTGTGCCTGCTGGGGAATATAAGTACTGACTGGTTGTGCATATACCTGTGAGCCGAATAGTGAGAGCAAACCGTAGATAATTAGGCAAAGTCCTAAAAAAGTTAAGCCTGCGCCAGTGGCGGTTTCACGTGCTTTTTTCATTAACTGTTCCATGTCTGCGTAGTCAAATAAGGCACGGCGTGCAAGATGTGCAAACCATACAGCTACAATGGGCGTGGCTAGTTTAGCTAAGAATGGGATAGTCATGTTACCGCCATTAGGGTCGCTGATAAAAAGATACAGCATAACAATAATGGTACCGCCAATCATAAAGACGTTGCGGAAGCGTAGGTGTTCTTTCATGGTTTGTCCAAATTGGAAAGTTTGCGAATAGCTTCAATGCCAGCCGCTTGTTTAAGTGCACACGTGCCGTATAGACCAATAACTTGAATATAGTGCTGGGCTATGTCGTCATATGTAGGATTTTTAGTTAGTGGTGGTAGTAGTTCACAGCCCGTTAATAACTCAGGTTCTACTACCACACGTTTTTGTGTTGCCGCGACTACTGGTGTTTCAGTTGATTTTTTGGAAAAAATTCCGCATCCAGTAAGCGCGGCAACAAGGCAAAAGCTGAATATTGTATTGATTTTCATTTTTCGTTGGCTCGCATAATTGCCTCGCTGATACTATCTACAAAACTGGGTGATGGTAAACACTCACCGTTTTTTACAATAGTAACCGGCTCAGTTTTTAATTGTTCAGTAATTGTTACAATTTGACGATTTAATCGTTGTTGCTTTTTATTAGCCGATTGTTGAGTATTAGTTAAACTACTCTCTAACTGCGTAATTTTATCTTGCAGCTCCTGTTCATATTTTTGCTTGGCTTCCACACACTCTAAGTGTGCCTGCTCATAACCACGATTGTAGACTTTGTTATAGGCAAACATACCTAATACGCCTAGGCCTATAACTATGGCAATAGTAATAATTATTTTTATGTCGTTTAACATTATCTGGCTCTGGCGTATTTAAAAGGTGTTTCTGCAAAAGCTGCAAAAATGTAGGTTACACCATTTGTATTTGGTGCTCCAATATCGTTTCTGTATTTAAAACCATTTGATAATATATCTTGTCCAACATCGGTTACTTCATACCCACTTGTATTTGCTCTTAATCCATAATTAGTAACATTATTGGGATTTCTTGCAGTATCAGTAATCCACCAATCAGAAGTTGAACTTATTGCTTTGATCATAACCCAACGAGGTCTAAACCCGCAATACACAAAAGGTCCGTCCGCACTACCATTGCCTACATAACTGCCAAATCTACTATAACCTTCTATTTCGGCCCAACAATATGCAATTAAATTCTCTATATTATTTGCATAACCGTTATAAGACGTTCCAAAAGTTGTGCTATTAGGACCGCTAGTACCCCAATAATTACCTATATTAATTTGAGCATCCGTACCAAAAACTAAAGTATAATCTTTTTGATTAGACAATAATTTATGATATATAACCCAAGGTGCGCTAGCATTAGTTCTACATTTAACAATTATCATAGCAGGCGCAACACCTAAACCATGACCTACTGTAGCATTAGTAGCTCCTGCACTATAACTTACAATACTAAATCCGGCAGTAGTGTTTGCACGAACTTGACTTGTAAGTGATCCAGCAGTATTAGTTACAGTACTATTACCAGCTTTCCAGTTCCAAGCAACATATGTAGTTCCACTAGTATTAATATTAGTGTTAGATCCAAGATTAAATCCATCAGATGTAAATGTTCCATAAGTAGCGTCATCTAGTTCGCTATAACTAGCATCACTTATTAAACGTACTCCAGATCCTCTAATACTATCTCGTAAAATATTAAATCCGCTTGCAGATCTAGATTTAGTCCACACTAAATCAGGTTGAAATTCAACACCTGTTACCGATTGTGTACTACCATTACCAGTATATGTTACAGCATTAAAATACTTATTAGCCTGTGTAGTACTAGTTGCACCTATTGCGGGTGTGGGTAAATTTTGTGAGCACAGTGTTTTAAATCCACTAGGCGCGGTATAGGCAAATGGGCGTTGACCAAAGTTAGTATTTACTATTGCTGTACTTCCCCACATACCAATAATTGGTTGCATTATTGTATACGTTGGAAATGAAGCATTAGTACCTGCAGCAGGATTTCCACTATTATACCAAGTACCGTTTCTACCAAACCATACTTTTCCTGCATCATTATCATAGGCAATCATCATTACATCGCCATTTGATAAACCACTGCCAGGAAATCCTGTTATACCTCCACTGTTATACAAATATCCATTATTACCATAAATCCAAGCATATGATTCTCCACCAGGATAACTAGCAGGAATTGCTCGTCCCATTGCTATTACGCCTATTTCGCTATAATCTGCAGCATTTGTAAGAGTACTCTCAAAATACCATTTTCCTGTTGTAGGAGCAAATGTTCCTCTTGAATTTGCCCAACTATTAGAAGAAGTTTGAGACTGTAAATTGCCATTAGTTAAAAATACTGTTGATGTATTTGTATCAAGTGGGTTCCAAGTACAATAATTACCACGTACTTCACCACCTACACCAGTGTCTGTGCCATAACTGGTAGGCGAGTCTACTAGACTATCATTGCCCGCACCTGCACTAACACTAAAGTTATTGGGAGTCCAATTGTTGCTGTTACCAGAATAGTCTTTGCCTAAGGTGGTGGCAGTAGTTGCACTATTATCGGAAAAGTTTAAGTAAAATCCATTAGTGCCATAAGTGCCCGTATAATATTTTGGCCGCCATACACCAGTATCTGGATCTGCCTCACCAAAACTTGCGGGTGTAAGCGCTTGACCGTCTACAAAGTTTACTTCGGTCATGTAGCCATCAAAGTAGTTGTATTCGTTATAACCAAGATATTGTGCGGTTGTTGTATTAAACCCAGTATCGTAATTTTGAGAAGGGTAAGTTGCGACTGCAAAAGTAGTTACTTGGACACCGTTTACATAAATTTTTATTCGGTCACTTGCTGTTGATTGTGTTGTATTCATCGCAACAACCAAGTGATACCAAGCAGACGGGTCACGAAATAATTGTGTTGTTCTTACATCATAAGATGATCCATTATAGTTTCTGACTGCAAGTGAGGTATCGTTCCAGAACATTATGGAATCAACAGAAGTGCCATTTGCAAAGAAAGAACGATAATTTAAATCTATTAAGCCACGCTTTACCCAACCACTCCATGTCCATGTGCGACGGTTTCCTGCACTACCAGGAGTACGATTTAAATAAGCAGAGTCAGCATTATTAAATCTCAAACTACGAGCAATTTGTACTACCACACTTATACTAATACTAAAAGCACGTGGGCTATCTTGCAGTTCCTGATCTATAGCATTAATAGTAAAATTATAAGTAGTGGCTACAGTAACACCAGTAATAGTGCCAGATAACACACCGCTACTACTTAAACTTAAACCTGTAGGCAGTGTACTGCCACTGGCTAGTGAATAACTTACTGTTGAATTACTAGTAGCTGCAAGTTGGATACTAATAGCATTATTAGCTAGACTTTCGGGCAATGTGCTGCTAGTAGTCCAAGTTGGTGTAGCACTAAAAGTAATGCCATTAACTCGAATAGCTACTGAACCGTCCGCAGCCACTACATACACCACATAAGTACCTGCACTAGTAGCTGGTAGTTGTGCACGCAGCTCAGTGCTGTTTACAAAACTAACACTGCTAGCACTAGTAGTATTAATTAAAACCTGACTGCCAGTAGTAAAACCAGTGCCTAAGATTTTAATATAACCACCAGCAGTGCTAACCGCAGTATCGTCTAAATTATTATAGCTGCTGTCCGTAACCACAATACTGGTGATTTTGGGTATTGCCGCAGTAGCGTCTGTAATACCATAACCAGCAATGGTAGTAGGTTTATTGACCAAGTCTGTAAAACTACCCGTCGTAGCCACAGTAGCTAAGGCTGTGGCACCACGCTGAAGGTTCCAAGTAGTGCCGTCCCACTTCCAGGTTCTGGTACCATACGTATAGGTCTGATCGAGGGTGGGATTTGCTGGAAAATTCATAGGTTACCCACCTTTAGGATATTTAGCTTTAACAGCCGCAATTAAATCAGCCATTTCACTGGGAAACACACCAGCATGAAATAGTGCGTCTAATTGATCACCAATTGCTGGGTATTCAGCAGCACGTTTGGTGATATAGGAATTAGCATCTACTTTAGCTTGTACTAAGGAGGTGTCATATTCAACCTTATTACCAGTTGCATCAAAAGCATTGCTGCCATCTATATTTACAACAGCGGGATATAAGGCAATTAGTTGTTTTGCAAACTCTACGTTCATGCCGCAATCTCCATAAGAATTATTGATGATGTACCGCTTAATTCACCAAGAAACCCAACCAATGAGCCCCCATTTACACTAAGGTTCATAATTGTGTAAGTTAATGCACTTGTTGATGCTGGTGAATCTAACCAGTTAATTGTGCCACCTATTAAAAATCCACTGAATGCTCCAACACCTGATGTTCCAACTGTTGCAATGTTAGTTCCACTACCATTTCCACTAGTACCTCTGTAAATAGCAACTTGTAGTCCACCACCACCATTATTATAAACATTACTACTTGTTGCAATAACCATAATCCTACTAGAAGTAGATGCAGGAGTAATAGTTGCAAATAAATTAGTCGTTACAAATGAACCACTTGTTGTATAAGCATTGCCGGTTTTTGTACCTTGCACTACTTGCAAAACTTTACCAGCACTAACAGTACCCCAACTAGCTGAAGTACCGTCAGTAGTCAAGTATTTACCACTATTACTAGTCTGTGTGGGTAGGGCATTAATAGTACCCCAACTAGTATTTGTGCCATCAGTAGTCAAGTACTTACCACTATTACTAGTTTGTGATGGTAGTGAACCAATACCAACAACATATGATAATGAAGTCCAGGCCGCAGCACCTGTACCTATTTTAAATTTACTAGTATCAGTTTCTACACCCAGCTCACCAACTGCCAATGTAGGATTAGCACTAGTCCACTGTGCTGCTGTGCCATTACGTAATTGAATTTGTTGAGCCATTATGGCGTGCCTCCAATAATTGCAGGGGTTCCACCATAATTACTGGTAGGAGTTCCGCCGTCTATGTTTCCAAATGCGATATATAGATTGTCACTGGGATAGGATAGTTCAATCCACTGCGAACTATCCGCATCCACATAATAAGTGTATTCTACACCATTTGTAGTATTAATCCACTTGGTACCACTAACTGGATAATTAGGTGCAATTGAACTAGTAAAAATTGCAGGTGCTTGTACTAGTGGTACTATGTTCCAGGCAGTGCCATTCCAACGCCAAGTTTTGTTTGCGTAGGTATAGGTCTGATTTAGGGTGGGATTACTGGGAAAATTCATATTTACCCACCTTTAGGATATTTAGCCTTAACAGCTAAGCAGGCATCAATGTACGCTTGCACTTGGGTTTGATCACCTTTAACTATGCCGTCTAAGTAGTCAGACATTGGTGGGTATTCGGACTGGCGTTTGATGATGTAGCCGCTTTTACGTTTTTCTTCTTGGAAAAAGGCAATGTCAGCGTGATAAATCGTTAGTTCATCCCCGGTGATCTCAATGACTTCACCGTTTACCATTTTGTAAATTGGTTCACTCATGATGACGTAATCCCATAAAGAAAAAACGAACCGCTGTTAATTGTCCCAGATTGCGGAATAAATTGGATGGCGGTGCAAACCGATCCTGTGGAAGCGTTAAAAGAAGAAAACTGTTGGCTCAGTTGTCCTCCTCCGTCCCATTTGTAATGGCTAAGAGCCACTCCAAAAACACGGGAGGCGCTTGTAAAACCAGCAATTGTAATATCAGCCATCAAAGAGGAAGACCAAGCCTGTTGTGTCAAATCACACCGATCATAAGAACCCGTGTTTCCTCCGCTACTAACAGTACCGGATTGATTGTTTGCCATGTACATATAAGATATTGGATTAATGTACGATGGCGAACTGCCAGTTCCAATCCTTATAAACATACTTGTAGCGGTACTGGCCACTACGTTTTGAATTATTACGCGATACTTATCGTATCCAGTTAGTCCATTAAAATTCACGCTGGCTACTGCGCTAGACACCGTCTGCGAACTTAGAAAAACCAGAGCCCCGCCAGAAGGCGTAGCCCAAGTAGGTGCACCAGCACCTGTGCTTTGTAGGTACTGACCGCTAGTACCAGCACTAGTAAAACCAGTAGTATTTGCCCCACTTTGATAAGGCAATTGACCAGCACTGCCACCAGTTATATTTGCAACAGAGCCTAATAAGGTGTCGCCGGTTTGTAATTCCTGAATTTGTGTTCCAGAAATTACTAAAGGATATCGTGTTGCCATTGCAACTCCTATTATGTTATTGCTACGCTAGTATAACTGCCAGTGTTGCTTAATACTGTAAAATAGCCTTGAGCAACACTTATGTTTGTAGTAGTTCCAGAATTTAAGTATACAGGTAATACATTTAAACCACTAATTGTGCTCACTGGACCAGTTTCAATCCACTGTGAACTGTCTACGTCTACATAGTAAGTATACTCTACACCACTAGTAGTATTAACCCACTTAGTACCAGCACTAGGTGTGCTAGGCGCTGTGCTGCTAATAATGGTGGTGGGCACTACTGCCCAACTAGCCGCCGTACCATCAGTAGTTAAGTACTTGCCATTATTACCAGTTTGTGTAGGCAGTGAGTTAACAGTAGCCCAGCTAGCCGCTGTACCGTCTGTAGTTAAGTACTTGCCACTATTACCAGTTTGTGTAGGCAGTGCATTAATAGTAGTCCAACTAGGAGCACCGGTACCGTTACTTTGCAGGTACTGACCACTACTACCTGCAGTAGTAAATAGCAATTTAGTGCCGTCGCCGTATGCTATGCCACCCTGAGTGGCGGTAAGGGTACTGGCAGTACCCCCGCCACCAGTGTTTAGTGTACCCGCAGAGTTTAAGTAGTCTGCTAAAATCGATAAGTTACGAGCAATAGTCATGTTAGTTCCTTATCTAGCGCGAGCATATTTTAGGGGCGATTCTGCAAAGGCTGCAAAAATATAAGTACTTCCAGAACTATTTTGACCTCCGTTACCACCTCTTACTTTAAATCCATTTGATAACAAATCTTTGTTATACCCATCTGAAGTATATTCTGCGTCACTAACATTAGCATATAAAGTTTTATTAGATGGGTTATATACCGACCTTTTAGAATCAACCATTTCCCACCAAAAAGAATCAGTAGTAATATCTTTTGTTAAAATAAAAGCAGGTCTAAATCCGCAATATATAAAAGCGCCATCAGTGGAACCATTGCCTACATAACTACCAAACTTGCTATATCCTGCGATCTCTGCCCAGCAATAGGCAACATAAGTTGTTCCGCTGTTGTTTACATAAATATTGTTTGATAAATAAAACACAGTTGAACTTGGATTTGTGTTTTGCCATAAATCAATTGGATACTCAGCATGACTTGAATTCAATTCAAGTTCTTTTGTTGGCCCAACAGATGTGTGATAAGTAAACCAACCTCCTGTTGTGCTTCTTGCTTTGTAAATCACCATTTTTGGCGCATTACCTAACCCATGTCCCACTGTAGCATTAGCAGCCCCACCAGTATAAGTTACAATACTAAATCCAGCAGCGGAATTAGCACTTACACTACTAGTAATTGAACCAGCAGTATTAGTTACTGCAGTACCACCAGCTGCCCAGTTCCACATAACATAATTATAACCTTGGCTAGGTTGGTTTACCGCAACCGAGCCACTATTAATATCTAAACCATATGGTTTTACAACAGAACCGCTATCATAAGTATCTTCAGCAGTATTGTTATTTGGGATAGAATACTTTGTCAACCCACGAACAGTGTCTATTAAGTAACTAATAGCAGCAACATTTCGTGATTTAAACCAGGCAAGACCACCATAAGTAGTCATATCAACACCGGTAACAATTGGCCGCTGATTACCACCATCAGCTGAGTAATTGGCAACACCAAAATATTTGCCTGGCAACTTACCTGCCCCAGACTCCGGCAAGTTTTGTGTGCACAGTGCTTTGTATCCACTGGGTGCAGTATAGGAAAAGGCACGTTGGCCAAAGTTAATGTTGCCAGATTCAGTTCCATACGAATAAATTGCAGGAATCATTGACCCTGATAAATTTGTATATGCCGCATTTGCGCCTGTAGATGGAGAACCGCTATTAAACCATGTGCCATTTTTGCCAAACCATATTTTTCCATTAGAAACATCTACAGCAACCATAATAATATCGCTGGTTGTAGCAGAGGAAATTCCAGATGTAATATATGTCGAGTTATTTGCTAGTTGACCATAAGTTTGATATAACCATGCGTAAGCAGTACCATTTGCAAGTTGAGTGCCACCAGTTGGTAAAGGTCTGCCAGTTCCTATTACGCCAATCTGTGTATATGTTGCCGTTGCAGAAACTGTATATTCAAAGTACCAAGTGCCACTATCCATTGCCATCGTGCCAGTTGTTCCTGTCCACGAAGCGGTTGTATAGGAATTACTTAAATTTCCATTTGTTAAAGTTAAACCTAAATTGGCTAATGGACTCCAAGTACAATAATTACCACGCACCTCACCACCAGCACCAGTGTCTGTACCATAATTTGTTGGTGAGTCTACAAAACTATCATTGCCTACACCAGCCGTGACACTAAAGTTAGTTGGTGTAAAATTATTTGCATTACCAGACAAGTCTTTGCCTAGTGTAGCAGCAGTGGTATTTGAATTGTCAGCAAAGTTTACATAGTATCCTCTAGTACCATAACTACCAGTATATTGTAGTGGAGTCCAAACTCCGGTGCTAGGCTCTGTATATCCAAATGACGCGGGTGTTAGTTGTTGACCATCGACAAAGTTTATCTCAGTCATGTAGCCATTGAGAGTGATGTTGAGATCACTAGTAGTGTATGCACCTATTAAGTCGGGAAATGCAGAATAGTTAACATATCCATTGGTATTTTGTGGTGGATATGTTGATCCACTAGTAATTGTTTGTAGAACACCATTTACATAAATTTTTACTCTATCACTAGCTACAGATTGTGTGGTATTGTATGCACAAACTATGTGATACCACGCAGACATATCCCTAAACTTGGCTTCAGTAGTTATATTATAAGCACCACCCGATTGTTCATTAAAATTTAAACAATCTATATCACTGTCAGATCCATATCGTCCAAACTGTAAGTATGCTGATCCGCTTACTCTATCACTAGCACCAAAAACAAAAGGAACATTGTTATTGCCCGTGTTAAGTTTTGAGCGTTTTACCCAACCGCTCCAAGTCCAAGTTTGGCGATTTCCACCAGCGCCACCTGCACGATCTACAATAGTACCGTCTGGGCTATTAAATCTTATTGAGCGTTGAATTTGATAATCTGGTGTGGCAAATAATCTTGGTGCCGTTGGCGCTAATACACCACTACTATAAAAAGTGTGTACAATATGTCCGTTGCTGTAGTTTAGGGTGCCGCCGGTAAAGTACTGTGTGTTGCCTGGATAACGGATGACTACTATGCCCGAACCACCATTGGATCCGCTAGCAGTCAAAGAGCCACCACCACCACCGCCAGTATTTGGAGTACCAGCAATTCCTAAAGTACCATAAGGATTTTTTGCTCCGGCACCGCCACCGCCAGCACCACCTAAACCAATACCATAGTATCCCGCTCCACCACCACCACCAGCATATGTAGTTCTTATTCCTATAATATCACTAGCAATTCCATCCCCACCTTTGCCGCCTGTATTATTTTCAATGCCAATAAAACCTATTGTACCCGCTCCACCGCCACCACCTGCATGTCCGCCACCACCACCAACTGGTCCGGTTGCGCCAGCATTACCTTGGCCTGCGATTCCAGCTCCGCCAGTAGAAGTATTTACATATCCACCACCACCACCAGATCCGCCGTTACTTCCTGGATAACCACCAGCACCTGTACCACCACCACCACCACCTATAGCAATAATTTGTCCAGTACTAGCATCACTACTTGCAGCATTAAATACAGAATTACTACCATTATTACCAACTTGATAATAACTTGAAGGAGTTGGTCCATTACCACCAGCTCCTACAGTAATATAATATAACGTATTAGGTTGAATTCCTGCAAATCCTTGAAGTAATCCACCCGCACCACCGCCACCACACGCAGATCCACTGCCACTAGATCCACCACTACTACCACCACCAGCAACTACCAAGTATTCTACAACAGTGGGTGGCACGCCGGCCCAGTCTTGATTTTTAATTGCTTGAGCAGCCTGACCAAGGGTCCAGATTCCACTGTATTTAGGCATCATTTACTCCTGGGCAGGTGTTGCTATAGGTTCAACAGGTGGCATAGGTAAGGCAAATTCTTTCCAACTAGTTGTTGCTTCATCCCACTGATACAGCTTACCATCTGTGGGTTGTTGTATTGGTGCATTCCACAAGCAAGTTTCTTCGTCTAATACCCAACTTGCATAAGGTTTAGGTGGAATAAATGCATCGCGCACACTATCATAAGTATAACCAATGCCTGCATAATTTTTACGTAAGGGTGTGCCACCCTGTGTATGTTTACCCCCTTGAGTATTATAACTGGTTTGAACCCACTGTTTAGGATCGCCCCAATAACCCAAATTAAGTGTTTCTTGATCAATTACAATTACTTGTGTAACAATACCATCTTCAACTTTTGCAAAATGTGCCATCTTATTCTCCTTAAAAGGTTATAGAGCCAGAACTAATCCAGACATAAATCTGATAACCTGAATTGTATAAAACTTGTGGAGTGCCTGTTGTGCTAACCGGGGGTGCTAAATTTTCTGGATAACGAATAATAACTATGCCGCTACCACCATTAGCACCAGGGTTATTAAATGAAGCACCACCACCACCACCACCTGTGTTAACAGCACCATTAGTTGGCAAAATATATCCGTTACTATAGTAACTTCCATTACCACCACCACCAGCACCGCCATATGAAATACCGTAATCAGCACCACTTACGTAATTTCCGCCACCACCGCCGCCAGCGTAAAATTGACGTTGACCAGTTATATTAGAACATAACCCCGTACCGCCAAATGAAGAACCATTATTCATTTGAGGTGGTAATCCAACACTGCCTGCTCCACCACCGCCACTACCTTGGCCGAAGTAATTAGATCCGCCTTTGTTTCCTTGGCCAGCAACTGCTGGTCCACCATTATCTACGCCCCAATAATTATTACCTCCATTTCCACCGCCACTGCCACCGGGACCGCCTTGACCACCGCTGCCAGCACCGTATCCACCACCAGTAGAAATAATTGCACCAAATACTGAAGGACTGCCTTGAACGCCTTTGCTGGTTGTATTATCAGCAGGTGAACCTCCTGCACCACCACTACCTACCGTAACTGTAATAGTTAAGCCTGTAGTAATAGCATAGTTTGTAGCTGTTAATAATCCGCCAGCTCCACCGCCACCATTGCCAATTACTGTTGAATTAAATCCACCAGCACCACCGCCTCCACCAGCTACCACAAGGTATTCAACCGTGTTAGTTTTTTGATCCCGTAGTGGATTAAAGTTAGTGGCTAAAAAACCTCCTAAATATTGACTCATCTTTAATTCCTTAGAAGGTTACTGTGCCATTTTGAGTCCAAGTATACACCCGATTTTTGTATCCTAAACCGGTTGCAAATGGGCTGGCTTGGTTCCATGCCATTGTATTAGTTACACTAGGAGTATGAGCATTAATGGAACTATCTGTTAAATAAGCACCAGAAACTGTGTTTAATAATAGTGAAGTTCCTGATACAGCTGTTAATGGCACAGTAGAGGGTGTATAAGATGCTGTATATAGTCCTGTTCCTTTTATGATTCTAAAATTAGAAACATATCCATTAAATCCATAATCATTATAATAACTTGAACTCATTATGGAAGGGCCAGTATTTCCTACAGAATAACTGTATGTATCTATAAAAGTGGTTTTTAAATCACCATTGACAAATAATCTAACTGTGCCGCTAACTCTAGTAGCGGCAATACTATACCACGTATTTTGAGCCGGTACCCCTATAAAACCATAATCACCAACAGAACTAGAAAAATATCGCAATCCACTACTGTTTTGGTATATACCAAATACAGATCCAGTAGGCGCACTTGATCCCCTAAAATCAATTAAATAATTTGCTGCTGCAGAAGTATTTGTAAAATATGCCCAAAATTCAATAGTAAAATCGCCAGTTCCAAACGAAAATGGTGTTTGTCCTGCGTAATTAAATCTGCCAGTTGATGCAGTTAGTGAATTTCCTGTTAAACTGCCAGATCCACTAGTGCTAATTATAGGACTACCAGTTACAACAGTTGCAGCTGCGTAAACATCTGGATAACTTATAACAACAATGCCACTACCGCCTGCTGCTCCACTTGTTGAACCAGTATATCCACCACCACCACCACCTGTGTTAATAGCCCCAGCTGTTATAACATTACCACCACCACCTACACCACCACTAGCATTACTATAATAACCTCCACCAGCACCGCCACCAGCATATGTGGTTACTGTTCCAGTAATTGCACTTGCTATTCCCGAACCACCATTACCACCGTAATAATTTACAGTTGCATAATATGCACTACTTCCAGCACCGCCACCACCGCCTGCACAAGATCCTGCGTAATTAACTGAATTAGCCCCATTATTTCCTTGTCCAAGTGTTCCATTTCCAGCAATTGAATTTTGAAAAGCACCACCACCACTGCCACCAGAATAAGCACCACCAGATACGTCAGAGTTATAATTATTAATTCCCATACTGCCTTTTCCACCACCTATAGCAATAATAGAACTAAAAACAGAATTTGAACCACTTGAACCTGGATAGCCCCCACTGCCACCACCACCAATTGTTATAGGAATACTAGAACCTGTAACAATTGGTAAATGACCTTGTAATAAACCGCCAGCACCACCTCCACCAGCATCTCCACCACCTCCACCTGCAACTACTAAATATTCTACTGTTGGAGTTTGAAGTTGTATACCAAATGGACTAACTGCTTGAATACCTATAGAACCATTATTAGTAATGCTCAATGCATTATCGCTGTTGTCCACAAGTGTAGAATTTTGCAAGGTAAGTAGTTGAGTGCCAGAAATTTTGGTTAATACACTTGTAGGAAGTCCAATACTAGTTTGAGTAGGATCATAAACAGCAGTGTTGGTAATTCTAAGGTTTGAAACTAGACCATTAACCATATAAGATACTGGAGATACCCAATAGGAACCAATATTAAAATTAGTTAAATTTATTGCAGCAGAATTACTTGTTGATCCAACTCTAACGCCGTTACAAAACAATCCTACAGTTGATCCAGATCGTATTAATGCAATATGAACCCAACGTCCTAATGCAAGTGAAGAACTTGCACTTGTTATTTGAATTCCGGTATTATGCCAGTATACATTATTGCCTGTACTATATCCAACTTGAAAATCAGCACCAGCATTTGATGCAGAAAATATAAGTGCAAGACCACTAGGAACTGCGTATAAATGTATCCAAAATTCAAGCGTAAAATTTCCAGTGCTAAAATTTAATACACTAGTTGTTGGGCCTGTTAAATATTGACCGCTTTGATCACCCTTTAAATAAGCAGCATAGGTACTGCCAAATGCAGTATTCCATGACTTTTGTTGTAGGCCTTGTATATGCTGCTTTGGTGTAAAAATTCCCTGTGCCATTTACTTATCCTAAAATTTTATTGTACCACTGCTGGTAAATACATACACCCGCCATGCACCAGCTATGTAAGTTTGTGGGCTACCAGTGGTTTGAGTAGCTGGGGCTAGATAGCTAGGGTAACGAATAACTACAATGCCACTACCACCTGCACCAGCATTTGGAGTATACACATTATAGGTTCCACCGCCACCGCTACCAGTATTAGCCAAACCGTCAGTTGCTCGAATAGCGGCACCAGCATTTGTTGTACCATTACCATTGCCTCCTACACCTCCACCACCTAAAGCTGGTTGACTATTATTTGGAGGATAATAAATACCTCCACCTCCACCACCGGCATACATTATAGGTAAACCAGTAATTGTAGAAATAATACCAGTTCCACCTGCTCCTGGACGTCCAGTAGTGTGTATTCCAGTTTCGCCAACACTGCCGGCACCACCGCCTCCACCACCTACATAATAAGTTCCGCCTGCACCAGTGCCGCTACCGGGGGCACCATTATTTCCTTGTCCGGGAGTTCCACGACCATAATCAGTAGTATCGTAATAACCACCGCAACCACTTCCACCATTACCAGTTCCATTACCATAAATTGCACCACCAGTAGCAGCATTGCCTCCACCAACTGTAGATATATTATCAAATGATGATGTTCCACCTCTACCAGGATAAGTATTACCAGCATTACCAGCACCTACTGTTATTACATAAGTAATACCAACGCTTACAGGATAACCAGTTCCGGTTAATAACCCTCCAGCACCGCCACCGCCACCAAGAATGCCACCAGGACCTGCACCGCCATTACCGCCACCAGCAACTACCAAATATTCTACAGTGCTAACTGGATAACTTAAACCAGTAGTACCTAAGGCCTGTAAGTTGCCTATATTTTTAAGGGACATAATGCCCCCTATTAAGCAATGGCTTCGTAAGTAGCTACAAATTCTAGCCCATTAGCCACATTACTGGTAACTACTACACTTTGTGATTCGCTAACATAAAAAGCGGTGGTTTTATCTACTATAATTAGCGAAGCATTGGGTGGCACTGCAATATTATAGCATAATCTGTAAGCAGTACCACCACCGCTAACTGCACTGTTAATTGATACAGTTACAGTTACAGCACTACTAGTAACGTTAGTAGCTGTAATACTATCAATTTTATTAATTACATTGGTGGCGGGCGTCAGTGCAGTCCAAGTAGTAGCAGTATTAGCACTACTTGGAATAAGATAAACTGTAGTACCGTAAATTGACGTTACGCCGACTATATTTGGGTTTGCCATTTTTGTTCCTTAAAATCCAAAAATCATTGCCATTGCAATGGCTTTTCCAGTTGTAACGCCACCAGCTCCATTACTTGCAGCTGTAACTCTGCCCTTGCTGTCTACAGTAATATTTGCGCTAGTATAACTACCCGGAGTAACTGCAGTATTTGCCAGTGTAGCTGCAGCACTAATATTTGCAGTGCCGTCAAAATTGCCACTGGTCCAAGTTACATCGCCGGTTAGTGAAATAGTACGTGCCGTAGCTAATGCGGTTGCAGTACTGGCCGTACCACTAAGTGCACCGTATACTGTGCTAACATTTAAGTTTTTGTTTAAGTTCCAGCGATCATCACTATTGCTGTATGTAAAAGTAGCGCCAGCACCTTCTACAGTTAATCCAGCACCGTTAGCTGCTGCTGCATTAGCAGCACCTTTGGCTACAGTAATGTTGGTGTCTGTTACGTCTAGCGTAGTAGTATTAATTGTGGTTGTAGTACCGTTTACGGTCAAGTTACCGGTCACGGTAAGACTACTCAGCGATAATGCAGTACCCCAACTTGGTGCGCTGCCACTACCACCTGAAATTAATACTTGGCCTGAAGTACCATAACTTGGTGTGCTGCCTACACCTAGTGCTTGTGTAGCATTAATAGTTAAACCATTAATGTTACCAGTTTGAAGTTCTAAAATACCAGTATTATCTGGACTAATAGTTATGCCAGTAGTAACCGTTGCATTAATTTTAGTTGTCATTTGGATAACTCCTGCAGTAAGTACAGGCTAAAATGTATATATTCCATAAGTTTTGCTTATACATAGCGTATAGCCCATGTTGAGCCTGGATTAACAGTAACTACTGCACCAGGAGCTATTGAAATTGTTCCGAATGTAATACCATTATAACCTGTACCTACCGTAGTGCTTGTACTAATAGTTTGACTATTTATAGTAATACCGCCACCAGTTGTAGCACCTACTGTAAAAGCTATAATTTCTACTAAATCACCAGAAATGGCTGCAACACTTAACACTACAGCAGTTCCGCTTGTAGCCGTATAGTCTGCTGTGCCTAACATTACCCCGTTTAAGTAAACTTCTAAATATCCTGGTGTATAGGTAGCTGTAAAACTTGTTTGACCTGCGGTAGCTGTAAAAGTTGTGCGAGTATACGCACTAAAACTAACTCCACCGCCTCCGCCACCACTGCCATTGCTAGCAGCCGTAACTCTGCCCTTGCTGTCTACAGTAATATTTGCACTAGTATAACTGCCGGCAGTAACTGCTGTATTTGCTAGAGTAAGAGTAGTTGAACTACCTGTTGTGCCACTACCAGTTACATCACCTGTAAAAGTAATTGAACTGGAAGGTATTGAAATCGAGGTTAGGGTAACACCAGTTACCAAACCTTTTGCATTAACCGTTATAACTGGAATATTACTAGCATTACCAAATGTTCCAACATTGCTATTTACTGTAGCTAATGTTCCTGTAATACTAGTTGTACCCGTACCAGTAATATCTCCAGTTATTGATATTGACTGGTTTTGAGTCAATCGAGTAGCAATATCAGTATTTAAATTAATAAAGTTATTGTCTAGCTCTGTGTTGGTTAAGGGACGGTTTACGGCAGTCGCCCCAGTATCTCGTGTGACAATAGTTGCCATATTAGTCCCTTAAACCTAGCATTAAATCAAGCTACAGTAACTTTCCAAGTAATAACTAGTGTATCAAGTGCACCTTTGTTAATTACAGAAAACACTGTGCGGCAAAGCATTGTGCCAGCACTACTAGCATTAAAAATACCAGCTTCAGTAATTGCACCAGTACCTGTACCAGCTGCAAAAGTAGCCACATACTGCACAGCATCATTTGTTGCTGTAGTTGTAGTTAAACTAGTAGAGTCTAGGGCGACTCGTGCTAATTGTGTGCCAAGTGCTGTATCGGCTGCAGCTGCAGCAACACTACCACTACCAACCGCCATATGGCTCATTGTTGTAGCAGTAGCATCTTTCATACGACTAGCAATATATGCTAAACCACTATTAACCACTAAATTAGCAAATTCGCGGCGTTCTTTGATATTACCATCGGCATCCAGTAAGAGTACTTCTACCAGGCCTTTGGTTTTTAATGAATCATCTAACATGATAAGTTTCCTTTAAAATTTAAGTACCAAAGGTTACATTAGTACCGGCATATCCTGGTGTAACATAACTACTGGCAAAGTAATTCTGGTTATTAATAGTTCCAGAATCTGTTGAGTGAATTGAGTCTGTGAAAATATATCCGCCACTTTTCAGGAATGTTAACACATCCATAAAGTGAACTGTATCAAATTGTTTAGGTTGTATTGAGGATTGTTGAGTGTCGGCTTTATTAATAGTGTCTGCGGAATATTTACCAACAACAAAACTTGCTGATTCTGGAATGCTTGTAGTACTGTCTAGTAATGCTTTATTTACAGCTCTAGTAAGTTGTTCGCTAGTACTGGCAATATCTGCTAAATATTTAGCAACATTAAAGTATTTGTTTTCACTAGTGTAGGTTAGGTCTACTAAGTATTTACCAATACCAAAAATTTTGGTTTCATTAATTGTAGTAGTATCCTGTAAACCTTTGCTAGGGCCACGAGTAATATAATCAACAGCGGTAATACTTAAGGTGTCCGCTAAAGTTTTGGCAACTGCGGCAGCTTTGCTATCTACACTGGTGAACTGATCGCTTAGTATTTTGGTTGCATAAACATATCTAGTTTCACTAGTTATTATACTATCTACAACTACTTTATTAAATTGGGCATATTCATCATCACCAACTGTAGCAGCTCCGTAATAATCATCAGTTGCGTCTACCATATCTTGAAAACTACGTAAATAATTAGTAGCAGTAGTAATAGTATCGTTTTTGCTAACACTATCGGTAAGGTACTTTTGAAATTGTAAATACTTAGTTTCTGCAGTTTGGCCAACGTCTGTTAAAAACTTGCCAATTACTTTACTTAGGTTTTCACTAGTATTACTAGTATCTAAGTAATTTTTAACGTAGTTAACTAAACTACTAAATACATCTGCAGAACTTATAGTAACTGTGTCCTGTTTGCGTAATTGATTAGTTAATTTAGCAGTATCTGCAATAATACTAATATCACTAAAACTTCTTGTGTAGTCAGCAGTTCTGCTAAAAATTTCACCAGTAGTTGCAGTATCTAATTTTACTAGGCTAGCATTAAAATATTTTGTTTCACTAGTAATATTAACATCTAGTAGTAATATATTTGATTGTTTGCGTATTTGTTCACTATTAACAACTTGTTCACTATTAGGTTTAGTAAATGTATAATAACTTGTGCTGCTATTTGTAGCAGTATCAGTTAATTGATTACTGTTACTAAAGTATGTAGACTCTGTAGTTAGTACAGTTTCTACTAAACCTTTATTAAAACTAAAGTATTCATCATCACCAACTGTAGCTGCACCATAATAATCATCAGTTGCATCTACTGTATCTAGTAAGGTTCTTTGATAATTAACTTGTTTTGTTAATAACTCACTGCCCGTAATGCTATCTGTTAATGGTCTGGTAAAATTAGCTGCCTTGGCTTCTGCAATATTACCAATATCTAATATTAATGTATTAATATTAAAATACTTATATTCAGTATTTGTTACCACATCTGTAAAGTTTCTATTAAATGAAACCGTGGTATTAAGTACATCACTAGTATTAACAATATCGCGTTTAATTAAACTAATGTTAACTGTTTTAGTATCTGTTACACCAGTTAACTGATCACTAAAATTTCTATCCCAAAGTATAAGTGTAGTTAAATTATCACGACTACTAAAACTGTTAGATTTAACTATTTTAGCATTTAAATATGTAATATCTGTTTTAGCAAAACTATCATTAAGGATTTTGCTAATTACAACTTGTAATCTTTCAGCAGTATTACTTAAATCAGTAATAGGTTTTGTTACATTAAGACTTTTTTGTTCATTAATAGCATTGGTATCTGCTAATATTTTGCTAGTAGCAAATATATTAGTTTCTGTAAATGCTGTGCTATCTGCAACTACTTTATTAAACTGTGCGTATTCATCGTCGCCAACTGTAGCAGTACCATAATAGTCATCAGTAGCATCTACAGCATCTTCAAAACTACGTAAATAATTAACTTGACGTGTAAAAGTATCTGCAAAGCTACTTAAATCTGCAACATACTTTCCAGTATTTAAACTACTAGTTTCACTTATTCTATTAATGTCTAATAATACTTTGCTTACATTAAATACATTTGATTCTGTAAAACTAGTAGTATCAGTAATAGTTCTATTAAATATTGCTGCAAAACTAAAATTATCACTATTAGCTATTGCATCTGATTTTACAACACTAATATTAAATATACTAGTATCACTAGCTTGTGCTTGATCTGTAAAACTTCTGCGATAGTTTACTAGTATATTAAATTCATCTGAAAAATTAAACTTGTCAGATTTAATCAAACTAGTAGTTAATCTAGCAGTCTCTTGTACACCAACAGTTTGTAAAGTTACATTGCTAAAGTACGCACTGATATCTTCAGCATTTTGCGTAGTATCTGTGACTATTCTGGTAAATGCAGCATATTTTTGATCTGCAGTAATTACAGTATCTTGTTGCCTATTACCTACCACATAAATTTGTAAATCACTAGTGGCTAAATAGTCTACTATGGTTTTGCCAAAATACGCATACTGATCATCATCAAGATTAGCAGCACCCAAATAATCATCTGTAGCATCTACACTGTCTTGAAACAATTTAGTAATATTAAACTGTTTATATTCACTATTAGTTAATGCTTCTGTAAGTGGCTTAGTAATTACTAGAGTATTTGTACTAGTATTAACTGTTTGATCTACTGCACGTTTAGTAACTTGTAAAAATTGAATATCTTGTGTTGCGGCTGGATTAAGTACTAATTTTTGTACTAACTTATATTCTATTAAACTTGCTGTTACAACTTCTTGAAGAGGTTTACCGGCACGAATACTAAATATTTGACTGGTACTAACAAGTTCTGTAAAACTTCTGTTATAGGTTAGCAGTGCAGTAAATGTTTCTATAATCCTAATAGTTTCTACAAGCGGTCGTTGAACCTTAATATAAATAGGATTAGAAAGATTAAGTTCTTCTAGCCCGCGAACAAATAGTGCAGGCGTAGATTCAGATCCCACAGTTCCTGGCACTAGTGCTGTAAAAGCATTTTCACTAACTGCGGCAGATAAACCTGTAATAGTAGTGGCTGTAGTTATACTATTTGTAGTTATTCCTGCAACTAAACCTGTTGTGTCAGGAGCTACACCAGGAATTTTTACACTTGTAGTTAAATCAGGCACAACTACAGTTGTTTCAAGTTCAGGAGTAGTAACTACTACATTTAATTCTATAGCCATACTGCACCCCTATTAATAGGTGGTTTGATTTAGTTGATCGCTGGTATCATCAGTAGGGCTAAATAAAATTTCTACCATTCCACGTACAGGTTTAAAAGTACGCGTAAAAACTGCATCAGTAGGTTCAGTTACACGCAGCTCAAAAAATCCATAAGTTGCACTGTCTGCTAACGGCTGTACCGCCCAACCAGTACCTAAAGTACTAGGAAATTGAACGTAAATTTTATTTAGTGTGGTTACTTCCCACTTTGCATCTAAGTCTGGGGTAATTGCGCTTACCCTGGCAACACCACTTAGTAATTTATAGTAAAGCCCATTGTAAAGTACAACTTCTTCTTTGTTATAAACTTGTGTTGCAGTCCATACACCAATATATCTAGGAAGTCTAACAAATAACCTGGTAGTTACCCCACTGGGTTGTACTAGTGTAGGTTTATCTTCCTGTCCAGCCACATTTTTAGCCTCTACAACTACTGCTTCATACACATAATTACCACTGCTTTTAACGCTTGCATCACTAATAAAGTTTAGGGTAATTGGAAACTCCATTTGCTCGCCTTTAACCATTGACCAGAGCACAGCACCAGCATCTGTTACTAGGTCTAGGGTAGGATCAGTTAGTCTTGATCGTGCCATGTTGTCTCCTTGTGCCTAATAATACTAAGATCTTTGAGCTTGCTGATCTCTTTGGTTAGTTCAGAAATCTCGGCATGCAATCGCTGATTTTCAGTAGTTAAGTTTCTGATTTGTTGATTTAATTCAATAACTTCTTCTTGTAGCTTGCCAAGTTCTACACTGAGCTTTGTATTTTGTTCGCTCATACGTTCTAGCTCTTGGTGCATCATAGTGAGTATTGAATTTTCTGTACTTTCTCGCTTAAAACCAGTAAAGAATTTTTGAAGTAAAAATCCTACTACTAATAAACTAGCAAAGCCGCCGCCTAATATGTGTGCGACCGAGTATGTTTCATCTGGATTCATAGGGTCTACTCTTTAAAATTTATTACTATGGAAAAAGGTTTAGCATAATAATTTTGTTATATTATATCACGCCAGCATATTTGTGTCAATATAAAAAAATACCTACCCCTTTAGGAGTAGGTATTTTTTGTTTATATAGATACAGTAATTATGGCGAAGGTGGTTGTGGTCTAGGGCTTTGTTCTGCTAAAGCCTGTTCCTGTGCATCTCTAGCCTCAGCTGTGCTTAAGTACAGTGAGTAAATTGCTTGATAAACTTTGCTTTGCTGAATAGTTTCGCCAGTTTTTTCACCTGTTTGAGGATTTCGCAATTCAATAACTTGATCAGATAAAAAATTTGTGGTAACGTATCCACTATCAGACTTAAACGTATTGCTATCTACTTGTACTACTTTTTCTTCAAAAAATAAAATTTGCTTTGGTATATCTGCTTCAAGCGGATTTAGGATCATTACTCGATTGGATCTAGTCCATGAAGTTGCAGATCCTGTTGTTTGATTATAGTTAGGCATTTAAAATTCCTATTAAATATTTTTAGCTTCGAGTTCTTGAACACGAGCAGTTAATTGTTGAACAGCTTTAATAAGTGGAGCAATCAATTCTTCATAGCCAATAGATAGTACATCTTCACCATCTTTGATTTTATGATCTTGATAGCCACCAAAATCAATACCTTGTGCATCAAGAACAGCTTTAACCTCCTGAGCAATCAAACCATGATGATAACGATTTCGCTTTTTACTGCCGTCATGCACTAAATTAGACATTTTAGCTGATTCACGCCAAGCGGTCATAGCAGAGTTATAAGTTTCTAAAGCAGTATTATATTCTGCTGTTTGCTCTGGTGTAGGGTCAATTGGAGGTATAGGTAAAGGTATATTTAATTTTGTTGGTTTATAGTCTTCTCGCAAATCCCATTTATAATCTACAGGACGTAAAGCATTAATAAATTCAAGACCAAGTTGTGTGTCCCGAATATCTGCTTTATCGCGAATGTCCGAACGATTTTGAATAGATCCGTAGGCATATGAAGTTGTAGAAGAATCTCCAAGTTGAAGTTGATTATTGCCTGTAACTAAACTATTTGCACCTAAACAAGTATAATTAGTATATGCTATATTATATCCGGAGTCATTTCCTAATGCAGTATTACTATCTTGCGTAGTTACTCCATATCCAGCACCACCACCTATAAAAGTATTATAATTACCAGTTGTAACTTGATACCCAGCACCAGTACCTATATAAGTGTTATAAATAGCATATGTTTGATTAATGCCAGCAGTAGATCCTACTGCAACATTACTTAAACCACCAGTATTATTATATAAAGCTACTGCTCCTACTGCAACATTATTAATACCGTTTGTATTGCTATATAATGCTTGTATACCAATTGCTGTACAATTATAACTTCCAAATTGTGGAATAGGAGGTACATAGGCAAGTGCTTGATAACCAAGTGCAGTACTTGAATTATTACGTTGAGATACCGATGTTCCGACTCTTCCGTATACTAAACCTAATGTAGTTGGAGTAGCTTCTGAATATGTAGTACCACCACCACCGCTAGCAGCGGCCCAGCTTAAATTTCCAGATCCATCAGTTTGTAAAAAGTAATTACTAGTTGGAGAGGCAGGCCATGTATAGGTAGTACTGCCAGCACTGGCCTGCACATTAAAACCTACATAACCAGAACTTGTTCCATAAATACGTAAAGGCTTATATGCTTGAACAGCCGTAGTATTTAAAGCTAAAATACCACTACCTGCAATAATGGTATTTAATTGATTATTAGATCTATCATACGAAATATAGTCTGAGCTATCAAATACTAAATAAGGGTTTCCACTTATAACTTGCCAATAATAATTATTATCAGCATAAAATACATTTGCTGTAATATTTGCATAACTGGTAATATTGTCAGCGGCGTATATTTTACCAGTAATACCCATTCCACCAGCAACTATTAATGCTCCTGTAATTGTAGAACTACTAGCTGTGGTATTTGTTAATGTTAATGTTCCTGATATACTGCCACCATTAAACGAAGAAGAAGTTGCGGAAGAACTAATAACTCCACTGCCATTAATAGTAATTGTACTTCCATCTACTTTGACTCCACCTAATGTTGAAGTACTGGCTGTTGGCAAAGAATATGCATTAGCTGTAGTTAAAACTCTATTTCCACTATCATATAAACTACCTGCATATACAGCACCACTAATACCTGCACCCCCTATAACAAGTAATGAGCCTGAAGTTGTACTTGTAGAAGCAATATTTGCAGTAGATATAAATTTACTGTTAGTTTCTATACTTCCTACTGCATTAATAGCAATACCACTAGATCCGCTAGGATTAGCAATATCTATCGATGCATATATACTACTACCAGCATTGACTTTAATACCATTTCCTATACCATAACCATTTCCTGTACCATAAGCTGTACCATAAGCATTTGATGTACTATTAATTGTTACTACGGCATTATTACCGCCACCAGTAAAAATTGCAGTTGAATATCCTGGATTTGATATATTTAGTGCTGTAGTTGCAAATCTATTACTTAAAGATGTTATATCTAGTCCTACGCTTGCTGAACCAGTAATATTAACAACACTTGTGTCTGAAATACTATTTACAGCAGCATCACTATAAAATCGTGCAGTAGTACCATATTTAGAATATATATCCAATGATGGAAAAAATTTACTAAGAAATCCATATCCGCCACCAAATCTAGTAATATCAGAAATAGCTAAAGCACCTCCAGGAATTTTTCTAACTATACCGCCTGTACCACTAGAAGTTCCACCTGATGCTTTAAAATAAGTACCAATTGTATCTTGTCCTTGATATGAAAGATCAGGACAACCTAAAGACTGCCAATTAATACCAGAACCCCAAGCAACTACTTCATACCAATAATTTGCTTCAAGAGTAGTATTAGGAACCGATATATTATTACTAGCGGTATTATTTCTATTAATTAATATTCCGGTAGTAACATATCCTGATTCAGCAACATATGAACTATTTGCTTTACCAACAATAACACTAAAATTACTGTCGGTAGAAGTAATAGTACCTGCTTTAATTTTATCTGCAGTAATTCCACCACTTACAATTAAGTCGCCAGTAATCCAAGCTGCTTGAGTTTCCCAAATAGTACCATTGTATTTATATGCAATGGTATTTTGTCTATTATTATAACTAATAGTAGCAAGATCACCTTGTACTGGATTAATTCTTTGTATAGCTGCGTATATTTCAGAACTAGTATTTCCAGTAGTAGGTGCACTAGAAATATTATCAGTACGAGTAATTAAAAAACTAGCGGAGCCTGCGGCACCAGTAATACTATTACCTTGTTGACCTGTTTTACTTTTAGCAATACTATAGATTTTATCTATAATAAATGTACCATATGTGGCTCGTAGAGTTGCATATCCTGTATCTACACTTAAACTATTAATTGTATATACGCCAGTACTAGAATCTATAGCAATATCTAATCCTGAACTAACTTGAAATTTAGTATAGGTTACACCATTTCCAGTAGTTATATCTTCAGTACCGTTATAAACTTTAAAAGTTCCACCAGCAATACTATAACTAACTACAGTTCCTTGATAGTCTGAAGCAACAGTATAAGCAGGGTTAGTAAGACTTCCACTAATTGCGTTAGCACCAGTGTTACCATCACTTACTACAGGAATTGTTTGTTCATCTAATTTAGCCGTTGTGCCATCTGCTAAATAAAATTCAATCTTAATACTAGTAACACTAGAACTGCTAGGGGTATAAGTTACTGTATTTTGATTAACACTACTTGTATAGATAGCAGTGATGTTGTTATTTTCATAGATTTTAAATCTACCACTATATAATGCAGGAGCACTAATTCCTGTAGCACTATATCCATAAGCAGTTATAGTGGTAGGATTAAATACTCCAATAATATTTTTTTGTATAGCTGCAACACTAACTGTTAACCAGTATGCAGTAGCATTAAGTCCGCCCTTTGCTTTAGTAATATCAAATCGCTTAGTAATATTAGAATATCCACTACGACTAGCAGTAATATCGACATAACCACTATCTGCGATAATACTAGCTATTGTTTGAGTATTGCTAGTAGTAGCTTCTCCGCAAGTAACATTACTTTTAGTATTAGTAAATGTCCAGTTACTAGTGTCATCTATTCCATTTTTATATACATACATCGTAGTGCTAGCATTAGCATAGCTAAGAACATATCCCGTACTATCAGCAGGTATTGTAGCACTTTCATTACTTAAAACACCTATAATACCTACTGCATCACTTAGTGTAGTTTGACTATACTGTTTTGAGTAGGTATATACTGTTGGGTCAATAGCAGATATAAAAGCATATCTAACATAGTACGTAGTATTTGCAAGTAGGCTTGTTAAAGTAATAGATGAACTAAAAGGGCCGCTAAATGCTAGTGTAGAATCACTAGGAGTGAACCCTTGCGTAGTAGATAGCCAGACTCTAATAGTACTAAGATCATTTCTGGGCTTAGTATTATTCCAATCAGTAGGTGTTTTTAATGTTAATATTAAGGACTTAGTTCCAGCACTTAAATCAGCTAAAGTATTTGACATATTAAGTATCCTCTGGATCCTCTTCCACAATTGTTTTTAGGGTAAAACTAGTAAGAGTACTAGTGCTACTATAGTTGTTGTTAGTATCTAAAACTCTGCAAGCTATTCTATACTGTACGCCAGCTTCAGAAATTCTTGGTTGATCAAAAATTCGTAAGTCTATTCTGCTTGCACCACGACTTTGTACAAATTTAATAGTACTCAAAGTAGTTCCTAGATCCCAGAAATCATCTGTAGTAGTTCCAGAACTCTTATATGCTCTGTACTCAAAAGTACTAAATATATCGTCTTTTGCCACAGTACTATCACTAGGAGTAATTACTAGCCAATATCCATCTAAATCCACTGTTATGGCCGGAGGAACTAAACTATTAGTGCGCTTACCTACAACCACAGCATTAAAGGGTGGCGTTGACCAAGGACCACGAATTGTGCCTGTATTATTTAAATACCTGGCCCTAAACTTATAACCTTTGCCTGATACTAATCCACGAATTTCAATGCCAGCACTTGCAGTTTTATCTACAATTATATTTGCACCTAAACTATCATTATCTAAACTTGCTGTAGCTTCTACATACTGTACTTCTACTTTTTGAGCAGTTTGAGTTAAGGTATTAGGATGAGCTATAGAAAGAGTTAAGATATTAGTATAAATACCCGGAGAAATTAATTCAGCAAAAGCACTGTCACTAGTAGCATCTTGAATAAATGGTGCGTCTGTAATTGAATTTACAATTACATCATTATTGCTGCCAGTAATTCCTGGATCATATACTAAATTTGTAAATCCTTCGGCATATATTTGTGATGAATAGTCTGTTAGGGTTAATACTGCACTAGTATTGCTAGTAGGTTCAATAGATAGGACAACTAATTCTTGCGAATCTTTTGCACTAGTACCCACTAATTCACCAAGCATAAATAAGTTATCTACTAATAATCCTGCACCACTTAAATTTTCACCAATTGTTACAGTGTTAGTATATCCAGTAGTATAACTATTGGCTTTTAAGTTTTTAATACCTAGACTATAAAATGTTTTACTAATAGTTCTAAACCTAATACAGTAGTTTTTGGTACTGTCTAAATAAACATCCTCACTTAGTGTAATAGTGGTATTTGTACCATAGGTAATGCCAGTAATCCTGCCACTTGCAGTACCCCACTGTGGAATATCGTGTGATACTCTAACTAAATCGCCACGAGTACATACTAGGTATTCAAAATCAACATTTAGCTTATAAATTTCTGGACGCAGCTTTAGCTGAGCAAAATGCCATTTAGCTAAAAAAGTAGCTTGAGTTTTATTAGTTACGCCCGGTAGACTAAGTTGTTCGTAAATTTTGGCACTGTTAGCCGTAACACCGTCTCTAAAAACAAAAAATTCGTCGGGTTGAAATGCTTTGCTTTCATTATTAATAGTTACCCTAAAAGCATCTGGAATTTTTGGTAGCGCTTTAGTAGATTCAAAACCCCAGCTATTATGTGGTGTAAAATGTTGCGTTACATAGTCGCGTGGCTTATCAACAACCACAGACCATTTACCATTTATAAGTGTAGGACTAGCTAAACCAGCTGCACAAATTTCGCGTAGTGTATCCATTATGCTTTGTGTGCTAGTAATAACATTATTATACGTAAACTTTTTAATTGAGCAAAAACTATGCCAATCTGCTAATTTTACTAAATCAATTTCGCTATCAAGTACAGCGTACATATTAGCTGGATGTTGTAATACATACCTAAACAAACTAGCGGGATTGTTGATAGGCAGATTTGGGGTCCATGTACCATTAATTACATCATATCCAAGAGTTTGCACTAATGCATTAATTCCATCAACGGTACCATTTACTTTGTTTGTACTCTGTAATCTAATAGCTGTTTTAGCTAAATAACATCCTGGTGGATTAGTAATAGGTTTATTATTACTATATCCTGTTACAGTATATAGTGTAGATTTATCATATCTACTCCACACTTCATCACCAGGTACTTGACCACCATATGAAAAATTACGTCTACGTACTCGTACTGTATAAAGTGCTGGTGGTAAATCATTAATACTATAAGTAGCATTAAAGGCATCTTTCCAATACTGGTAAGGTGTACCCTCGGCACCCCAAGATTGTATTGTATTAGCCGAAACGTTTGGACTATTTAACCCGTCTTTAGTAATACTAAATCGTAAAGCTACAGCAGGATTAAGTACTTTAAAGTCTTGATTATAAGCGTAAATTTGTACTTGATGTGTTCCCGCTTCAACATACACAGTGTTACTAAATTCTGTGTTATAAGAATCATCCTTAAAACTAAGTATTGTAGTGCTATCAAGTTGTATCTGTCCAGAAGTATTAGAACTAACATACACAGTATAAAATCCTGCGTCACTGGTCGAAACTACCCATACTTGAGACATACTAAGTCCATCATAGTAAACAGTACCGGGAGAATTACCTATGTTACTATTACCATAATTTGCATCTGCAGTAGCAGTAAATATAGTTCCTACTGCGGCATTTGCTGGTGCTCCAAAAGCTTGCCAGTTAGTATTACCCAAAGTAGCAATTTTATATTTACCGCCTATACCAAGAAAACCGGCTAGGCGATAAGTAGCCCAGCGTCCATATTCGGTTAAAAAATCGGACCAATTACTTTCGCCTGTAGGAGATATTGGAAAGTGAAGTGTATTAGTTACAAAATCTTTTGTACTAAATTTTTCTTGTACTACAAGGCTTGCGGCCGGAGTTTGAGCAGTATTAATAACACTGCCAGGACTAATTTGAATTGTTAAAGTACCGTCTGTTGTATTTTCTGTTTTAGTAAGAGCTAGTCCAGTTACAGTACCGTATGAACTACGCAAATCAACTTGTGTAAAGAAAATACTTTGACCAGTACCAACAGCGCTTCTTAAGCATATACGATACAGTTGAATATGTCCAGAAGGAATATCCGGAATATTATTATATTTTGCGGAAAGACCTTCAGTTGATAGTGCTAATGAATTATATTGAGTACTACTATAGCTATCTATAATTGAGGTACTTGGTACGCTAAAAGGACTTTCGGTAGGAGTGCCGCTAAATACATTAATACCGCCGCCACTTTGTAGTGTAATTATATGCCATTGATAAGTTTGGTTATAACTGATACTACCCGTTATAACATCATTATCATATGTTCTACTATCTACTACATTAGCTTTGGGATGACTAAGTACTGTGCTCCAATTACTAGTAGTAGTGCCGCTGCTAGTAACACTAATAGTTTGATTATTAGTAAAAATTGGATCACCACCCCAAGATTCACCGTCAGTTTTATACTGAATCTCTACCATTGCTGTTGCTGTGGCAACTTCATTTGGTGCTTTTAAACTGCGTAATCCTTGCGGAAAAGTAAATGTAAGCTCAATTCTAGTACATGGTTCAGTTAGTGCAACTTCTTTCCATGCACCACCTGTTATAAGCTGAGATTCATTTTCTGGATTAGGATACTTTGGATTAGTAGTGCTTTCTACTGGATTAGTACTACTTCCACCTAAATAGTAGTCATTTGTTAAATCTGTGTTAACAATTTGCTGTGTTACATCTTGACCGTATATTTGATCAAAGGGAAGTGTATTCTCATAAGAATAACCAGCTAGTGTTACAGGTACGACTTCATCAGTTGCATTAGTAGCATTAACCCCATAAAACTGTTCTATAGGTACTAGGCCTATTTGGATATCACTAACCTGCAGTGGGCCAAATCCCCAGATTAGTGCCATGCTAATAACACTGGTATCTCGTAAGCCTTGAATATAGGGTGTAGCACCATGTACACCAGTCATGCGCACACGTCCTAGCACAACGGGTACGGCGCCAAAACGATTAATCTGATTGCTACTACCATTAAATAAGTTTAGACTTGTGCCAGCAGGCTCTGGTTTAGGTGTTTTAATAGGAGCAATAGCATTGATTAATGCCATGCCTGCCATATTAAGAGCAATACTAGTGGCAGCAGTATAAGCAGCAATAGTTCCTGCACTAGCTCCAGTACCTGCTAAAGCTGTGCCTATTTGTGGAGCATAAATAGCAACAGCAATAATTACTGCAAGAGTAAGTAGAGTTTTAAGAGGATTATTGCCCCCGCCACCGCCAGCAGCAATAACTCTATAGGCAACAGTTTGCCCTGGCAATAACTTAGTAGTTTGCCAGTTTTCTTGTGCTATGGGAACACCATCTACTACAACTACAATTCGTTCTAGTAATCTTGCGCTTACACGATACTTTTCTTGAATATATTTAGTAAGTTGACCAATACTGGTACCTGCCACTGCCCAATCAGTAACTACATTTTGTAGCTGCAGTGGATGTGGTGCGCCGGTTAATTGAATTGTGCCATGATTATATTCATAGACGCCTTCTAGTCTACGACTCCAGCCAACACTATCTAGCGATTCAATAACACTGTCTTGACCAGCACGTGCATGTAAAAACTTACGATCACCAATATAAATGCCTACGTGTGTAGGTTCACCTAGAATATTAAATACACAAATATCACCGGCTTTAGGCTCGGTAGTTAAAATCCAGGATTCTTTGGTGCTATTAACCAATTCCCGAACTGCTAAGTCTTGGGCACCATGATAGCAATCATCTAATGTGGGTAGTTCAATATCAAAGTGTTCACGATATACCAGACAAGCTAATCCCCAGCAATCAATTCCAGCTGTAGTTCTGCCGTTGTCCTTGTAGGGTAGTCCAATATATTTATTATACCACATTAGAATAGTCCTGGAAAGTTTTTAGGAGTAAAGTTATAAGCAGGAAATGGTTCTGTGTTGTAGTTAATCATACCTAGATTTAGGGTAATGCTTTCAGCATTGTAATTAGCACTGGTAATGTAAAATCCTGAAAAGGTAGCTTCTATACCAGCTAAATCTGCACTAGTACCATCAGTAAGCGCAAGTTCTAGTAAAACTTTAACTGGTCCAGTTAGCTGTTCACGAATAATTTGTATAGCTTCTGGCGTAACAAAATTAAACCTAATGCTACAATTGCTGTTGCCATCATCAGTCTCACTAGGCAGTGAAATTTCCATAGGTAAAAACATAAAGTTATTACCTAGGCATCTTACTCCATATACAATATCGGCATCAGTTTCGCTAATACGTTTATTAAAATTATCCGATAAACGTAAGAGTGGTGCACCAGCAAGATCGTAAATAGTCACCAACATAACAATTGCTTGTTCTGTTTCTGATGAAAACATTGCACGAATAGCCGCTGCACTAAGTATACTTAATCTGCTCATGGTAATACTTCAAATACTAAGTCTGTTTGCCAATAACCCGGTGCTAGGTAAGTTAATTTGTAGAACTCACTATCGCCTTGCGGTACAATTCTAACTTCCACAGTACTACCAGTACGTGGATGTTTAAAATTAAATCGTCTAGTGCCTAATAAATCGCTTTTAATAAATCTTTCTAGTTCTTGAGCTTGATCATTAGTAAGTATAAAAGCTACATTAAGCACGCTAGGTCTAGCACCACGTCTACGCATTTTAGCAGGACCTGTGTCCATGGGAGAACGTATAACGTTAACTCCCACGGACTCAGTAAAACCTTTTTGCGGTACTTGTGGAAAGTTATAAGCAATAGGCCATTGAATACTCATCGATTACCTCCTAGCAAGTGTAGGCCTGCTGCCGTATGTATTAGACATGGACTGTTGTACTGGGCTACCCTTAGTTGCAATTTGTTGCGCAACTACATTACCCACAATTACTTCAATTGTACGATTACCACGACTATCCATGGTTTCACGAGTTTCTGCTGGTTGACCACTGTGATTATTAACCACAACATTAACGTTACTAGGTTGTGAACGTACTCCCAGATTACCACTGCTATCACGCTTTAGGGGCATAATGGCTTCGGGTCCTGCTTCGCCCATTAAACCAGTTCCACTAGCAAATTTAAATAATGTTGGGCTATTTACTACTTGATTAGTAAATGCTCCACCCATTGCAAATTTATGAACTGGATAACCTTGATCAAATGCTCCGCCTTTTGCTAGTCCGCCTGCTGCCATTAGCGCATTAAATGTACCCATATCACTGGCAGCACCAGGACCTATAGGATTACTACCACCAAAAAATGCAGAAATTCCACTCATTAACCCAGGTCTAAAAGTTTTATAGGTTTCCATCATTTGCAGTTTTAATTCATATCTAATCAAATCCGTAAGCATGCTATCAATTAAACCTTTAAAGTTTAATTTACCAGTTTTAGTAAACTCTATAAGGGCATCAGCCATGTTACTAAATGCTTGTTGAAAGGTTTGATCATAAGCTTTCATGCGATCAGTCATAGAATACTGCAAATCTATAGCTTGCATTTTTGCTTGGTTATTGCGATCAATTAGTTTCTTTTCATTGTTATATGTATCTTCAATGTATTTTTTGCGTAAATTAAACTGTGCCTCATCTTCTGGTGATAATATGCCAAATTCTTGACCATAAGCTGCATCTCTTTGATCTTTTTGCAGTTTTGCTAATTCATTATCGCGGGTTTTTGTAGCTTGAAGTAGTTTTTGCTCAGTACTCTCTTCTAGTTCTCTTAGTTTAAGTAACTTTTCACGTTGAGCAATTTCATCTGGTAGCAACAAATTAATCTGAGTTTCGATTCCTAGCATTTCGCTAGCAAGTTGTGTTTCTTGTTGACGATAGACAAGATTTTGTTCTTTTGCAGCATAATCAATTTCACGACTAAAAGCTTCTTTAGCAAATTTATTTTCGCTTTCTGCTTGGCGCTGACGAATTTGTAATAATCTTTGTTCTTCAGTTTGTATATCCTTAACAGTATCAAGTTCTCCTTGTTTAAGTCTTATACGTTCTGTAAACTGAGCTAATGCCATAGGATTATCAGTACCGGCTTCTTGTTTACGTAAGTCTGATAATTCACCTTCTAAAGTATTTCTACGTTTTGTTTGAGTAATAGCTAATGATTGTGTTTCATTTAAATTTCTTTGCTGTATGGCTGAATCGCTTAGGTATATTAACCCTTTAGATTGTAGGTCAATAGTTTGTTTTTGTAAACCTAAATATTCTTCAGCTAAACTATAAGCTTTATCTAATACAGCTCTACGACGCTGATCTTCTTGAATTTGAGTATCTATAAGCTTTTTCTGACTAACCAATCCTTGATTTTGAGTTTCGAGTTTATGAACGTCTACTAAACTTTCCTTAAGTTTTATAGCTAGTATTCTACTATTACTTCCTTCTTCAGTATTATTAATGGCAGTTTGAGCTGCATCTAGCTGTTGCAATTGCTTAAGTGTTAATTGTTTAGTTTCTAATTCATTTTGTGAAACAGCAAGTTCTTGAGTACTATAACCAATAATACTATTTAGTGTTGATAATTGAGTTAGTTCAGCAGCATTTATATTTTGTTGAGCTTGGAGTAGTTTTTGTACTGTATCTAAACGTCCAGTTTCTTTGGCTCTTTGAGCGTTAATATTAACAGCACTTACTTCTCCACCTATTTCTGTTATAACTGCTTTTTGTGCAGCTACTTGTTGCTTTGCGCGAAGAGTGTTTCCTTGCGCACGCGCAAGTTGATCTTTATCTAACGCAACAGTTTCACCAGTAATATCTTTAACTGATGTTGGTATTACTAATTTTGAACCTTTGCCTAAATTGTTAAAAGCTTCATTAACAGCTCTAGCTATAATTACTCCACTAGCTGCAATATCTAGTTCTCTTTGTGTAGCTGTGCCTGCTTTAACTTTTCCTTCAGTAATAGCGTAATTTTCTAAGGCATTACTCTCATTAATACTTGCAGTTAATTTTTCATTAGAAAGTATTAAGTCTATACTTGTCTGAGCTGCTCGTTTTCTAATATCAAGTTCTTGAAGCGCTATCTTTTGTTCAGCAATGGCTCGCTCTTCGCCAGTTAATCCACCTAATTTTGCTTTTGCAATTGTTAAGGCTGCTTTTTCACTTGCTTGACCTAAAGCTACATCAATTAATCTAGAGCCTTCTTTAAAAGCATACTCCAAACCAGTAGTAAATATTTTACTTGCTGCTTCGATTTTATCTGTTGGCAACGCATCAAATTTAATCTTTATTTCGTCTTTTTTACCTCTTAGATAATCTCGTTGTAATTGTGCCTTGGCAAGTTGTGCGTCTAATTCTTTGGTAGCATCACCGCCCATTAACATACCGCCGCTTCCAAACCCAACGCGAGTTTTACTAGCAAGTAACTGTTTATTTAAATCAGCTATAGTGTTTTCAGTATCACCAATTTGTTGATCATAACTAACTAATTCATTTTTAGCAGTTTCAATAGCTTTTGTTTGTTCTAAAAAACCTGTGCGAATATTTAATAGTCCGGTAGTAAATTCCGGACCAAATAACATTGCTTTTTCAGGAGATTGTGCTAAATCAAGTAATGCAGCTTTTATTTCATCAATACTACCAGGACCGCCACGTTGTAATTGTGTCATGTCTGTGATTACTTTTTCAATTGCAGCACCTACTTTAAAAAGTGGGTTTGAACTAGCTGTAGATTGAATAAATTCATCATAAGCTTTTTTAAGTGCTTCAGTAGAATTTTTAAAGGCTTGAAGTCTTTGATTACTTTGATTAGTTTGATCAGCTATTTTCTTAAGTGCCTCTACAACTTGATCTAATTTTGTATTGCTTAATGTTTCTAAATATTCAGCTAAACTTTTTACATCTACTAAACTGTTTTTATCTAAACCTACTAATCCGCGTAATTTAATGCCGGCATCAGGTATACCTGCCTTATTTAAGCCTTCTAAAGCTGCTTTAACTTGAACAGCCAAAGTTTTGGATAACTCTTGCTGTTCGCTTTTACCAATTACACTAAGTATGCTGTCCTTAGTTTTATCCCAAAATCCAGTCATTTTGTCAGCGCTGGCTCTCATTGCTGCAACTGCGGTTTCAGCACTATTAGCTACTTCACCTAACGCATTAGATACTGCATTAATTCCTGCAATAGTTTTATAACTAAATCCGCCCTGCTTGTCTAATAAACCTAACACGCGATTCATATTAAGCACTGAGTCTTGAGCAATATTAATTGCTGAAGAAAAAGCAGCAGCTTCTTTTTTATTATTACTAAAAAGGTAATCAAATACTGCAAATAATCCTGTAGCAATACCTATTGCTCCAAGAAATCCATTAAGTACTCCTGTAACTGTACCTAATGCTCCGGCAAATATTGCTGCAGCTCCGCGAGCCTTTACAATATTCTTTTCCCAATTACTTAGATTTGGCAGATTTTTTTCAATTTCTGCATTCATTAGTTTCCAAGAACCTGTAAGACCAATTAGGCTACCATTATAAGCGGCATTAGAAATTATGCCCTTTTTAGTTGCAGCATCTTGTGCAGCTTGTGAAGCTTGTAATGTTGCACCATATATACTAGTAGGTATTCCTAAAAACGTACCGCCTTTGGCTGCTTTTTCTTGTCTTATAATACTTGCATCTTTTTCTTGACTATATTTCTTTTCAGCTGCTTGTGAATCTAGTATACCTTGTTTAATATCATTCCAATACTGCTTTCCTTTATCGCTTTTAGCCATTAAAGCTTTTTTATCTAAATAGGCTAAATCTTGTGCATTAATATCTTGTGTTGCTTTTGCCAATATTTTTTGTGCTTCAGCGTCCTTTTTAAACTTTTCTTTCTTTAGTTTGCTTAAATTTTCTTCAGCTTGAGTAATTTTGTTTAGGTGTGCCTCAGCATCTTTTTCAGCTCTGTCTAAAATTTGTTTGTCAACAGCAGCAGTAGCTAATTTAGCATCTTGAGCTTTTTTTGCAGCTAAATCTGCAGCAGTTGTTGCACTTCTTGCCAAACCTGATTTAAACTCACCCAGAGCTGGTAAAGCTTGTTTTACGAGTGCAATTCCTACAGCTCCTAGTGCAGTAGCTAATGCCGTTGGACTACTAGATAAAAACTCTACAATAGGTACTAATACTTTATTAACAAAGCCTAAACCCTCTTGTGAAAGATTTTTAAGAGTAGCAGCAAGCTTCTCATAAGGATTTGTAGCCAAGTCTCCTAGCGCAGAAAAAGAAGTTTCACCTTCTTTAACAATAGCATTTAAAAAAGCTTGACGTTTTTCAAAATCAGTTAAACTAGCCGTAGTTTTGCCCAATGATCTTGCATAGGTTTCAGTAGCAGGCCCAATTTTAGTAAATAAACCAAGTTCGTCTAGCAATTCAGGTTCTAGTTTAACTACACCGCGACTTAATCTACTTAATGCATCAGGCATAGATAAGCCTAATGCTAAACTAGCATTTTTGGCTACTACGGTTAATCGCTCAATATCTCGACTACTAATACCAGCAGTACTTGTTTGTGCTACTATTTTCATTGCATCTTGCATTGAAACAGCACCATTTGTTAAGTCTGATATTCGCTTACTTAATCCGCCCAAACTTTTACCACTTACTGCCCCTAGCGCATCTAAACCAGCAATCATGTTATTAAAATTCATGGCGTCACTTAGTGCTTTAAAAGCAGTAGCTGCAGCATATGTATTGGCCGCAACTGTAGCGTATAGTCTGACTAATCCACCAAGACCTTGTTGCTCATTAGCAAAATCTCGGGCACTAGCACCTGTTAAACCACTGGCACCACGAGCACGACCATACTGCATAGTACTGGACGCACTAGGCCCAGTTGCGGCAGATTCGCGAAGTAATTGTTTTGATCGCTCAAGTTCCCTATTATACGCACGACCTTCATCCGTGCGCTTACGCATAGTACCCTGCTGATCTTCAACACTTAGGTTAATGTTTATGTTTTGACCTGCCATAGTATCTCCAGGTAGTCTTTAGCAACCAGTAAATTGGTTGCACATTTTTATGTATACCAATTATACCATATAGGCAAATAGGTGTCAACACAAAAAATTTTCAAACAACACAAAAAAACCCGCTTAACTGCTGGGCTAAGCGGGTTTTTTGCTTTGGTGTTTAGTATTAATTTCGTCTTGTCTGATTCTATCAATTGTTTGCACAAGTGTCAAAATAATTTTGTAATCTTGTGGATCAATTTCACATACACTAAATATTTCTTTGATTCCAACTAGGGATTTACCTAAATAAATACCATTCATGCCTTCCCACTCATCACGCAACATTCTGTACACAATAAAAGCCTGTTGCACTTCATAATAGAAGTCATCAAATTCAACTGGAATTTCTTCTTCAATGGGTTCATTACCCAGTTGTTCACACATTTCAAAATAGGCCGCCTTAGTCATACTAACTTCGCTATTTTGAAAATAGTTTTTAAGCAGCCTGTTTACTTCTGCAAGCTGCCATTCGAAAAATTTGCCAGATCACTTACCTGTTCACTAATAAATGCATCAAAATTGCTTGAGTTTTTCATCAAATACAGTGCATTTTCATTTGTAAACTCTAAGTAATCTTCTAAGTCTTGACCAGTTAAATCAACTGGAGCTAGTTGTTCTAGGTACTTAAGTTTAAATCCTGACCAACCTTTAATTGCATTTTCTGTATATAGTTGCAAGAAAAGATCTTCATTAAATTCTTCTTCAGGTTTGCGATTTTTAAAAGTGGTTTTTGTAGATTTTTTGCGAACGTTAAGCAAGATTTCCCGGGACAAGAAACTAAGCTGTAGTTTAAAACCTGGCATACCAGGATATTCTGTTTCTACTGACTTGGAAGGAACTAGTAGTGATTTAAGAGAAAGTGTGGACATTAGTCACCTTGGTTGGTTGGGGTGGGCCAGACATAAAGTCTGGCCCGGTACTTAATTAAATTTATGCAATAGGTGCGTAGTATCTAACTTCAAGTTCGTTACTGGCTGTAATATCAAATGTATCTGTAGCATTACTAACCGGTGTATAACCTTGAGCAGTAAAGTTAATAGTTGTGCTAATAACTTGTTCTGTTGCAATAGTAGGAATTTGTACCACGGCAGCACTAAGATCAAATTCTACACGAGTAGCATTTGCGGCACCACCCATAGCAATAACTAATTCAAATGCAGGATTTACATTTGTAATATTTGTGCTACTAAGCATATCGGCTAATAGTGTAGCGGTATAATTTGCTCCACTACCACCACGTAAATAAGCTGTTACATTACCAGTAACACTACGTGTACCTGTAAAGTATGTACAAGGTTGATTAACAATACCCAAGTTTGCTGGTGTTAAATAGGTAACATTATTGCTAATTGTAATATTGCCGCCTGTTAGTGCTAGTGTATAAGTAGTAGAAGTACCTTCAGCATTGATTCCCGACTTTAGGGTCATTGTACTTAGCTTATTAGCAATATACGGTGCATAAGTAATTTTTGGTTTAAATGATGCTGCGCTATATCCACCAGCCATTGTTCCGCCAGTAGTACTGCTGGCAGTACCGCCAAAAGTAATTGTAGTACTTGGTGTAGTCAAAGCAGTTGCTTTGCCAGTCCAAGCAATAGTAGCAATTGCATCAAGTCCAAAATCAATAGTTGCTGTATCTAGGGTACAATTTTCAATAAAGAAAGTTGTGTCGTCAAATACAACAATCATACCAAATTTTTGTAGCTGGTGAACTTGACTATTATTAGTGACTACTTTAGCTGGTGAACTACTAGTAGTAACAACAGTTACACCAATTACTAAACCGGAACCTGCTCCACCTAAGTTACTATTAGAAGCTGTAAATTTCATAGCTGATGTAATACCTACACCAGCATCAACAATACTAACAGCCGTAACAACTCCAGCAGGGCTTACAGTAATATCAGCAATTGGATATTCAGTAATATCACCTACAGTGCCACCACTTGACCAAGTTAACGGTACTGAATAATAGGTTGTTCCAGTACTTGCTGCACCAATATATCCAGTACCAGCAGTATCAATAGTAAAAGTTGCGGCAGAAGTAGCACCACGCTCTAACCAAGCAGCGCCTGTAGTACCAATTGCTTTGTTACTAAACATTGCGTTCCATAAGCAACGCTCTTCAGAAGTAACAAATCCGCCAGTAACAGGAGCACTAGCAGTATCATTACTATCACAAGGACGGAGGTAAGTTGAAAAACTAAATTCTACTGGATTTAGTGCAGTATTGAAACTACGTTGTCCACGAACAGGTGCAGAACCTGCTTCATTAAGGGTAACTGTTTCAGCAGTAGTTCCCTGACTAAAACTAAATCCATCCAGAACTTGGATTTCAAAAGTATTAGCATTAGTACCACTAGAAGCAGTTGTGTTAATTTTACCAGTGTCTGCATTTACGTTAGTAGTAAAGAATACCCTGGCATTACGGAGTAAATTGACGCCCATGTCATTTCCTTTTTGTTAATGCTATAGCTGCATAAACTAGACATTTATCTGTTTTTAGCACTATTAGCATATTTAGTTACGAGACTTGATACCTTACTTGTAGATTGATTTCTCCAACCGCATAAGGCGCTAGTAATCCTTCATCAGTAGTAATTGACTGAACTAGGATCTCAGTTGTAGAGTGGTTGTTTACCGAATTGTATACTATTGCTCTATTAGCATCAATACAAGTTTCTATATCAGTTAATAAGGATTCTAGTTGTTCACTACTAGATTCGCCATGACAATATACTTTAATACAAACGCCTAAATAACCCCAAGCAAATCCTGCTGGATGATATTCACGAGTTTCTGTGCCAGGCATTAAGAAAACACTAGGAAAATCATCTACTTCATCCCAGAACTTTAGCTTAGCATACGCATTTTTAAAAATATTAATCTTGTACGGGTCTTTGCCATTGATCAAGGCTATTTTACCAGTTAGGGCTTTTACAATTTGTGTTCTTGCACTCATACTAACACCGCCCTTAATCTATTCCGTACTTGAAGCTCAGCAATTTGCCTGATTGATTTACTTATTAACAATTTAGGGTCTCGGCTTTTTGGAGATTCTTGACGCCCACCATCACTAAATGTGCCATATGGGTTGCGCATGTAACTATAAAATGCAGTAATCATACCTTCTCGGCTTTGAGTCATTCGCTCTACTTTTGCACTTTCAGCAAATCTACCGGTACGTAGGTTTAAGATATCACGACGACTACCTGTACCCATATTTTCTTTAATAGTTTTTGCTAATAAAGTATTAATTAATTGCTGTAAACTAACTAAACTATAGGATTGATTATCCTGTGTTTTTAATTGAGTTCTAACTTTAGTTTTAGTTTTTGCAATATCAGATTTTGTACTTTTTAGTTTGGCTTTGGCTTTGGCAATACTTGACTTTGCTTGAGCAACTCCTGATACTGACTGCAATTTTAAATCTACAGCATCAATATTGCCAGTATATTTTTCAGCATATTTTTTTGGTTCACCAATAATTGTACTTACTAAAGTGTCTTCTACTAGTTTAATAAGAGGTGGTGAAGATTCTAAATTAACTAAATTGCTATTTGATAAGCCTTGATCTACAAAGCCTTTTATCATGCCTTGCATAGCTTTTTCTAGTAAGTTATCGCCACTTTGATAACCTACACTATTTAAAAATCCTCGTATACCTGTGTTGCTACTCTTACCAACTACGGTACCGACTCCGCTACCCGCTTTTTGCTGTGCTGCGGATCCTTGCCATTGTATTAACCAATTACGATCAGTTTTTTTATATTTAGCAAAAATTGGTGCTTTTAAATCTTGACCAAGGCTACTAGCGGCTTCATCTAATTCTTCTAAAGCATCTAGTAAGCTATCAATAAACTTATTTAAACCATCTAATTCTTTTTGTACTTGTTCTGGTTTAATAGGTTCATTCGTTTTAGGATCACGTCTATCTGCTAAAGTTAAGGTTTTACCAATACTTTGTTTTGTTCTTTCTACTAGAGTATTGGCCCAACCATATACGTGACCTTTGTCATAGCTGGCGTTTTGTATATTTTGTTCAATACCTACAGATAAACCTTGTACACCACTGTACTCTTCTAATATACTAGCTATCTTTTGATTTAAGGTATCAAATCTAATATTTTTAAATACAATAGACTGTGTGCCATTGCTGGGAGTAAATATTTCAACAAACTCTGTGCCACTAGCAGTAATATCAAGTTTAATTAAATTAAAAATTTGATTTGCTAATTGCTTATTACCAACTACCTTTTCTAAGTCAGCTATAGGTAATACAAAATCAACTATAGAACTTTTAATCTCTTGTTTACTAGATCCGCGTGTTTGCTGTAATACTGAACTAGTGTCTTGTCTGCCTTCTGCCCAAGATTTAAGTTCAGGTATATTTTTCATTATTTCTCTAAAAGCTTTTGCACTCATGTATAGTCCGACCTGTACATATCTAATATACGTTTAATATGTGCTGGTAGACTTGTAGTCGAAATATACTCAATCTGCACACTATTAGTTCCAGGTGCTTTTGAGCTATGAATACTCATATCGCTTTTACGATAGTAAGTTACCATATCCATAATAGCTAGTGCAACATCACTAGGCACATCATCGTATCCTGCACGATAGGTTACACGGTATCCGCGGATTACTTCAGGAAATCCTCGATTAACTGTAATTAGACTATTAACTGCATTAGTATTTAAGCTTTGTATTTGATTGCCGTCTAAGATCCAGTCTTTGTACTGTACAAGATTAGTGTAGGTTTGACCAAAGTCTATGCTATAGCCAACACTAGCAACACTAATAACAGGACTTTCAGCTAGTAAGAATTTGCTTACACCGCCATTAAAATACTCGACTTTGTCACTATCAACATAGTCTACAAAAGTCCTGCCACAATAGTTTTTAACAAACTGGCTTACGCGAGGAATAAGTGCAGTAACTTCTGCATCATAGTTGTTACTCTTGATTCCGGCATAAGTTTTATATTCTACTAGGGTAATTAAATTTAATGCCATTGTATTCCTCTATTGTCTTTTATATGGATTCCTAGAAACCCATATAAAAGACAGGGCCTTTCAGCCCTGTCAGTACTAATCTAAAGATTAGGCGGAGTAAATTAGACGAGTTACACCTGCACCGTAGTTGCTTGTAACCTGTACAAAACCTGTACGTAGGCTAGCAACCATAACGCGACGCTGTGTTTCAACCAATTCTTGTGTGTCGATACGTAGACCACGCTGGTTACCAACAACGAAGTTGCCAGGAGCAACGCAAATTGCACCAACGTTAGCAAATGTAGTACCGGCTGTTGCGCTAGGATCACCAAGCTCGCCAGAAACTAGTACTGGTGAGTTGCCGATCTGACCAATTTGGCCAGTAAGTAGTGTAGCTTGTGGACCAACTTGGTTCATTGTCTGGAAGACTGTGTCCTCAAGTAGATTGTAGTAAACGCTGCTGTTAACAATGTAAACTACATCTGCTGGATCTAGACCCCAAACACCTAATTGCTTACGCATATTACGTAAGTTAGCAACTGTAACAGCTGTGGTAGTATTAGTAATACCAGTTTGTGTTGAACTACCAGCTGCACTAGCTAGACCCTTAATAGGATCGCCTGTAGTATCAGCACCGCGGAGTAGAGCCTTGTCAACTGCACGAGCGATACGACGAATCATACCGTCACGAATTACAGGCATAATAGCGATAAGACTATCTTCTTCTTCTTCGTAAGCTGTGTACTCGTTGGTAGCAACTTTGTATGCGCTGAGTGTGATCTCTTTGAGCGCATGTGTGGCATTATTACCAGCACTTGTTGAGCTACCAAATGAAGAGTTGTCAATCCACTGAGCAGTACCTGCTTCTGGATTAACGGGGATCTTCATTACGTTAGTTTGCATAGCGATCTGACGGAATAGCGGTGCGACGACTAGGCGACGACGAACCTCAGCTTCCATATTTAGTGAAACTTCAAGTTCCCAAGTAGCGCTGGGTACGTGAGCACCGTACTTTTGAACCATTTCACGACCAAACTTGGTGTCTTCAACACCTTTGTTAGCCATACGAGCAAGTAAAACAGCCTTTTCTTTGTCAGCATAGCTCATTGTGGCTGATGTACCATCAGCAGCAAATTGCATACGTGATTTTTGAACGGCCTCGAGTTCAGCAGCTTTTTCTGCTAGTGTAGCTTGTAGACTAGCAATAGCAGACTTGTGTGTTTGCTCTTGTTCAGCAACACGCTTTTCTACTTCTGCAAGTAGGCGCTCAGCACCTGTGTCAACTGTTTGCACTTGTGCAACAGCGGCTTTGATTTTAGCGTCAAGATCGGCCTGTGCACGCTCTTGTGCTGCTTTTTCTACAGCAGCCTGAGCTTGTTGCTCAGCGATAGCTTTTGCTGTTTCAGCAGCAGCTTGCTTAGCTGTGTCAGCTAGCAATTTTTCCAAATCTTTAGGATCCATGTTCCATTCCTTTGTAGTGTCGCCATTTGCTTCCACGGGGGACTCTAGCCCTTTAGCTGATTCCAACTTGGGCGCAAATTGCAGTTTGAAAAATTTAACTTCTTCGTCGCTGTTAAACGACTTAGACAAACTAAATAATGTATTTTGATTAGCAGGTACGGACACTACTGAAATTTCATGTAGTTCCAGTTCTTTTACAACAAACAGCTCATTAGCTGCATTATATTCCGCATCAGCGATACGAAACCCAATACTAAACGCAGTAAGTACTCCGTCTTTTATAAGATTAAACACTTCACCTGCTGCTGCAGAAATCCGTGCTTTAATCCACAAACCTTTACTGTCAATTCTATGATCTACCATTCTACCAATAGGCTCACTATGGTCATGATACGCTAAAATTACTGGATTTTTCAAGTAATTTTGCACACCGCTTTTCCATACTGTACTAGGTACAATATCGCCTTGACGATCAGTATCGACTGTACTTGCGTAACCTTCGATCATGATTGAATCAATGCTCATGTCTTTGGTAGGTAGAACACTTTTAGTAAATGTACTGGTTAAGGTAATTACCTTGTTTTTATCTACCATATGTTCTCCCTGTTATTCTTTAGGGGCAGTAGCGGGACGACCACCTTGTGCTGGATTTACAGCACTGCCAGCAATATTAGCAGGAACACGCAATTCATCGTGGCCTGGCATTTTTTCATATCGCAGCTCTACGCGTGCCTCGTTAGGAGTAATAATACCGCCATTTACGAGTGTTTGATGATAGGTTGCAATATCTTTTAGTTCGGGTTGCAGGGCGCTTACATTGCTAGTAATTGCGTCCACATCATATCCATAGTAGCGTTCTAGTGCACTAACAAATTTTCTAATTACTGGCATTACTGTTTCTAGGTAAAACAGTCGCAAGTTAGGGCTAATGTTAGCGTTATTACCGCCGTTTAGTAGAATAGGTGGCACACCAATTACTTGTAGCAATATATCGTTGTGAGTTTTAACTGCTTGATCAAAGTCTAGGTCTTTGTAGCTATTATTACTAATACTATGTGGCTTTAAACCGCTGTCTAAAATAACTGGTCGTTTACCGCCAGTTTTATTACTGTATCGTTGTAACCAATATTGAACAGTTTTTTCTTTAGCAACTTGTGACAATGTATTGTCGCTGGTTAACACAAATCCAAAGGTAGCCCCATTTTCAAAAAACTGTGTTTGAAATTGATACATACTATTAAGCAAGTCAATACTATGTTGTGCTGCTTCTAGTCTACTAGCGCCGCGGTAAATACTTTGTGAACTTAAATCACGAAAGTGAAATACGTCTTTTTCTTCAAAGTCAATATAACCGGTATAACGGTATCCACGAATAAAAGTTTTGGTGTCTGTTAAGATTTCTGTATACTGCGCTGGCAAGTGATACATAAATGCACCATCAAAGTGTATAAACACATTGCCTTCTAGGATCAGGTCAGTAAAAATGGCCTGACGAAATTCTTGTACGCTTTGGTAGGGATTTGGCTTAAAATTAAGCAAATTCATTAATTGCTTTTGCCTAATGCCAGTAACGCTGCCCTCATTTACTTTATCTTTTACATCGTAGTCTAGGGAACTAGCCGCCGATACTACCATGTTTACACCGCGATTTACAACTTCTATGTTTCTAAATGCGAGTTGATAAGTAAGTTTAGTAGTCGAGGGGATATGTGTACCCTCATACTGTGCAATTCTTTCTTGTGCAGGATTCAGCTTTTCACGAATCCAATCTGTAAAACGACCCATGTTTTTTTCCTAACAAAATTCGCTAAAGAAGCTGCCGTAGCTTTTCTTAGGAACCGCAGGATTGCCACCAGCAATTTTATCACGTTGAATTTGAATCCAACGCGCTTGTTTGGGCTCACTGCCAGGCTGAGGAGTTTTACCGTACACACCATGAAGCGCTATGTGATGAGGATTACATAGGGTGTAAACCTGTTCATATAACTCACTATGATGCTCACTAATAAACTCATCCCTAACAGCTAAGATCCCTTCATCAGTTGAAATATCATAACCTTTACGTTGAGCCCAGCTTTCTAGGAGTAGGGTAACGCTATGTAGATGATGTAACTCCAAGTCCTGACTTGTATTGCAGATATAGCAATGATCTTGCTTTTCATAAGCCGACTTGGCTTTATCTCTAACGTGTTTAACGGGTATACGCTTGTTTGTGTTTTTTGCCATTTACTTTAGTGAACTGCGAAGCATCCATGAATGCTTTTTGTGTGCATCTTGACGATCTGCTAAAAAGTTCGATAATCCATGATCGCCAAATTCTTCTGCAACCATAAATAACTGTTGAAATTTCATTGCCATCATGTCTGAATCTAGGAGTAGCTCTTGTAGCAAACCTTTCCAGTCGCCTGGAGCATTTTCGTCTTCAATATAAGTTAGCTGTGAAAACTGTGATAGACTAGCAGGCGTGACAATTTGTAGTGCACGCAGTTCTTCAGCATAGATATCAATGGACTCTAAAACTTCATTATAAATACGCTCTAACATTAAGTGTAATTGGTAAAAAGGTTCGCCTTCTACATTCCAGTGAAAGTTTGCTGCTTTTAAGTAAAAGCTAAACTCACTGGCAAAAACGCGCTTAAGTTCTAGGTAATATTCTGTTCTGTCCATTGTTTTGCTCAGTAAATTTTTATAATATAGCCATTGTACACCTAAAGCACCAACAAGTCAACATAAAAATTTTATGTACCTAGATGGTGTAGGTGTAAAGTGCATAGCGAATAGCATCAGCCATGTGTGAGTACTTATCGTGTACTGGACGTTCGCGCTGTAAATTTTCACGACGATCCCAACGGTACTGGTCCATTACATCTAAGACATTTGTGCAATGTGGTGCTATTTTAAGTTTGCCGGTTTCTACTAGTGTTTGCACATAGGCAATACCGGGTAGTATATCTTTTTTAGCTTTAGTAGTTGAAATGTTATAGGTATAGGCAAGGTCGCCAGCAAATTGTGCTGCTGCCGAATCTATAAACACCACTTCCACGCCCCAGCGATCTAAGTATTCACGAAATGCTAGGGCATGCTTGTCTGTGGTAGCCTCACTACGCAAATACTCATCTACGATATGAAACTGGTCACTAACAGGATTATAACTAATAACCACGAAAGCAGTAGCATCGCGATAGCCGGGATCGCACCCAGCAATGTATTCACAACCATCTTGGTGTTGGTATTCACAAACACTTGCCTCACGATTAAAGTTGTAAATCTGACCCTCAAACACATTAAAGCTAGCCAAGTATTCTTGTTCAAATTCTGCTTTTGACATCGATCTACGTGCTTCTTGCACATCCGACTCTGCCATGCGCGAATTCTCAGTGTAGTCTGCTTGGATACTGCACCACTCTGGATATTCGTCGCTATAACCACGCTGATAAAACTTTGAAAACCAGTTTTGCTGACCGCGGGGTGTACTAATAAAAATAGCCTTACTATTGGGGCGGTCTAGTGTAGGTCGCAACTGTACGTTAAATGCACTTTCACCGTCATCACCCAGCGCGGCCTCGTCAAATAAGATAATTTGATAGCTGCGTCCAACTGTCGAATCTACTGTGCTCAACGAGCCCATGCGTATTGTACTACCGTTGCTTAATTCTACTACTTTGTCCTTTAAGTTATCACGTTCTACTTCTAGGTCAAAGTGACGTATAAACTTGCGCTGCAGTTCAAATGAGATCGAACTCAAGTTATAATTAGGCGAAATAATTAATACATTGCATTTAGGAACTAATGAAACTAGTTGTGCAATAATGTTAGCAATATAAGTTTTACCTAGTCGTCTGGCTAATGCAGCGCATACAAATCTATACTTGGGATCGTTAATGGCATTGATAAGTGCAATCTGTGGGCGATTCATGGTATCCCAAGCACCTAATAGCTTTAAGTAGTTGGTGATTGGCAGTTTGATAAACCTGCTTTCTAGTGGAAACTCTGTGATTTCATCGCAGTCTACATCGGGTCTGCTAACTTTAAGCATTATAGTTTATCTCCCAGCAACTTGGAGATCAAGGCTCCGTACTTGGTACCATCACCGCCCTCATTAATCTGCACGTTTACTTGCGATTTAGGTCCTGTACGCTCTGCTCGCAACTTTTCCAGTTGTATTTCACGATCTAGTAGTTCCATTGACATTTTATGTGATAAGGCAAGTAACTCAGCAATGTCTTTATTGCTGCCTACGTCTGCCTCCTCCATTTCCTGAAACTTGCGTTTAAGGACGGCATCCATTGCCGACCGCATCTTGAAACGGTTGTTAAAGCCTAGGTCAAAGAAAACTTGATTAATATACGACTTTACTTCTCGTCTGGCTAGTATACCCGATACCGACTCCACGGGCAATCCTAAGTTATCAGCCACAGCTCTAGCGTCTTGGCATTGCAGGTAGCAGTTAGCCACTTCCAATGCCTCTGGTGAAATGGCTAGCACCTCGGCAGGTGCTGTGGTTGGGGTCAGGTTCATTTCTTTAACTTTTCTTCTAGTATACTAATGTGTTCATGATTTTGATGAATCATGTCACGATTTGTTTGAATTTCGCGTTCCAAATCCTGGCGCAGTTTTTCACGTGCCAACTCAGCTCCACTATTAGTAGCTTGCTTGTTGTCGCTGGTTACCACTAAGCTAATTTTACCGTTTAAGATGGTAACGTCATGTTGTAGGTTTTGCAAGGCAGTCATTAAGTAGACTACGCAGGTAAATAATAGTGGTAAAAGGGCAAAGCTAATCTTTTCAATTAGCTGGCCTTTGGCATGTGCTTCTTGCAGCTTTTCATCACTCATTATAATCTCCTTACAAGGTTATACTCAAATATCTGCCAGCATTTTTCCCATGACCAGCGATAGCTAGCCACTACCACTACGTGTCTGGGAATTGCTAGTGCACGTACCACAGCCAGTTTAAGATCTGGACTAGTATAGCCGGTTCTGTCCAGCTCTATTACATCTTGTGGACCACAAACTGGATAGGCTGCCACAGGTGTACCACACGCCATAGCCTCTAGCATTACAATACCAAAAGTATCCCAGCGGCTGGTAAAGACCAAGCAATCCGCTTGTTGGTAATATTGGGCCAGTTCCTTACCCACCTTCATACCCACAAATTCGACTTCTGGGTACTTTTGCTGCAAATAATTACGTTGCGGCCCATCACCAACCACAATCTTCTTAGCACCCAAGTAATCTAATTTACAAAAATCTTCACATGACTTTTCTGGGGCAACACGGCCAACCCATAAGAGTGTAGGATAAGGTGTTTTGCGACCCACTTCCAGTGGATAAAACTGACTGCGATCTACACCACGGGTCCAGGGCACAATTTGGCCACAAAATCCGTGTTGCTTAAGTTCATCAACCATGCTGACCGTTGTAGCTAACACTTTGCCACTATGCTTGTGAAACCAGCGTAAATACCGGTAAGTCCAAGACTCAGGTATTGCATAGTAACGCTTAATTGCTTCTGGTAGTTTAGTGTGGTAGCTGGTATTATACCGCCAACCGTGCCGGTCCATCCAGCAACGCGCTGCCAACCCTAGTGGGCCTTCAGTTGCAATATGCACATAGTCCGGGTTTACCCTCTCCAGGATCTTGCCAATGCCACGAGGCCATGATAACCTAATATCGCCATAGCCAGGAGCACCACAATTAGGGAACTGCCGGGGATCACAGTATACAATATCATAGCCGTGGCTATTTGCCTGTTGTTCCAAGTTGTTGAACGTTGTAACCACGCCGTTAATTTGCTGGGGCTCATTATCCGTTACTACTAAGATTGTTTTCATTTTGTTTATACCTGATAATTTCCCACTGACCGTCCATATTTTCCACTAGTGCAGTACACGACTCAACCCAATCGCCGGAATTCATATAGCCTATGTTATCTACCAGTTTAATTTCAGCTTGGTGAATATGCCCGCAAATTACGCCTTGAAAGTTACGCTTGCTGGCATATTTAGTAATAGTTTCTTCAAATTTGAATATAAAATTGGTAGCACGTTTTACTTTGTGCTTTAACCACTGTGATAGACTCCAGTAGCCAAATCCTAGACGATGTCGTAATTGGTTAAAGTTAGTATTTAAGCCTAAAACGAAGTCGTAAGCACTGTCGCCTAGCCAAGCTAACCAGGGGGCTAGTCTGGTAATGCCATCAAACATATCGCCGTGTGTAACTAACCAGCGACGACCTTGTAGGTCTAGGTACTCACACTGATTTACCACCTCTATGCGACCAAATTGTAGGCCATAGGTGATTAGTGGTCTAAGGAACTCGTCGTGATTGCCGGCTACGTATATGACTCGGGTCTTTTCACGATTGGCTTTGGCTAAAACATGGCGCACCACATTGGTATGTGAGTTTGCCCAGCGTAATTTATTTTGCTTGACCTTCCAACCATCAATAATATCGCCGACCAGGTAAAGTTCATCACAAGTATTGCTTTTTAAAAAATTACTCAAATACTCTGCTTTTGAAGCCTTGGTACCTAAGTGCACGTCACTGATAAAAATAGCGCGATAGTGAGCCACAGTTATTTGCCCTGCTTATTATACAGGTCAAATAAGGTTTTTACCTTTTCTTCCAGCACACCTAGGCGCATATCTGCCTTGGCGAATAGGACTACAATCATAATAAAGGCCACGAATACTGGCCAAGCTTTTAGCATGAGTTCGATAATTTCCATGGCGTTAACCTCCAGTTCACTAGAGTATAACACTTTAGGGCAGTGTTGTCAACTATGAAAAATTCTGTGGTGTCTGAAAAAATTTTCTTGAATTTTGCTGTCTTTTAGTGTATAATATTATTTTTGGGAGAATCGTATGTGGCGGCTGTGGGCTAAGGCTTTAGGTGATAAGTATGGTTTGACTGACAAGGAGGCTGATGTGGTTTGCGGAATTAGGACCTTGATAGTTTTGTGCTATTTAGTGACAAATGTGGTGATTGTGTGTGGAGTTGTGCATCACTGGTAGTTGGCACCGAAAGTTTTGTGGAAATTTTCTTAAAGTTGGCCGTGTGGGAGGGCCCATATAGTTATACTATTCATAACGTCTAATAACCCCCCTAGTTATTATAAATTCTATAACTATATAATCAACTTGTTATAGCATAAAAAATCGGCCCGCGTCAACCCCCTGGGCAAAAAACAACATAGGGATAAACCCTGCGACAAAATGTCGCAGAATTTGCGCTTGCATTGTGTGGTTGACTAGCCTATAATTACTACATCGAAACAGCACTCAAAGGGAGAGCAAAATGGCAGAAAAAGCCGTAAACTATAGCCCTGAGCAAACCGCTCAGGTAATCGCCGATTATCAATCGGGTGTTAGCGTTGAAGCATTGGCATTGGCAATGGGTAAATCCGTTCGTAGCATTGTTGCCAAACTGTCACGCGAAGGCGTATATCAGAAGAAAGCATACAAGACTAAAACGGGCGAACCCGTGGTCAAAAAGGATGCTCATGCTGATGCAATTGGCGCAATCTTGCGCTTGCCTGAGAATGACATTGAATCACTTACCAAAGCGAATAAGAGCGCTCTTAAGGCAATCTTTGACGCATTGGCTAATTCCAAGCCGATTTAAATAAAGGGCGAAAGCCCTTTATTTATCTTATAACGACCCGCGGTGTTGCGAAAAAACAACAGCGCGGGCGCCAAAATTATAGCATATAATTTTGGGCCGCGTCAAGGGCATTTGCAAAAATACAACACTAGGGAAAACCCCTAGGCCTGGCCGCTGAATCCTATGCTATACTAACCCCATGAATAAAGCACAACTAACCCAAGCACTGCAAGCCCGGCTCAATGAGGTCTGGGGTATTTATTGCGATATTAATATCCAATTAATTCGCTTTGCTAAACCCACTATTGAATTAAATGGCAGACTTAGTAAAACAGCAGGACGCTGTTTTATGCAAACCAATCATATTGAAATTGGCACTAAGTTTTTAATAGCGCACTATGATCAGATCATGGCGGAAACCGTACCGCATGAGATTGCGCATCAAATTGATTACAATCTTAATGGTACTCCTGTTGGTAATCGTTGGCATGGTAAGTCATGGCAAACTATTATGCGGCAATTGGGAGTTAATCCCGAAACTTATCACGACATGGTGGTTTAATGTTAGCATGGATTGGCACACTTACCAGCATAGCAGGATCATTCCTTGTTGCATTTGGTGTAATGAATTGGGGTTATATCTGTTTTATTACCGGAACGCTATCATGGTTAATCATTGCCATTATGCGCAAAGATAAAGCATTAGGCGTATTGAATGGGGCATTTTTAATTGCCAATATAATTGGCATTGTTCGTTATGTAATTTAATATGGCCAGGTGTTGCAAAAAAACAACACCGCTGGCGCCAAATTATAGCATATAATTTGGGCGCGTGTCAAGGGGGTGTGCAAAAATACCACACTAGGGGAAACCCTGCGTCAATGTGTCGCACCCTGGGGGCTTGCACTCTTTGAAAATCGGCGTATAATTGTCTACATGGATCGGAGACAAAGCGATGGCGACTAAACTACACTTGGCACTGGCAATGAAAAAAGCCAGCAAACCTGATAATCGGGCGCATAAGCCCCTATTTGTGAATAGCCCATTTAAGCCAAAGGTTATTCCAAATAAAAAACAAAGCAAATTGGCTAAACTGTTTAATGGTTGGGGGTTTGAAGGTGAATAAATTTAATTTGATTGAACAGGCCGCAAGGTTTGAAACGTCGCAATTAAAACGTGACGAATTGATTTATTTTGTAGAATCTGTTAAAATGCACGAGATGATGGAATTGGATTATCCGGCACTAGTAAAACGTATTGAGCGTACTGCTAAACACTTGGTTGACGTTGCACAATTTTTTAACAAAGGAGAATGACTATGTTTATGGCTAAAAGCATTAATGACGAAACCATTATGTCAATGGGTAATTCAATTGAGGAAGTCTGGCAAGACTTGCAATTCGGTTTTGAATTGACCGACGATGACTTTGATGATTTAGAATGGTTTGAAATTGAGCCAATTACTGTTAAACGTAAATTGGAATTCGTTATTGAATAAATAACAAGCCAGGGTGTTGTAAATTTACAACACCCGTGGCGCCAATTTTACCAGTAAAATTGGGCGCGTGTCAACAAAAATTTAAAATTTTTGTGTTGTATTTTTACAACGCTGACCGCGCCAAAATTATACACCAGCCTGGCCCACGTGTCAATAGGGGTTTGTCCCTATGTTGTATTTTCGCAAAACCTGGCACAACCCGATTTTTCGTGTATAATTCTCTACATGGACACAACGCAAGCAAACAAGATGATTAAACGGATCGCAATTTATGACATGGACGGGACTATCGTGGATTCCAGCCACCGTTACCGGACTATTTTAACCGATGCTGGCGAGCGCATTGATATTGGCTATTGGCGAGACAATCAGCATTTGGCAATGTTGGATGGGCTATTGCCATTGGCTAATAAATTCTGGGATGATCTTGACGATCCAGAATGTTATACAATTATTGCGACTGCGCGTGTAATGAATGAACCCGATTGGGAATTTTTGAATACTAAATTGGGTATGCCAGATTATGTTATATCGCGCACTCGTGATGATCAGCAATCAGGTTCCACGCTAAAGATTAACGGTTTGATTGAATGTTTCAAAACTGCTAATATTAACTTGGCAATGATGACTGATGTTGTTTTCTATGAGGATAACGTGCAGTATTTAAAAGCGGTATGCGATTATTTTAATATTCGCGGTGAATATATTCCTAGCAAACAAGGACATTAAAATGACTAACGGAAACGATCCAGACAAAATTGTTTTTTATGCGCTGATTGCCAGCGTTTGTGCGGTTGCTTATCTTGTCTTTACCGGAGCGGTATAATGAAAGCATGGAATGAATTAACCCCATTGGAACAATTGGCTTGCACTTATTGGGATGCATACAAGGATGCATATGGCGTGCGGCCGCGTGGTATTGATAATAGCCTTTGGACTGTGGAACGATTTGAATCTGAAATTGACCAATTGTATATTATTGCCGATCGTGCTAATGCACAACGCATGGCCGAGGAATTGGCCGAATTCGAGAATGTAAAGGCTCGAATTCAGCAATTGCAGGAAATGCATGGTTTTGATTGGAACGAAGCCGTTAATCATATCGACCAAGAAATGGGTACTAATGGTGATATTGGTTTCCTAGAATTCGAATTGGGTATTCCCTACGGTTCACTTACACTTTAGGATTGATCATGAATTTTTTAAATTATGACATTTTAGATTGTTGTGGTGCTTATGGCCGCAAGGCCAATTGGAACGATTGGGTTAATGGGCTAGATTTTAAAATTATTAATGGCCCGTATTTTAGCATTAAAGATTGCAATAAATTAAGCCAGGAATATGATGAATTGCATTTTCGCTCTGCAATGGGCGTTGAATTCCGGGTGTATTTAAAATAAATAACGAAATGTGTTGTATTTTTACAACACATGGCGCCAAAATTATACCATATAATTTTGGGCCGCGTCAAGCAAAATTTGAAAAATTTGTGTTGTATTTATACAACGCTTGACGCGCCAAAATTTTACCACCAAAAAATTTTTTTGTCAATAGGGGAAAACCCCTATGTTGTATTTTTGCACTTCCTGGCACTTGGCCGTTTTTCGTGGTATTATCTTAACTCGGCGTCTTGCCGTGGCTAACCTTTATCTATCATGGCCAAAAAACAGTTTTTCGCAATTCTCGATACTGAAACCACTTGCAATGATACTGTTGCAGATTTTGCAATTGTTATTTGTGATCGTAACGGTCGCATTTACAATAAATGCGCGGTATTGGTTCGCAATCATTTTGATGCAATGGATCTTTTTTATGACAAAACAAAACAAAACGGTGAAATGTGGTCGCGTGAATACGCAAGCAAAAAGCAAACCC
>Ga0214921_10000305_pt1 | contig 96143 bp, 92 predicted proteins | sample LL1505_MetaG_FD_177992 | JGI IMG/M metagenome (GOLD analysis project Ga0214921, IMG submission 177992) | Freshwater microbial communities from Lake Lanier, Atlanta, Georgia, United States - LL-1505 | ecosystem: Environmental > Aquatic > Freshwater > Lake | place: USA: Georgia | collected... | reverse complement strand
CCGAGTTTGTACGTAGACGCAAATTCGGCGGCTTCGGTTTCGGCGGTTCCGGTCATTCCCGACAGTTTTTCGTAGAGGCGGAAGTAGTTCTGCAACGTCACCGTTGCCAACGTCTGGTTTTCAGCCTTTACTTCCACGCCCTCTTTTGCCTCGATGGCTTGGTGAATTCCTTCGTTGTACCGACGGCCCGACAGAATTCGACCCGTGTGTTCGTCAACGATGGCAACCTCGCCATTCATCACGACGTAGTCCTTGTCGCGGCGGAACAGTTCCTTTGCCTTGATCGAATTGTTCAGGAACGAAATGAGCGGCGTGTTTGCCGACTCGTAAAGATTGTCAATACCGAGATAGTCCTCTACCTTGGAAATTCCATCTTCTAGAACCCCAATCGTGCGCTTCTTCTCGTCGAATTCATAGTCGACGTCGCGAACGAGCTTCTCGGCAATCTTCGCAAATTCGCCAAACCATCGGTTGGCCTCGTCAGATCCAGGGCCAGAAATGATGAGGGGGGTACGCGCCTCGTCAATGAGGATCGAGTCGACCTCGTCAACGATGGTGTAATAGTGGCCGCGCTGAACCATGTCTTGACGTTGCCATGCCATGTTGTCACGCAAGTAATCAAAACCAAATTCATTGTTCGTGCCGTACGTGATGTCAGCGTTGTATTGCTGGCGTCGCACTTCGGGCGACTGGTTGGCGAGGATACAGCCAACCGACATTCCCAGCATTCGGAAAATTCGGCCCATCAACTCTGACTGGTACGACGCCAGGTAATCGTTCGTCGTGATGATGTGAACCCCTCGCGACGGGATTGCATTAAGGAACGCAGAGAGAGTGGCGACGAGCGTCTTGCCCTCACCCGTTTTCATTTCCGAAATGTTGCCCAGGTGAAGGGCGGCACCACCCATTATCTGGACGTCGTAGTGGCGAAAACCGAGGGTGCGCTTCGACGCCTCACGTACGGCGGCAAACGCCTCGGGAAGCAAGTCATCGAGTGACTCTCCGGATGAATAGCGCTCGCGGAAATGGACCGTTTCATCGCGCAATTCCTCGTTGGAAAGCTTCGCGAAGACGTCTTCAAGCGAGTTGACAACGTCCGCGTAGTGCTTGAGTTTGCGAAGAGTTGCACCCTCACCAACGCGCAGAACTTTTTCCAGAAGATTTGCCACTCGGCACTCCGTTTCATCAGTCAACACGACATTTGTGATTCCGTGTCGGCGTGCTTTCTATTCTACGGTGAAACGATTTGCCCACCACGCAGAAGAAACACCCGCAAACCCAGACGCTACGTGGTCAGTGGCGAGGTAGCCTGTTGCTCAGCAATCGCAACGACCAACACTCCCACGACGCGCAACCCCGCCCCGACACAGGCGTCGGTGGCTGCGTCGATGGATGCACCCGTGGTCATCACATCATCGACGATCACTACACGAGAACCAACGGGAGGTCGTCGCGAACCCACTCGGATGCTCCGCCGGAGTCGCTCGAGTCGATGGCGGCCACGTTGGGTTCCGAGGTCGTCCATCAGCAAACAGTCCGACACAGCAAGTTCGGCAGCCCGCGCAATTGTCGACCCAAGTCCGTACCCTCGAGCAAGGAATCCCGGTCGTGACGACGGAACGGGGATAGCAATCACCTTTCCCCACGGTAGGGCCGCGTCGCGAAGCGCGCCACCAAGACGTCGAATCACACCATGTGAACTGCGATGCTTCGCCGCCAAGATGAGAGCCCGGAGTCCCCCTCGGTATGTCCCGAGCGCAACGAGAGGGATACCACGCGACGTGATTGCCTGAAGGGGCAATGCCGTGAAACGCCCGATGCAGGTGTCACACACCATCGCGCCCCACGTAGTACACCCGACACACCGCGAGTCAAAGAATTGTTCTAAGAGAGGCACACCTCAACGGTGTCGACACCGCCATCAAATGGATTGACGCAATCGCTACGCCGTGGATAAACCGCCCTAGTGCTGGGTTGCCAGTAAGTCGGCGAAAACACCGGTCGCTTGCCAACCCGCACCGCGCGGCTTCCACAATTGCCCATTTTCAGAAATGACGACGAGCCCGGCCACGCCCTTGTTCCCGCCCGAAATTCGCTTCGGATTCTGCGGTTGACCAATGAGTCGTGTGCCCCCACCGACCGTCGCCACCTCGGCGTGAACCACACCGTCGCGGCTTCCGAGAACGGCAATATGAGTCGAGTCTGCCCACGCGATATCGACAATGGAATCAGCGGAAACCGCAAGCCGACGGTAAGCACTGACCGACAACGGTCGGCCAGACTCGTCAGCGGTGATTGCGCCGACCAAAATGTACCCCTGCCCGTCGTAGTTAATCGCAATAGCAACACGCTCATCGTCACTCGAGACCTCGAGACCGACGATAAGTGCGGAACCGGGCCATGGTCCGTCGAAGAGGGTTTCTTGTCCATCGGCGAAAACTGAAATGAGATCGGGCAAGTGATTTTCGACCCACCACACTGAGCCTGACCCATCGACCTGGGGCTCTACCGAGGACGATTTATCTGAAATCTTTTCTGTTTGGTCCGTCACAAGATAGACCCCCCCGGCCGAAGCGATGGCTGCCGCGTTGCTCGACGCGTCAAACGAAACTGATGTCGGCCGCAGACCCACAATTCTCGCCGCATTCGGAAGGGCCGATTCAATCTTTGAATCGGCTTCGTAACCAAAAGAGTTGTTATACAGGATGAGCGGGCGGTCGTCCACGCGGGGGTTGGGTTCCAGTCCGGGTGCGGCAGCAATAGTCAATAACGACTGGTTGACCGACATCGAGATTAACGTGACATCGGGAAATTCTCTGAGGCTCGCCCTCAATTGCGCCAGCATGTCCTGTTGATCCGTGTCTGACGATTGTTTGATTTCGTCGGATAGGTCTACCGTCGCAATTCCTTTTTCGGCATCCACCAGCACACTGACCAGCTCAGAACCTTCTGGAAACGCAGTCGACACGTTTGGCAAATACGTTGATGGTCCGTCGATCACCGCGCGAGCGACGGAGGACACCGGGTCGCCTTGTCGGGCAAAGATGCGCACATCCGAAACAAGGGCGGTTCGATCGTGGTTGATGAAGTAAGCACTGTATTCGCCGTAGGCCGAGGAAAAGGTCGATTCCGAGACCAGTGTGATGTCGGGCACCCCGGACAGTCGCCACTCACCATTGACCCGTGAGAAGGTGAAACTCCATTCACGAGTTTGAGCCGGTTCGATGTTGGTCATCACGCCGGTCTCGTCGACCTCGGAGACAACCACGGTTGAATACGTCATCTCTGTCGGTGCAGTTACCGTGACAGAGTCGTAGGTCCCGCGCACCATGGTCCCCTTAGTCGGGCTCCACCTCAGGGCTGCGTCCTCCGTCAGAAAACTCCGTGCAATTCGAAAATTATTTTGCGGTGCCGCACCAGCGCTGATAAAGCCGTCAAGAATCTCGCGCTGCGTTGCACCTTCGGCTGGACCCGCGGGTAAAAACTCGACATCCGTTTGTGACCCCACTGTGTTGGGGCCAGCGACAAGAACTGGTCCCGACGTGGGAATCGTTGCGCACCCGGTGAGCGACAGAATAGCGAGTGCGAGCAAAACCTTACGCATAGGTATCCTCGGCAATCGGTGGAAGATCGAGCGGCGAAACGGGGTCAACCGCTCCACCCAGCGGAATCGTCAGGCGGAAACAAGCACCATGCTGTGGTTCAGACCAAACATCGATTGTGCCTCCGTGAAGCTTCGCGTATCCAAGCGCAATGGCGAGACCCAATCCTGTTCCTCCAGATTGACGTTGGCGTGACGGGTCCGCCCGCCAAAATCGATCGAACACCCTCTCGGCATCGTCCGCTGACATGCCGACCCCATGATCGCGAACTGCAAACGACACTGCCGTGGACGTTGAATTTACCCAAACCTCGATAGGCTCGCCTTCGCCGTGATCAAGCGCATTAGAGAGAAAGTTGTGCAGAATTCGTCGAACCCGGCGTGAATCGAGTTCCACCGGCTTATGCCCGCCTGGCGCGTAAAGAGTGATGGTTGAACCTTGTGAACCAGCGAGGGGCGTCATTTCGTCGATACAGGATTGGGCAAGAACGGCCGGAGAAATTGGCTCGAGTTCAAGTTTCGCAGCTCCGGCGTCGTAACGGGAAAGTTCAATAAGTTCCGTGAGCAGTTGCTCGAACGTTTCGATTTGTCGATGCAGTAACTCGGCGGCTCGCGCCGAATCTTTGTCGAATGTGTTGCGCTGTTTGAACAACATGCTCCCGGCAAGCTTGATCGTCGTAAGTGGAGTCCGCAGTTCATGCGAAACGTCGGACACAAATTGTTGTTGCAGTGTTGAAAGAGTTGCCAGGCGATTGATCTGAGCTGAAATCGATTCCGCCATTCGATTGAATGAAATGGCCAACTTGGCAGAAACGTCAGTTCCCTCAACGTCGATTCGCTCATCAAGGTTGCCAGCGGCAAATCGCTCCGCCATCGCTGCAGTTGTAATGATGGGCTGGATTGAACGGGTGGTGACGAGCCACACGATGAGCCCGGTGATCGCGACGAAGAATAACTCGCCGGCTATCAGAGCACTTTGCACAAAAGCGAGATTCGCCTCGACGTCGGCCAGGTCATATACCAAAACCAGATCGTATCGACCCGCGATCGGGACGTCGATGTTAGCTCCCGTGACAATTCCTGGCGACCCGCCGGGCACTTCCACCGACTGATAGTAAACGTTGGTCCGATCATCATGGATTGCCTGTCGGAGCGAGTCGCTCACTACCGTCACGGGGAAACCGACAGACGAAGAACTGGTCATGACCTGGTCGGTTGTTTGATCAGGCGCGCGAAGGATTGCGAATCCGATCAGACCTGGCGAATTAGTTGTTGCGCGAATTGTCGCTTGTGCGTTGGAATTTGCGGTTTCGATATCGATGGCATTCTCGGCGTCGATGGCACCATCGAATTGCGACTGCACTGTATCTGAAACGGATTGCGTTTCAGAGATAACTTCGTTGCGACGCGACTCGAAGAGATTTTGTTCAATTGTGTACGACAAGAAACTCCCGATTGCAGCAACAGCGACGAGAGAGAGTCCAACTGAGATAGCCGTCATGCGTAGACGCAGAGAGCCGACCCACGACTCCCGCGACTGTCGGACAATCTTGGCAAGAAATTTCATGCGGCGATGATTTCACCGGCACGGTAACCCACGCCACGGACGGTGAGAACAATCTTCGGGTCGTCAACGTCATGCTCCACCTTGGAACGCAACCGCTGCACGTGCACGTTGACCAATCGAGTGTCCGCCTTATATTGATAACCCCACACCTGTTCCAAAAGCGCTTCGCGCGAGAATACTTCGGTAGGACGTGAAGCGAGCGTGTGTAGCAATTCAAATTCGAGTGGCGTGAGCGAAATGGGGACTCCGTCGCGCGACACAACGTGCCCGCGCAGGTCGATCAGAATGTCCCCAACTCTGAGCGAACTGGTCGAAGCGGAAGGCGGCCGCCGCATACAGGCTTTGATACGGGCGCTAAGAATCTGTTCGTTGAAAGGTTTTTCGACATAGTCATCTGCGCCCGCTTCGAGCCCGTGGATGATGTCTTGCGGATCCGTGCGCGCGGTCAACATGATTATGGGCGTTCCCGCGTGCTCGCGAATTGAACGACAGACCGAAATCCCATCGATACCGGGGAGGTTGAGGTCGAGCAGAACAAGGTGCGGCTGGTACTCCTCAAAGAATTCCAATGCCTGGGGTCCGCTCGTTGCAACGCGAGTGTCGTAGCCCTCTGATCGCAAGAACATATCGAGAACCTCACCGATGCTCGGGTCGTCGTCAACGATCAAGATGCGTGCGGACATGACAACTCCTTCCCCTCGGTTATGTCTATTGTGCTAATTCTGACGAATGATTGCGAGAACCTCGTCGCGCACGGACGCCATCAGCTCAGAGGTACCACCCTCAACGTTGAGTCGAAGCAGCGGTTCGGTATTGGATGGGCGAACGTTGAACCACCAAAACTCTCGTACCTCCCCCGGAACGGGCGGAATTGCCGTGTCATCAATCGAACCACCTGTTACGGTGAGCCCGTCGAGCGTGTCGAACGTTCCGCGACCTTCGAAAGCCTCTCGAATTCGTTTCTGCGCAGCGGGTACGTCGGACACGGTCGAATTGATTTCCCCGCTTTGGGCATAGGGCGAGTAGCGCGCCGAGATGACGGACAGTGGTCCTGACTGAGAACCAAATTCGGCGAGTACGTGCATCGCCGCGAGCATTCCGTTGTCGGCTCCCCAAAATTCGCGGAAGTAATAGTGCGCAGAGTGTTCCCCACCAAACACTGCACCGCTTTCGCGCATGATGTCCTTGATCAGCGAGTGCCCGACATTCGTTCGAACGGGCTGTGCACCAGCACCGCGAATCACCTCGGGAACAATTAAGGAGGTAATCAGGTTATGCAAAACAACAATCTGCGAGTCTCCGGCCGCCCGCACCCGTTGGATTTCCCGAAGTGCCACGATGGCGGCAACGGCGCTGGGGGAAACGGGGTCACCGTTTTCGTCGACAACAAAGCACCTATCGGCATCACCGTCAAACGCCAGCCCGATGTCCGCCTTGTGCGCGACTACCGCTCTCTGCAAGTCGACCAGGTTCGCCGGCTCGAGCGGGTTTGCTTCGTGGTTGGGGAAGCTACCGTCCAGCTCAAAATAGAGCGGAACAATCTCAATGGGCAATTCCGGGAGTCCGGCCGCAGTTCCCAAGACCGCGGGAACCGTCAAGCCGCCCATCCCGTTTCCAGCATCGACAACGACCTTCAATGGTCGGATCGAAGACAGGTCGACAAGATTTCGAAGGTAGCTCGCGTACTCGGTAAGGATGTCATGCGTCGACGATTCACCGGGTGTGGCAACTGCGGTTACTCCCGATTCGAGATACTCGGTAGCACGATCGCGAATTACGGCGAGACCCGTATCAAGGCTGATTCCTTGCGCGCCTGCGCGCGAAAACTTGATGCCGTTATAGGCCGCGGGGTTATGCGACGCCGTAAACATTGCCGCAGGCGAGTCCCAGGTCCCGGACGCGAAATAGGACTCATCTGTTGAGCAAAGTCCCAGATTTGTGACGTTAGCGCCGCGCGCTGTTGCACCGCGAATGAACGCTGCCGCGAAACCGGGCGACGAGTCACGCATGTCGTGGCCAACAACAACTGTCGTGCCAGCAGCCCCGACCTCGTCGACGAAACCTGCGGCGAGCGCTTCGACAACATCATCCGTCAACTCGGAACCCACGAGTCCGCGCACGTCATAAGTTTTGACGAAACGGGTCAAATCGACAGTCATCCGTTACCTTCCATCGGTCTGTTTACGATACCGCACGAGGTTCCGCCGCGACGCGGTGACGAATAGGCTGGTCGCATGTCCGCGTCACGCACAACCCGTAGTCGGCACGGTCGTCAACTCCGTTCCGATGTTCGAGGAATCGCCGCGATCGGAATCGGTGGCCGAAACACGAGTTTCGCGGAAATCGCGAAGGACGTCGTGAACTATCTCTGCGATGCGCAACCGACGTTGATGCACGACATCCAGGTCGAGATGACTCTGCTTCCCAGCGCCGAACGCGCCGACGGGGTTCCACGTAGGTGGACAGCGCTTCGAAGCGAACGACGAGTGATTCTGTATCGGCTTCCCATCGAACGTGGCTCTAAACTTCATCGCCAAGACGATTGGCACCGTCGCAATAATATCGAAACCACCGTCATCGAGGCAATCGCAGACCTCATCGACATCGACCCCTACGAATTAGCGCCGAACCGTTACTTTCCCCACGCCTAGCCGTGGATGACGACGACGTTGGACGCATCGATGGGTGCCATTAGGCCGCGAAGAGTCGCAATCCCGTCCCGAGTCACGACAAAAACCGAATGTGAAATAGGTGCATTCGATGTCACCGTCAGCATCCCTTGGCCAACAGGTCTAAGTACATTTCCGTGGGCAGGCACGACGATGTTTTCCCCGATATCGCCGCCCGTCACAATTGTGACCGTCACATCCGCATCCCCGAAATTGGTGAGCCCCAGCGAACCGTCGACTGGAATCAACACCGATACGGTCCCTGTTTGAGCGGGTGCTGCGCTGGCCCAGGCAAGGTCCGTTATGCCGGACTTTTCGTCATGGAAACCGACCCTCGCCGCCGCAACAAGTGGCTGATCTGACTCGATTGACACCGCCCAATCGCCTGCGCTCAGTTCGGTAATCGGAAGATCCAGCGTGGACCCTGCCGGAATTGATGCCGTGACGACTTGGGGGTCCCCCTCAGCGTAGGGGTCGAGCGTGATGGTGGCTGATGCGTCGGTTTCGCCAGGAACGAGGATCCGCAGCACAGAGACGACATCGGCGTATGACGGGTCCCCAAGGAGTTTGCCAATTGATTTCTCTGTCGGCACATTGATGACAGGTAACGAAACCGACGTCGTCGGAGCCGCAGCGGGGCCGATACGGTCTAATCCCCCCGGTACGAGCCCTCTGACGACGGTGGTCTGAAGCGTCGCCCACACGGCCGCGCCATTGCTGAGGAGATGGATTACCGGAGAGGCTTCGTCGGGGGCGAATCCCGCGACGGAATAGGAGCGTTGTGATTGTGCCGGGACGACAATACCCTGTGAGCCCGGTGCATCAACTTTCCCGGCCGAACCCCAGATTTCTAAATCGATTCGCGCCTCGACATCACTGCCATTGGAAATCGTGATGATGGTGTCACGACCGGTTGTTGTGCTACCGCCAATAAGCCACTGGTCGTTTAGAGGATCACCACACTCGGTTGCAAAATATCCCGCTACTGTCTCGGTGTTCACAGAGGAGTATTCGGTTGCCGCCACATCGAGCGAATCCCCAGAGTTCGTGAATGCGGAACCGTTCGTCGCCGAATCCGCGGTGAGGTATGTAGTGATGCCTCCGCTGGATGCGAGCCGAGTCGAAGTACTGATGCTCGAAATAGTCGCCGAATCCCCGACATATCCAACTACGTCGCCCGAACATACGATGCTTCGAGTTACCGACGCAGGCGACACCACGGTGGTTAAAGGACCAATTTCCGAAGTCAGTGGTGTGGGGATGAATGCAACCGCATAAGCCGAGAAACCCAGTGCGGTCAGTCCACCCGCGCCAATGGTGATCTTGCTAAGAATGCTCATCGTCGACCTCTCCTGCAATCGGCACGAGATCGTCCATCACGGGACGACGGCGCGGTAGTGAGGTGGGAACCGCAGCGATCAGGGCCACCAGTCCGACGAGACCTAGAATCACGCGAAACACGAGGTCAGGAGCACGATTGATTGGTGTCACGTCGATTGGCTCGTTGACGCGCCAAAGGATTCCACGGTCAGTAACTCCGACTGACGTGAGTCCGGCGTGAGAAGCAATTGCCGAGACCTCCGGTGCTGTCGGCAATGCCTCTAGCACGATAAATCTGATGCCCGCTTCAGAAACAGCTGCGGCAACGTCGAAGTCACTTTCCACAATCAGGTTGGCCGCCAGCTCGGCGATTGGGCCTTCGTGTTCCGCGAGTGTCTGCCGCGTGGCTGCTGCGGCGGTCCACTCAACAAGCGTCACACCAGCGTCTCGTTGCAATTCGGCACGGATACCGTCGGTCGTCGGTGTCAAGATCAACGTCGCCCCGCCAGGGTGCGCGGTGGTTTCCGCCTGCACATAGGCGGGCAGAGTTCTGATGGTGGAGGGGGCAACGAATGACATCCCCGTTGCAACTGCCGTAAGAGGGACGAATCCCACCGCTGCGATTACCGCAACCGCGATGGGAGCGAGGAATCCGGCGGCGAAGCGAATCGCGTTAATTGTGATGGCCGCACCGCCGAGGATCCCGAACCACACGACGTCATAGAGTGGTCCGGGGAACAAACCGACAGCCTGGCCGTCGGAAGTCGCGAGGGTGAGGGGACCCAGTGCCGCCCACGTTAACAGTGCGATCGCCCCCGTGAGTAGTAGAGCGCCAACTCGAGGGTTGTCCGCGACCACCACCGCAATCACCGTCAACGCGAGGAACACGGCAACGACAACGAAAGCGGCAAGAGTTGCGATTTCAGGTTCCAGTCCAGGGAAACTCGGCATTGCCGGCCAGAGCGTAAGCGACACAACACCATGTGGTGCTCCCGTCGGGAACGGAACACCGCGATCCGCAAAGTACGCCACTGGGTTTGAAATTGACTCAATGAGTCGAGGCCACTCGAAGGCCAGTGCGAGTGAAAGCGCAAATATTGCAGTCGGAGTGCCGGTAAAGGCGCGAATGATGACGACGGCAACAATGACGGGTGCGAGGGCTGGAACAGACACCCACGCGATCGCGGCGAGAATTGATGCCCAACCGAGAGACAGAGTCGTGGAACCCACAATTGCTCGCGCAAAGAGCGGCAACGCGATGTGCGCGAGAACCGCAGTGATGCGTCCTTCGGCGATTGCGACGTGCAGCGTCGGGAGAAGGGCCCACCCCGCTCCAACAACGATTGCCACTCGTGAATTTGTCGTCAATGAACCCGCCCCGACAAATCCCGCGACGAACGACACCGGAATCGCGACGGCAAAAAGAGTGACGACAATGAGATTGGGATTCCACCACGTGAGCGAACTCAGAATTCCCATTAGGGCGGCAAATCCGTCCGGGGCCGCGCTCATTCCACCCGCGACGTCACTCCACGTTGCGCCAATCGCATCCCACGCTTCGGCAATTGTGGCAGGCATCGGAATCATCGCACCACCCGACAGCGCGGTTACTCCGAGGAAACGTCCGCCCAAAACCAGACCGAGAACAGTTGCAAATCCCGTGAACCACAGTGCCGCGGCACGGAACTCGAGTCGGGGGGTGTCGTCCGCCGCTTCCTGTTTTGCCCGTTCTTCGTCTCGCTGCATTGCCCGGCGGTGTCGAAGATCGGACGGGGAAACAAACAGACGCCCTCCGCTCACAGGATTGGTCACGATCGCCCGATAGGAACGATGGGAACGAGCAATCGCACCTAGGTCGAGGACACCCGCGATGGAACCTCGCCATTCAGCGAAAGGGTTCGCACGCTTTTGCAGAAATCGCCCAAAACCTCTTACCAATGATCCGAGAGTCAGGCCGAGCGCCCGAAACGGTCGCACCGCTGAGGGACCATAGACCATCTCACGATGGGCGCGTGCGCGAGCCTCTTCACGTTCCGACTGCGACTCGGTCACCTCGCCGGCAAGCGCTTCGAAGGACGTGACCGCTGTATCGATTACGGCCGTTGGCACGACCTCAACGAGCCAGCCAGCGCTTCGAGCTCGAAAACAGAAATCGAGCGCTCCGCCCAGTGCAGGAAGGGCTGGGTCAAAACCACTCAACGAATCCCATACTGAACGGCGAACAAGCATTCCTGCCTCTCCGACTGCAAGAACATCAGTAGTCCGGTCGAACTGGGCCTGATCCAACTCTCGTTCGGCAATTTGAAAGGCATACCCTGAGCGGGTCATCGACTCGCCCATTTCGCGAATCGTGACAGGTGACTGCGCATCCATTTGCTTGGGCCCAACAACCCCGACGGACGGAGATGTGTCAAGAATTGAGGCCAACGCAGCGAATGCGCCCGGCCGGACGCTCGTGTCGTCGCGCAGGACCCAGATAGTTTCGGCGGAGGATTCGGCGATTGCGAGATCAACCGCGTGCGACAGGGAGAGCGTTGACGGACCGACGATTTCTGTTTGGCCGTTTAGAGTAACCGAATCACCGGTGAGATTTACCACGGTAACCGTGCCAGGAACCTTGTCCGCCGCCAGTGACGCCAGGGTTGCGAAGAGTCGTTCGGGGTGCCGCCGTGTAACCACGACAACCGCGAGAGAGTCGCGAATCATCGAACCGACTCCTTAGTCCTTAAGCGCGGCGACGGTATTTACGGCGCTCGCGCTCTGACAGGCCGCCCCAGATTCCAAAACGTTCGTCGTTCGCGAGAGCGTATTCGAGACATTCGGTCTTGACAGTGCATTCCGTACAAATGCGCTTTGCATCCCGAGTGGATCCCCCCTTCTCGGGGAAAAAGGCTTCGGGGTCGGTCTGGGTGCATAAGGCATCGGCTTGCCAAGCGAGTGGGTTATCGTCACCGACGGCGTTGCCGGTTCCAATGACACCTAATCGGAGTGGATCGATTGCCCAGTTCCCGGGGACGTCATTGCGATATTCAGTCATGACGATTTTTCCTCCTATTGGGTGAGCGAGACACCTAATTACACCGTTGTTATTCCCAATAGTCAAGTTATGTTTTCGGCAAATTTCGTGTAGGCGAATGTGCCACAAAAATTTGCCCGCTCCCGGTAACCCGTTGAAGAGTCTCTCCTGCTTCGATGAAGACCGCGCTGCCACGAATCAGACGACATTCAATCTCAGATTGGAGCGTCACCACTCCCGCAACCGCAATGGCAATCGCCGGTCCCGAAATTGAGACATCGACATCGTGTTCTGACTCAATCTCGGTCAGGATGAAATCGTCTACGCCGGGATCGAATGTGCGCACACCGTTCGACTCTGTCGCAAGAAGCCGTGGCTCCTGCAGTTCATGAAAATCGAGAACGCTGAGAAGCTCAGGGACGTCGACGTGCTTCGACGTGAGCCCACCCCGAAGAACGTTGTCACTCGCGGCCATGACTTCGATTCCAAGCCCGTGCAGGTAGGCGTGAATGTTTCCCGCCGGAAGGAATAAGGCCTCACCGGGACGCAGCACCACGTGGTTGAGGAGTATCGAAACGGCAATACCGGGATCGCCGGGGAAATGACCGGACAACATCCGCGCAACCTCGAGGGCGTCATCGACAACGCCCTCAGATCGCGCTCGGATTCCCGACGACAGTCCCGCGACGAGTTGGTCTAGACCATCACCTCGAGTCAAAATCCATTCGACCGCCGAGTCGAGTCCTAACGCAACCGCACGTGCCAATTCCGATGAGCCGGGGATGCCTTGGTGGATGAGCTCGGCAATGATCGCGGCTCGCTCGGCACTCGGCCGAAACCCACACAGGGCAGAGAAATCTGAGAGAGCAACAATCACCTCGGGTTTGTGATTGGCGTCTCGATAGTTTCTATTCGGGGCGTCCGGATCAAGCCCCTCGGTGTTCTCTCTGGCAAACCCCTGTTCTGCTTGAACGCGAGTCGGATGTGCCTGGATGGACAACGGTAGTTCCGCCGCCAAAATTTTCAGAAGAAACGGTAACGGCCCGGTTCCGAAGCGCTCAGGGTGCGACGCCCCCCATGAACTGAGCGATTGTCCCGTCGACTTCACCCGAGCGGGGCACCCTGGGTGATCACCGAGCCATAGTTCTGCTTCTGGCGCTCCCGACGGGACCGTGCCGAGCAAGCCCGCAATCGCGTGCGTCGAGCCCCACGCATAGTCACGCGGAGAATTAACAATCTCGAACACAGCAACACCTCCACGTCGCTCACTAGGCTAGTGTCCCGTGGCCCAAATTATTGCGAAGAAACCCGTGATTGTGGCAATCCTTGTGCTTCTTTTCGCCGGCGATTTCTTTCGCAACGCGTTCACCGTCCCGGTATGGGCGGCTCTCGTCATCGCCGCGTCGGTCTGGTCACTCGTTGTCATCGTCATAAACCGAGTTTCGTTGCGAGCACTGCCGATACCTCTCCTCGCGCTACTCACATGGTGGGCGATCAGCCCCGTGTGGTCCCCGTACCCGACGACTTCTCTTCTCATGTTGCTGACGGCTTTGATGGGCGTCCTCTTCGCACTCGCAATCACGAGCGCGATACCTCTTGACGATTTGATCTTCCGGCTAGCGTTGAGTTTGCGCCTCATACTTGCTGGTTCCATCCTGTTCGAAGTGATCGTGGCACTTATCGGGCACCCCGTTTATCCGGTCGGTTTCGCAGAGACGTCATCGACGCAAATCGAAATGGCGTGGAGCCGCGGGCTCTTCTTCTCGGGCGGGAGAATTCAAGGGCTCGTTGGAAACGCGAACGTGCTTGGAATGCTTGGGTTGGTGCTGCTCATCATCGGGCTCTGGCGTGTGTTTGCGTCACGACAATGGCGCTGGGCGTCTGTGCTCGATTCGGTGCTCGCCATCGTCATCATTGGACGGACCATGTCTGCAACCGTGACGGTCACGCTTGGAGCGCTAGCCATCGTCATCGGTCTCAGCGCACTTGCGCGACGGAATGGCACCTGGTGGCGCATCGGCTTGGGAGGTGCCTTGGCTCTCATTAGCAGCGCTGTGGTTGCCGCAGTGGCGCAATGGTCGACCTTCGTTAGCCTTTTGGGAAAGTCACCCGATCTCACCCACCGTTTTGATATTTGGGCCGCGGTCATTGACCGCATTGTAGAAAGACCAATTCTGGGGTCGGGTTTCGTGGGTTGGTGGCCGAACTGGGATCCGTGGTTCGAGATTCACTCAGTCGACGGTCTACCGATGTCCCAAGCCCACAATGTTTGGCTAGACGTCGCAATGCAAACTGGGATAGTCGGGGTAACGCTATTCGCCGTCACATTGATTTATATCCTGTGGACGTTGTGGCGAACTTTCGCTCAATCGCCCTTGTCCGTCGCGTCCGTGCCGTTTCTAGTCCTATGTGCCCTCGCCGTTCAGTCCCTAACCGAGAGCCGCCTTCTGCACGAGTGGGGTTTCGTCACCTTGATCACCTGCGCAATCATCGCGGAACGCATTCGGGTAGGGGCTATCGAGAAACCTTAAGGCTTCCGCGTTGGAACGCCTGTGTCCAGGCCGATGACGTCGATCTGGCGTGGCCTTTTGGCCAACCGTATTTGCCCTTGGGCCCATTTTTTGAAACATACACGTCCCACAAGGCGTCTGGTATCGCGAAAGCACCTTCAGGGCCGCGGACGATTGTGCCGCCCTCAAACGCTTGTTTAGATCCCCGATATCCGTCTTTGCCTTTATATTCCGTGGCATCGCTCGTCGGGACGCCCATGAATCCCGATATCCCCCCCGCGACCCGGAGAGCCCGCAGTGTGTCCGAGGGGATAAGCACGCCCTTTTCGCTTCCAACCTTGACGACACGGCCTGCCGAATACAGTTGTGAAAGCGTGCCGTCTGTCCGGACGGGTTCAGCGAGCGGCCAGCCAACCACTTCGACTCCACCGACATCGGCAAGAGCGGCAGCGAGTGTGTCTGCGACGAGATATGCCGCGTTGTCCTTCTCGTAAACAGTTCCGTTTTCAAACTGTTGGATTCGCCCAGTTCCGAACGACCCGAATGTTCGGGTCTCTGCTGCACTAAGCGGCAGCCCCCACGGACTGTTTATCCCGCCGTTTGCTTGCAGATACTCTCCGATTGCGCCATCGAGAACAAGGAATGCATCACTCGGACTTGATATGACGTATCCCCCAGCAAATTGCTGTTCGCACCTGCCATCCGTACAGGATGCGTCACTCGTCGGCCACCCGAGCGAACCACTAGGCCCACCCGCATCGCTGTAATAGGAAAAAACACTATTCAGCACGATGAACGTCGCGTCCGCCGGGTCACGATAAATCAACCCGTTGAGGAACTTCTGGCGAGACCCGTCTCCGTTCGCACCGCCATTGATTGTTTCTGTTGGTCTGGAAATCGTTCCAAGAGAACCAGTTACCCCGCCTGCCGATTTGTACTTGGTTGCAATTGGTCCAGTCACGTACTTCAACCCCGCGTTGATATTCCAGGTTGCAACCGCGTTGTCATAATCGGCCGAGCAGGTGTTTGCTGTCTCAGTGCACGACGAATCATCGATTAAAGCTCCCCAGTCGCCCGTAATGGCGTTGCCCTGGTCTTCTATTTCTGAAGTGAGGTTGGCAAGCGCGTCGAACCAGTAGGAGTAGTACTCCCAAAAGTTACTGTTCCCATAACTGGAACAGCTGTCTCCAATTCCGCTGAGGTTCGCGAGCGCCGCATCGTTTGGTGTGTATGGCGTGTAAATGTACAACGCATGTGTCGCGAGATTTTTGATTTTGACATTCTTCGTGCCGCATCGCGCATTGGGGTGATAGAGAATCGGCGATCTGACTCCAACCGGCTTGGATTTGTAAAACGAACTAGCTGGATCGGTGTAACGCTTCAACTGCGATGCCGCGGAATAGACCTGGTTATAAAACCCGAAGTATTTTGCGTCACACGGAGCAGTATCCGGGCAGGCATACCCTGTTGCAATTTTGAGTTTGTCGGCGGTCGGGTTGGAGTTAGTAATCAGCCCCTGTTCTTTTTGCAGCACGACAAGAAGCACCTTCGCGCTGATGTTGCATGCGCGTTGAACCTTGTAAATGATTTGGGCCGCCGTTTCTTTCTTTGCACCGGCGTAGCTCTCGCAGAGAGGGTCAAGACCATCGCCCTGAATCGACGTTGCGTCGCGATCAAACGTGTCTTGGGTGTATACCGAAAGGCAGAGGTTGAGAGAACCGCATTGACGTACCTTCTTGGACAAGAACATTTGTATCTCTTGCTCGGTCATGGCGTTGTGATCAAAGAATTGGTCATCCGAGATAATGTCTGCCGCATCGAAGTCGTTCCCCGAAAGCGTCAATGCTTTCGCCGAAGCGGGTATCGACAAACCCGCGGCGACGGTGACCGTCGTCGCTAGGGCGGCGAGAACGCGCTTCCAGAAATTGGACACGACTTAAACCCCTTTACACAGGTGTAATTCGAGTGTATGTGACTCAATTACCAAATCCGCGGAAGCAAAAGAGCCGTCGTCACTCTGAGCGAGTTGGCTAGCATGGGGTGCGTGAGTAGCCTCAACCCTGCGCCGAGCATCGGAATAGTGACGGTGTCATTCCGCTCAAGTGACGCCATCCTTAAACTGATGGCGTCGATTCCCGCCTCCACTTCTCATAACGTTGACTTCGTCGTCGTCGACAATGTTCCGGGCGGTGACGAGGAACTTGCTGAGGCATTAGTGGGCTCACCCGCTCGCATCGTGCCACGACCCGACAATCCGGGCTACGGTGGCGGAATCAACGCTGGGGTCGCAACACTGAATACCGATGTTGGCTGGGTTTTCGTTGTCAACCCCGATCTCACTCTGGATTCAGGTTCGCTCGACGAACTTGTTCGCGTCGGTAAAGGTGATCCAAAAATCGGTTCGCTGGGACCGCAAATTCGCGATCTCAACGGCACCGTTTACCCTTCTGCACGCGAAATTCCCTCGCTCAGACTCGGAGTCGGCCACGCGCTACTGGGAGACCTGGTACCGGCCAACCCGTGGACTCGCCGCTACCACCAGTCCTCTGACTATGACACCGAGCGCGACGCTGGGTGGCTCAGTGGCGCGTGTCTCCTCGTGCGGCGAGCCGCGTTTGATGACGTTGGCGGATTTGATGAGGGCTTCTTCATGTATTTCGAGGACGTCGACCTGGGTTTCCGGCTGGGTCGAAACGGCTGGCGCAATGTGTTCGTTCCGAGTGCGACCGTAGAGCACGAGGGCGGACATTCGACGAGACAACACTCGACGACCATGATCGCTGCACATCACATCAGTGCTCGTCGCTGGGTCGGCAAGCGCTATTCGGGAATCGCGTGGTGGCCGATTCGTTTAATCGTGTCGATCGGGCTTCGCGTCCGTAAGACGGCGAAAACGCGTCAAATCTAGCTGTCGAGAATCCCTAAAAGATACGAGCCGTAGCCACTCTTTTCCAGAGGTCCAGCAATCTTTGCAAGGTGGTCCGACGTGATCCACCCTTGTCGCCACGCGATTTCCTCTGGGCAGGCAATCTTTGCCCCGGTTCGCCGTTCAACCGCGCGCACATATTCCGAGGCGTCCATCATTGAGTCGATTGTTCCCGTGTCGAACCACATTGTTCCCGAGTCGAGAACACTGACACGAAGGCGTCCTGCCCGCAAATAGTGTTCGCTCACGGACGTGATTTCCAATTCACCGCGCGGGCTGGGCTTAATGTCCTTCGCTACATCTACGACATCGGGACCATAAAAATAGACGCCGGGAATCGCGAATCGAGACTTTGGCTTCAGCGGTTTCTCTTCGATCGAGAGCGCAGTACCGTCGGAATCAAACTCGATAACGCCGTAACGCTCAGGGTCAGGCACGGGGTACGCGAAAATGTGGCCGCCCTCGAAATTCGTGGCGTCGGGCAGTGCGCTCTCGAAACCGGCCCCATGAAAAATATTGTCTCCTAGCGCCAACGCCACTGAGTCACCAGCGGTAAACGATTCGCCAATGATGAAGGCTTGAGCCAGTCCGTCGGGGCTTGGCTGAATAGCAAATTCGATTCGCATTCCCCACGCCGACCCGTCACCGAGTAGTGCTCGAAACAAATCAGCATGCTCGGGGGCCGTGATAACCAGTACTTCTCGAATTCCGGCAGTCATCAACGTTGACAACGGGTAGTACACCATCGGTTTGTCATAAATGGGAATGAGTTGCTTGGAATTCCCGAGCGTGATCGGCCAGAGTCGGGAGCCCGTGCCTCCCGCCAAAATGATCCCTTTCATCGGCCCTCCCATTTCGGCAGTGAACCCGCAGCAAGGGCGGTCGCGAGGGTCGGAGCGGATGTGTCTTTGTCGGAAAGAACGGGTTCGATTCCCGCTGGGAAAGTCAGGGCGATGTCGCTGTCGAGTGGGTTAATGCCGTGTTCGCGATCGGGTCGGAAAATGTCCGAGACAAGGTAGGTGATTGTCGTGTGGTCGTCGAGCGCGATAAATGCATGCCCCAACCCCGGTTCAATCAAAACGGCGTCGTGAGACGCGCTTTCTAGCGTCACGCCTTCCCATTCGCCAAAAGTCGGCGAACCTTCGCGAATGTCCACGACGAAGTCGATAATCGAACCCGTGAGGGGCATCACGTATTTCGCCTGACCTGGTGGCAGATCCGCATAATGGATACCTCGAACAACACCGCGCGACGATCGCGAAATGTTCGCTTGAATCGGGTTCAACCGAAAGCTCGTCGCAGCTTCAAGGTGGTCTGCTCGGAACCATTCAGAAAACGAACCCCGCTGATCTCCGAAAATTTGTGGGGTGATACGCCACGCACCTGCGATGCGTAATGGTTGAATGTCCACGTGACCATAGTAACGACAGCGGGTTAAGCGATGAAGACGACCACCGTGATCCTCGACCAAGTTGTCGCACCTGTCCCTGGCGGTATCGGGCGATACGCGCTAAATCTTGTTCGTGCCCTCACTGCGCGAGTTGATGGTAGCCGTTCTTTTGTCGGATTTGTCCCGCGAGTTTCACATGACACGGTTCGCCAACTTGAAGGATTCATTCCGCTGCTCGATGGCATCGATGTCTCACCGTTTCCACGAGCGGTACTCGCCCGAGCGTGGGAGCACGGTGTGGCTGTCCCTCCGCGGGACGTCACCTATTCGCCCAGCCTTTTTGCGCCGCTCACCGAACACGGTCAGCACATTGTCACGATTCATGATGCTGTGCCGTGGACCCATCCCGAAACGTTGACGGGCCGAGGTGCGCGGTGGCACCGCGCCATGGGTGAACGCGCTCGACGCTTCGCTGACATCGTTGTCGTCCCGACAGACGCGGTCGCCTCGCGACTTTCGACTTTCCTGTCACTCGGCAATCGCATTCGTGTCATCGGTGGCGCACCGACTTCCGACTTGGCCGTGCCGATCGACGCCGAGAACCGCAGGTCTGCACTGGGACTTCCGGACGCGTACATCACGTTTGTGGGGACCCTAGAACCGCGCAAAGGGCTCGAGCAACTCCTCGTCGCGCTCGCGACGATCGAGGGTCTCTCACTCGCCGTCATTGGGCCCCAGGGTTGGGGGGGTGTGAGCGTCGACGACCTCGTGCGCCGGACAGGCATTGCGCCACACCGCATCCACGCGCTCGGTCGACTCGGTGATGCCGATCTCGCCGCCGTCCTGTCCGCTTCTCGCGGACTAGTCGTGCCCTCAATCGAGGAAGGTTTCGGTCTCCCCGTGCTCGAAGCGATGTCGTTGGGTGTTCCTGTCATCCACTCGACCGCCGAAGCGCTCCGTGAAGTTGCGGGTCAATCCGCTATCGCGGTGGACGTACACGGCAAAGACGGCATTATCAAGCTCGCTGAAGCCCTGACGGGGTTGGATGACGAAACACTTCGACGTGACCTTGCCTCACGAGGTAAGGCCCGCGCCGCCCAGTTCTCGTGGGACGCGAGCGCGGCTCGACTCTCTTCGGTGTTCGAGGAACTGACCTAGATTCCCCACACGTCGCGATGAACCGCGAGGCACGCGGACCAGGTGAACTGAGCCGCTCGTGTCACTGCCGCCGCTGACAATAAAGTTCGGCGTGACGCGTCTGCCAATAGTTCGGTTAACGCACGTCCGATACCCTCTGGCGTCGTGTCCGAGTAGGCCACGGCGTCTCCGCCGACTTCGGGGAGTGCGAGAGATCGCGACGTCAACACTGGCGCACCACACGACATCGCCTCGATTACAGGTAGGCCAAAGCCTTCTCCTTCACTCGGGTACGCGACGACAATTGCGCCTCCCAGGAATGCCGGCAAATCGTCGAGCGGAACGTACCCGAGGTGCCGCACGTCATACCCGTTGTCGACAGCACGGGCGATAGCACCAACCACCGCTCCGTCCCACCCCGGTGCCCCGGCCAGAAGCAGACTCGGTCGCTTAACCGTGTCGCGTACCGCGAGTTGGTAACCCTCAATCAGGGGTACCACGTTTTTGCGCGGCTCGATTGTTCCGAGGAACGCAATCCAGGATTCCGCTCGGTTTGCCTGCCCGAACGATGCAACAGCGCGAGGCGTCGGAGGATGGAAAGTGTCTTGGTCGACACCGTGGAACGCCACCGTGATGCGAGCGTCGTTCGCGCGAGCAACACGTTGGTATTCCGCACCTGTCGCGGCTGACGGGACAATGACGTCAAGTCCCAGGCGAGCGGATGCCACAATCCACAATTTGAAAAACAACCTTTTCACCGTTGAATGTCGATCGGGATGTGACCAAAAGGTGAGGTCATGAATGGTCACGACGCGGTGACGGCGCGTGAATAACGGAAACGTGTAGTGCGGTGAATGAATCGTCGTAGCCCGAAGTCGACGTGCGAGCGAGGGCAACCCGAACTGCTCCCACAGAAATCTCACGAACACGGTCTGCACCCGCCGAGGAGCGACAACGAGATCGCAGTTCAGGTCTGCAAACGCTTTCTCATCCCGTGGCTGGCACACCACGACAAGCGGAAGACCTGCAAGGACCGACTCGCGGACCAGTTCCTCTACATAACGCCCGACACCGCCTCGCTGAGCGCTGATTGCTGTTGCGTCCACGAGAACGAGCGGTTGAGCAGACGCATTCTTCACTTGCTCAGCCTATTGCCGCACTACGCTGAAGGGCGAGGGAGGTCGTGATGACTGCGCCAATTCTTGTGACCGGCGGTGGCGGAATGCTCGCAACTGCCGTGGGTAAAGTCTTCGGTGATGTCGCAGACCTCGTCACTCGTGCAGACCTAGACATCACCGACGCTAGTGCCGTTCGGCGGGCTGTTGCCGGGCGGGCAGTTGTCATCAATACTGCCGCGTACACCGCCGTTGATGATGCCGAGGCTCACGAAGCGGTGGCCAGCGAAATCAATGCCGATGGAGCAATGAACGTGGCGCGGGCGTGCGCGGACAACGGTGCACGACTCATTCATGTCTCAACCGATTACGTGTTCAACGGTCTCGCCACGAGCCCTTACTCCGAGAGCGCGACGACAGACCCACGGTCCACGTACGGACGGACCAAACTCAAGGGTGAAATCGCGGTGCGGTCAGCACATCCCGACGGGGCAACTGTCGTCCGGACGGCGTGGCTCTATGGGGTGGGTGGACCCAGTTTCGTTGCGACAATGCTGGCTAAGGCCCGCGCGGGGGATCCCGTGAGTGTCGTCACCGACCAAATCGGTCAACCGACATGGACCCGAGATCTTGCCGAACGAATTCGCCTGCTCCTTGACGTTGCACCAGGCACCTATCACGCGACGAATTCCGGCGCGTGCTCGTGGTGGGATCTAGCGTTCGCGATCTACGAGGAAGTCGGAGCGCCGACGGCCCTGGTTGGGAAAACCACCTCGGACGCGTTCCTTCGGCCAGCGCCGCGCCCTCCCTATTCCGTTCTCGGTGACGCTGCTGCACAAGCTGCAGGTCTACCCATGATGCCGCCGTGGCGCGAAGCCCTCAGGGAAGCTCTGCGCTCCGATTTTTCGATGTAGCTTCGGCTACGGTTTGGTCGTTGGCGTCGGCGTCGCGAGTGGCGGGAAGACGGTGTCACGGACAATCTCGTGTGCCAATTTGAAATCTGGGTACAACTGGTCGAAAACGGGCGGCACCAATTCCGCTCGGAGAATCGGTAGTTTGCGAGCCTTTGTTCCGAGATCAACCATGAGTCCAACCATGGACTGTGGTAAATCGGTCACGACCAGCGCTTTGCCAGCTGACGCAAGTTGCTGAAACTGGGTCAACACTGTTGTCGGTTTGACTTGACGCAGGATCGCTTCTTCCAATTGGCGCTGGCGTCCCATGCGCTCATAGTCGTTCGAGTCGCAACGGGTACGGGCGTACATCAATGCGCGACCACCGTTGAGATGAGTCGCGCCGGCGGGAAAGCTGTCGGTGATGGGCTCCCCCACGACACATACGTTTACCCGCTCCTCAATAATAATGTCTACCCCACCGAGAGCATCGATGAGTCTGCTAAAACCGCGCATGTCGATGAGCACGTAGAACTGGACGGGGATTCCGGTGATTGCCTCGACGGAATCCCGCATGGCTTCGATGCCCGGAGATGACCCAGCCGCGACCGCATCCGGATACAACTCTGCGTGATTTTCCGCCCATGGATAGAGATATGCGAACAGGCACTCATCTCCACAGTTGAACCCGTCCGGCCACTCCGTGCGCATTGGCGAATCCTTGACGAATGGAGCGCTATACAAATTTCTTGGAATTCCCACCACGGCGATTTGGCCCGAATTCGCATCGACGGTGACAAGACTGACCGAGTCGGGTCGAAGGCCAATTCGGTCAGCCCCCGCATCCCCTCCGAGCAACATGAAACTGTACTTACCTTCAATCGGCTCAACCGCCGGGGCATCGACAAAAATACCCGCAAGCGTATCTCTCGTTACTCCCGCGAGATACGTCGCATACGAGGCTCCACCCGCAGGCCCAAGCATCGCGACGACTGTGACAATCGCAACCCACAGGCGGGTTCGGCCAGGGACATACACGAACCGAACCAGTCGAAACGTGTCGACGGCGGCAACGAACGAGATGAGCGCGAGAACGACCAACATCACCTGTAGTCCGAGAAGACCCCAAAATGACACCCAGAAACCGATAGTGGCCCCCGCCGCGAGCAGATAGGACACGAGCGTCGCGAGGCCGATAAGAAAAAGCGTCAGCCAGGTTCCACTAAGGATTCGTCCGAGTCGACGATTACCCGCAAGCAACTGGGCCGAGCCGGGAATCAACAACGACAAGATGATTAGCCACCACGCCCGGCGGCGCATGACGGCAGCGTCCTGAAGGTTCGGGTTACGAATGGGTGATGTCAGACTCACGAGAGCGAATCTTTGAGTGCGGCGTTTTTCTCAGCGACGAGGTCAGCCAAAGACAACGAGTACTTATCCAATTGCGTTGCGAGCGCGGGGCTCGAAATTGATAACATTCGAACCGCGAGCAGGGCGGCGTTGGTCGAGTTTCCTATTGACACGGTCGCGACGGGAACGCCACCGGGCATTTGCACGATGGACAATAGCGAATCGAGACCGTCCAACTGAGACAACGCGATCGGAACACCGATTACGGGCAAACTCGTGACCGAGGCGAGCATCCCTGGAAGATGAGCGGCACCCCCTGCACCTGCGATGATCACCGAGACGCCACTTGAGCGGGCTTGTTTGCCCCATTCGATCATGGCCTCAGGGGTGCGGTGAGCGCTCAACACTTGCACGTCGGACGCGACGCCAAACTGATCCAGGATCTCCTTGGCGGCGTTCATCGTCGGCCAATCCGAGTCGGATCCCATAACGATTGCGACGAGTGGCGTGCTCACCACTCAATGCTAAATGTCGGTATGGAAGATTTCCGCCACGGCGCGCGCCCGAGACGTAGTGTCAGCGACATCAGTTCCTGTCGCCGTAACGTGGCCAACCTTGCGACCGGCTCGGGGTTCCTTGCCGTAGTTGTGAAGTTTGACATCGCCAGATTGGGTCAAGCGGCTGTATCGCTCGAGGTCCATTGCCCCGAACACATTAACCATGACGGCCCACGGGTGTCGGGAGTCCGTAGAGCCAAGAGGCATGTCGCAAATCGCTCGAAGGTGTTGTTCGAACTGCGACGTCACGCTGCCTTCGATGGTGACATGACCAGAGTTATGTGGTCGCATCGCCAGTTCGTTCACGAGAAGGCGACCATCGGCTGTTTCGAACAGCTCGACCGCCAGGACACCAATGACATCGAGGTCCTGTGCAATTTGCCGACCTAATTCCGCTGCAATTTCGACCATGCGACCGCCGTCAGTTGGCGCGGGAAGTATCACTTCGGAACACACGCCATTCGCCTGAGTCGTTTCTACCGCGGGCCAGGCGGTTGTTTCTCCGCTGGGGCTGCGGGCAACGAGCTGGGCGAGCTCGCGAGAGAAATCAACCATCTCTTCCAGGAGGACAGGGCCTCGATCTAGCCATTCGTCAACCTGCCCAGCATCGGTGACGACCGCGACTCCCTTTCCGTCGTAGCCTCCGCGTGGCGCTTTCGCGATGATGCGACCACCGTTGGCCTCGAGGAAGGCCGTGACCTCAGCCCGTGTTTCGGCGACTCCCCAGACAGGAAGTGGGTGACCCAATTCTTCAAGCATGCGCCGCATCACAATCTTGTCCTGAGCGACGGCTAGCGCTGCGGAACCCGGTCTCACGGCGACTCCCGCCTCTTCGAGGGCCACGATGATTTCGGTTGGCACATGTTCGTGGTCGAACGTGATGACGTCGACCTCCTGAGCGAAAGTTCGCACGGTGTCAAGGTCGCGAAAGTCCCCCACTGTCGTAGCGCGATCGCGAGCCGACGAATCGTTCGTTTCCGCCAGAACTCTCAGTTCAAGACCGAGTTCGATGGCAGGACCGATCATCATCCGGGCTAGTTGACCTCCGCCGATGACGCCGATGACTCGCACAGCACTCCTTTTGATGGGATGAAGACGGTTTCAGCCTACCGAACCGCCTCGTCGCCCCCGAGGCGAAGGTGAGTAACGTCTCCGGCCACGAATTCTTCGGTGCCGTTCACGGTGTCGACCATCAGCGAGCCCGTGGGGCCGAGTCCCGTCGCGCGACCCGTCACGAATCGGCCGTCGGGTAACTCAATCCGAACCTGTCGTCCGACGGTGTCAATTGCGTTCTGCAGGTCAGCCAACACAGTGTCTTCATCCAACCCCTGCGCACAACGAATCACCGCTTCGGCGAGTGCCGGCACGAGTGTTGCGGCGGCGAGTGAGACGCCTTCCGCCGACAATGACGTTGCCGTATCGGCGAGAAGTCCGTCAGGAACTCCCGTGAGATTGATGCCGATTCCAATCGCTAATCGATCGGCGTCCAGCGATTCGATCAATATTCCGGCCACCTTGCGTCCGCCGATGAGTACGTCATTGGGCCATTTGACTGCAACGTTAACGCCGTCAGGGGCGAGATCGGCGATGAGCCGCGCTAGCCCGGCGGCGGTACTCAGCGGCAACCGCGTCAAATGTAGGGGCGAACCCACCGCAGTGCGAGAGATAACAACGGTCAGTGCGACACCGACTCCAGCGTCCATCGACCACATTCGGTCCATTCGCCCTCGCCCGGCGGTCTGGTTCGATGTCGCGATCACGTCCCCGTGACCGAAATCGGTCGATTGCGCGGTTCGATTCGTGGATTCGAGCTGATCAAACCAATGAATGACCGCGACCACTAGCGCAGAGGATTCGACCAGGTTCGGCCAGCCACGGGTGTGCGAGGAGCGCGTGTGTCGCGAGTCCAACCATCGACACCCTTGTCCTCTTCCACCGCTCCGCCTTCGCGCAACATTCCCGCCACGACAGCGATGACTGCCGCCTCCTGCTCGGCACTGGGGGAACCTCCCACGACGTGAATCTGCGTGAGTGGGTCAGTGTCTGGCGTCGGCACGGTCATTAGAGCGGGATGTTCCCGTGCTTCTTGGCCGGCATGCTGGCTCGCTTCGTTCCGAGTGCACGCATGGATCGAATAATCGCAATTCGCGTCATGTGGGGATAGATGACGTTATCGATCTCGCCACGCTCGGCGGCGAGGAACGGACTCGCAACGTTTTGGGTGTATTCGCTCGCAAGTTTTGCGCGCAGTGCCGCGACGTCTTCACCCTTTTCTTCCGCGTCCTTGATTTCGGCGCGATACAAAATGTTGACAGCACCCTGACCACCCATGACGGCGAGTTCGGCGGTCGGCCACGCCATGTTGATGTCGGCCCCAAGATGCTTCGAGCCCATCACGATGTAGGCCCCACCGTAGGCTTTGCGCGTGATTACGGTAATGAGGGGCACGGTCGCTTCGGAATAGGCATAGAGCAACTTTGCTCCACGGCGAATAACTCCCTGCCACTCCTGGTCGGTTCCTGGCAAGAAACCGGGAACGTCGACGAGAGTGATGATGGGAAGCCCGAACGCGTCGCAAAAACGAACGAATCGCGCCGCCTTCTCGCTTGCGTCAATGTTGAGAGTTCCCGCCATTTCTTTTGGCTGATTCGCGATAACTCCGACGGGTTTACCTTCGACTCGAGCAAACCCGATGATGATGTTCGGCGCAAACAACGGTTGTACCTCAAGGAATGAATCCTCGTCCAGCGACCTCGCGATGACGTCGAGCATGTCATACGGTTGGTTCGCGCTGTCCGGAATTATCGAGTCGAGTTCTTTGTCGGCCTCGGTCGGGGTCTCAGACACCACGGATGCATACAAAGGGTGCTCCGCGAGATTGTTCTGCGGCAAGTAGGCGAGGATCGAACGCACGTAATCGAACGCGTCGGGTTCGTCACTCGCGAGGTAGTGCGAAACTCCGGTGCGAACAGAATGGGTCTCAGCTCCGCCAAGTTCTTCCATGCCGACGTCTTCGCCCGTAACCGCCTTGATGACGTCGGGACCCGTGACAAACATTTGGCTCGTTTTGTCGACCATCACCACAAAGTCGGTGAGCGCGGGCGAATACACCGCGCCACCCGCAGCTGGACCGCAAATGATCGAGAACTGCGGGATGACACCGCTCGACTGGGTGTTGAGTCGGAAAATCTCGCCATACTTGGCCAAAGCGGTGACACCCTCTTGAATTCGAGCCCCGCCCGAATCGAGGATTCCGATTATCGGAACACCCGCTTTCAAGGCGTATTCCTGAAGTTTCACGATTTTGGCTCCGGCTGCTTCGCCAAGAGAACCGCCGAAAACGCTGAAGTCTTGGCTGAAAATTCCAACTTCGCGGCCGTGGATTCGTCCAACACCCATGATGACGGCGTCGCGATCGGGACGCTTGCCAGAATCCCCGAACGAGTCGCCGCGCGAACGAACAAACTTGTCAATCTCGGTGAAGCCGGTGCCGGGGTCGACGAGCTGCATGATGCGCGCCATCGCCGAATTCTTACCCTTGGCTTTTTGCTTTTCCGCTGCGGCTATTTGTGCTTCGTCTAGTCGCTTGAGTCGGGCGGCGAAATCGGCAATCCGCTCGGCAGTCGTCGCGGATTGCGGGGTTGGTTTCTTTTCAGTCACATATTTACCTTAGCGAGAGTGAGTTCTCGAGGCACCTATCCGCGCGCGTTTCAGTCCTTGACCAACGTCACGACGGTTTCCACGTGATGCGTGTGAGGGAAGAAATCGAGGGCGCGGAGTCGGGTTGGGCGGTACCCGTGTTCCCGGGCAAACGCGATGTCGCGTGACAGCGCTACCGGGTCGCACGCGACGTAGATGATTTGAGCGGGACCGAGTCGACCGAGGGTCGCCATAACCTCCCGGCCGGCGCCCGATCTCGGGGGATCGAGAACGACCGTCCCCGCAGCGAGTCGCGAACGCTCTCCAGGTGTAGCGCGTTGATCAAGGGCGCGCAGCCACTTGTCAACTACGCCAGTTTCGGCAAACGCACCGACCCACTCGCTCAGATTTTCCCCTGCGTGTTCGGTGGCGCGTTCGTCCGATTCAACGCTCGTGACTCGAGTCGACGGCCCACCGAGGTCGGCGAGCGCCACAGCGAACAACCCGACCCCACCATAGAGGTCGAGATTGAGGGCAGTTGCATCAAAAAAGTCCGGGTCGATCGCCGCGCGAACTTCAGCGGTCAGGGTCGTCGCTGCTTCGCGGTGGACTTGCCAGAAACCGTTATCGTCGACTCGGAATTCGCGATTACCGACGCGTTCGCGAATAACGGTCGGTTTTTGTTCACCGACAATGAGTCGCGGATCGCCGATCGACGGCGACAGCACGTCGACCGAACCGAACATCCCATAGTTGTCGGACAAGGGTGCGATGCGGTTAATTCCCTCCGTCGCCAACGGGAGCGATTTGACGACGATGATGTCGTGCGACCGACGAGCACGGGGACCAACTTGGCCCTGTTCATTGACATGCAAACGCACGCGCGTGCGCCACCCCAAACCGTTTCGTTCGTCGTCGCCGGGGAGTGACTCGACTCGATCCAGAACGAGGCCGATTTCTGCCTCAGCGAGTTTTCCGAAACGGGCGAGCGAATCCTTCAGAACGTCGCGCTTCAGTTCGCGTTGGTGTGCGAGGGCAATATGGCCGAAGTCCGCTCCGCCAACTCGGGCGTGGATGGGTCGATCGATTCCGGCTTCTGCCCAGATGTGCGGAACGCGGTGTGGGCTCGAAATGCCGATCTCTATAGCGTCAGCCCGCCAGAAACTTGCCTTCGAATCGTCGGTAACTCGCGCGGTCACGGTCTCACCGGGGATCGCGTCGCTCACAAAGATGACCCGTCCATCGAGTCGCCCGACAGCGAAGCCGCCGTGCGCGATGCCTGTCAACGTCAGTTCGATGTCCGTTCCAATTGCGTCACCCATTTGTCCAGCCTACGGTCAGGGTAGTGTCGGGCTGTGCTTCTCGTTCTCGCCTCAACGTCACCGGCTCGCCTTGCGGCACTTCGTGCCGCCGGTGTCGATCCAACGACCATTTCACCCGGTGTCGATGAGGACGCTGTCGTCGCCGCGGCGGGTCACCTCGAACCAGCAGAGATGGTCGAATTGCTCGCGCGCGCAAAGGCAGAGGCGGTTGCCGAATCTCACGGTTCGACAATCGACGGACTCATCCTCGGTGGTGATTCTGCGTTCGTCATCGACGGAATCATCCACGGAAAGCCGCACCTCCCCGACGTCGCCCGCGAGCGCTGGCTTCGTCAACGCGGCCGAATGGGCGTCCTTTATTCCGGGCACTGGCTCATTGACAACCGAGGCGGTGTTAACCACGGAGGTATTGGCGTCGTGACACACGCTGATGTCACCTTTGCTGACATCACGGACGCCGAAATCGATGCCTACATCGCGACGGGTGAGCCGCTCCACGTCGCCGGTGCATTCACTATCGATTCACTCGGTGGACCTTTCATCGAGTCCATCGTCGGCGACCCCCACACCGTGGTTGGTTTGTCGCTTCCCGCCCTCCGAAACCTTGTGCGCTCACTGGGAATTGATTGGACCGACCTGTGGAACCGTTGACCGATAGAGACAGAGCGCGTGCCGACCAATAGGCTAAAGAGCATGGCAGCACGCATTACCAAGGTCCTCATCGCCAACCGCGGTGAAATCGCCGTTCGCGTGATTCGCGCCGCCAAGGACGCGGGAATCGCGACCGTTGCGGTCTACGCGAATCAGGACATCAATTCTCAGCACGTGAAGATGGCGGACGAAGCGATCAGCCTGGACGGTACGACGAGTGCCGACACCTATCTGGTCATTGCCAAAATCCTCGCGGCGGCAAAACGTACCGGTGCGAACGCGATTCACCCTGGGTACGGTTTTCTCGCCGAGAACGCAGACTTTGCTCGTGCCGTGTCGGACGCCGGAATCATCTGGATTGGGCCGACTCCAGAAGCAATCGAACGACTCGGAGACAAGGTCAGTGCCCGCCATGTTGCCGAGAAGGTTGGAGCTCCGCTCGCGCCAGGGACGCTGAACCCCGTCGAAACGGCTCAAGAGGTCCTCGACTTCGTGGATGTTCACGGACTTCCCGTCGCCATCAAGGCTGCGTTCGGTGGAGGTGGCCGCGGGCTCAAGGTCGCACGCACGCGGGAGGAAATCCCCGAACAGTTCGAGTCCGCAACGCGCGAGGCTATCGCCGCGTTCGGTCGCGGTGAATGTTTTGTCGAGAAGTACCTCGACAAACCCCGACACGTTGAGACACAGTGCTTAGCCGACCACAAGGGAAACGTAGTTGTTGTATCAACGCGTGACTGCTCGTTGCAACGTCGCCACCAGAAGCTCGTCGAAGAAGCCCCCGCGCCCTTCCTCACCGACGCACAGCGCGACCTCCTGTATTCGGCATCGAAGAATATCCTCAAAGAGGTCGGTTACATTGGCGCGGGAACGTGTGAATTCTTGATTGGCGCCGACGGCACGATCACCTTCCTCGAGGTCAACACTCGCCTTCAGGTGGAACACCCCGTCTCGGAAGAAGTCACTGGCCTCGACCTGGTCCGTGAACAGTTCCGTATCGCCGAGGGCGGACTCGTCGATTATCCGGACCCCGTCATCACTGGCCACTCGATTGAATTCCGCATCAACGGCGAAGATGCTGGGGCAAATTTCCGCCCCACCCCCGGACCAGTCAGGGCTCTTCGGCTTCCCGGTGGCCCTGGCATCCGGGTTGATTCCGGGGTTGTCGCGGGCGACGTCATCTCGGGGTCGTTCGACTCGCTGCTCGCCAAACTTGTCGTCACCGGTACCGATCGAAAGGACGCCCTGGCAAAGGCCCGTCGGGCATTGAGCGAATTCCAGGTCGTCGGACTTCCAACGGTGCTCCCGTTCCACCAACTCGTTGTCGACGACCCAGCGTTCGCGCCTACAGGAGACGAAGCCTTCTCGATCTACACGAGTTGGATTGAGACCGAGTTCAACAACACCGTGCCTGAGTACGCCGGTTCCATCGGCGCGAGCGAAGCGACCGATACGCGCCACGAAGTCGTCGTCGAAGTCGACGGCAAACGTCTCGCCGTCTCGGTTCCAGACTCACTCCTGCCGACCTCAGCTCGAATTCACAAGCCTCTCGCGCCCGTGCGCTCCAAGACAGCACACGCGTCCGCAGGGGGCGGCAACGACGTCGCCTCGCCAATGCAGGCAACGGTCGTCAAGGTCGAGGTTGCACCCGGTGATGCGGTCATCAAGGGTCAAACAGTCGTTGTTCTCGAAGCAATGAAGATGGAGCAGGCAATTGCTGCTCCTCGTGACGGCGTAGTCGCCAAGGTCAGCGCCGAGGTCGGTACGACGGTCAAGGCCGGTTTCGTTCTGCTCTCTCTCGAGAAGGGTTCCTAGACATGCTGCCCAACGGCTCCCACCCCCTCGACGATCGCTCAGTCGACCCCAAGGAAGTAGCCCGCGAGGCGGCCACCCAAATTGCGAAAAAGACGGGGGTCGCCAAGCACGACATCGCTCTGACTCTCGGAAGCGGTTGGGGCAAGGCGGCTGACCTCATCGGCGAGACGGTCGCCGAGTTCCCCGCCACCGAAATCACGGGGTTCTCAAAACCCGCGGTCGAGGGGCACGTCGGAACAATCCGTTCGATTCGCACGGCCTCTGGTGCTCACGCGCTCATCATCGGAGCGCGCACCCACTTTTACGAAGACCACGGCGTTCGTCGCGTCGTACATTCGGTTCGGACTGCGGCCGCGACTGGCGCGAAAATCATGGTCCTAACCAACGGTGCCGGTGGGCTCAAGGAATCGTGGGGGCCCGGGACTCCCGTTCTCATCAGCGACCATATCAACTTGACCGCGTCATCTCCTCTCGAGGGGGCGACGTTCATTGACCTCACCGATTTGTACTCGTCGCGACTACGCGATATCGCTCGACGCGTTAAGCCCGACCTGGATGAAGGCGTCTACGTTCAGTTTCGTGGACCGCACTACGAAACACCCGCCGAGGTTCAAATGGCAGGGCGTATGGGCGGACACATCGTCGGAATGTCGACTGCGCTCGAGGCCATCGCGGCGCGTGAAGCAGGAATGGACGTGATCGGCTTTTCGCTCATCACCAATCTTGCTGCGGGCCTCGGCGAACCGCTCAGCCACGCCGAAGTGATTGCGGCTGGCAAAGAGGCAGAACCCGTCATGTCGGCGTTGCTTGCCGAAGTTGTCGCCGCACTCGTTGAGGCCTAATCAATGTCCTCGAGTGACTTAATCACCCGGGCGCGGGCCTGGCTCGCACAGGATCCAGACGACGAAACAAGTGCGGAATTGCGTTCGATTATCGAGCAGGCCGACGCCGGAGACAAACCCGCGATTGCGAATCTGGCCGAACGTTTCGATGCGCGATTGACATTCGGCACGGCTGGACTTCGAGGCGAGTTGGGAGCCGGCCCGAACCGCATGAACCGGGTGCTCGTGTCTCAAGCCGCGCACGGATTCGCTCAATTCCTTCTAGAACGCGAGACGAAACCGAGCGTCGTAATCGGCTATGACGGCCGCGTGAATTCGGACGTGTTCGCTCGAGACTCCGCCGAAATCTTTGCGGGGCTCGGTCTACGTGTCGTCCTGTTTGATCGCGCAATTCCGACACCTGTCGTCGCGACCGCCCTGCGCGAACTGGGACTGAGCGCGGGAGTGGTTGTCACCGCGAGCCACAACCCGCCCCGCGACAACGGATACAAGGTGTACCTCGGTGGGCAGGATGCCGGGTCACAGATTGTGTCACCCGATGACACCGCCATTGAGGCCTTGATTCTGCGGGCTGCGAACCTGAATATCGCCGACTTCCCGCGATCGGCCGTCTACGAGACAGCCCCCGAATCCCTCATCGACACGTTCATTGAGAAAACAGCTGCGATCTCGACTCGGCCAGCGACTCCCGTCCGATTCGTATACACCGCGCTACACGGCGTCGGGTGGGAGGTCGCGAATCGGTGTTATCTCGCGGCCGGGCTGGGTGATGCAATAGTGGTCAGCGAACAAATTGAGCCCGACGGCACGTTTCCGACGGTGGCGTTTCCGAACCCCGAAGAGCCCGGGGCGCTCGATCTCGCCTACGCAACCGCTGACCGCGCCGGAGTGGATCTCATCATCGCGAACGATCCCGATGCCGACCGACTCGCGGTTGCCATTCGCGACAGTGGCACGTGGCGTCGATTGACCGGTAACGAGGTCGGTAGTTTGCTCGGGTGGCGGGCAGCTGAGCGCCACAAAGGAAGCGGTACTCCCGCCGCACTCGCCGCGTCACTCGTTTCATCCCCCGCGCTTGGCGTTGTTGCCGCCGACTATGGAATCGATTTTTCATACACCTTGACCGGATTCAAGTTCGTCAATCGCGTTCCGAACCTCATTTTCGGTTACGAAGAAGCGCTCGGGTACCTCGTTGACCCCGACAAGGTTCGTGATAAAGACGGAATCTCTGCGGCGATCGATTTCTTATCGATGGCCGGTGAACTTCAGGAACGCGGGCTGACCATCGCCGATCACCTCGTCGAATTCGACGACCGATTCGGCGCATTCGCGTCGACACAAATTTCGGTTCGGGTCGCCAATCTGTCGGACATCCCCGCCATTTCGTCAAAGTTTCGTAAGTCGCCGCCGGTGACGCTCGGTGGACATGACGTTACTGCGGTGGATGACTTTGCCTACGGGTTCGAAAATTTCCCCCCAACCGACCTCATCCGCTTGACAATCGACGGAGGCTCTCGCGTCATCGTGCGGCCCAGTGGCACAGAACCCAAACTGAAGATCTACATTGATGCGGCCGTAACCGAAGGCAAGAATCGCTCCGCACGTGTCGCCGACGTTGTCGCCGCTCTCGAAACAGACGTTCGGGCATTTATCGCATGATCGAAATCGAAACCGCCAATGCTTGATTTCGCCGACGAGGATTTCCTCGTCGACCCCTATCCCGCCCTCGCCCAGGCAAGGGCTGTCGGAAAGCCCTTCTGGCACAAACCGACAAAGATGTTCCTCGCTGCCCGTCATCCTGACGCCAACGCTGTGCTGCGAAACAAGTCCCTCGGCAGGATTTTTACGCCGAAGATACCTGAAACCGACTGGCACGATTTCAATTACCTGCATTCGGATTCGATCCTCGATTCCGAACCACCCAAACACACACGGCTCAAGTCGCTCGTCAGTAAAGCGTTCAACCCGCGCACAATCAGCGCACTCACGCCCGACATCGAACGGATCACTCGGTCCTTGCTCGACGACTGCGCGGACAAACGTGAACAGAACGGCACATTCGACGTTCTTGCGGATTTTGCCGAACCTCTGCCGGTCAAAGTCATCGCCCACATGCTTGGGTTTCCCGATGCCGATGAACACCTGTTGAGGCCGTGGTCGCAATCCATCGTCAAGATGTACGAGGTCAACCCCAGCGAAGTTCACAAGGCAGAGGCCCGAACCGCAGCGACCGAATTCGCCGATTACGTCCGCGGCTTGATGGAACTTCGCCAGTCTCACCCAGGAACAGACCTCATCAGTTCGCTTGCAGCCGCCGAAAAGGACGGCGAGCGCCTTAGTGTCGAAGAGCTCATCGCCACTTGTGTGTTGCTCCTGAATGCCGGTCACGAAGCGAGCGTCAACGGATTCGGAAACGGCATCGTGGCCGCACTACGACGTCCATCCGTGATGCGGCCGCTGCGGGATGACCCCGCAGCGGTGTCTCGCACCGCTCTCGAAGAATTCCTGCGTTTCGATTCGCCGTTACAGCTATTCGAACGCACTGCGACCACCGACACCGAGATCAATGGAGTAACCATTCGCCAGGGACAGAAGATCGCGGCCCTGTTGGGAGCAGCCAACCGGGATTCCGACGTATTTGACGACGCTGACTCCATGGACCTGACCAGGGAGCCCAACCAGCACATTGCGTTCGGTGCCGGGATCCATTTCTGTATCGGTGCACCGCTCGCGCGACTGGAAATGAATATCTCGTTGCCGGCACTGATCGAGCGATTCCCCACTCTTGAGCTCGCGGGCGAACCGACCCGTCGCCCGACGTTTGTCCTGCGGGGTTACGACGTGATTACGGTGACCTAAGGCTTCGACCTAGCGCACCTGAGACTTCGCGAAACGCATTCCCGCAAAGTCGAAGGGGTAGGCGTTCCACCCCCAGTCATAACCAGAGCCATTGATTTTGAGTTCAAAACCTATGTTCTTGTGTTTGTCCAGCCCGACCAGGCGGATTCCGCCGCCTTCACTCGCGTAGTCCACCAGATAACTCGTACCGTGCTGGTAGATGCTCGAACAGATTGGGCTCCACAACGCCGGCGAGTGGTCGAACCGCCACACTTCCTTTGCCGTCTGCTTCTTCAGGTTCAATGAGAACTGCTGGGGAAACGATGTCGACCGGCTATCACCCGACGGAGAATGATGAAAACTGGCGTAACCGTTGTTGAAGAACATTAAGTTACCGGCAGACGTAAACGAAACGGCGTGTTGTCCAATTGGAGGTTCAGTTCCTTCCGGAAAATCAAGCGCAAAGGCGCGGAGGGACGGGTAGTTGTGCCACGCCTTGTCCGGGTCGCCCAGAATCCACTTGATTTTGTCGTCGTCGTACCCAATGCCAATTACAAAGTCTTCTCGTCCTGACAGAACAAGTTGATTCCTCTGCTTCCAGTAGGTCGCGGCGTTGTTGTGAAACCAGTCGTCTCCTTGGCGCACGAACGCGCTAGGGTCGTCGCCGCCTTTTATCATTGCCTTTCGCACGATGTCTGCGACGTCCCAGGTCTCGAGAACCTCACCGTTAGCACCGACTTCAATGACATCCGATTCAACGTCAGGAGACCTGTCGAATTCAAGAAGCATTCCATCACGACCCGGGTCAATGTTGTGGTGGAAATTGGAGTATCCGTCCGCCGAGTAATTCCCGATCGAGCGGGAATCACCGAACGGTGTGATCTCGTAAAGGTCGCTGCCGTTTCCTACATAGAAATTGTTCTGGAAGAACGTCGAGCCCTGTTGAGCGCCACCGGCGGTACCAACCCATCGAATGTTCCCGTCGATGTCCATCACAATGGGGTGAGCGCCGCAGGCCCAGGCTTTGAGCATGAAAAACGAGAAGTCCAATTTCACAGAATTCGACGGGCTCACCACCTTGGTAGCGCCTGCCAACGTGTCTCGGCACGAACTCGACCACTTGGACGACGTCAATTCGTGGCTCAGCGTTGTCGCGCGTCCGCTCGCAGATTTCACCGTAACCACGACCGTGTTCTCGTAGTCATCGTAGAGTCCGAAAAGAGGAATCGTGACCGTCGTGGAATCGTCAAAATACCCGTTCTGGACGAGATATTGCCTCGTCAAAACTGCCGTCACGGGCACCGAAAATGTACCTGGTTTCGGTTCAATCCGAAACGAAAAGGTTGAGGCGGATTGAGGGACATCCGCGATCGTAATGTCCCCGATGAACGGCGTGGATCCCTCCGACGCAGATTCGACAACGGGTAGCGGGGACGCGGCGTGCGCAGTGCCGACACCAACGGCACCGCCCGAAATGCCAGTGAGGGTCAACGCTGCGACGATTGCTGTGGCAATTTGTGAATTAGTTTTACACATTAGGCAAGACTAGCGAAGGGCGAACCATAAACTGTAACCCGTGGACCTCCCGAAGATTATCTTGTATTACGCGTTCGCGCCGGTCGCCGATCCCCAGGCCGTAGTCCTGTGGCAGCGCGCGTTGTGCGCGCAGCACGGTCTCAAGGGTCGAATCATCGTTTCGAAGCACGGAATCAACGGAACTGTCGGTGGGCCGATGAGCGAGGTCAAGAAATACGTCCGGTCAACCAAGCAATACCCAGGATTTGGCAAGATGGATGTGAAGTGGTCAGAGGGAACAGGTCATGACTTCCCCCGACTGAGCATTAAAGCTCGCCCGGAACTCGTTGCGTTCGCAGCCCCTGAAGAAATTGTCGTTGGCGAATCGGGTGTCCTCAACGGTGGGCAACACCTCAGCCCCGTGCAGGTGCACGACCTCGTTGACGAACGTGGAGACGATGTCGTTTTCTTTGATGGGCGCAACACATTCGAGGCTCGAATCGGTCGATTCAAGAACGCCGTCGTCCCCGACGTGAGGACGACACATGATTTGATTGCGGAACTCGACAGTGGAAAATACGACCACCTCAAGAGCAAACCGATTGTTACCTATTGCACGGGCGGAGTGCGATGCGAGGTCCTCAGCGCGGCGATGCTCAATCGCGGTTTCTCTGAGGTGTATCAAATCGAGGGCGGAATCGTGCGATACGGCGAGGCCTACCGCGACAAAGGGCTCTGGGAGGGATCGCTGTATGTGTTCGACGAGCGCATGACCGTCAACTTCAGTGAAGACGCCGCCATAATTGGCGACTGTGATGTGTGCGGTGGAGCGTCCGCGCAGGTTGTGAATTGCTCCAACAACGACTGCCGCCACCGCGCAATCCTCTGCGACACGTGTATCGCTGATCCCCGCAACTTCGAGTGCGAAGGACAGCACGTCGACCGGCGCGTAGCGGGTGAAGTCGGCTAGGTCGTGTATGCCGTCATGAGGAAGTCGGAAAGTTCGTCACGTTCTTCATTCGGGATAAACGAGGCATTGACGGCATTCAGTTGCCACTGCAATACGTCATCAAGGTCGTACCCGAACGTTTCGGCCAAATTGGCGATTTCGCGAGACAGGTTCGTTCCGCTCATCAGGCGATTATCGGTATTGACCGTCACGGCGAACCCGAGTTGGTACAGCATTTCGAACGGGTGAACATCGATTGTCGAACCGAAACGGCTAAAGGCATTCGTGTGAACGTTGGACGTCGGGCAGATTTCGAGCGCGATTTGGCGATCGCGCACCCATTCGGCGAGCGGGCCGAGCGTGACGTGGGTCGCCGCTCCATCAATCTCGATAGACAAGTCATCCGTGATTCGAACACCGTGGCCCAAACGCAACGCGCGCCCATCAATCAGAGCGCCTTCGATGCTGAGAAGACCGTCGGCTTCTCCCGCGTGCACCGTTCGGGGAACCCACGCCGCGTCCAGCTTCGCGAACGCCGAAGCGAGTCGCGACACCGGAAACCCCGCTTCAGGGCCCGCGATGTCGAATCCAACGACACCGCGACCGCGATATTCAATCGCGAGGTCGGCAACCTCGTCAGCGCGGTCGTTCTGGCGCATCGCGCACAGTAACTGCCCAATGCGGATGACTCGGCCGTCCGCACGACCTGCCGTGATTGCTGAATCGATTCCGCGCTGGACGGCGTCAATCGCGTCGCGCATGTCAAGGCCATTCTCGAGATGAAGTTCTGGTGCCCATCGAACCTCGCCGTAGACAACACCGTCCGCGATGAGATCCTCGACAAACTCGTGCGCGATTCGTTCAAGGTTCGCTGCCGATTGCATGACCGACAACGTCACCGAGAACGTGGCGAGATAATCGACGAGGTTCCCCGAGTCGGCATTGGAACGCACCCACTCGTTCAACTCTTTTGACGCAGAGCGGGGAATTTCGATGCCTCCGGCTGCCGCCAGTTCGACGATGGTCGATGGACGAAGCCCTCCATCGAGGTGATCGTGCAGCGAGATCTTGGGAAGCGACTCGACTGTGGCATCCGTCCCTGGGAACAAGTGGGAGGTTCTGTCACCCGGCGTTACCTGAGGAAGTCCAATGCGGCTCATCCGGTGATGACCTCGGCGATGAGTGGCCCATGGTCGATGACGGACTCGCCAATTTCCCAAGCGCCATCTAATGCCTCGAGCGCACGATCGAAACGCGCGGAATCGTTCGCCGACAGGGTAAAGACGGCGTCTCCCTTTTTCACCGCCGCGCCCGGTTTGACCGCGAGGTCAATTCCCGCCGCGTGAATCACGGGATCTTCTTTGCGTGCTCGGCCGGCCCCGAGACGCCAGGCGGCAATTCCGAAGGGAAGAGCATCCATATGCGACACAACCCCATCTCGATCAGCAGTCACGACGTGGGTTTCCGAGGCGGCGGGCAGTGCGGCGTCGGGGTCCCCCCCCTGCGCACTCACCATCGCACGCCACGAATCCATCGCTTTACCGTTGGTGAGATTAGCGCGAACATCGACCCCTGTCATTCCCGCGAGATCGAGCATGTGCTCGGCAAGAGTAGCCGTGATGTCAATCACGTCGGAAGGGCCGCCGCCGGCAAGCACCTCGACCGATTCGCGCACCTCGTTCGCGTTTCCGATCGCGAGGCCGAGCGGTGTGTTCATGTTGGTCAGAACAGCCCTGGTTGCCACGCCTGCATCATTTCCGATACGCACGAGGACGTTCGCGAGTTCCTTTGCTCGTTCCAATTCGCTCATGAAGGCGCCGTTACCGAACTTCACATCGAGAACGAGTGACGACGTGCCCTCGGCCAGTTTCTTACTCATGATGCTTGACGCGATCAAGGGAATCGCTTCGACGGTCCCCGTGATGTCCCGAAGGGCGTATAACTTACTGTCGGCAGGCGCGAGCCCCGACCCAGCAGCGCACACAACGGCACCAACGGACTCTAGTTGCGCCAGCATCTCGGCATTCGTGAGATTCGCACGCCACCCGGGAATGCTCTCGAACTTGTCCAGTGTTCCGCCCGTGTGACCGAGTCCGCGACCCGACAATTGCGGAACCGCGAGTCCAAAACTCGCGACCAATGGCGCGAGCGGAAGCGTGATCTTGTCGCCCACCCCGCCCGTCGAGTGCTTGTCCGTTGTGATTTTCGACAACCCAGAGAAATCGAGGCGCTCCCCCGAATTAACCATCGCGGCCGTGAGGTCGTTGATCTCTGTGGACACCATCCCCCGCAAGAAGATTGCCATCGTCATGGCCGACATTTGCTCATCGGCAACGTATCCGCGGGTGTACGCGTCGACAAGCCACTGGATTTGGGCGGTCGACAGCACTCCACCGTCGCGCTTAATTTTGATGAGGTCAACCGCATCAAACGGTTCGATGGCAGTCATTCGCATCCCTCACAGGTTGTTCCCGAAGCGGGGTCGACCAGGGAATAAGCGTCGAGTTCACGCGGTCCGAAGGCGTCGGGCAATACCTGGTCAATCGTTCGCATTCCCGATACGGTCTCGAGAACCATTCCCGGGGCAGAGTGTTCGAATAACAATTGCCGGCAACGACCGCACGGCATCAGAACGTCTCCGTGACCGTCGACACACGTGAAGGCCACGAGCTTGCCGCCACCCGTCATCGCAAGTGCACTGACGAGCGCACATTCGGCGCAAAGGCCGACCCCGTAGCTTGCATTTTCGACGTTACATCCGCTGACGATTCGGCCATCGTCGACGAGTGCCGCCGCGCCGACGGGGAAGTTGGAATACGGCGCATAGGCCTTCCCCATCGCATCGTTGGCCGCGGCACGAAGCACGTCCCAGTTGATTTCTGACACAGTTATCCCTTGATGTATGGTTGGCCGTCCGCGGCGGGTGCGCGAACACGACCCACAAATCCGACAACAGCGATGAGTGTTACGACATACGGAACAATCGTGATGAAGTCCGTGGGAATTCCGGGGCTGACCTGGTTAGCCCAGATCCGCAGCACGATAGAGAAACCGAACAACAGCGCGGCGGCCGCCGCCGATAGCGGGTGCCATCGGCCAAGGATAACGACAGCCAGCGCGATAAAGCCTTGTCCTCCGGACATGTTTCGGCCGAACGCGCCAACCGCACCGATTGTCAGTGCAGCACCTCCGAGTCCAGCTACCAAACCTCCGATTGTGACCCACCAAAAACGCGTGCGCGCGACATTGATTCCGACGGTGTCGGCAGCGAGTGGGTGCTCACCGACGGCACGTGCCCGAAGTCCCAAGCGGGTCTTGAACAGGATGAACCACAGCGCCGGGATGATGAGGTAGGCGAGATAGGTCGTGATTCGCGCCTCGAATAGTGCAGGCCCAATGATGGGGATTGCCGACAATCCCGGGATAGGGATGATGGGGAAGGTGCCCGGGAAGTTCGAGTTTTGTCCGTCGCTGGACAGCCACTGGGCATAGAGGAAGTTGGTGATTCCCAGAACGAGAACGTTGAGCACCACACCGACAATGATCTGGTCGACTAGGTACTGAATCGCAAACACCGCGAGCACCATCGACAGCAACGCAGCACCAATCATCGCGACGATGAGCCCGAGATACAGGTTGTCGGTGAGTGAACCAACCACGGCAGCGAGGAACGCGCCGGTGAGAAGTTGTCCTTCGATTGCGATGTTGACGACACCGACTCGCTCGGACATGATTCCGCCCATCGCCCCGAGAGCCAGCGGGACTGCGAGAACGACGGCGTTACCGAGGATAAACGCGAAGGGAAGAGTGTTTCCGGAGGCCAACCACGCCAACAGGGCAACTACCGCGAGCAGCCCGAACGTCAAGGTGAGCCACATTGGTGTCACCTGTTTGCGTTGCGCGAGCACGAACGAGACAACAGCGATTGCGACGAGCGTTACGCCCAGAACGAGGCCGACGATGTTCGACGCAACTAAGAAGTCAGGCAGATGAATCAGGTCATCTTCTTTAGACCACTGGAACGCGACAATCTCAGTTTTCCCAGCAAAACCGAACGCCACCAGCACGAACACGGCGAACGCAGCCATGAGGTACGGGGTCTTTTTGGACACCGATACGTCTACTTGCGAAAACAATCCCGGAGTCACGACGGTGCTCATTTCGCATCACCTTTCGTGGTCAGTTTCTGCCACCAGTCCGCGATGACCGTGGTCTTTTGCGGCGGCGGCAAACGGAAGATGGCGCGAACAAGGGGAGGTGCCGCGATAAACAACACGATGAACCCCTGGACTACGCCCGTGATCTCGGGCGACAGCCCGATGACCTGCATCTGCGGCGCTCCCGCCTTGAATGCACCGAACAGCAATCCCGCGAGCAAGACGCCGGGCGCAGTAGATGACCCCAGCAGAGCAACGGTGATGGCGTCGAATCCGATGGTGCCGTCCATGTCGGGAGTCAGACCGGCTTGAACTCCGAGCGCCTGATTAGCGGCAGCCAGACCCACAAAAGCGCCCGAAGCGGCCATTGCCAAGACAAAAGTTCGCTCGACATTGATTCCCGCCGTGCGAGCTGCATCGGCATTGTGACCAACCATGCGAAAGCGGAACCCGAGAGTAGAGCGTTCCATGAGCCACCAGTAAACGAAGACTCCCACAATCGCAAGAATGAATCCGGCGTGCAAGGTGAATTCCGGGCCGAGGAGCAGCGGCAACTGTGCTGTGGCCGCTGGGGCGTCAGATTTGGGCGTGCCACCTCCATCAACTTCGCGAAGCAGTTCCGGGGTTCGGAAGAAGAATGTGAGTATTCCCGCCGCGATGTAGTTGAGCATGATTGTCACGATCACTTCGTGTGCGCCGGTTCGTGCCTTGAGAAAGCCAACGATAGCGCCGTAGGCCGCAGCGCCGAGAATGGCAACGAGCATGGCGACAACAAGGTGAACTCCCCACGGAAGCGATACTCGCGTTGAAATCCAGGTCGCCCACAGTGCACCGAAAAGTAACTGACCGCTCGCGCCAATATTGAACAACCCGACTCGGAACGCAAGTGCAATTCCTAAACCCGAGGCGATGAGTGGGCCGGCGAAACGAAGGGTCTCAGTCATCGGTCGGAAAGCGGCGACAATATCGTCGGCTTTGTAGTTATAGATCGAACCCCGGAACAACGCCGAGTACCCCTCTGCGATAGCCGTCCACGCCGCGCTGAGAGCGTCGGTTGGGCGCGAGGTCAAATATTGTGCTGCAGTCAGGAATTCTTCACTCGAGAACACCATGAAAATCGCGCCGATGATGAAACCGGCAACCACGGACAAAATGGCCCGCGTTGAACCCCCCGACATGATTTCTCTCATTACCGCGGCTCCGCGTCCTACGACCGGAGTATCTGCTGCGCCACTCATACCGTTGCCCCCGCCATCATGCGTCCCAGTGTCTCTCGTGACGTTTTCGCATCAACAATTCCCACGATTCGGCCACGGTACATGACGGCAATCCGATCCGCGAGAGACGTGACTTCGTCCAATTCGGTTGACACGATGACCACCGGCTTGCCGGCGTCGCGTGTCGCGATGATGCGCTCGTGGATAAATTCAATCGAGCCGACGTCGACACCGCGCGTTGGTTGCGATGCGATCAACAGGTTGAGTTCGCGGCTGAGTTCTCGGGCGACAACAACTTTCTGTTGATTTCCGCCACTGAGGTTCTTTGCGAGCGTCACTTGTGACGGCGTGCGAACGTCATAGTCGCCAATCAGTTCTGCGGCGATGCGCTCGCGATTGGCAAAATCAATATTCAGACCTTTGGCGAAGGGTGGGCCGTACGAGCGGTTGATCATAAAGTTTTCGGCGATCGTGAAATCACCAACGAGACCGTCTTTTGACCTGTCTTCGGGGATGTAACCAACACCCGCGTCAATCACCTCGCGCACGCTGGAATGGGTGATGTCCATTTTTCCGAGGTGAATCGACCCTGCACTCGGGGTTCGCAAGCCAACGAGAGCTTCGGCGAGTTCGGTTTGTCCGTTTCCCTGGACTCCCGCAATCGCCAACACTTCTCCCGCCCGAACCTCAAACGAAACATCGTCCACGACTTTGTTGTTTCGGTCGCCAATCACCGTAAGTCCCGAGACGGAAAGCCCGGTCTCTCCATGCTTCGGTGCCTTTTTTGTGACTGACAGGTCAACCGCACGACCGACCATCATGGTCGCAAGGGTCTCAGCAGAGTCCGTTGGTTTCGCTTCTCCGACAACCGCACCGAGGCGAATGACTGTGATGCAGTCGGCGACGGCCTGTACTTCGCGCAGCTTGTGCGTGATGAAAACAATTGACGTACCCGCCTTGGCGAGAACTTTCATAATCCCCATGAGTTCGTCGGTTTCTTGTGGCGTGAGAACGGCGGTGGGTTCGTCCAGCACAAGAACCTTGGCGTCACGCGCGAGAGCCTTGATGATCTCAACGCGTTGTTGTGCGCCGACGGGCAGGTCCTCGACCAGCGCGTCCGGGTCAATCTCAAAACCAAAGCGATCAGAAATTTCGCGAACAAGTTTGCGGGCGGAGTCGATGTCGAGCGTGTCGAGGATACCCGTTGGCTCATGACCGAGCACCACATTCTCTGCGACGGTGAAGACAGGAATCAACATGAAGTGTTGGTGGACCATCCCGATACCGGCCGCCATGGCGTCGCCGGGTCCTTTGAACTTGTGAACTACGCCGTCGAGCACAATGTCCCCTTCATCGGCCGTGTAGAGACCATAGAGGACGTTCATGAGCGTCGATTTACCCGCTCCGTTTTCTCCCAGGAGCGCGTGAATCTCGCCGGAATTGACCACGAGATTGATGCGGTCGTTGGCGACGAGCGATCCAAATCGTTTGGTGATTCCACGGAGTTCGAGTTTCATCTATTCATCCTTGAAGAGAATGGGACAGGGGCCGCCGAGACAGTGTCTCGACGACCCCCGACTTTAGCTTTTTACAGCCTAACCGAGCGGGTTGATTGACCCGTCGACGATGCCGGCCTGAAGTTCTGCCAGCTTGGCTTCAACGTCAGCCTGTGCGGTTGCACCGGAGTAGTTGGTGATTGCCGAAAGTGCCGTTCCACCGTTTTCGAGCGTTCCGAGGTAAACGTCACCCGTGAAGGCGCCGCCGTCAATTGCGATCGCCTTGATGATGTCGAACACTGCGAGGGTCATGCGCTTCTCGGCCGAGGTGAGTACCCATTCTGCGTACTCGGGTGAGGTAGCGGCGATGTCCTTGTCGACACCGATCATGCGGCCGTCGATGCCGGCTTCGGTGATGGCTTCGGAAACTGCACCGAACTGGTCGCCACCAACGGGGAAGAGGACGTCTGCGCCGGCTTCAATCTGGCCAGCTGCAATGGTCTTCGAGGTTCCCGAGTTGGGAGTGAAGTCACCGATGAAGTCACCAGTCTCGGTTGCAGGGTCCCAACCAACGACGGTTACCTCTGCCATGTTGTCGGTTCCCCACGCCTTAGCGCCGTAGTAGAAACCGGTCATGAAGTCGGTGACCGCAGGAATCTGCATTCCGCCATAGGTACCAACAACCTTGGTCGTCGACTGAGCTGCCGCGAGGTAGCCGGCGAGGTACGACGACTGGTTCATGGCGTAGTTGACGGGCTTGAGGTTCGTTGCACCGTTCGACCATCCGTCAATCGTGACGAAGTTCATGTCAGGGTTTGCTTCAGCAGCAACGTTGACTGCATCGACAAGGTTGAAGCCGACGGCGATTGTGATGTCGCAGCCCTGGTCAATCATGGCCTGAAGGTTCGGCGCGAAGTCATCGGGCGTTGCCGATTCTGCGTCCGCAATCTGAACTCCGAGCTCAGCTTCCGACTTCTGGAGACCTTCATAAACCGACTGGTTGAACGACTTGTCGTTCCACGAGCCTTCGTCCGAAACGGCACAGGCGAGATAGTCGACCGTAGGTTCGGGTGCTGCGGTTTCGGTGGGTGCTGCGGCACAACCGGTCAGGATGACCGCGGCTGCGCTCGCAAGTGCGAGCCCAGTCCAGGCACGCGATGTGATGTTCTTCACAGGGTGATTCCTCTCATTGGATGGTGTGGTCCCAGTCCAGCGGATCCCGAACCGGCACCACGAATGTACCCATCATATTGTCGCGACGGGCGAAACAATAGATTTCAGGGGTAAAGCCGTAAAAACATCCCTGAATCGTCGCTTTTCCGAAATTTTTTGACGAATTCTGGGCAACGGCTAGAGAAGCGCGTCATCTCCTGACTGGCGTATCTGCTCGACGATATCTTTGACGCGTTGCGCGTGGGCGGCCGTCGTGACAAGAAGAGCGTCGGGTGTATCGACAACGACAATGTCCTTGACCCCGATGAGCGAAATCAATCGCTTCGTATGTGAGACGACGACCCCACTGGAACCCTGGTTCAGGACGCGCGTGTTTTCGCCAAGCGTCGCCAAGACGTTCGCCCGTCCATTTGTGTGAAGCCGGGCCAGTGACGCGAAGTCGCCCACGTCGTCCCATTGAAAGTCCCCTGGAATGACAGCGAGACGACCATGTTCCGCCGCGGGTTCGGCGATAGAGTAATCAATGGCGACCTTGGGGATTGTCGGCCAGACGCGCTCGAGAACGGTGAGACGTTCGGGGGTGTCCCACGCGTCGGCAATCTCGTCAATGGGGTTGGCCACATCCGGTCGGTTTGTGCGAAGTTCTTCGAGGAGAACACTTGCTTTTGCGATGAACATTCCGGCATTCCACAGGTGTGTATCGCCCTCGACATATTCAGTCGCTTTGTCAACGCTGGGCTTCTCAACGAAACGAACCACTCGATGCGCGCGTGGTGCCCCCTTGACGTCCAAGGCATCACCCGACTCGATATAACCGAACGCGGTAGACGGCGATGTCGGGCGGATACCAATCGTCACGATGTAGCCGGCCACGGCAGTGGCAATTGCTTCATTCACCGCTGCGATGAAACGTCGTTGGTCGTCGATAACGTGGTCCGCCGCGAAGGAACCGATGATCGCATCGGGATTTCGCCTTACAAGTATCGCAGCGGCGAGAACGATTGCAGCGGTCGAATCCTTCGGAGATGGCTCGAGAACAGTGTTATCTGAGGTAAGCATCGGAAGCTCATGCTCGATGGCCTTCGCGTGAGACTTTCCGCACACGACAACGATGTTGTCCCCCGCGATGGGTTCGAGTCGATCCCACGTTTCGACGAGGAGGCTGCGCCCACTTCCGGTGAGGTCGTGAAGGAATTTGGGGGCGTCAGCACGTGACAGTGGCCACAGCCTCGAACCGACTCCACCCGCAGGAATAACTGCGTAAAAGTTAGCTTCGCGATGTGAGCTCGTCATGACCGACAGCCTACGCGAGGGGGTTAGACTGGAACGAAATTGTGGTTACATCAGGAGGAATCGAGTTGTCAACAAAATCCCCCAGTCAACCTCGGACGGTGTTTCGCGGAACGCTGTACCGCGGACACGAGGGCATGTGGTCTTGGGTACTTCACCGCATCACCGGTATCGCAATTTACTTCTTCCTGTTGGTTCACGTGCTCGACACTGCGACCGTTCGCCTCGATCCTGAGCTCTACAACGTCGTCATGGCGTCGTACAAAACTCCGATCATGGGTCTCGGCGAAGCCGTACTCGTCGCCGCCATCGTGTTTCACGCGTTCAACGGTTTGCGAATCATTTTGGTTGACATGACGGCCTGGGCATCTCGCCACCACCGCGCGCTGTTCTACGGAGTGCTCGTGCTGTGGACCGTCGTCATGATTGCCTTCCTCCCCCGCCACCTAATGCACGTATTTGGAGGCTAGCCGTGAAATTATTCCGTTTGGATCGTCTCGCGTGGGTCTTCATGCGCGTCTCTGGATTTATTCTGATCGGGTTGATTTTTACCCACCTCACCGTCAATCTCATGCAGGACGGCGGCGTCAAGGCAATCGACTTTGCCTTCGTTGCTGGAAAACTCGCGGACCCGTTCTGGCAGTGGTTCGACGTTTCCCTGTTATGGCTGGCGCTCATTCATGGCAGCAACGGGATGCGTGTTGTCATTGACGATTACGTGTACCGCACTGGAGTGAAACGCTTTTTGCACGTATCCCTGGCGATCTCGACCATCACGTTGATTGTTCTCGGAACTCTTGTGATTTTTACGCTTGATCCCTGCCCCGCAGGTTCTCCTGCGGATCTGCTTCCCGCGTTCTGCACCGCCGGCTGACCTATACATAAGGAGTAAACCGTGACCACGGTTCATCATCACGAGTACGACGTTGTTATTGTTGGCGCGGGTGGCGCGGGAATGCGTGCCGCCATCGAGTCGGCTCCTCACGCCAAGACCGCCGTCATCACGAAGTTGTACCCGACGCGTTCCCACACGGGTGCAGCTCAGGGCGGAATGGCCGCGGCCCTAGCGAATGTCGAAGAAGACTCGTGGGAGTGGCACACCTTCGACACCGTGAAGGGCGGCGACTACCTCGTCGATCAAGACGCGGCCGAAATTCTCGCGAGAGAGGCAATCGACGCGATCATCGACCTCGAGAACATGGGCCTTCCGTTTAACAGAACTCCCGATGGCAAGATCGACCAGCGACGTTTTGGCGGACACACTCGCGACCACGGAAAAGCGCCAGTACGCCGTGCCTGCTATGCGGCTGACCGAACCGGCCACATGATTTTGCAAACCCTGTTCCAGAACTGCACCAAACTCGGCGTTGAGTTCTACAACGAGTTTTACGTTCTCGACCTCTTGCTCACCGAAGAAAAGGGGAAAACCCGTACGAGCGGAGTCGTTGCCTACGAGCTCTCAACCGGTGATATTCACGTGTTCAATGCAACCTCTGTCATCTTTGCCACCGGCGGTTTTGGCAAGATGTTCAAGACCACCTCGAACGCTCACACCCTCACGGGTGATGGCGTAGGCATCGTGTGGCGCAAGGGCATTCCACTTGAGGACATGGAGTTCTTTCAGTTCCACCCGACCGGTCTCGCCGGACTGGGAATTCTCTTGACCGAAGGTGCACGAGGCGAAGGGGCGATCCTTCGCAATGCAAGCGGCGAACGCTTCATGGAACGTTACGCCCCCACGATCAAAGACCTCGCCCCGCGTGACATCATTTCGCGCTGCATGGTGCAAGAAGTCGCCGAAGGGCGCGGAGCTGGACCGAACAAGGATTATGTCCTTCTCGACTGCACCCACCTCGGTGCCGAGGTCCTCGAGACCAAATTGCCCGACATCACCGAGTTCGCTCGCACCTACCTGGGCGTCGACCCGGTTACCGAGCCGGTACCCGTCATGCCGACGGCCCACTATGCGATGGGCGGGATCCCGACCACCACCGACGCGGAAGTCCTTCTCAACAACACCACAGTGATTCCCGGACTCTACGCTGCGGGGGAATGCGCCTGCGTTTCCGTTCACGGTTCGAACCGACTGGGAACAAACTCGCTCCTCGATATCAATGTCTTTGGAAAGCGTGCCGGTCGCAACGCCGCCGCCTACGCCAACAAGGCCAAACGTCCCGCACTTCCCAAGGGCACAGAGAATTTCGTCGTCGAGCTAATCGAAAAGATGCGCACCGCGGACGGCTCGGAAAACGTTGCGGCAATTCGCAAGGAACTTCAACTCGAAATGGACCGCAACGCCCAGGTGTTCCGCACCGAGGAATCTCTCTCCCACGCTCAGACAGTGATTGAGGCTCTGCGGAAACGGTACGCGAAGGTTGGTATCCACGACCGGGGTCAGCGATTCAACACCGATCTGCTCGAAGCTATCGAACTCGGCTTCCTGCTCGACCTCGCCGAGGTCGTCGTCGTTTCCGCCCGCAACCGCAAGGAAAGCCGTGGCGGACACATGCGCGACGATTTCCCCGACCGCGACGACAAGAAGTACATGAAGCACACGATGGCCTATAAGAAAGGCGAGAAAATCGCTCTCGATTGGAAGCCCGTTGTCATCACGAACTACCCACCCATGGAGAGGAAGTACTAATGACCGAACTCGGCGTGGTGCAATCGTTCACCGTTACCTTCATCGTTCGTCGCTTCAACCCGGAAACAGACCAGGAACCGTACTGGCAGGATTTTGACGTTGAAATGTATTCGACCGATCGTGTCCTTGATGGGCTCCACAAGATCAAGTGGGAACAAGATGGGTCGCTGTCCTTCCGTCGTTCGTGTGCGCATGGAATTTGTGGCTCAGATGCAATGCGCATCAACGGTCGCAACCGTCTCGCGTGCAAGACCCTGATCAAGGACCTCGACATCAAGAAGCCCGTTTATGTCGAAGCCATCAAGGGGTTGCCGCTCGAGAAGGACCTCATTGTCGACATGGAACCGTTCTTCGCCGCGTATCGCGAAGTACAGCCGTTCCTACAGTCGACGTCCAAGCCGGAAAAAGAGAATATTCAATCTCCCGAGCAGCGCGCCCGTTTCGATGACACCACCAAGTGCATCCTTTGTGCCGCTTGCACCACCTCGTGCCCCGTCTTCTGGACGGATGGACAGTATTTCGGTCCGGCCGCAATTGTTGCCGCTCACCGATTTATTTTCGACTCGCGTGACGAGGCCTCCCAGGTTCGTCTCGACATCCTCAACTCGAAAGAAGGCGTGTGGCGTTGCCGCACCACCTTCAACTGCACTGAGGCCTGCCCCCGCGGCATCGAGATTACCAAGGCGATCTCAGAGGTCAAGCAAGCCACAATTAGCGGCGTTCGCCGCTAGGTCGAGCGCTGGACTGTGCTGGCTTCTCTCGTCACCACACGGATCCTCACTTGATCGCGGACGTAATGTTGAAAGAGGTTCGCTAATGAATATCGTTTGTGTCACCTCATGCTTTTCAGGAATAGTGCACACCTATCTTGCTGCCGAATCGTTTCGACGATCTGGCGAAAAACTCGGTCACAAGATTTTTGTCGAGACCCAGGGGCCAGCCGGGTCACGACCCTTTGACCAAGACCTCATCGATTCGGCCGACGGGGTGATTTTTGCGGTTGATCTCGAGGTGGATGGCCGAAACCGGTTTGCCGGAAAGCCCTACATTCAGGTTGATGTCGCTGCAGCAATCAACGGCTCCAGCGGGTTGATCGAACAACTGCTCAGTCAGATCCGCGACGGGACGGCTGCAACCGTTGAGATCACACAGCCAATGGAGGCTATCCCCGCAACCCCAGACGCCCGTCAAAAGAAGAAGGGCTTTTTCGCGAATCTCTTCGGCGGAGGTAACTGACTCCTCTCGAGGTCACCGGGTGCGAACATAGGATTGACTCATGGTTACGCGCATCGCATCGGTCAACGTCAATGGAATTCGCGCCGCGTATCGCAAGGGAATGGGCAACTGGCTCGCTAGCCGTAAACCTGACATCGTGGCCGTTCAAGAAGTCCGCGCCGAGCGCTCCGACATCGATGCGCTCATCGATCCGACGTGGCATGTCATCAACGACGAGGCAACGGCCAAGGGCCGAGCCGGAGTCGCCATCGTGTCGCGGAGTGAACCGGTTGCCGTTCGTACCGAATTTGGCGCAAGCGACTTCGACAGTGCTGGTCGTTGGATCGAAGCGGACTTTCACATCAATGGAAAGAACGTCACCATCGTGTCGTGTTACGTGCACTCCGGCGAAGTTGATACCCCTAAACAAGTCGAAAAGTACAAATTCCTCGACGCCTTCGAGGCCCGTTTGGCTGAACTTGCCAATGGTAATCGTCTCGCTCTAGTAATGGGTGACCTCAATGTCGGCCACCGCACTCTCGACATCAAGAATTGGAAGGGCAACGCGAAAAAGGCGGGATTCTTGCCAACCGAACGTGCGTATTTCGACCGTATTCTTGGCGCTGAGGATGACCCGGCATACAACGCTGGCGCCGGGCTTGGGTGGGTGGACCTCGGACGTCGTTTCTCGGGCGAAGTTCCCGGACCGTACACCTGGTGGAGCCAACGCGGTCAAGCCTTCGACACTGACACTGGGTGGCGAATCGACTATCACCTTGCGACTGCGCCTCTCGCCAAAACTGCTCTGACGTACGCCATCGACAAGGCGGATGCGTGGGATACTCGCTGGAGTGACCACGCACCCGTTGTCATTGATTACGACATCTAAGGATTGACATGACCGGCCCACGACTGTTCTCGGGTATGCAACCGAGCGCCGACTCACTGCACCTCGGCAATTACGCCGGCGCGCTATTGCAGTGGCGCGAAATGCAGTCGACGCACGACGCTGTGTTTTGTGTTGTGGACCTTCACGCCATCACTGTCCCGCAAGACCCAGCAAAACTTAGAGAAAACACCCGACGAACCGTCGCGCAGTACATTGCGGCGGGTATTGATCCCGATCATTCGACACTGTTCGTCCAGTCCCACGTCCCCGCACACGCTCAACTCGCGTGGGTTTTCAACACCATCACTGGATTCGGTGAGGCGTCGCGAATGACCCAATTCAAGGACAAGTCCGCAAAGCAGGGTTCCGATTCGGCCAGTGTTGGGCTTTTCACCTACCCGATTCTGCAGGCTGCCGACATTCTCTTGTATGACGCGGTGACCGTCCCGGTTGGCGAGGACCAGCGTCAACACATTGAACTGACTCGGGACATCGCGACCCGATTCAATTCACGTTTTGGCGAAACACTCATCGTCCCCGAGGTTCGAATCCTGAAAGAATCGGCGAAGGTTTTTGACTTGCAGAACCCCGAGTCCAAAATGTCCAAATCGGGTGAATCGCCACAGGGGATTGTGTGGTTGCTCGATGATGCCAGTGTGACGGCAAAAAAGATCAAATCAGCGGTCACCGATGCGGATCGAGATATTCGTTTTGATGTCGAAGGTAAGCCCGGTGTGTCAAACCTTCTCGGAATCCTCTCCCTCTTGGGTGGATCGACGATTGAGTCACTGGAATCCGAATACGCGGGCAAGGGATACGGTGACCTCAAGAGCGCGGTTGCCGACGCCGTCGTCGCGGAGTTCGAGCCGATTCGACGTCGAACCCTCGAATTGCTCGCGGATCCAGCCGAGCTCGACCGCCTCCTCGCGGTCAACGCAGATCGGGCGAACGAAATCGCAGAAGCGACTCTCGCTCGCGTCTACGACGCGGTGGGCTTCCTGCGCCGCGCCTAGTTCTTGGCCAATTCTTGGACATCGCCATGGCGTGAATGCCGTATCAGGGTTACCATAGTTAAAGAGCACGTGCTCCGGGGTCAGTGAAAATCTGAGCCGGCGGTTAAAGTCCGCGACCCGTATGGCTTCGGCCACGCGGTTGACCTGGTGAAACTCCGGGACCGACGGTTATAGTCCGGATGGGAGGATGCACGATGGGGTTCACCGAAGGATGGTGAGCCTTGCGACCACTTGTCGCATCCCCGGATTCCCTGCTCGGAAGGAGTCCACATGCCCATCAGTACATACGATGACGCGATGCGCCGCGCACGCGAGCTCGCCGAACGCGGTCCGCGCACCGGAGAGAACCCTCAAGTGGGTTGTGTTCTCGTTGACGATGCTGGAAAGATTGTTGCTGAAGGGTGGCACCGCGGCGCGGGTACTGCTCACGCCGAGGTCGACGCGCTGTCTAAGGTCGAGAGCGCACGCGGACTCACAGCCGTCGTGACGTTAGAGCCGTGTAATCACATCGGTCGAACCGGTCCGTGCGCGCAGGCGCTCATCGAGGCTGGTGTGTCACGGGTGGTGTATTCACTCGACGACCCTGGTCAGAAATCCAGTGGTGGAGCGGACACGCTCCGTGCCGCCGGGATTGATGTTGTGTCTGGCGTTCTATCGGGCGAGGGTTACCATCTCGTCGAACGGTGGCTGACGGCAAACCGCCTCGGTCGGCCATGGGTTACGGCCAAATGGGGTTCGAGCCTCGACGGGCGAACAGCGGCGGCCGACGGCAGCAGCCAGTGGATTACGTCCGCCGAGTCGCGCACCTATATTCATCTTTTGCGATCACAGCACGACACCATCGCAATCGGCACGGGCACGGCAATTGCCGACAACCCGAGCCTCACCGCTCGAACCGCTGATGGCAACCTTTTCCCCAATCAACCGCTAGCCGTTGTGATTGGAGACACCCCTCTTCCTGCCGGTTCAGGACTATGGAGCCATCCCCGCGGAGTCCTGCAGGAATCGGGACCGCTCGTCGAAATTCTCGAACGCCTCTATAACATCGGCATTCGCAGTCTTTTCCTCGAGGGCGGGCCGCGGTTGATGAACTCGTTTATTCGCGAAGGTCTCGTTGACGAATACGTCGTGTGTCTCGCACCAATCCTTCTCGGCGGGGACAAGACCGCGACAAGTGATCTCGGAATCGACACGCTGACCAACGCACGCCGGCTCAACGTCACCAGCACTGAAATCATGGGCGGAACCATCGTTGTCACGGCTCGAGAGGCTCACTAATGTTCACGGGAATCATCACCGAGCTCGGCACCATCACCGCAACCGCAAATTCTGGAGACTCAGTTCGAGTGACCGTTCGCGCACCCCTAGCTGTCGCCAAAGCAGGGCACGGTGACTCGATTGCCATCAGCGGGGTGTGCCTCACCGTTCTCAATCAAACCGACGACTCGTTCACCGCTGACGTCATGGGGCAAACCATCGCGATGTCTAACCCCGACCAGTGGCACGAAGGCCGAATAGTGAATGTCGAATCGGCAATGGCGGCCGGAGAGCAACTCGGCGGACACATCGTCCAGGGGCATGTCGATGGAACCGCCACGGTCCTCGAGACTCGACAATCCGGTGATTGGCGCGTAATCCGCGTTGGGCTTAAGCCCGAACACGCGCCGTTGATCGTGGACAAAGGATCAATCACCATCGACGGGGTCTCGCTCACCGTATCGACGATTGACGACGAGTGGTGCGAAGTGTCCCTCATTCCTGAAACCCTGGTCGCAACGACTCTCGGTTCTCTCGTCGTTGGTGACACCGTCAATATTGAAACCGACATACTCGCGCGTCACATCGCGCGTCTCGCTCACTTCACGAAAGGGGCGTTCGCATGACGCTCATTGAAACGGCAATCGCCCAGCTCAGAGCTGGCAAACCGGTGATCGTCACCGATTCAGCCGACCGCGAGAACGAGGGTGACGTCGTCATGGCTGCTGAACTCGTTACGACCGAATGGCTGGCCTGGACTATCCGTCATACCAGCGGCTTTCTCTGCGCCCCGATGACGAACGAACGAGCGAACGAGCTGGATTTGCCGCTCATGGTCGCTGAGAACCAAGACTCGCGCCACACGGCCTACACGGTGAGTGTGGACGCCGCTGAGGGTGTCACGACCGGCATTTCGGCACACGATCGCGCAGAAACCCTCCGGGTGCTCGCGAACTCGGCCAGCGGGCCAGGGGACCTTATTCGCCCCGGACACATCATCCCGTTGCGGGCGGTTGCCGGTGGCGTTCGAGAACGTGCTGGTCACACTGAAGCCGCCGTCGACCTCATGAACCTGGCGGGCCTGCAACCCGTCGCCGTCATCGGTGAAATCACCAACGACGATGGAAGCATGATGCGTGGCGAGACGCTCAGCGCCTTTGCCGCCGAGCACGAGCTCACGATGATTTCTATCGATGAACTCGTCGATCACCTCGGGTCTGAGTGGCAGACCATGCCCGACCCCAACACCCACCGATACTCGTTCGTTGTCGAGACCCACGTTCCTACAGGTCACGGTGAATTTCGAATTCGTGCCTACCGCGACCACGAAACGCGTGTCGATCACGTCGCGATCGTCTCAGGAACTCCGACCGACGGCGCACTCGTGCGCCTGCACTCCGAATGCCTGACGGGTGAAGCGATGGCGTCACTCAAGTGCGAGTGCGGACCGCAACTAGACGCGGCGATGGAGCAGATTGACGCCGCGGGTGGCGTCGTTGTCTACCTGCGCGGACACGAGGGGCGTGGGATTGGGCTCACCAACAAACTGAAGGCTTACCGACTTCAAGAAGACGGGCTCGACACATTGGATGCCAACCTTGCACTCGGCCTTCCCGCCGACGCACGTGACTACGGTGTCGCCGCCGCGATCCTGAAAGATCTTGGAATCTCGTCTGTTCGGCTTCTGTCCAATAACCCGGAAAAGCGCCGGCAACTCATTGAGCTCGGTATCGAAGTGACAGAACTCGTTCCTCTCGTTGTCGGAGTCGGTGACGTCAACATCGGTTACCTCGGTGCGAAGCGTGACCGTATGGGCCATCAGTTGCCCGGCGCTCTCGTCAATTCGCCGGTCGACTTGACGGACGGTGAATAGTCACATGGCTGGACAAGGGTCACCCGCGATTGTCGTTGACGGGCAGGGCTTGTCCATCGTCGTTATTGCCGGTTCATGGCACGACACAATCACCGATGGGCTCATCGCTGGAGCGATCCGTGTCCTCGACGCTGCCGGCGCCACGCATTCCTTGATTCGTGTGCCTGGTGCGTTCGAGTTACCGCTTGCCGCTCAAACTGCTCTTCGAGCTGGCGCTGACGCGGTTGTATGCCTCGGTGTCATCATTCGAGGCGGAACACCACACTTCGACTTCGTCGCAACCGGCGCGACGGAGGGACTGACTCGGGTGGCACTGGACGAAGGCAAGCCCGTCGGTTTCGGCGTCCTGACTCTCGATGACGAGCAGCAGGGTCTCGATCGCGCGGGACTAAAGGGTTCGCGGGAGGACAAAGGAGCAGAGGCCGCTTCAGCCGCGCTCGCAACAGCTGCCGTGCTTCGAAACCTGCGCCACGGATAGACTTTCCTGACCTCTACATAAGGACTCCGATGGCGGCACCGTATTTTGTGATCCTCGCGCATTCACGCTCCGGCAGCACGCTTTTGGTCGACCTCCTTCGCGGACTAACCGGTGTCGCGTCGCTCGCTGAGTTCTTCCACCGCGAACCGGGATCCCAAATGGCTGATTTTTTCGACGAAGCGCTTGAGCCATACGGGTCTCACGCCGCGTTGGCTGACGCTGCACTTGAGGATCCCCTTGCGACTCTGGCTTTTCGCGAAAAGATCGAAGGCGTCAACCTGTTTGTGGTGAAGGTATTGGGCCAACATTTGCGTGACGACAATGCTCGTCGAATTCTTATCGACAACCCGATTGGGGTGGTCGTTCTGCGTCGAAACCCCATCTCGGCGTGGGTGTCACGTGCGCTCGTCGAACAGTCGCAGTCGTGGGTAAACGCTGGGACCACCCAGTTCGAGGTCACTTACGATGAAGAGCTTTTCCTCACGTTCGCTCGCAGGTATTCGACACAAATTGACAAATTCCGTCGAATCGTCACCGAGTCGGGTAAACCGTTCGTTTCACTGACGTATTCCGACGTCGTTGCTCTGGGTACCCCCGTCAATCTCTGGAAATTCCTTCGGACCGCGATGCCGTTACTCCCCGATCTTCGCCCCAATCCCGAGTGGAAGCCTCGGGTTTCTCGTCAAGACGAACGACTCCCGATTGACAGAATCAGCAATCGGAAAGACGCCGTTGCGAGCCTCGATCGATTCGGCGTGGGATACCTGGTTGAAAACACAGACACCGACGATCTTGATTTCCTGCTCTCGGTGCTGGCGAAAAAGCCTCAACGCTCCGCCCTGGGCCGACTTGTGTCGGCCACCTCGAGGCGACTCGGACGATCAGCGAAGGAATAAGGCAGACCGCGACTCGATGCGGGGAGTGCCGTGATTTCGGCCACAGCGTCAATTCGTTTGTTAGATCGGAAAGTCCCAAGCGAATAGGCTAACCACATGTCAGCGCCGTACCTGCTCGTGTTGGCGCACCAGCGTGCAGGCACTAACCACCTGCTCGACCTGCTTCGAGGTTTTGTAGGAGTAACCACCCTAGGCGAGTTCTTCAACATAACTGCGTTCGCGCCTGGAAAAATGCACCAGGCGGAAGCGCTCGAACAGTACGGCGGGTCAGTCGAACAGTTCGTGGCGGCCTCCGAGAAGAACCCCCTTGACACACTGCGCTTTCGGGAGAATCTCCCCGACACCACGCTGTTTGTCATCAAGTTGTTTGGTAACCAATTGAAAAGCAAACGGGCGCAACAAATTCTCATTGCCAACGCCGTTGGGGTTATTCACCTCCGGCGCAACGTGTTCGGCGCGTGGGTCTCGCTTGTGCTCGCTGAGCAGTCGGGTAAGTGGTTCAACGAATCTAGCGAACAGAGACAAGTCACATTCGCGCGGGCATCGTTCATTCGATTTGGTGCTCGAATCACAGCGTTTGCGGTTGATTTTTCGCGAATGCTTCGTAGATCGGGACGGCCTTTCATCGACTTAACTTTTGGCGAAGTGTCGTCAATGAACCAGCCGCAACACGTTGTCGATCGAATTTCGTCTGTATTCCACGACCTTCCCGAACTGGTCAAACGGGACGATTGGGAGCCGATGGTTGCCCGTCAGGACACGCGATTGCCGATTGACCGTGTTGACAACGCTGCTTTCGCACGATCAACTCTGAAGGATTTGGGGCTCGAATACCTGCTCAACAACGAAGACTCAGACGACACCGATTTTCTCCACTCGGTCTTCACTCGTCTTAGGGCAAAACGATGGTGGCATGTGCTCGGGAAGCGAATTCGTCGCCGCTAGTCAAGGAATAGTGCACGTAGTCGACGTGAGACGACGACAACGCCAACCCCGAGCATGACCAAGTAATACCCGATGTGCACCCAGATCATTGACGACACAACCCCGGTTGTGAGCATGCGTATTAGTTCGACTCCATGCCACAGCGGGAAGCATTGCACCATAATCTGAATCGCTTCGGGATACACCGTGATGGGGAAGAAGGTTGCCGAGAAAAGGAACATGGGCAGCATGACCATCGGCAACCAGTCCATCTGCTGGAACGTCTTCATGTAGGACGTGAACGCCATGCCGATCGAGGCGAAACCGGCGGCGATCAGGATGACCGCGGGGATTGCAAGAATCGCCAGCGGCGAAAGGACGAGCCCCATTACTTGCATGACGATGAGGAACCCAACCGCGTACACGCCACCGCGCACGAGCGCGAGTGTGATCTCGCCAACGGCGACGTCGACGGGACCGAGTGACGTTAACAACATCGTCTGATACAACTTGCCGAAATTGAGCTTGAAAAAGACGTTCCACGTCGAGTCGTAAATCGCCCCGTTCATCGCCGACACCGCCAAAAGAGCGGGGGCGATGTACGCCCCGTACGGCACTGACGCTCCGTCAACGTCAATCGATCCGATGATTCCACCCAGACCAATTCCCATCGAGAACAGATAGAACACGGGCTCGAAGAAGCCGCTGAGAATGACGAGATAGTTGTTGGACATCGTTGCCCGAAGTCCGCGTTCAATCACCGCGCGAGCGTTTCCACCCGACATCCCGCCGAAACGACGCTTAGGCGCGGTGGCGGCGCTGACGCGAACTTCGGCGGTCATCGCGTCAACCTCACGACGAACGACCGATGCATGAAGTATCCGCCGATGACAGCGTAAGCGACCAGAACCAACAGGTGGGTTGCGGACAACCAGATGGGCTCGACTGCACCGTAACTGACGGTTCTACCGAGCTGAGTTGCGTGCCAGAGTGGCGAAACCCATCCGACCCATTCGAGCCAATCGGGAACTTGCGATAGTGGAAAAAAGGTTCCCGAGAACAGGAACATCGGCATGACAACGAGTCGTTGAATCAGAGCAAATTGTCCCGTGTCGTCCTCGAGTTTCGCCGCGTAAGCGCCCAGTGGCGTGAGAATTGAGAACGCCCCGAGAATGGCGATGGGGATCATGAGCCATCCGGAAGCGAACGGCACCGCACCGAAGGCGAGAAGGAACCCGTAGAAAACTCCGGCTGTAAACGTGAAACGAATCGTCAGGTGAACGAGGAACCCGCCGACGATTTGTCCGGGTGTGATGGGGGTCGCATGAATCGCAAAGAAAACCTTGTGCCACTTGAATCCGCTGAGTACGGGGTACATGCCTTCTTCCGCGCCAACGGTCAGGATCGTCGACATGAGAAGCGCAGGAGCGACAAAAACGAGAAACGGGACGCCCTCCATCCCCTGGGGGATGAGGTTCGCCAACCCAATTCCCAGGGCGAGAAGGTACATGAGCGGGTTTCCGAAAGATGACGTGACAACGTAACTGACATACCCGCGCATTTCGCGAAGCCGAAGTTCCGCGACGTACCACCAACCCCAGCGGCGCGGTTTCTCTGCGTCCGCCTTGATGTCGGCGACGTTTTTCATTCGACGAGGCTCCGGCCGGTCAGGCGAAGGAACACATCCTCCAAAGACGAACGACGGACAAGGCTCGTCGTCGGGTGGTGGCCGCGTTTCGTGATGACGGCCAGGTCGCGTTCGCCGTTGTCGCTGTAAATCAAGATTCGATCGGGCAGAATTTCCTGACGCTCGCCGATGTCAGCGATTGATTTAGCGACGGACTTGTTCTTGTCCGAGCCGTACCGAACTTCGAGCACTTCTTTGCTCGAATACTGGCGAATCAACTGCGCGGGCGAACCTTCCGCCATAATCGCGCCCTTGTCGACAACGATGATACGATCACTGAGTTGTTCAGCTTCGTCCATGTAATGCGTCGTGAGAACAAGCGTCGTCCCTTGCTCTTTCAGACGAAACAATCGATCCCACAGAATGTGTCGGGCCTGCGGGTCAAGACCCGTTGTCGGCTCGTCAAGAAGCAGCATTTGAGGGTCGTTCATGAGGGACCGAGCAATCGTCAGACGGCGCTTCATCCCGCCAGAAAGCGGTTCGACCTTCGATTTTGCGCGGTCCGTCAACTGGGCGAACTCGAGAAGTTCATCAGCACGTTTCGCCACAGCAGCATGTGACATTCCGAAGAATCGCCCGTAGGTGATGAGGTTCTCGCGAACTCGCAATTCCTGGTCGAGATTGTCCTCCTGCGGTACGACACCGAGTTGAGAACGGATTGCCGGCCCGTCGGTGTTGGGGTCCATCCCGAGGACTTCGAGGTTTCCCGAGGTGCGAGTAGAAACCGCGGCAATCATTTTCATCGTTGTGGACTTGCCCGCGCCGTTCGGACCAAGAAGTCCGAAGGATTCACCCCGCTGAACCTCGAACGAGATTCCGTCTACAGCAACGAAATCGCCATATTTCTTGACGATGTTTTCAGCGCGAATCACGGGTACAGACACAAAGACTTATCCTAGTACGACAGGGTGCTTCGGGTTTGGACGATCCCACACGGTGAAGTGTATTCCTGATAATGCTCACAAAGGACGGTCATGTCTTCTCCTCGTTTCAGCGGATTCCGTCGCGGTGGCCCAGCGGATGACACGTCCGGACCCAAGGCAACCTTCGGTCAACTCATGCCTTACTTGCTCGAACACAAACGAATTTTGGGCGTCGTCATCGCCCTTAGCCTGCTCGGTGCTGGCGCATCGCTCGGTCAACCGCTTATTGTTGCCCAGGTCATTTCGACGGTGCAAGCGGGCAACGACCTCGGCTGGCTTGTACCCGCCCTAATCGCTCTCGTCATTGGGAGTGCGATTCTCTCGAGTGTTCGCCACTACCTGTTGCAGCGAACCGGCGAAAGCGTCGTCCTCTCCTCGCGGCGCCACCTAGTCGCCCGACTTCTGAACTTGCCTATCAGCCAATTCGACGCCCGCCGGACCGGCGACTTGGTGTCACGGGTCGGTGCTGACTCGACGATGCTACGGGCGGTCCTCACTCAAGGCTTGGTGGAGGCCATCGGCGGTCTGGTCACCTTCGTTGGTTCGATTATCGCGATGTTGATCATTGACATGATCCTGTTCGGGCTCACCTTTTCCGTCGTCGTCAGTTCGATGGTTATCGTCATTGTGCTGTCGCGCCGAATTCGGGTCTATTCGCGACGCGCCCAAGACCGTGTTGGCGACCTCACCGCATCCGTCGAGCGCGCCATTTCGGCGGTTCGCACGGTTCGCGCAGCAAACGCTGTCCAGCGTGAAATTGACTCCGTCGATGACGATTCGCGCGGAGCGTGGCGTGCCGGGCTCGATGTTGCCCGAATTTCGGCGTTTGTCATTCCGATTTCGGGTATTGCAATGCAAGTGTCGTTCCTCGTCGTACTCGGCGTGGGTGGTTTCCGCGTGGCCAGCGGGGCCATCGACGTGGCACAACTTGTGTCGTTCATTCTTTTCTTGTTCATGATGATCATGCCGCTCGGCCAGGCAATTGGTGCTTTCACGTCGGTCGCCCAGGCTCTGGGAGCCCTTGGTCGCATCCAAGAGATCATCGACTTGCCGAGCGAGTCCGCGAACGACGTTGTGACCGACACCCTCGATGGGGAACTTGGCGCGGTTGCAATCGAGTTCGACAAGGTCAACTTTGCGTACGACCCCGAGACCCCAATTTTGACCAACATTTCCTTCACCGTGAAATCCGGAAATCGCATCGCTCTGGTTGGACCGAGCGGCTCGGGAAAGTCCACGATTCTGTCACTCATCGAACGGTTTTACGACCCTCAATCGGGAACGATTCGCCTAGGAGGGCATGACATTCGCGCCCTCGACCGTGCCGAACTTCGCGCTGCAATTGGATACGTCGAACAGGATGCGCCGGTTCTGGCGGGTTCGATTCGCGACAACCTCGTCCTCGGTGCTCCGAATGCAACCGACGCTGACTGTCTGGCCGTGCTTGACGAGGTTAACCTCTCGAATATTGTCGACCGCGACGAGCGCGGAATTGACTCCCCCGTTGGCGAAGGTGGAGTGCTGTTGTCGGGTGGCGAACGTCAACGCCTCGCCATTGCCCGCGCGTTGCTCGCGGCCGCACCAATCCTGTTGCTCGATGAATCAACATCGAGCTTGGACGGACTTAACGAACAGTTGATGAAAGATGCGATCGATAGAGTCTCGGCGAAACGCACATTGATCGTCATCGCCCACCGACTCTCGACAGTCATCGACAGTGACCAAATTGTGGTTCTCAATAAGGGCGAAGTCCTTGGAGTAGGAACTCACAAGCAATTGTTGAAGGTCGTTCCTTTGTACCGAGAACTAGCCGAGACTCAGTTACTCTCGCCGGTCGAGTCCTAAGAGAAATCAGCGTCCGGCGCGAGGGTCGGAATGAACGAACTCGGTGCGTTGAACCCGTGGGCGAGCATTCCATTGGATTCGCGCAAATAACACGTGCCGCAGAGTGACTCATAGGTCACGCTCTCCCCGTCGATGGCGACTTGGGCGCCATCAAAAATGAACTCACCGTTGACGAGCCGCGCGTTGAACATCGCCTTCCGGCCACAACGGCAGATTGTCTTCAGTTCCTCGAGAGCGTGTGCGACTTCAAGGAGTCTGCGCGAACCGGGGAATGCAATCGTCTGAAAGTCGGTGCGAATTCCGTAAGCAAGAACTGGGACGTCTTCCAGAATCGCGATGCGCAAGAGGTCGTCGACCTGGTCGACACTGAGGAATTGAGCCTCGTCCAAGAGCAGACATGCGACATCTTGCCCCGTTGTTGCTTTGGTTTGAGCTCGATACGCATCGAACATCGTGCGAACATCATCGTTTGGTCCGATCACGAAGTTCACGGCACGCTCAACGCCAAGGCGCGACACAATCGACGTTTCGCCCTTCGTGTCAATGCGCGGTTTTGCAATGAGCACTTGCTGTCCGCGTTCCGCGTAGTTATAGGCAGCCTGAAGCAACGCCGTGCTTTTGCCACTGTTCATTGCGCCATATCGGAAATACAACTTCGCCATAGGACGAGCGTACCGAACTGTGCCCGTCCTTAGGATGGACACGTGCATCGTCTCGTTACAATCGCAGTCATCTGCGGTGCGGTTTTTGGACTCACCGGATGTTCCTCCGATTCAGCGACTCAATTGGATAACCTGCGCGAGCGATTTGTCGGCGCAGGTGGGGAGTGTTCCGATTGGGTCACACTCGAGGAACCCTCCGCCATTGGCGCGGAAACCTGTGCGGAGGGGGCTTCCCTCTTCGTCTTTGAGTCGACCACAGACCGTGCAGATTTCATCAAGTCCGAGTTAGAGACGAACGACAAAATTCGCGCGCGAACGGACATCATCCTGTCAAAGGACACCTGGCTCGTCATTGATACCCTCGCGGTCGTCGTCCGGGTGATGCCCAGATTGGGCGGCATGATCAGTGGACGCAACGGAGCAAACCCGTGACCGCTTTTTAGAGGCCGCGTTCCGCTATCTCGACGACATTCTGCAACAGCAGTGCGCGCGTCATGGGACCAACTCCGCCAGGGTTCGGGGAGATCCACGCGGCGACGCCTCGGACGTCATCATTGACATCCCCGGCGATTTGCGTAGTTCCGTCGGGGTTCGTCACGCGAGAGACGCCCACATCCAGGACGATCGCACCCGGCTTGACGTCGGCGGCCGTCACAATGGACGGCGAGCCCGCTGCCGCAACAATCACATCCGCCGCCCGCAAGTGGTCGGCAAGGTTTCGCGTTCCCGTGTGCGTGAGCGTAACGGTGGCGTTGATTTCCTTTCGAGTGAGAAGTGACCCAATCGGCCGCCCGACAGTGATTCCGCGCCCAATGACGACGACGTTCAGCCCACTCCACGAGAGGCCGTGGCGTTCGACGAGTTCAATGACGCCACGCGGGGTGCACGGAAGTGGTGACGTAATTGGTCCCGACGTGCGGTTGACCAGTCGACCAAGGTTCATCGGGTGGAGACCATCGGCATCCTTATTCGGATCAATGCGTTCGAGAATCGCATCGGTGTCGATGTGCTGTGGCAAGGGCAGCTGGACGATAAACCCGGTGACGTCGTCGTTGGCATTCAATTCATCGATGACGGCTTCGAGCTCGGCTTGTGTCGCGCTCTCGGGAAGGTGCCGGCGGATCGAAGAGATACCGACCTCGGCGCAATCCTTGTGCTTGCCACCCACGTACCACTCGGACCCGGGTTCGTTTCCGACCAGCACCGTTGCGAGACCGGGTGTGACCCCCTTTGCACGAAGAGCGTCAACGCGAGCCGTGAGGTCGCTCTTGATTACCCCGGCGGTCGCCGTGCCATCCAGCAACCGGGCCGTCATCGTTGTTACTGCTCGAGACCGTTGTAGAGCGGGAAGGCATCGGTGAGGACCTTGACGCGTCGTTTGAGGTCAACGGCATCGGGATTCGGCATCAGCGCGTGCGCAATGATGTCGGACACCTCGGCGAATTCGGTGTCGCCGAACCCGCGGGTTGCGAGCGCCGATGTGCCGATGCGGACACCCGACGTGACCATCGGTGGCCGCGGGTCGAAGGGTACCGAGTTTCGGTTGACCGTGATTCCCGCGTCGTGGAGCAAGTCTTGCGCTTCCATTCCGTTCACGGACGAATTGCGGAGGTCGACGAGGACCAAGTGCACGTCGGTGCCGCCGGTCAGCACGCCGACACCAGCTGACGTCGCATCGGCCGCCGTGAGGCGCTCAGAAAGGATGCGTGCACCACGAATTGTGCGCTCTTGACGTTCCTTGAATTCCGGCGTTGCAGCGAGCTTGAAAGCTGTCGCTTTTCCGGCAATCACATGCATGAGAGGTCCGCCCTGTTGACCGGGGAACACGGCAGAGTTAAGTTTTTTACCCAGCTCTTCGTCACGCGACAGGATGAGACCAGACCTCGGGCCCGCGAGAGTCTTGTGTACCGTGGTCGACACCACATCGGCGTAGGGGACAGGGCTGGGGTGAACTCCTGCCGCGACGAGTCCGGCGAAGTGCGCCATGTCAACCCAGAGCTTGGCGCCGACCTCGTCTGCGATTTCACGGAATGCGGCGAAATCGAGGTGGCGCGAATAGGCACTCCAGCCCGCGATGAGGACTTGTGGCTTGTGCTCCAGCGCCAAATCACGCACAACGTTCATGTCAACGAGGAACGTCTCGGGGTCGAGCCCGTACGCAACCGCGTTGTACAAGCGGCCCGAGAAGTTGAGTTTCATGCCGTGCGTCAAGTGCCCACCGTGCGCGAGTTCAAGACCGAGTATCGTGTCACCTTTTGTGGCGATGGCGTGTAGGACGGCCGCATTCGCTGTCGCACCGGAATGCGGCTGGACGTTCGCGTACGCCGCACCAAACAATGACTTTGCGCGCTCAATTGCGAGTGATTCGGCGATGTCGACGAATTCGCAGCCACCGTAATAACGCTTGCCGGGATATCCTTCGGCGTACTTGTTCGTGAGGACCGAACCCTGAGTTTGCAGGATCGAACGGGCGACAAAGTTCTCTGACGCAATCATCTCGAGATAGTCCTGTTGGCGACCGAGTTCGAGTTTCAAAACCTCGGAGATCTCGGGGTCAACCTCGGACAGTGGGGCGTTGAATGAGTGAATGTCGTTCACGGGGCTCCTCGCGAAGTGGTCGGTTCTGGACCTATTCTAGTTTGCCCAGAGCGCTCGTTCTCTGCGCCTCGCGATGAGCGCAACCGTCGCACCAAAGACAAGAACGCCCGCGCCCACGTAAGGAAGAGCCGTGATTCCGAGAGGAACCAGCAACACGCCTCCGATGAACGAGCCGCTGCCGATTCCGAGATTCCACGCAGTCGTGCGCATTGCTCCGGCGAAGTCGCGAAGGCGCGGGCTAGAGAGCTCCATGATGTATTGCCCGAACAACGGCTCGGTCACTGCGAAACCGAGGCTCCACAGGGCGCAGGCCACGATTGCGGCAACGGGCGAGCCGGCGACGAGGTTGAGAAGTATCATCATTGACGCCATATATAGGATCGAAATCGAGATGTTCCGAGAAAGGTTTTCGGGTCGGCGCCCGAGGCGTTCGGCGACGACGATTCCGATTGTGCCACCGACGCCATAGGCCGCGAGGGGAACGGCAACGGTCAACGGCGTGAAGCGGGCAACCTCAATGAGGAACGGGGCGATGTAGGGGTAGAACATGTTTCCCCCGCCAACGACGAGGAAGACACCCGAAACGCCGAGCAACACCATTCGAAAGGAGCGGTCGCGGGTGACCGAGTGCACTTCGCTGGGATTCTCGGTGTGAGGATTGGGGACGGGAATCAACAGGAAGTAGAGTCCGACGCTCGCGCCGATTGTCAAAGCCGTCATGATGAGGAATCCGGCTCGCCAGTCGGAAATAGCCGCGAGCGCCGACCCGAGAGGCAACCCAGCGATAAACGCGAGGTTCGCCCCCGCCGAGATGAACAAGAAACCTCGCGAACGCCATTGAGCGGGCAACATCGTGGTCACGTATCCCGTCGCGATCATCCAGAACATTCCATTGCCGAGGCCTCCGATAATGCGGGAAGCAAACAACACGTCGTAGTTAGGAGCGAGCGAGGCCATAACGTTCGACACAGTGAACAGTCCCACCGACACAATCAGCAAGGACTTGCGGCTGAAGCGACGAGTGGTCAATGACATGGGGATAGCAGTGAGAACGACGGTCGCCGCCCACACTGACACGAGAAATCCAATCTGCGAGGTGCTGACGTTGAGGTCAGCCGACATCGACGGCAACATGCCCGTTGGCAAAAACTCGGACGTCACCGTGGCAAAGACCGTGAAACCGATAGCCGTCATTGCCGCCCACGGGAAGCGGTCGGTTGATGTGGAGGTGGTGCTCATACGCTTGACAGCCTAGGACTTATCGGCCAGCTGCAATCCCCGTCAATTGCGCCCGAGGTTTCTAGGCGAGTCGCTTCTGGAGGTTGGCGTCCAGGGTCGCGAGGAACTCCTCGGTCGTTTCCCACTTCTGGTCGGGACCGACGAGCGACGCGAGGTCCTTCGTCATGTGCCCCGCCTCGACTGACGCGATGACGACTTCCTCGAGGGTCACGGCGAAGTCGATGAGCGCCTGGTTTCCATCCAACTTTCCGCGGTGCTGAAGGCCACGGGTCCACGCGTAAATCGATGCAATCGGGTTCGTTGATGTCGGCTTGCCCTGTTGGTGATCGCGATAGTGTCGCGTCACCGTTCCGTGGGCCGCTTCGGCTTCGACGATCTTGCCGTCTGGTGTGGTGAGGACCGACGTCATGAGTCCGAGCGAACCGAAACCCTGAGCTACAGTGTCCGACTGGACATCGCCGTCATAGTTCTTGGTCGCCCAGACGTATCCGCCCTCCCACTTCATCGCACTCGCAACCATGTCGTCGATGAGGCGGTGTTCGTAGGTGATTCCGGCCTTGGCGAACTTGTCGGCGAATTCGGCGTCGAAGATCTCTTGGAAGATGTCCTTAAATCGACCGTCGTAGGCCTTGAGGATGGTGTTTTTGGTCGACAGATAGACGGGGTAGTTGCGCGTCAATCCGTAATTGAGCGAGGCGCGAGCAAAATCACGAATCGAGTCATCGAGGTTGTACATCGCCATCGCGACGCCGGCGCTTGGAGCTTGGAAGACCTCGAACGATTGTGCTTCGGTGCCGTCGGCCGGGGTGAACGAAATCGAGAGCGTTCCCGGACGATCGAACGTGAAATCGGTCGCACGGTACTGGTCACCAAAAGCGTGACGGCCGACGATGATGGGTTTGTTCCAGCCAGGGACAAGTCGGGGAATGTTCGAGATGATGATCGGCTCGCGGAAAATCACACCGCCAAGAATGTTGCGAATCGTGCCGTTCGGGCTCTTCCACATCTTCTTGAGTTTGAATTCCTCGACGCGTGCTTCATCCGGAGTGATTGTCGCGCACTTGACACCGACGCCGTGCTTGAGGATGGCGTGGGCGGAGTCGATGGTGATCTGGTCATCCGTCTCGTCACGCTTCTGGATTGAAAGGTCGTAGTACTCGAGAGTCAGGTCGAGGTAGGGGTGAATCAGGCGATCTTTGATGAATTGCCAAATGATTCGGGTCATTTCATCGCCATCGAGTTCTACGACGACTCCGTCGACCTTGATTTTTTCCACGGGTAAACCTTTCATTACAGCTAGTCCCCCCATTCTATTCCAACGCTGGCTGTGAGAAATTTGAGTGAGTCCTAGACAAGTTGATACCATTGTGGTACCATTACTGTATGGCAACCACACTCAGGCTCCCCGACAACATCGACGCGCGGCTGACAGACATGTCAACTGTCACCGGCAAATCCCGTAATCAACTCATCATCGAGATCCTCAGTGAAACTTTCGACCGCGAAGACGCCACCGCCGAGGCCGACCGGATTTTCGACAAGTTGATCGCTCGCGACGCCGGGTTGCTCGAGCGTCTTGCCGACGCATGATTCGCTACCTGTCCTTTGAGGTTTACGTTCGACAGATTGAAAAACGCGGGTTTGTGGTTCGTGACATCGGTCTTGTTCAGTCAGCGCTCGCTCGGCCAGAAACTTCGCTTTTTGGTGCACCTGCCTACCCCACAATTGATCTCAAGGGTGCGGCGCTCATGGAGTCTCTCGCGAAAAACCATCCTTTGTTCGACGGGAACAAACGGTCTGCATGGCTGGGCTTGAATTACTTCCTTGAACTCAACAATTGGGAGATTGTCGCAACCGAGGACGAAGCGTTCAAGTACATTCTTGACGTCGCCACAAGCGTGATCGACCTCTCCCAATCCGCCGCATGGATCGAAGCCCACCGCCGCGAAATCTGACCCTTTCCTCGTCGGTGCCTCGGGATACTCTCGGAATAGAACAGAGATCACGAGAGAAAAGAGGAGAAATGGAAAAGACGTACAGTGCCCGTGACGGGCGTTACCAACACATCGAGGTTAGCCGCGAAAAGGGCGACATCAAGTTCGCCGGTGACCGTTCCGGATCGGATTGTTACCACACGCTGACGGCCATGAACTTCGCGGCGTTCGTCGCGATTATCGGACAGCCCGCCGACGTCGACATCATGACGGCAATCAGGACGGTCCTGGATTCAGAACCGTCCCGATTGTGGACCGCGATTCACTCCGACTTGACGGAAACAGATTTCTCGTGGCAGTCGATGAGTGAGATCGAAGACATGATGGACTTCTTCGACTCGGTACGCGGGGAGTAGCTAGACGGCGTACTTGTTGCCCTCGGCGGCCGACTTCGAGCCACGAAGGGTGACAACGAAGTTGAATATCCAAATCGCCAGACCTCCGAGAATCGGCACGAGTGCGATCCCGATAAGTTGCGGCAGAACTTCGGCGGATACGGATCCGTACATTTCCATTTCCTGGGCTATGACCGGGAATGCCATTACGACGGCGACCACCAGCAGGAGAACCGGCAGGATATAAGTGACCAAGAGCCACTTACCCGAAAGTCCCACATCGTGGTAACGGCGCCAGGTGACCGCGAAGGTCGGGATAAACGTGCCAAGCGAGAAAGCCCCCGCGAGTCCAGAAACTACCGTGTTGGGGTCCTCCGTCGTTCCCGAGGTCGATCCCAGGGCGACTGCGGCGATGACGGTGAAAAACCACCACCACCAGTACTCGGGGCGGGATGCGACTCCCTTGAAGTCGGCGTACTTGCCGAAAACAGTTTTGATTGCAGTAAAGAAGTTCACTCTTTTTCCGTTCGAATGTGGAACACTAACGCGACTATCTTAGCGGATTCACAGAAACGTTGAATGAATGAAATGTTAATGAAAAAAGTGACGTTCATTGGTGAAATACATCGTCACTCCGGCCGCCGAAGCCGCGGCGAGAACCTCGTCGTCACGCACTGATCCGCCGGGTTGAACGATCGCGCTGACGCCCGCATCAAGCAACACCTGAAGTCCGTCGGCGAACGGGAAAAACGCGTCGCTCGCTGCGACACTTCCGTTCGCTCGGCCGCCCGCTCTGGCCACTGCCAGGTGGCACGAGTCGACGCGATTGACCTGACCCATACCGATGCCCACCGAGGCCCCGTCCTTTGCCAAAAGGATGGCGTTTGATTTCACAGCACGACACGCGCACCATGCGAACTCGAGGTCCGCAATAGTCGCTGGGTCCGCCGGAGCTCCCGTGACGAGCGTCCATTCGGCTGCCGGGGCAAAGAAACGATCAACGTCTTGGACAAGGAAGCCACCCGAGACTTGTCGTACTTCACGCTCGACCGCGGTGAACGATTCGGGAAGGGCCAGCAGGCGAAGGTTCTTCTTCGTCATGAGAATAGCCAGAGCATCCGAGTCGAATCCGGGGGCAACAACCACCTCGGTGAACACATCAACGATGGATTCCGCCGCGGCCTTGCTAATGATTCCGTTCGAGGCGATCACGCCACCAAACGCCGAGACGGGGTCGCAGGCGTGAGCGCGAGCATGAGCTTCGGCGATTGATGAGCCGACAGCAATACCGCAGGGATTGGCATGCTTGACTATGGCAACCGCCGGTTCGGCGTGGTCGAATGCCGCACGAACGGCCGCGTCCGCGTCGACAAAGTTGTTGTACGACATCTCTTTGCCGTGCAGTTGTGCCGCCTGCGCGATTCCCGCACCACCGTGAACGCCATAAATAGCCCCGGCCTGATGAGAATTCTCGCCGTATCTCAGAGTGTCACGTTTTTCCGCCGCGATTCGAAGCGCGGGAGCGAAACCCGATTCATCGTCCGGGTACTCGTTTTGCATCCACGTCGCAACCGCCGCGTCATACCCCGCGGTGTGAGCGAATGCTCGACCAGCGAGAGCTCGGCGCTGCTCGAGCGTCGTGCCTCCAGCAGCGACTGCATCGATGATTTCGGCGTAATCACGTGGGTCAACGACGATGGCCACGTTGTGGTGGTTCTTGGCGGCCGCTCGAACCATGGCTGGCCCACCAATATCGATGTTTTCGACGATAACGGTCGGGTCCGCGCCGCTCGCCACCGTTGCGGCAAATGGATACAGGTTGACAACAATGAGCTCGAAAGGCTCGATCCCCAATTCCGCAAGTTGGGTGACATGAGAGTCATAACGAAGGTCCGCGAGTATCCCCGCATGAATCGATGGGTGCAGCGTCTTTACGCGACCGTCCAACGACTCGGGAAAGCCGGTCACCTCGCTGACTTCCGTGGCATCGAATCCCGCGTCACGAATCGTCTGACACGTCGACCCCGTTGACACGAGCTCGACGCCCGCAACCGACAGGGCACGAGCCAGAGTGAGGAGTTCCGTCTTGTCACTTACCGAAATGAGTGCCCGCCGGATCGGGACGCGGTCTCTTGCGCGGTCGGGGGCGGGAAGGGCGGAAACCATCAGTTCTCCTCGATCGCAGTTTCACGGTCCGCAATGTCACGAACCACCTCGGCGAGCAACTCGCGCTCAACAACCTTGATGCGGTCATGCAGCGTCGATTCGGTGTCCCCGTCGGCGACGGGAACCCGGCGCTGAGCCAAAATTGGGCCCGTGTCGACTCCGTCGTCGACGACGATCACCGTCGCTCCGGTTTCGGTGACCCCCGCCTCAACCGCGTCCCGAACCGCGTGTGCGCCGGGGAATTCGGGCAGAAAAGCGGGATGCGTATTCAGAAGCATCGGGGCGAAACGGCGGACAAACGCCGGCGGCACGAGTCGCTGGAAGCCCGAGAGAATCACCACATCCGGTGTGAACTGGGCAATCCGATCGCCGAGTCGAGTGCCCCACGCATCACGATCACCACCGTGCTCAAGGGGTTCAACAAAAGTGGGGATGTCGTAGTGTCGCGCGTGGTCTAATCCAGACACGTCCGCGTCTGTGCCCACCGCGACGACGGTTGCGGGAATCGTTCCCTCCGCGCAGGAATCGAGAAATGCGCGCAGATTCGACCCCTGACCCGAGATGAGAATCACGACGCGCAACATTTATCCAGTTTACCGACGGGCGAGTTACGGATTTCTGACTAGGCGCCTCGCATCGCCTTCGAATCGCGAACCAGTTTCCCGAGGAACAGTCCCGCGAGCGATCCGGCGAACACTCCACCCGCGAGAACGAGTCCGACAGCGACGGGGTCGATTCCCACCTGCGCGAAGCGACCCGGCCCAGCCGAACCCGTCGCGTACGAGCCAATCAGAACCGTTGTCATTGCGATGGTGACGGCCGCGAGTGCAGCCGTTGCGGCAACGCGAACAAGATCTGCGATATCCCTTGGATTAAAGATATTGCCGCGTGAGCGAAGGTCGACAGCGAATCGTGCAGCGGCGACGAACGCAATAATTGCGGGAAGTGCCGTGACCCACTCACCAATGGTGTTTGTTTCTGGAATCGCTCCCAAAAGCGGGATTGCGGGCACCGCACCAACGGTTGTCGCGATCGGCGAGACAATCGCGCCGGTTCCAAGAATGAACCCCGAACCGGCAATCCACGAGATCGTCCAGGTCAGTGCTACAGGGATCAACGCGAGTTGAGCGACGGTAATAACCAGCCCGCCAAGGATTCCCGTGTGAAGTGACTCATATAAGGCGATTTCGGTCGAAAACCCGAGAAAAAGCAAGACCAGTAGCGCGAACGATGCGATAGCCACCAACCCAGCCAGGGTGGCTCCCACGATACGCAGTGCGGTGTCAATAATGTCTCGCCACTCGTTCGGGATCTCGGGGATCAATGCCCGCGACGAACGATCGTTATCCCACGGCCGCCAGCCTACAAAGAGGCCGACAACGAACGGCGCGAGCACGCGTGCCGTACCCGAGGCGACGTCGAGTTGAACCATTGAAGTTTGACCACTCAATAGAGCCAGGACGACAAGGGCACCCGTGAACGCAACAAGCAAACCGACGACGAGGGTTGCGTCGTCCGATCCCGCGAGCCGACGACCGGCTCGGCGAGCGAGAAGTGCCGTCAGGAGAGCGAAGGCAAACGGTGCGAGTGTGAGTTCGAAGGTGGCCATGTCGCTGGCCAACACCGCCGAGGAATCGCCGAGCGCAACGTGTAAAGGGATACCGTGACCCAGCGCCCACGCCTGAACGGCTAATTGCCAGACAGCTACTGGTGTCGAATTGACTCCGGTGAGCGAGGCCCACCCGAGGACACCGATGAGGAACGGTAGAAAAATCCCGAGCCCAACCACAAACAACGCCTCAAGAAGCGCGAAGAGGACAACGAGCCCGCGAGGCACGTTACAGGGCCGCGATGACCTCGCGCATGAGCTGCGCGGTTTCGCTCGGTGTCTTGCCAACGCGAACTCCGGCGGCCTCGAGGGCCTCTTTCTTCGCTTGAGCAGTTCCCGACGATCCGGACACGATTGCTCCGGCGTGACCCATGGTCTTGCCCTCCGGAGCAGTGAAACCCGCGACGTAACCAACGACGGGCTTGGTCACGTTCGCACGAATGTAATCCGCCGCGCGCTCTTCGGCGTCGCCGCCGATTTCGCCGATCATGACAATTGCCTTGGTGTCTGGGTCAGCCTCGAATGCGGCGAGAGCATCGATGTGCGTTGTGCCGACTATCGGGTCTCCGCCGATTCCGATGGCGGTCGAGAAACCGATATCGCGAAGTTCGAACATCATTTGGTAGGTGAGCGTTCCCGACTTGGACACGAGCCCGATCGGTCCCGCACCCGTAATGGTTGCGGGGGTGATTCCGGCCAGAGCCTCGCCCGGCGTGATGATGCCGGGGCAGTTCGGCCCAATGATGCGGCTCGTGCCCTTCGACGCGGCGTAGGCCCAGAATTCTGCGGTGTCCTGCACGGGGATGCCCTCGGTAATGACGACGATGAGCGGCATCGCCGCGTCAATTGCCTCCATGACCGCGTCCTTCGCAAACGCGGGTGGAACGAATACAACCGACACATCTGCGCCAGTTTCGGACATTGCTTCGGAAACGGTGCCGAAAACGGGAAGCGTCACGGCGCCGTGTTCGACGGTAGTGCCCGCCTTGCGGGCGTTGACGCCGCCGACGACCTGGGTGCCGGCCTTGAGCATCAGAGCGGTGTGCTTTGAGCCCTCGCCGCCGGTGATGCCTTGAACGATGACGCGCGAGTCCTTTGTGAGGAAAATCGACATTCTTCTAATCCTTACTTCGCTGCGAGTGCGGCGGCGCGATCGGCGCCGTCATCCATCGTGGTGGCTAGGGTGACGAGCGGGTGGTTGGCGGCGGCGAGAATCTCGCGGCCCTTGTCGACGCTGTTTCCGTCGAGACGGACAACGAGCGGCTTCGTCGCTTTGTCGCCCAGCATGTCGAGGGCGGCGACGATTCCGTTGGCGACGGCGTCACACGCAGTGATTCCACCGAACACATTCACGAAAACGCTCTTGACCTGTGGGTCACCGAGGATGACCGAGAGACCAGCAGCCATGACCTCAGCCGAGGCCCCACCGCCGATGTCGAGGAAGTTAGCGGGCTTGACGCCACCGAAGTTTTCGCCTGCATACGCGACAACGTCGAGCGTCGACATGACGAGCCCGGCACCGTTTCCGATGATTCCGACTTCACCGTCGAGCTTCACGTAGTTGAGGTCGTGCTCTTTCGCCTTCGCTTCGAGCGGGTCTGTCGCAGCCTTGTCCTCAAGCGCTGCGTGGTCGGGCTGACGGAACTCGGCGTTCGCATCTAGAGTGACTTTGCCGTCCAGCGCGAGGATCCTGCCGTCGTCAGTCAAGACGAGCGGGTTGACCTCGACCAGAGTGGTGTCTTCCGACGTGAAGACGCCATACAACTGCACGAACACCGGTGCGACTTTGTCGACGAGTTCAGCGGGGAACTTCGCGGCGACAGCGATTTCTTTGGCCTTCGCGAGGGTGATGCCCTCGATGGGATTCACGTCGATGCGGGCAAGTGCGTCGGGGCGTTCAACGGCGAGTTGTTCGATGTCCATCCCGCCCTCGTATGAGCAGAGGCAGAGATACGAGCGGTTCGCGCGGTCGAGCAAAACCGAGAAGTAATACTCGTGCGCAATCGCAGCACCCTCGGCGACCATGAGCCGTTTGACGACGTGACCTTTGATGTCAAGACCGAGTATGGCCTTCGCTGCGTCAAATGCGTCGTCAGGGGTCTTCGCGACCTTGACACCGCCGGCCTTTCCGCGACCACCAGTCTTTACTTGGGCTTTGACGACCGTCAGGCCACCGATTTTCGCTGCCGCGGCACGGGCTTCTTCGGGGGTGTCGGCCACAATTCCCTGGAGCACGGGAACGCCATGCTTTTCGAACATGTCACGCGCTTGATACTCGTAAAGATCCACTGTCATCCCATCGACAAAAATCCTGAAAAGTCGGGACTGAATGCCTCACGACCGTGTTCCAGCCTACCGTTCGACACCGAGCCGACCGACCGCACAGAGCGCGTGTTTACAGCTTGGCGATGGGCGCAATCTTGATGAGCAACTTCTTTTTACCCACCTCGTCGAACAGAACTTCCGCGATGCGCTTTGCGCCCTCGCCCGTGACGGCAATCACACGGCCCTCGCCGAAATCGTCATGGGTGATGCGATCACCCGTCACGAGTTCGAGTCCCGAGTTGTCGCGAACTTCACGAGTGATGGCCCCGGTCCATTCGGTGCGTGGTTTCGACGGCGCGTCCCATGAACGCGTTTCAAAAGACGACGAGAGCGATCGGCGGCCCGATTCGCGCCAGTCGACCAACGAGTCGGGAATTTCCGCGAGGAATCGGCTTGGCATGCACGACGCGATCTCGCCGAAGGTCGCTCGTGATGTTGCAAGCGACAGGTGCAACTTCTTTTTCGCACGAGTGATTCCGACATAGAACAAGCGGCGTTCCTCTTGAATTCCGCCTGCCTCGGCGACCGAAATACGGTGGGGCAAAATTTCCTCTTCGATGCCCGTTATGAACACGGCGTCGAATTCCAGCCCCTTCGCCGTGTGCAGCGTCATGAGGCTGACGGTTCCCGATTCGTCGTCGAGGTCGTCCGCGGCGGACGACAGCGCAACTTCGGTGAGGAAGTCAATGAGCGTTCCCTCGGGGGACTTGACCTGGAATTCGCGAGTGAGTCCGACGAGTTCTTCGACGTTCTCTGCTCGGGCGTTTTCTTGAGGGTCGCGACTTTCCTTCAGGAGGATGAGGTACCCCGTCGCCTCGAGTAGCGCAATGAGAACGTCAACAACCTTCGCGGTCGCGACCGTGTCGGAAATACGGTCAAGAGCGTTGACGAATTCGCGAACTGTCGCCGTGGCGCGTGCTGCGACCCCAACGGATTCGATTTGTCGCATCGCTTCGCGGAACGAAATCTGGTTGTCGTCGGCGAAACGCTGAATCGCCGATTCCGTGACGTCACCGATTCCGCGCTTCGGCGTATTGAGAATGCGGCGGTGAGCAAGTCCGTCGTCGGGGTTAGCGACGGCGGCAAGATAGGCGAGGACGTCCTTGATTTCCATGCGCTCGTAGAACTTGGTTCCGCCGATGAGTCGGTAGGGAACGCCCGATCGCATGAGTACGTCTTCTAGGGCACGGGTCTGCGCGTTCGTCCGATAGAACACCGCCACATCGCGATACGCCATCCCGCCGGTGTGCAGATTATCGATCTCGTCAGCAACGAACTGCGCCTCGTCGTGTTGAGTTACGCCGGTGAACCCCGTGATGCGCTCGCCCGGTCCGCGATCCGAAAAAAGGCGCTTGCTCATCGACGTGTCAAAGTTGTTGCCGATGACAGCGTTGGCCGCGTCGAGGATGTTCTGCGTCGATCGATAGTTCTGTTCGAGAACGACAACGTCGGTGCCGGGGAAATCCTGTCGGAATTCAAGAATGTTCCGGATGTCCGCACCTCGGAACGCATAGATCGACTGGTCTGAATCGCCGACTACCGTGAGGGTCGCCGCATCGATACCGCCCTCGGTGTTGTAAAGCACCGGCGGAGTTTCGACCGGCACGTGCTCGGGCTTCACCGGTCGTGTGAGTTCATGAATTAGTTCGTACTGCGCCTTGTTGGTGTCTTGGTACTCGTCCACAAAGACGTGGCGAAATCGGCGTTGGTACAAAGCGCGCACCTCGGGGAACGCGCGGAATAAAAACACCGTCTGGCCAATGAGGTCATCGAAGTCGAATGCGTTCGCGCGTCGAAGCTCTTGTGTGTAGCGACGAAAAACCTCGAGAAACATCATTTCGTTCGGGTCGTTCGGGTTCGCTTGACTCGCATAACCGTCGACGTCAATCAGTTCATTTTTGAGTCGCGACATTTTCGACAGCACGCCACCGGGAGTGAGCCCCATCGAGTCCGCTTCGAATTCTTTGAGGATTCGCTTGACGAGCGACTTCGAATCTGCCGAGTCGTAAATTGTGAACGCCTGCGGGAACCCGAATCGTTCGGCCTCGTTGCGCAAAATTCGAACACACGCAGAGTGGAAGGTCGAAATCCACATTCCGCGAGATTCGTCGCCAATGTACATCTCGATGCGTTCGCGCATTTCGGCAGCGGCCTTATTGGTGAACGTAATCGCGAGAATTTGGCTCGGCCATGCTTCGCGGTTCTTCAATAACAGCGCGATTCGGCGAGTGAGGACCGCCGTTTTGCCTGAACCCGCTCCCGCCACAATGAGGAGAGCCGGACCGCGGTGAGCGACAGCGTGCGCTTGTTGGGGGTTGAGCCCCTCGAGGAGCGGATCATTGGGATCGAGTGCGGTGGGAGAGTTCGACATGTGGGCTCAAGTTTACGTGCCCTCACCGACACCAGAGCGAAGGGTGAATAGAGTGACCACGTGACCGAATCCACCGCCACTACTCGCACGAACCCGACCGCCATCCTCGCGGTCATTCTCGGTGCTCTGATGTCCCCGATGGCGCTTCCGCTCGGATGGTTTGCCCGCGAGCAGATTCGTCGCTCTCGCGAGAACGGCGAGCGCCTCTGCACGGTCGCGATGGCTCTTGGAGCCGTCGGAACGGTGGCGTGGGCTGTCGGTGGCGTGATGTTGTATTTGTGGTGGGCGAGCCTCTAACCTCTCAAGGTTTTCCAAGGTTTCTCGCTTTAGAATTGTCACGTATTCACCCAGCACTTAAAGGAGTGTCCATGAATTCCAATCCCGCTTTCTCGCGTAACGCCGCCTTCCGCCCTGGACAGGTATCGCGTGCCGAACTCGAGGCCATGTACGGCCCGAACGCATCGAAGACTCCGGTAGCCGCCAAGGACGACGCGGCAACGCTCGAACAGGCCTATGACATGCCCGCCGCCACGCCCGGTCAGACCGGACGCATGACGGTCGAAGACACCATCATCAAGACGATCCTTGCGTTCGCGGTTCTTATCGGTGGCGCCTACATCGGTTGGACCTTCGCGTCGTTCCCTGTCATGATCGTCGGACTTGTCGGTGGACTCGTCCTCGGACTCGTCAACACCTTTAAGAAGGTTCCGTCGCCAGCGCTCATCGTTGCCTATGCGGCGCTCGAAGGAATCTTTGTCGGAGCGATTTCGATGGTCTTCAACTCGATGTGGGACGGAATCGTCACTCAGGCGGTCATCGGAACGCTCGGCGTCATCGGCGTCACCCTGTTCCTCTTCCTCTCTGGGCGCTTCCGCTCGTCGGCGCGCATGACCAAGATCGTGACGGTCGCCATGGTCGGCTACCTGGTCTACCAGGTCGTCAACATGATCCTGATGGCAACCGGCGTGACTGGTGACGCTCAGTTTGGTTTGAGCTCGGCCAACATCATGGGAATCCCTCTCGGACTCATCATCGGCGTTGTCGTCGTGTTCCTTGCGGCGTATTCGCTCGTACTCGACTTCGAATCGATCAAGCTCGGCGCCGAGCGCGGCGTACCGGCCGTCTACGCATGGCAGGGCGCTTTCGGCATCCTCGTCACCGTCGTCTGGTTGTACCTCGAAATCCTGCGAATGATTGCGATCTTCCGCGGTAACGACTAGTCTCCCGTTCACGGAAAAGGCGCCGAGCATTTGGCGCCTTTTTCTTATTCCCACTCGATGGTGCCGGGCGGTTTCGAGGTGATGTCGAGAACGACTCGATTGACGTCCTTAACCTCGTTGGTGATTCGGTTCGAAATCTTGGCGAGGACGTCATATGGCACCCGGGTCCAGTCGGCGGTCATCGCGTCTTCACTCGACACGGGTCGTAACACGATGGGGTGTCCGTAGGTGCGACCGTCGCCCTGTACCCCGACCGAACGAACGTCGGCGAGAAGAACGACGGGACACTGCCAAATGTCCTGGTCGAGTCCGGCGGCGGTGAGTTCGGCACGCACAATGGCATCAGCGGCACGCAAGAGGTCGAGGCGTTCTTTTGTCACCTCACCGACGATCCGAATTCCCAGTCCGGGTCCGGGGAACGGCTGGCGACCCACGATGAGTTCGGGAAGTCCGAGTTCTCGACCAATAGCGCGCACCTCGTCCTTGAACAGCTGTCGAAGCGGCTCGACGAGCTCGAACTGAAGGTCTTCGGGAAGCCCACCGACGTTGTGGTGAGACTTGATGGTTGCCGTGCCGCTACCCCCGCCACTCTCGACCACGTCGGGGTACAACGTTCCTTGAACAAGGAATCGGACTTTCTTTCCCGCATTCGCGGCCTCGGCGACAAGGTCGGTCTCTGCGGTCTCGAAGGCTCGAATGAATTCGCGGCCGATTGTCTTGCGCTTGGTCTCTGGGTCGGTAACCCCCTTCAACTCAGCGAGGAACCTGTCCGCGACATCAATCGTGACGAGTCGGACTCCGGTTGCAGCGACAAAATCACGCTCCACTTGTTCGCGCTCTCCTTCGCGAAGAAGACCGTGATCAACGAAGACGCAAATCAGTTGATCGCCGACCGCTTTGTGCACGAGTGCCGCCGCAACCGCCGAATCGACACCGCCCGACAGACCGCAGATGACGAGATCATCACCGACCTGCTCTCGGATTGCGGTGACCTGCTCGTCGATGACGTTGCCACTCGTCCAGTCGGGCGCAATTCCCGCGCCGTTCCAGAGAAAGTTTTCGAGGACACGTTGCCCGAAATCAGAATGCATTACTTCGGGATGCCACTGCACACCGAACATCCGGGCGTCAGTGTTTTCGAAAGCCGCAACGGGTGTCGCGTCGGTCGACGCGGTGACCGTGAATCCGGGTGGAGCCGTTTCGACACAATCCCCGTGGCTCATCCAACAGGTTTGAGTGGAAGGCTGTTCAGCGAACAGAACTCCGGCGGACACACGAGCCTCGGTCGCTCCGTATTCGCGTAAACCTGTGTTCGCCACTTGGCCACCGAGTTGCTGGGCCATGACCTGAAATCCGTAACAAATTCCCAAGACCGGAATGCCGAGTGCGACAATTCCTGGGTCCAGCGACGGTGAATCGGCTTCGTACACGCTCGACGGGCCGCCCGACAAAATGATCGCGAGGGGCTGTTTTTCCGCCACTTCGGCCGCGGTGATGGTGTGCGGAACAATCTCGCTGTAAACATGCGCTTCGCGAACCCGACGCGCAATCAGCTGCGCGTATTGCGCCCCGAAATCGATAACGAGGACGGGACGGTGGGTTGTCACCGGGTTCCCGCCTCGACCATGCGGCGAACGCGGCGCTCGGTGATGAACGACAGCAGCGGCACAACACCGCCCAGGGCGAGGACGGGGAAATACGTGAGCGGCCAGCGCATTGCCGACCACAATTGGAAGCACCCGAGAAGATAGACGACATACAGCCAACCGTGAACGATGAGGATAATCGTCGAGATGTTCGCGGCAACAACCGTGTCAACGGGCACGAGTGCCACAATTCCGAACGGACCGCCCCCCTCGATCTCGAGTCCGAACAGGTACTTCAGAACCATCTCTCCAGTCAGCAACAACAACATGGTGCCGGTGGTGTAGGCGGCGACGCGAAACGTCTTCTCGGCCTTCAGGGCTTTTTCGCGGTCAATCGCCATAGTGCAATTCTAGGGTTGGAGTTCGCCCGACGCTTCCTCTTCGCGCAGAACCGCATCAGCGACAAGGCGGTACCAGAAGTAGATTGCAAACACGGCAAAGAAAGCCCATTCAATTGCGTAGAAAATGTTGAGCCAATTGAGTGTGGCCTGTGGCAACGGCGTCACAGAGGCAATGGTCTCAAGCGGGAGCTGTGCGGTGTCTAGCACGAGGAACGCGTCGTAGATCGTGTCACAGTCCCAGCGATTGACGAGATCTGCGCTCGACACGACGGTCAGGCGATCGTTGTCGTAGTCACCGGTTGACGGGTCGTCACTGGGGACGAGTCGCCCGACGAGCGAGGACGGCGAATCATCGATCACGACGAACTCACCTGGGTTCACGCTGGGTGCCCAGCCAACTGCCACCGCAAGACACGCACCGTCGGCCGTCCGAACATTGGCAATCAGCCACTCGCCCATGTCGCTTCCCTGGCGTCGATCGAGGACAACGAGCCGCTCCTGAGTCCACGTCGCGGTCACGGTGACGCGGCGTCCGCCATCGGTCAACGGTAGTCCGGCTCCGGGCTCAAGGACAGAGGAGATGGGAACGGGGGTTTCGGTGTCGACTTCGACGATTGTTGCCTCGGCGATTGCGCGTTCGACTTGCCATTGTCCCAATGCCGCAAACACCGCGGCGAGAGCTAGGCATGCGAGGAGTCCTGCGATCCAGCGCGGCTTCCGTGCCATCGCCCACCATGCGCGCGTCATTGTTGTTTGATCACGCGGTGGGGTTGACGACGACCTCGACCCGCTGGAATTCCTTGAGGTCGCTGTAGCCAGTGGTCGCCATTGCTCGGCGCAATGCGCCGATGAGGTTCGATTGCCCGTTTGCGTGGCGCGACGGACCGAACAGGACTTCGTCAAGCGGCCCGATTTGACCAACCCACACGCGGTTTCCGCGGGGAAGATCGGCGTGATACGCCTCTTGTCCCCAGTGCCAACCGTTTCCTGGGGTGTCCGTCGACCGAGCAAGCGTTGTGCCGAGCATCACTGCGTCAGCTCCCATCGCAATCGCCTTGACGATGTCGCCAGACAATCCAAGACCTCCGTCGGCGATGACGTGAACATACCTGCCACCCGATTCATCAAGATAATCGCGGCGAGCACCGGCCACATCGGCTAACGCGGTAGCCATGGGGACTTCGACTCCAAGTGACGTTCGGGTGGTCGAGGCCGCACCTCCGCCAAATCCCACAAGAACCCCGGCTGCGCCCGTTCTCATCAGGTGAAGAGCTGCGGTGTACGTCGCGGCACCTCCAACGATGACGGGCACATCAAGTTCGTAAATGAATTGCTTGAGGTTAAGAGGTTCACCCGTTGGCGAGACGTGCTCGGCACTGACGGTGTTGCCACGAATCACAAAGAGGTCCACTCCCGATTTCGTGACAACGTCGTGGAACTCGACGGTTCGTTGCGGGCTTAGTGCACCGGCAACGGGAACGCCGGCATCTCGAATTTCGCCAAGTCGCTTTTCGATGAGTTCCGGCTTTATTGGCTCGGCATAAATCTTTTGCATTTCCGCTGTCGCGATTTCAACGGGGAGTTCACGAATCTTCTCGATCACGCCTTCGGGGTTGTCGTAACGCGTCCACAGTCCTTCGAGGTTGAGAACACCTACTCCACCGAGCTTGCCGATGGTGATGGCGGTGCGGGGGGAAACGACAGAATCCATCGGTGCCGCGAGGACCGGAATCTCAAACTTGAGTGCGTCGATCGACCAGGCGGTACTCACGACCTCTGGGGCACGGGTTCTGCGACTCGGCACCACTGCGATGTCGTCGAACGAAAACGCACGACGCGTTCGCTTGGCACGACCAATTTCGATGTCACTCATGATCGTCGCCTATCGCTTGTAATTCGGAGCTTCGACAATCATCTGAATGTCGTGGGGGTGTGATTCCTTGAGCCCCGCCGGAGTGATGCGTACAAACTTGCCGTTCGTTTTAAGGTCAGCGATCGTGCGAGCACCCGTATAGAACATCGATTGCCGAAGTCCACCCAGCAACTGGTACATCACCGATGCGAGGGGGCCGCGATAGGCGACCTGGCCTTCAATGCCCTCGGCAATGAGCTGGTCGTCGCTGGGAACATCGGCTTGAAAATAACGATCACGGGAATACGACGTCTTGTTTCCGCGCGTCTGGAGGGCTCCGAGCGACCCCATTCCGCGGTATGCCTTGTACTGCTTCCCGTTCTCGAACACGAGGTCGCCTGGGCTTTCGTCCGTTCCGGCCAATAGCGAGCCGAGCATCACGACTTCAGCTCCGGCAACGAGGGCCTTGGCGATGTCACCCGAATACTGGAGGCCGCCGTCGGCAATAACCGGCACGCCCGCCTTTTTCGCCGCCTTGGACGCTTCGTAAATAGCGGTGATCTGAGGTACTCCAACACCGGCGACGATTCGCGTCGTGCAAATGGACCCGGGGCCGACCCCGACCTTGACGGCGTCGACACCTGCCGCAATGAGCGACGCTGCGCCCGCTTCGGTGGCCACGTTTCCGCCAATCACATCGACGTGAGCAAACGTCTTGTCCGCCTTGAGCTTCTTGACGATCTCGAGAACGCCCGAGGAATCACCGTTGGCAGTGTCGACCACGAGGATGTCCACACCGGCGTCGCGTAACGCACACGCCCGATCCCACGCGTCACCAAAGAAACCGATCGCCGCTCCGACGCGAAGTCGTCCTTCGTCGTCCTTCGTCGCGTTCGGGTACAGCTCGCTCTTCTCGAAATCCTTGACCGTGATGAGCCCGACCAATTTGCCCGCATCATCAACGAGCGGGAGTTTTTCAATCTTGTGTTGGGCGAACAACGCAACGGCATCGTCGTCGCTGATGGACGCCCGACCAGTGACGAGAGGCATCGGTGTCATGACATCTTTCACGAGCGTCTTTTCCGCTTGATCGCGCGGAACGAAACGCATGTCCCGGTTGGTGATGATTCCCAACAACACACCGTCCTCGTTCACGACGGGAAGCCCTGAAACACGAAACTGACCACAGATTCGGTCGACTTCAGCGACGGACGCTGTGGGGGACGTCGTAACCGGGTTCGTGATCATTCCCGATTCGCTGCGCTTCACTTTGTCGACCTGGGCAGCCTGGTCTTCAATGGACAAGTTGCGGTGAATGATGCCAATCCCACCTTGGCGGGCCATACCGATCGCCATCCGCGCCTCGGTGACCGTGTCCATTGCGCTAGACACAATCGGCGCCCACAACGTGATGCGCTTCGTGAGGCGACTCGAGGTGTTCGCTTCCGACGGAATGACATCGGTGTGCTCGGGCAGGAGCATGACATCGTCGTAGGTCAGTCCCGTGAGACCGAAGGGATCGTTACCGCTCACCTATGCCCCTCTCTGAAAAAATCCGCTAATCAGTGTGCTCGCGCTACTTTTATCGTAGTCGAGTTCCCAAATGGGATAGTTTCCCGACATAATGGGGCAGGTTCATTAATCGCGAAATAAACGCGAAACAGATGTTCCCTATGGTTTGGAAAACGATCCCGGTTGGCAAACGTGTCTCCGGGTCCTAGCAGGAGGTCTTGTGAGGACCATGTCAACAATGCGACGGAACGCGAGTCGACTCGCGAGCGCAGTGGGTGCCTTTATCTTGGCATTCGGTGTTCTCGGGCTCGCATCGCCCGCCCAGGCCGATGTCGTCAATCCCGAAATGCCCTACAAGATCAGCGGCAACGTGCAGAACAAGGGCGAGCCGATCGCAGGCGTCACGATCAACCTCGCCGGAGGCGGCGGATACGCAGCCACGGTCATGACGGACGCAGAGGGAAAGTTCACCGCCGGGGTTCCGGAAAAGGAAGCCGACTACACGGTGACCGTCGATGAAACCACTCTTCCCGACGGCGTCGCGGTTATCGACAACCCAGCGACCGAATTCGTTGAAGCGAATGTGCAAACGGTGACCGTAGGTCCCGGTGGACGCGCAGCGATGAACTTCTTCATCGGACAAGGCGAACGCCACGTCACGAGCATGTTCGACCAGGTCGTCCAACGCCTTATCTCAGGTCTCAACTTCGGCCTCATGTTGGCGCTCGCTTCGGTGGGACTCTCGCTGATTTACGGCACCACGGGTATTTCGAACTTTGCGCACGCCGAGCTCGTGACATTCGGCGCAATCGCCACGTTCGGATTGGTTGCGGTGATGGGCGAAGGCCTGTTGTGGCTGGCAATCCCAATCGCACTCATTCTGTCAGGGGTTCTCGGTTGGGGCGTGGACGCCGCACTGTGGGCTCCGCTCAGACGACGAGGAATGGGACTCGTGCAGCTCATGATCGTCTCGATAGGCCTGTCGCTCGGCATTCGCTACACCTATCAGTTCTTCATCGGGGGCAAGACCGAGCAACTTCCGGGATCGGGCGCCGAACGATTCAACCTTTTCGGGTCCGTCTCGCTCAGCATGATCGACATCGTCAGCATGGGGGTGTCTGTTTTGATCATCATCGCGTTCGCCTGGTGGCTCAGCGCGTCCAAGATTGGTAAAGCAACCCGAGCCATCTCGGACAACCCGAGCCTCGCCGCGTCATCAGGAATCGACGTAGACGGTGTCGTTCGGATTGTCTGGATCATCGGTTCTGTTCTCGCCGGTTTCTCTGGAATCCTCTGGGCTTATTTCCGTCCCGGAATTCGCTGGGATATGGGCGGCCAGATTCTTCTTCTCATCTTTGCCGCGACAACCCTCGGCGGGCTTGGCACTGCCTATGGTGCGCTCGTCGGCTCACTCATCGTGGGAATTCTCGTCGAAGGGTCGAGCTTGTTTATTCCCTCGGACCTCAAGTACGTCGGCGCGCTAGTCGTGCTCATTGGAATTCTGCTTTTCCGCCCTCAAGGAATTCTCGGACGAAAGGAAAGGGTGGGATAGCTCATGGACTTCTTCGGAATCTTTACGTCATCGATCTCGTTCATCATCGCACCGACGACCATTGCGTATGCCCTGGCGACGCTCGGTCTCGCGCTTCACTTCGGTTTCGGTGGGCTACTCAACATGGGTATGGCGGGCTTCATGGCCCTCGGCGCCTACGGTTACGCGATTGGTATTCTGTCCTTCGGCCTTCCCTGGTATCTCGCCGCGTTTGTCGGAATCGCAGCATCCATCGTTTTCGCCTTGATTCTCGGAATTCCCACCCTGCGACTTCGGGGTGACTACCTCGCCATCGTGACGATCGCCGCAGCAGAAATCGTCCGTTTGATGTTGCTGAGCTCGGCATTCGGTGGGCTTACGGGCTCGGCTGACGGGCTTTCTGGATTCAACGGTCCCGGTGGAACCGTCACCAACCCCACGGTCGGCGCCGGTGGCTTCAACGATTCAAATCCCATTCCGCCCGGTGAGTACGGGTTCGTGCCGTTCTTGGATAACGAACGCACCTGGTATCTCCGCATCGTCGGATTCATCATTCTCGGACTCGCGATCTTCATCGTCTGGCGACTGGTCAACTCCCCATGGGGTCGAGTCATCAAGGGAATTCGCGAGGACGAGGACGCCGTGCGCTCGCTCGGCAAGAACGTCTTTGCATACAAGATGCAAGCCCTCATTATCGGTGGAGTTCTCGGTGCTCTCGGTGGTCTCATGCTCGCGTTCTCGACCAACGTCAACTCGTCGGTATACGTGACGTCACTGACCTTCTTCCTCTGGACGGCGTTGCTACTCGGTGGCGCTGCAACAGTGTTTGGCCCGCTCGCGGGCTCGATCATCTTCTGGGTACTCCAAGCGTTCCTCGGGCTGATTTTCCCCGCCTTGGCAGAGGCCGGGCTGATGCCATTCACGACGATTCAGGCCGCGCAGATTAAATACATCATCGTTGGGTTCGCGCTTGTCCTCCTCGTGGTCTTCAGACCTCAAGGACTATTCGGAAACAAGAAGGAGTTGACCTTTGTCAAGTAACGTATCCTCCTCGTCCCCCGTCAAGTCCACGGGCTTGCACGTCGGCGCAATCAAGCCTGGCGTCGCCAAGAAAGACCCCATCCTGGTTGCCGACGGTGTGCGCCGCCAGTTCGGTGGACTGGTCGCTGTCGATGTCGAACACGTTGAAATTCCCCGCAACGCCATCACGGCGCTCATCGGGCCCAATGGTGCGGGGAAGACGACGTTCTTCAACCTGCTCACCGGATTCGACCAGCCGAACGAGGGCTCGTGGTCGTTCAACGGAAAATCCCTCGCGAAAGTATCCGCTTTCAAGGTGGCTCGAATGGGCCTCATCCGTACCTTCCAGTTGACGAAGGCTCTGGGACTTCTCACGGTCATGGACAACATGAAGTTGGGAAGCACCGAACAGAAGGGTGAAAATCTCAGTTCGAGCCTGTTTCCGTTTGTCTGGAAGAAGAAGGAAACCGAGATCGAGGCGAAAGCCCTCGAGATTCTGACGCGATTCAAACTCGATAGCAAGCGCGACGACTTCGCTGCCTCGCTCTCAGGCGGACAACGCAAATTGCTCGAGATGGCGCGTGCGCTGATGACAAACCCAGAACTCGTCATGCTCGACGAACCGATGGCGGGCGTCAACCCCGCGTTGACCCAGTCGTTGCTTGATCACATTCTCAACCTCAAAAACGAGGGCATGACTGTGCTCTTCGTTGAACACGACATGCAGATGGTTCGTCACATTGCCGATTGGGTCATCGTCATGGCCGAAGGAAAGGTCGTCGCCGAAGGCGCCCCCGACGAGGTCATGAAAAATCCTGCCGTCATCGACGCGTACCTCGGTAGCCACCAGGACATCGACCTCGGAGCTGTGACCGGCCGAATCACGCTGCCGAAGATCTCGAAGGAGAAATAATGACGACGAAGAACGAAATCCCCGTCGTCGAGACGAAGGACCTGTTCGCAGGCTACCTTCCCGGCGTCAACATCCTCAACGGAACAAACCTTTACGCCAACAAGGGCGAACTCATCGGCATCATCGGTCCTAATGGTGCAGGAAAGTCAACGTTACTCAAAGCCATATTTGGTTTGGTCAAGGTTCGCGAAGGGTCAATCACGCTGAACGGTGATGACATCACTGGTCTCAAGGCAAACCAACTCGTCGCTCGCGGCGTGGGTTTTGTGCCCCAGTCGAACAACGTGTTCCCCAGCCTCACAATCGAAGAAAACCTGCAGATGGGTTTGTACCAGAACCCCAGTGCGTACAACGAGCGCCTCGAGTTCGTGACGGGTATTTTCGCCGAACTGGGCAAGCGCCTCAAGCAGCGTGCAGGCTCGCTATCGGGCGGTGAGCGCCAGATGGTAGCGATGAGCCGAGCGCTCATGATGGACCCCGCTGTGCTCCTCTTGGACGAGCCCAGCGCCGGTCTCTCACCGGTCCGTCAAGATGAGGCGTTCATTCGTGTATCTGAGATCAACAAGGCCGGGGTGACGACCATCATGGTCGAGCAGAACGCTCGTCGATGCCTTCAGATCTGCGACCGCGGCTATGTTCTCGACCAGGGTAAGGATGCCTACACCGGAACCGGCCGCGACCTCTTGAATGACCCCAAGGTCATCGGGCTCTACCTCGGTACCCTCGGGGCCTAACCAGTACTTCACAAACGGGGTCGGCCTTCGGGTCGGCCCCGTTTGTCGCGATTGACACTGGCCGCTAACAGAGAAGGCCCCGGGCATGAACCCGGGGCCTTCCTGAATCACAGATTCAGTACGACTGGTAATTAGCCAGCGTAAGGAACTGCAATGTTGTCTGCACCGTACTGGTAAACCTGGATCGATGCTTCGGTGGGGTCTCCAACTTCGTTGAAGGTGATGGGGCCCGAGACACCGTCGTAGTCTGCGGTTCCGCCACCAATGATGATGTCGGCGCATTCCGCGAACGTGGTGCACTTGGTTCCGTCACCGGTACCACCAGAGACCTCCTGGAGCTTCGCGGCGACGTCTACACCTTCAACCGAACCAGCTTCGAGCGAAGCGAGTGCGAGAAGGACGACGGCGTCGTAAGACTCAGGACCATATGCGAATACGGACTCGAGGTCAGCGTTGCCTTCGGCAACCCAGTTGTCGTTCAACGCGGTCGTGAAGTCCGCGATGGTCTCGAGGTTCAGTCCGGGGACCGTTCCCTTTGCGCCTTCGAGAAGTCCAGGGTCAAAGTCCTCGCTGTAGTTAGCAACGTTTCCGTCAACAAGGTACACCTTGTCCGCGGGGAAGCCGCCACCGATGAGCTTCGGAGCAATGGTCTTGAGTTCTTCGAACGTGATCAGAACGATCGCGTCGGGGTTAGCCGCCGTGACCTCAGAGATCTGAGCGTCAAAGTTGGTGTCACCCGTGTTGAACGTGGGCTGTGAAACAACTTCTCCACCAGCCGCAACGAAAGCAGCGGTCGTGAAGCCAGCGAGACCGCTGATGAAGTTGCCGTTGTCGTCCTTGGCTCCGTCGCCGTTTCCGTACGAGTCGTTGAGAACAATCATGCCGAGGGTCTGAATACCGTCAGCAGCAATCAGGTTTCCGAGAACTTCACCCTGGAGGACGTCCGAAGGAGCGGTACGGAAGTACAGTCCCTTGTCGTCGTAAGTGGTGAGAGCAGCCGAAGTGTTTGCCGGCGAGAACTGGATGACTCCAGCGCCAACAACCTGGTCGATGAACTGAAGCGAGGTACCCGACGATGCGGCACCGATGATGGCCGAAACGCCAGCGTCGAGAAGACGCGGAACTTCGGTCTCGTATGCCTTGTTGTCGGTGTCGCCCGAGTCACCCCAGGTGACCTCAACGGTGACGCCCTTGGCAGCATCGTTGATGTCCTTGACGGCAAGTGCTACACCGGCTTCTTCGGGGGGTCCGAGGAATGCCAGGCTTCCGGTTTGAGGAAGAGCAGTACCGATCTTGAGGGTCAGGTCGCCGACGGGGTCAACAGCACCATCGGTGCCTGCTGCACAGCCGCTCAGCACGAGTGCTGAGGTACCGAGCATAGCGAGACCACCGAGAAGCGATGCGACCTTACGGGAGGCCGAAGCCTTCGCAAATGCGCCCATTTTTCTCCTTGATTTTTCCATGGAGCAACGAATCGGACGATTCGCCGCTTGCGTATACGCTATCGAGGCATTGGGGTAAATGCAAAATCGAAGTAACAGCGGGTAACGCTTAAATCCTGACAATTCTGCTCGCCGCACCCTTTACGCACAGATTTCAGGCAGGACGACGTCGATTTCGTTGTGCCATGTCAATCATGAGAGCAAGCAGACCAACCCACACCAGCGCAAAACCAATAAGTCGGACGGGGGGCATCGGCTCATGCATGACAAAAACCCCGATGGTGAACTGCAACGTCGGCGCGACGTACTGCATAAATCCCATCCACGACAGTGGGACCCGCGATGATGCAAACCCGAAGAGCAAGAGCGGGATTGCGGTGACGGGGCCGAGCGCAATGAGAAGGAGCGTGTTGGCCGGATCGTGCGCGCCGAAGTCGAGCGTGCCAGCTGCCATTTCGATTGACACGAAAATCACCGCAACGGGAACAAGCCACATCGTCTCGAAGGTCAAGCTCTGAGTCGCATTGAGAATTCCGCCGATGCGGTTCTTCACGAGTCCGTAAATCCCGAACGAACCCGCCAGGATGAACGAGAGCCACGGAACCTGACCGTAACCCACGATCAGGATGATTACGGCGATCGCCGCAAGGGACATCGACACCCACTGCAGTGGGCGAAGTTTCTCTCCAAGCACGAGGACGCCCAACAGGATTGTCACGAGCGGGTTGATGAAGTAACCCAGTGACCCTTCGACTATGCGTCCGGTTAGGTTTGCGATGATGTAGAACTGCCAATTCACGTAAATGAGCACGCCGGCGGCGATCGTATAAAGCACAATTTTTCTATTGCGCAATAAAGCCACGGTTGCGGTGAACTGCTTCGTCACGACGAGGATGCCCACACAAAATAGCATCGACCACAAGATCCGCCACGACACAATTTCCCAAGGGCCGGTGCTTCCAAGAATGACGAAGTACAGAGGTAGGAATCCCCACAGGAAATAGGAACCGAGTCCAGCTACAACGCCGCTGGTCCGGGTAGGGGTTCTCACTGTTTCACCCTACTCGCGAACGTGAAGGGCCCCCGCGACGAACGCAGGGGCCTTTCGAGGGTTTCGTTAGCGCTTAACGATTGCCAGCACGTCGCGAGCCGAGAGCACGAGGTACTCGACCCCGTCGTACTTGATTTCGGTTCCGCCATACTTCGAGTACAGGACAACATCGCCGACAGCGACGTCAAGGGGAACGCGGTTTCCGTTGTCATCGATGCGGCCGGGGCCGATTGCGACAACTTCGCCCTCTTGGGGCTTCTCCTTGGCCGAATCCGGAATAACAATTCCTGACGACGTGACCTGCTCAGCAGCGAGCTGCTGAATGACAATGCGATCTTCGAGCGGTTTGATAGCGACCGACACGGTTGACCTCTTCCTTTGTGGACGATGTGAGCGCACGGTAGCGTGCAGTTCCTAGTTTACCGCGCGAGTTAGCACTCTCCAAACGCGAGTGCCAATGTGAGTAACTGCGAGAATGAACACATGGACCGCGCCGACGCCGAATTGCTCCTTACTAGTGAAGCGTTGACGTTACTCGACGGCCTCACGCCTTATCGATCGACCGACAACGTCGTCCAGGCGGTGTCCGCGCTGCGCGACCGTGGAGTCTCGCCCGAGATGACTCGTGTCGTTCTCCGACAACGCCGACTTCGAGAGCAAGCAAAGCCCAAATTCGGCGACTTTGCCGCACGGATGTTCTTCACTGAGAGCGGATTACAGCAAGCGACTCGATTGGACGTCGCCGCCCACCACGCCTCGCGTTTTCGCGCCCTCGGCAACATCACCGTCGGCGATCTCGGATGCGGTATTGGGGGCGACGCCCTCGCTCTGGCTGGACTTGGTCTGGGCGTCGTTGCCATCGATCGCGACGAGCCCACCGCCGCTATTGCGGCTTACAACCTGGCTCCGTTCGACAATGCGAGCGTCGAACAGGGTGACGCCGAGAGCGTCGACCTTTCGCGATTCGATGCGTTGTGGTTTGACCCAGCCCGTCGTTCGAATGACAAACGACTGTCCAATCCCGCTGATTGGTCGCCCTCGCTCGAGTGGGTGTTTGACGTTGCGATGCGAATCCCCAGTGGAATTAAATTGTCGCCCGCCATCGCCCACGAACTGTTGCCAGAAGGCGTCGAGGCGCAGTGGGTCGAGGATTCGGGCGACACCGTCGAATGTGTTGTGTGGACCGGATCTCTTGCCCGCCCGCACGTCGCTCGAAGCGCATTGGTTTTAGGAGAGGAATCCGCCGAGCTCACGGCCAGTAAACCTGATGCCGAGGTCACTGTCGGCGAGATTGGTGCGTATGTTTACGACCCGAGCGGTGCCGTCATCCGTGCCCAACTGTTAGGGACACTCGCAGAACAGCTCGGTGCTCACACCATTGCCTCGTCGATTGCGTATTTGTCGAGCGACACACTCGTTCAGACCCCTTTTGCGCAGGCGTTCCGTGTGATCGACATCGTCCCGCTCGATATACGCACAATCACGGCGTACTGCCGTGACGCGGGGATTGGCACTCTCGAAATCAAGAAACGTGGTGTTGACATCGATCCCGCGACATTCCGAACCAAACTGAAGTTGAAGGGTGCCGCGACGGCGACACTGATTCTGACCCGAGCGGGTGACGGTCGCGTCGCCATTGTGGCGGAACGGGTTCGCTAAACCCGAACGGTTTCGACGGGCAATGTCGAATCGACGGGGAAATCTAATTCCGACGGCTGGACGCCGCGCGCGACGAGGTGCGCGCCAAGAGCGGCGATCATCGCACCATTGTCGGTGCACAGTGCCAGAGGAGGAACGCGCAATTCGATGCCGTTCTCTTCGCACCGTTCCGCCGCCAGAGCTCGGATTCGTGCGTTCGCGGCGACACCGCCTCCCAAAAGCAATCGACTGACGCCGTGTTCGACACAGGCCGCAACCGCCTTAGTTGTCAATACATCGGCGACAGATTCGCGGAAACTCGCGACGACGTCCGGGATCGAGGGGTTCTCGGTCGTTTCGACATACCGAGCCACGGCGGTCTTGAGCCCCGAGAACGAAAAATCGTAGCGATGGTTGATGAGGTCTTTGGGTAACGTCAGGCCGCGCGGGAAGCGAATCGCGGTGGGATCACCGTCAGTCGCAACCCGATCGATGTGGGGACCTCCTGGATAGGGAAGTTTAAGTAGGCGTGCGACTTTGTCGAAAGCCTCTCCGGCCGCATCGTCGATCGTTTCGCCCAAAAGGACGACGTCCGACGCGAGGTCTCGAACGAGCAACAGTGACGTATGCCCGCCGCTCACCAAGAGTGCGACGGTGGGAAGTTCGATTTCGCCCCCGTCCTGACGCAAGACATCTGCACCGACGTGCCCGACGAGGTGGTTGACGCCGTACAGCGGCTTGCCGAGAGACACAGCAAGAGCCTTTGCAGCACCAACCCCGACCATGAGTGCTCCCGCCAGCCCTGGGCCTGCGGCGACGGCAATCGCGTCCAGATCGTCGAGCCGGATGTTTGCTTCGGTGACAGCGGCCTCGATTGTTCCGCGCATCGCTTCGAGATGAGCCCTGGCCGCGATTTCTGGGACGACACCGCCAAAGACGGCGTGCTCGTCCATGCTCGATGCGATGACATTCGCCAGCAGCGTCGTACCGCGAACGATTCCGACGCCGGTCTCGTCACAGCTTGACTCGATGCCGAGCACCAACGGTTCGTTCACGAGGTGACCTCCCGTCGCATGACGAGCGCGTCAACACCGGCCGGCTGGTAGTACCCCGGTCGGGTGGCAATTGCGTGAAATCCTCGGGACACGTACAACGATTGCGCCGCCTCGTTATCCGCCCGGACTTCGAGCATGATGGCGTCCGGCTGTCGGGCTTCGCACCAGACAATGAGTTCATCGAGCAAAGACGACCCGACGCCCTTCCCGCGATATTCCTCGATCACGGCGATGTTGTGGACATCGGCAACATCGTTCCCCGGAAGGTGGTGAGCGATTGCATAGCCGACAATCGATTCGTCGGATTCCATCACGAGAAACCAGGCATAAGGGCTACGAAGGTCATCCTCCAGTTTCACGCGGGGCCACGCGTCGTCGGGAAAGATTTTGCGCTCCAGTGCTTCGATCGTGTCGAGGTCGTCCGGGATCGCGCGCCTGGGGGTCATCCCGACACCCTCTTCGGTCCGTTGCTAGGTGTCGCATCCGGCGCCCGCAGATACAGGGGCGTGAGCGACGACAGGTCGTCTCCGCGTTCGAGTCGCGTCGCTCCCGCGGTCGCCAACAGTGCGGCCGAAATCACATCAGCTCTGACTTCGGGAAACGCACCGAGGTCGACGTCTTTTGCAAGCGTTGCCTCCGTCGTGAGCCCAGGACCCGCAATCGCGATGCCATCGCGATACGTCGTCCACGCCAGTTCGCGTCGTCGAACGTCCGTCACAATCGTGCAGGCTTCTCGTCCTACAGCTGCCGCGTCGTGGCTCGGAATTCCGTAGATCGGTATTCCGCGGCCAACCGCAAACGCGATTCCCGCCGCGATCCCGACTCGGAGTCCTGTGAACGGACCTGGACCGAGTCCCGCCACCACGGCGGTCACGTCAGACGGAGTCACCCCCGCATCGGTCAGGACGCGATCGATGAATACTCCAATGTGTTCAGCGTGGCTGCGCGTGTCCGCGGTTGCTGCCTCGGCAATGATTCCGTCGCCAACTAGCGCCACGCTCGTGCCGGCCGAAGTGTCAATCGCCAAGATCACGACGCCTCGTTTCGCCCAAGGGCATCCGCCAATTCATTTCCGCGTGGTCCAACGGCGTGCAAGCTGATGGTTCGCGTTTCGTCGTCAGCGCTGGTAGATCGGTCGATGACAATTTCGAGCCACTCATCAACGATGGTGTCCAGCATTCCGTGGCCCCATTCGACGACGGAAATGACGTTATCCCAGTCAATATCCAAGTCTTCAAGTTCAGCCGGGCTTTGCAGACGGTACGCATCGATGTGCACGAACGGCACGCCGTCGGCTCGGGGGTGAGTGCGGGCGACGACAAAGGTGGGGCTGGTGACGGTGCCGCGGACCTGAAGTTCGTGCCCCAGCCCTCGCGTGAAGGTCGTTTTTCCGGCTCCTAATTCGCCCGTCAGACAAACGACGTCACCGGCGCGCAGCAGTCGGGCCACTCGCGCACCGAAGTCAGCCATGTCCTCGGCAGTCGGTATCGACATCACGGGATGTCAATTCGAGTGACGCGGTTCCCGATTCCCGTCACGATGTCGTAGCTAATGGTTTCGGCCCAATCGGCCCAATCGGAGGCGCTCGGCGTGCCAGCTGTCGGGTCGCCCCATAGCCCGACGGGGTCACCCAGATTCACGTGCGCGTCGCCAACATTGACCACAATCTGGTCCATCGCGATTCGGCCAACGACGGGGTAACGGACGCCAGCAATTTCGACCTGTGCGTGGCCGGTCGCAGCACGCGGAACTCCATCGGCATAACCGGCGGCAACCAGTGCGACGGTTGTTTCCTTCGGGGCGGTCCACACGAAGTTATAGGAAACTCCGTCGCCGGCGGCAAGGCGCTTGACATTGACAATGGACGACTCGAATCGCATCGCCGGCGTGAGTCCCAGATTTCGATGGGACATGGTGGGCTCGAGGCCATAGGCCGCAATGCCAAATCGCACCATCGTGAAACGCAACGAAGGGTGGTCAATCGCCGCCGCCGACGCGGCCATGTGCAAATGGGCCGGTGATACTCCCTTGTCCGCGAGTACGTCTCTCGTGCGAACGAAAACTTCGGCCTGCGCGAGGTCCGCCTCCCGCGAGGTCCCCGAAACGTGCGACATCAGGCCGCCGACAACGAGGGCGCCGCTCGAGTGAAGTGTTGCTGCCGTGTCGAGGAATTCAGCGAGATGTTCGCGACCGGCCCCGTTGCGCCCCAGGCCCGTGTCGATTTTGAGGTGAACCGTGCCCCCACCCACCTGCGCGACGGCACGGAGTTGCGCGATGGTTGAGATGCCCAGAG